>Ga0247758_1000082_pt1 | contig 67797 bp, 58 predicted proteins | sample UWRJL156409C4_FD_180950 | JGI IMG/M metagenome (GOLD analysis project Ga0247758, IMG submission 180950) | Plant litter microbial communities from Arlington Agricultural Research Station in Wisconsin, United States - UWRJ-L156-409C-4 | ecosystem: Environmental > Terrestrial > Plant litter >... | reverse complement strand
GTGACCCAGGCGCTGTGCCCGGTCTGCGCCGTGTCGGTGGACGACGTGCGGTCGGTGGTGGCCGGGTTCGAGCACCCCCCGCAGGTCATCGCGCTCGACCCGACCACGCTGGGCGAGACGATGGGCGACATCCGCACCGTGGCGCAGGCCACCGGCGCGAAGGAGGCGGCGCTGACCCTCGTGGCGAGCCAGCGGTCGCGCATCGACCGGGTGAAGATCGCCGTGAAGGGCGCCGAGCGCGTGCCGGTCGCGGCGATCGAGTGGCTCGACCCGGTGTTCGTGGGCGGCCACTGGGTCCCCCAGATGATCGAGCTGGCCGGCGGGATCGACGTGCTCGGGTTCCCCGGCGAGCGGTCGGAGACCACGACGTGGGAGATGGTCGCCGCGGCCCAGCCCGAGGTCGTCGTGCTCATGCCGTGCGGCTACGACGAGGACAAGACGCTCGAGGAAGCCCTGCTGTTCGCCGAGCCGCTGCGGGCCATCGGCGCCCGGCGCGTGGTCGCCGTCAACGGCAGCGCGTACTTCTCCCGCCCCGGGCCGCGGCTCATCGACGGGCTCGAGCTGCTCGCCCACGTGCTGCACCCCGACCGGGTGCCCGACGCGCCCGGCGTGGTGCTCGACGTCCCCCTGTACTAGCCCCCGCGCCGCGTCCACCGTCCGGCTAGGCGGCGTCCGACCCGTCCGCCGGCGGCGCGGCCGCCGGGGCCGCCGGAACCGCGGCCTCCTGGCTGTGGCGCAGCGCCTCCTGCGGACCGAGGAACGGCACGAGCGTCGTGTAGAGCAGCGCCGGCAGGAGCCGGGGCACCTCCGCCGTCCGGCCGGCGAGGATCTCGTTGCGGATGGCCAGCGCGGCCCCCTCGACCAGCGCGGGGGCGATGCGCCCGGTCAACGTCGCCCCGCCCTCGACCTCGGCCCGCCCCCGGTCCACGAAGGCGGCGAGCACCTGGATCACCGACTGGTGGCGGTCCACCGCCGCCGGGCCCACGGCGAAGACGTCGATCATGCACATGCGGGTGAACTCGGGCTCGGCCGCCATGAAGTCCAGCCCGGCCCCGATCCCCAGGCGCATCTGCTCGGGCCAGGACAGCCCGTCGAAGTTGCACGCGGCCAGCGTCTCCTGCAGGAAGCGGGCGAGGATCGCGTCGAAGGCGGCCAGGAAGCACGCCTCCTTGTCGCCGAAGAGGTCGTAGAACGCCTTGCGCGAGACCTGCGCGCGGCCGACGACGTCGGCGATGCTCACGTCCGAGTAGCCGCGTTCGGCGCAGGCCGCCGCCATGGCGTCGAGGATCCGATCGCGCTGCGAGCGCACCACGAACTCCCGCGGCAGCGCGTGCCGGCCGGCAGGCAGGCGGCGGTCAGTCTCCATCGCCAGGCGCTGCGTCAGACCCGAGGCCATCTCCGAAGCCTAGCCCCCGCACGGCGTCCCCGGCAACATCGGATGAACTGCTACACACCACAGCAGATGTGCGGCACCGGAGGCCGGCCCTGGGCGACCCAGTCCACGAGGTCGGGCAACCGGTCCGGCAGGGTGGCGACCCAGCCGTCGCGGATCGCCGACCGGACGACCCCGCAGAACCCGCCGACGGCGATCTCCGCGGCCAGGGCCGTGGGCGCCTGTTCGCCCTGGGCCATCGCCTCCCGCAACGGCCCGGTGGTGACCTCCCGCAGCGCGAGCCCCTCGGCCCCCAGCGCCACGATGTCGGCGAGGCACACGTGGGTCGCCGCCGGGTCCTCCACCGCAGCGTCCAGCAGCGCGGCGACCAGCGCCGTGAGGCGGGCGGACCGGTCGGCGGGGTCCGCCCCGGCGAGCGCGGCGGCCAGCCGGTCCAGCAGGACACGCTGCGCGTCGGCGTGGGCGGCGAGGAAGCTGTCCTCCTTGTCCTGGTACAGGTGGTAGAAGGTCCGGCGCGACACCCCGGCCGCGGAGATGATCAGGTCGACGCAGGTGCGCTCGTACCCGTGGGTCGCGACCGTGTCGACGGTCGCCCGCAGGATGCGCCCGCGCTGCTGGTTCTCGACCGTGCGACGCGACAGCCCGTGGCGCCCGTGCGGAAGCCGCCGCAGCCCGCGGTCCGCCGGCGTCCGCGGCGCGTCCGCGAGCACCGTCGGGCCCCCATCCTCCAACATCGTCGAGCTCGTTCGCCCCACCACCGTCCGCCTCCTCGGCGTCCTATCGAGAACACAACCGTACTTGGAGAACGCTAGCGTACTTGCGAAGGAACTCGCAAGTGTTTCCAGGCAGGCGTGACGGTCGGCTACGACCGTGAGAGGAGGCGACTCTCGCTCAGGGCCTGCTCGTGCCCCAGGTAGGGCGCGTAGGCCATGTACAGCAGGTCGGGCAGCAGGGTCGAGAGCCGGTCGCCCTGCCCACGCACGACCGCCTCGCCGATCGCGCTGGTGATGCCGCCGAGCGCGACGAGCGGGATGACCTCGCGCAGCTCGTCGGGGAGCTCGGCCTCCGCCCCGCCGAGAGCCAGGAAGCTCGAGAGGATCTGCACGGACTCCGCGTAGCGCTCGCGGGTGGCGTGACCGCCGCCGAGCACCTCCACCACGCCCACGCGGGCGATCGCCGGCTCCTCGGCCACGAGGACGAGCAGCGCCTCGAGCGCACCCCGGACCTGCAGAGTCCACGGCGCGGGCTCCGCGAAGGCCGGAGCCACACAGGCGACCACGGTCTCCATGATCGCGTCGTGCGCGACGAGGAAGCAGTCCTCCTTGTCCCGGAACTGCTGGTAGAAGGTCGCCCGCGAGACGCCGGCGACGGCGATCACGTCGGACACCCGGGTCGAGGGGTAGCCCCGGGCCGCGACCGCCTCGATCATGGCGTCGACGATGCGCTCTCGCTGCGAGCGCGCGACGTCCTCCTTGGAGAGTCCGTGGCGCCCACTCCGCAGCCGCGCCGGCTCGGGGGATGACGGGCTGTCCATGCGCTCATCCTACGTACGTCCTTGTGAGAAGTTCCAGTGCCGTGCTCCCGGAGGGAGGTGCTCCGATGCTAAGTAGTGAACGTGCCGCTGATCGAGAGCGTCCCCGGCGACAAGAAGCACGGGAAGTTGCTGCTCGTCGCGCTGCCCGAACCGGACCAGACGCCGTGCCACCCGGCCGTAGTGCTGTTCGCGATAGTGAACGGGCTCACGGTCTTGTACGTGCAGCCGGTGACGCTGTCGTCGAACGTGATCTGACCGAGAGTCGCGTGATCGATGCTGTGATAGGTGATGGAGACGTTCCCAGTGATCGTCACGGAGCTCGCGTCGCACGGCTGCGTGGCGCCGCGCCCGGCGAACGTCGCGCCCTGCAGGGTGCCGTTCGTGCCCGGCGACGTCGTCGAGTTGATGCTGAAGTCACACGGACCGACCGCGCCGGCCCACGTGCTCCCGCTGATCGTCCCGTCGAACGTGACGGCTGAAGCGGCGCTCACGCCGACCACGCCCATCAGCACGGCGACTGCGGCAACTGCGGTGAACGTCTTGAGGTTTCTCATGCCTCTCCTCACTTTGCCGACCCGGTATGACCCGTCTGGTCATCGGCTCTCGCCGTTGCCCCCCGTTGTCCGGTTCAGCTCTCTCTGGGAGCTTGCGTATCTATAGAACACACGCCGTAGTCTGTCAACGTCTTTTTCGACACGAGATATCCCCAAACGCCTGAATTCCAGTGGGGATGCGGGTTCTCGTCGGACAAATTCCTCGCCCCACGACGGCAACAATAATGAACACGGTTTAGTTTACTTTTGCCTAGCAGATATTTGAAGACCCACGCGCGAGTCTGAAACGCTTTTGAGTCCGATGGGAAACGCCTGTTGGAAGACCACCACGACGACCAGCGGCCGCCCTGGGGGGCGGCCGCTGGGCACTGCTGGGAGGGATCGGGCGGGGCCTCGGGGATCGCCCCGAGGCCCGGACCGCGCCGATCAGCGCACGCTCACCTTGGCGCTCGCCGTCTTGGACGGCAGCCCCGCGGCCGTCGCCGTGAACGTCACCTTGTACGCGTGGCCCTTGGCCTTCTTGGTGCCCTTGGCCGTGAACGACGCCTTCTTCGACGCCCCGGCCGCGAGCGCTCCCACCGTCACGCACCGCTTGGCGACCGTGACGCGACTGGACACGGCGGCGCAGACCTTCACGCCGCTCGCGGCCGTGCCGCCGGTGTTGGCGACCTTCACCGAGAACGTCGCGGCCTTGCCCACCTTGACCGTCTTGGACTTCGGTGAGGCCGTCACCGCCAGCGCCGCCGGCTTCTTCGGCGTGTCCGCCGGCTTGCACGCGGCCGGGTAGTCCACGCACAGGTCGCCCGTCGTCTTGCCGGGCTGCTCCGGCGGCGCCGGCGTGGCCGCGGTGGTGAACGTCCGGTCCTGGCCGTAGCGCGTCAGGCCCAACGCGTTGGTCGCCACCACGCGGTAGTGGTACGTGGTCGAGGCCGTCAGGCCTCCGATCTCCTCGGAGAGGCGGTCGGCGACCGGCACCGTGACGGTGTCGGTCGAGACGCCGTACGCGGTCGTCGTCCCGTACTCCAGGTGGGCCTTGGCGGGGCCCTGCTTGGCCACGGCCGCCGATCCGCCGATCGTCGCCCCGGTGTCCGTCACCCGCTGGGCCTTGGCCGTGTCCGCGACGGGCACCAGCGACGCCCCGGAGATCAGCTGCACCACCCCGGCACCGGCGATCGCCCCATTCGGAGCGGCCGCGGTCGACGTGAAGAAGTCGGGCAGCCCGTCCCCGTCGATGTCCCCGACCCGCGCGAAGCCCTCGGCTCCCGGACGCAGGCTGGCCGAGTCGTACAGCGCGATGCCCTTGTCCGGCGTCAGCTCCGGACCGAGGTTGAACGGACCGGTCGGCGTGGGCCGCTTGCCGAACACGACCTGCACGAAGCCGGTGTTGCCCTCACCGTGGGCGTACTGGCGGTTGCTACCCACCACGTCCGGGACGCCGTCCCCGTTCAGGTCCCCGAGCTCGCCGCCCAGGATCATCGGGGCGGCGTCGATCGGCTTGAACATGTAGCCCTGGCTGGCCGGCAGCACCACGAGCGAGATCGGATCCGCGGAGGGCGTGCCCGGGTTGTAGACGAACCCACCGGCGAACGACGCCGGGGAGACCAGCGACTGCCCGAAGAACGTCAGGTCCGGCCGACCGTCGCCGTTCACATCGCCGACCGACTGCATTCCCGGGTTGCTGAGGGCGGGCGTCGCGACGCGGAACCCGTCGGCGGGCCCGAAGGACGCCGTGCTCAGCGGGCTGGCGGCATCGGCTTTGCCGTAGACCACGTACGCCGCGGCGGGCAGCTCGGCCCCCGCGAACGTGGTGATCGAGATTTCCTCCCGCCCGTCCCCGTTGAGGTCCCGCAGCCCGCTCACCGCCAGGTTGCCGAACGTCATCCCGGGCTCCGGCGTGTCGATGACGAGCGCCTCGGAGGCCGGCAGCGTCGAGAGGTCCACCGGGGTGGCGGTCGGCGTGCGCCCGCCGTAGAGCACCGTGACCTGCTCCAGGCCTCCACCGATGACGAAGTCCTGGACGTGGTCGCCGTTGAAGTCGGCCACGTCGTTGAGCGCGGTCGTCCCGCTGAGGTCGGCCGAGTTGACGATGGCGTACCCGTTGGCCGGCGACGTGGCCGCACCGACGTCCAGGCACCGCGTCGCCGCCGCCGAGCTGCCCGTGCACTTGGGCAGCGACGTCGGGTTCTTGACGCCGTAGACGACCCAGAAGCTCTGCTCCCCGATCCCCACGAGCTGATCCGGCACGCCGTCGCCGTTCTGATCGCCCGCGTTGCGCACGCTGGAGACGAGCCCGCCGTCCGTGAGGCGGATCTTGTAGCCCCGCACCGGGGGAAGGAGGTTGACCCCGATGCTGTAGGTCCCCTTCACCGAGGGCGGCGTGAACAGCACGAACACCCCGACGTTGGTCGCCTTCGCCGACGTGAACACGTCGACCACCCCGTCGCCGTTGACGTCGCCGGCGCTGCCGAGGGTGCCCCCGAGGTTGTCGTTCGCGGCCGCGCCCGTCCACGTCAGCGTGGCGGCGTCGGCGAACGACGTGTGCGTCAGCGGATCGGCCTGCGCGGCGGCGGTCACGCTCAGCAACGCCGTCGCGGCCAGCGCGACGGCGAGGGTGATCCTGCGCGCGCCCACCCGTGTGGTCCCTCGTGTCCTGGTCATGCGGTGCATCTCCGTCCCCTCCGTCGATTCGAAATGTGTGCTCCCACCGGGGACGATCGGCTCGTCCCCGGCCCCCTTCGGCGCCGCCGCCGAGCGACAGCGGATCGCCGCGACGGACCGCTCGGGGCGGGAGAGTTCCCCGAGCGGCCTGCGTCGCGGGCCCGGCCTCAGCGCACCTTCAACTTCGCGGTGGCGCTCTTGGTGTCGAGGCCGGAGCTGGTCGCCTTGAACTTCAGGCTGTAGGTGTGGCCCTTGTTCTTCCTGGCCGTCTTGACCTTGAGCTTGACGCTCTTGGAGGCCCCGGCCGCCAGCGCGCTCGCCGTGGCGCAGGCGCTGGCCTTCAGGCCCTTGGCCCCGGACACGCAGACCTTGACCTTCTTGCTGGCGCCGTCGCCCGTGTTCTTGAGCTTCACCGTGAACGTCGCGGTCTTCCCCGCCTTCACGGACACCGCGCCGACGCTCGCCGACAGCTTCGCAGCCTTGGTGCCGTTCCCGGGATCCTTCGGGTTCCCGGGATCCGGGTCGCCGGGCTTCGGGTCACCGGGCTTGGGATCGCCCGGCTTGGGGTCGACCGGCTTGGGGTCGACCGGCGGGACGTACACCGCCGGGGTCGCGAGGTCGTGCGACAGCCACAATCCGCCGGGCCCCGACGACAGCTGGCCGAGGACGTCGCAGAAGCCGCCGCCGAGGGACTTCGGCAGCGTGTTCCACGGCGCGACGATCGCGCCCTGGCCGGTCAGTCCACCGGCGAACGGCACGCCCAGGTACGGCTTGGTGGCCGCGGTCGACAGCGTGAGGACGATCGGGCTGATCGTGCACGTCGCGGATCCCGTCGTCTCGGCACGCAGGTTCGCGTTGAGCGTCAACGCCCCGGTGGCCGCATCGAACGTCCCCGTGAGGGCGTCGTTCGCCTTGATCTGGATCGTGACCGCGACCGGGTCGGTGATGCTCTTGGGCGGGATGCTGAGCCCGTCCGCGGGGATCGTCACCTGATCGCCGACGATCGTCCCGCTGAAGTGCGCGTCGCCCGTGACGCTGTCGAGGATCTCGAGCCCCTTCAGCGCTCCGAGGTCGATGACCGCGTGGTTGATGGTCAGCTCGAAGGGATCGGCCTGGGCCTGCGCGGCCGCCGCTCCCGAGCCGACACACGCGACCAGACCGATCGCGCACCACGTGCGCAGCCTGCTCCCGCGCCTGCTCGTCCTGCCTGGTCTCACTGCGTCGTTGAACGACATGTCTCCCTGCCTCCCGTCGTTGGACCTCTGTCTCGTGCTCACAGCCCCTCCCCCAGCGTGTGGACCGGCGGTGCCGCGCACGGCACGGGGGTTCCCGCGCTCGTGCAGGGATCGCCCATGCCCGACGTGTAGGAGAGGAAGGGGGTCAACATCGCCTGCGCGTTCGGGCTCGTGGCCACCGGCTCGTGCGGGTCGAGCCCGTCCTTGGCCTGGCCCGGGTCGCTCTTGGGCACCGGGTTGGCCGGATCGGGGCCGACGGTGGCGTCGAACGGCGCGACGTTGATCAAGGGGTTGGCGTTCGTGCCGACGAACACGCCGAGCGCGGGGTCCAGGCGGATCGGCCCGGTGTCGAGCACGAACAGCGCGGCGTCGCCCGGGTAGCCGCCGGGCTGGGTGAACGCGCTGGACGGCGCCGGCTCGATGCCCCAGAACGGCACGTCCAGCAGCGACCGGCCGGCGGCCAGCGTCGGGGTGCGGACGACCGCGCCCATCGTCCGGGCCTGCGCCTCGGTCTGCACGTTGGTGACCTGGTGGTCGCCGAATGCCTCCTGCAGCAGCACCCTGTGGGCCGGCGTGTTCGGGAGCGGATCGCTCGTGAGGTGGTGGACGTAGCCGCTGGCCTCCCCCCGGTCCCAGAGCATCTGCAGCATCGAGATGCCGATCGTGCGCTCGACGGGGTCGGGGTAGACGGCGTAGATGATCGGCAGGAAGCGGTTGAACTGGGTCGACCGCGTGAGCAGCGTGCTGAAGCCCATCCCGGGGACGCCCAGGACGGCGTGCGTCCAGTCGGGGGCGACCGCCGTCGCCGCGCCACCGAAGATCCCGCCCTGGGAGATGCCCAGGTAGCCGACCCGGCCCGGCTCGAGGGTGGGCTCACCGCCGTCGCGGAACGCCGCGAGCCCACCCAGCCCGCCCTGCGCCGCGCTCGCCGCCATGGCCCGGGCCAGGTACAGGACGTTGACCATCCCCTGCTGGGACCGGTCGACCAGCGCCGGGAACCGCCCGAGGTCGACCAGCATGGTCGGCAGGAACGTGCTGAGGTCGCCGGACGACATGCCGATCCAGTCGGTGCCGCAGGCCACCGCCGCGGTGGCGGCCGGGAACGCGCGCAGCTCCTCCGTCTGGGTGTGGTCCCCCAGCAGTCCGTGGCCGAACACGACCGCCGGGCGGTGGGTCGCGGCGGTCGCCGCGCCCTTGCTCGTGCGGGGCAGCAGGCAGGTGAACGGCGCCGCGTAGGTCGCGTGGCCGTTCGGGCTGGGGAGGTCGGCCCCGGCGGCGTGGTGCAGGCGCGAGCCGGGCGCGCAGGGCCGCTGATCGGCGAGCCCCTCGTCCGTCGGCCCGTCCATGAAGCAGGGGACCTCGACGGTGCCGGTGACGCGGGCGATGTCGTAGTCGCTCTCGCCGTGGCTGCACGTCGCGTTCCCGTCGTGGGCGCACAGCGCGTAGGGGTGCACCTGCACGTCGTCGATCGCCGGGGCCTGACCCTGGACGACGCCGTCCGCCAGGTCGGTGTCGCCCAGCGCGGCGAAGGCCTGGTCGCGCATCGCCCGCAGCCGGCCGGTGATGCTCTGGTCGCTCCCGACCGTGAAGTCCCACGCCAGGTAGAGGTCGGACCGGCCGATGCCGGCCTGCTCGAGGTCCCCGAAGATCCGCGTCATCGCCGGGCGACGGGCCTCGACCCGGTCGCTGTCGGTCAGGACGTCGTCGCGGTAGGCCCGGAAGATCGCGTTGGGTGCGATCGGGGTGCCGGCGGCGTCGACCAGATGCCGGAAGGCCACGACGTACCGGCGGCTGTAGTCCAGCGCCACCGCCGGATGGACGATGGTCAACCGCGAACGGGTGTCCCCCGCGGGGTTGGTCGGCGAGCCGGGGACCATGTCCAGCTCGGTCCAGATCGGCACGCGCCGGTGGGTGACGGTGTCGATCAGCACGACCGGCTGGTCGGGGCGGGCGTACTGCCCGATGTCCGACTGGGTGACGATCCCGTTGGCCGTCAGGGCCGCCGGGACGTCGAAGCCCGGGATGCGGGTGAGGATCGTGTTGTTGGGGCTGAAGCCGTCGTTGCGGTTGTACTCGGCGACCGCGACGTGCGTGTCCCCCCGGTTGGCGGGGGTGACGGACTCGTCGAAGGCGATCCGCCGGCCCGTGGGCGTCGTCGGGTCGGCGACGGTGAGGAAGTCGTCCGGGTACGGGAGCATGCAGCTCGCCGCGTCGATCGGGTCGCAGTGCTCGCCGCCGGCCGGTTCGACGTGCAGCGGGGCCACGGGCGCCGGCTCGTCGGGAAGCGGCGTGGACGGGGCCGGTTTCGGGGCGGGCGGGGCGACACAGCGCGTCCGGTCGGCGGTCAGCGTCCGGGTGGCGGACGCGCGGACCGTGCGGGTGCGCCGGTGCCGGCCGGTGCCGGTGGTGCGGGTGTAGGCGATCGCGGCCCGGACGCGGGGCGCGCCGCACGCGCCGAGCGCGCGGCGACCGGTCCGGGTGAGCGAGAGGTGGACGACCTTGGTGCCGCGCCGGGCGAACCGGACCTTGCGCGGGGTGAACGCGCCGTCCTTGGCGCCCCGGCGCGCCGACGCGGTGACGGTGGTCCGGCCGGTCGCGGTCAGGCGGACCGCCAGGCCGTCCTTCAGCAGCGTCTTCTGGCTCGCCGTCGCGACGCGCACCGTGGCCGAGGCCCGGCCGGCGGCGGGCGCCACGGCCGGCACGGCGGCGGCGAGCACGGCGGCGCCGAGCACCGCCCCGAGCAGGGTACGGCGGTTCCGCGCACGACGCCCTCCCGCTTCACAAACGTGAGCGTATGGCCGAACACACTGCATCTGCTGTTTTCTCCCTCCCTGCACCGTTCGGCGCTCAGAACACTCTTCGGTGCTCCATGAACACGCCAGTACTTACGACCGTAGCCGGGGACGTGCCGGCTTGTCAAGGACAGACCATCAACCCAGTGGACGACTGGCGTCCGCGCCAGAAACGCTGTGTATGCTGATCGACGCCGCGTCCCAAGTGGGGCACTGGTGATCCGTCAAACAATCCCGGAGAAACGTTCATGCACTTTGGTCGCACAACATCCACTCTTCTTGTGATGGGTTCCATGCTCATGTGCGGCCTCGCCGGAGGGGCCACCACCGCGTCCTCGGCCCCGACGGCGCCCTCGTCGTCCGCTGCCACACCGGCTTCGCTGACCGCCAAGGGCAGCGTCGAGTCGGCCTACGTGCTCGACGCGCCGCAGGGCGCCAAGCTGGTGCTCGTCAACAAGGCCGGGAAGGTCACCGGCCGCGGCACCACAGACCGGTTCGGGAGCGTGATCTTCCGGGATCAGAAGCCGGGAGCCGGCTACGTCGTCGAACGGCGCACGGGAAAGAAGGCCTCCAGCCGCTCACCGAAGTTCTCCGTCCTGGGTGCCGCGAGCAGCAACCCGCCACAGTCGTTCTTCGACGGCAAGACGCTCACCGAGGGGCTCAACTACGTGACGGTCCGCGACGGCATCGAGATCGCGATGACGGTCCGCCTCCCCGCCGGCAAGACGCTGGCCGACGGCCCGTTCCCGACGCTCGTGGAGTACTCGGGGTACCAGACGGCCGCGCCCCACGACCTCCTGAACTCCGTCATCAGCTCGCTCGGCGGCAAGGGCGGACCGAGCGACCCGCTCGCCCCCGCCACGTCCACGGCGGTCGGCGCGGTCATCGCCCCGCTGCTGGGGTTCGCCGTGGTCAGCGTCCAGATGCGCGGCTCCGGCTGCTCCGGCGGTGACTTCGACCTGTTCGGGCTCCCCACCACGTACGACGGCTACGACGCCGTGGAGACGGTGGCCGCCCAGCCGTGGGTGAAGGGCCACAAGGTCGGCATGGCCGGCATCTCGTTCTCCGGCATCACGCAGCTCTTCGTCGCGGGGACGCGGCCGCCGCACCTGGCCGCGATCGCGCCGATGTCGGTGACGGACGACGTCTACGACGCCACCGGGTACCCGGGCGGCATCTTCAACAAGGGCTTCGCCCTCACGTGGATCACCGAGCGCGCACAGGACGCCAAGCCGCCGCCCGAGGGTGGTCAGCCGTGGGCCAAGGCCCTCGTCGCCGAGGGCGACCAGCACTGCATCGACAACCAGAAGCTGCGCCTGCAGACCCAGGACGTGCTCAAGCTCGTCCAGGACAATCCGTACCGCACGCCGTCGCTGTTCGACGACCGGGCGCCGGGCGCATGGGTCAAGAACATCAAGGTGCCGACCTTCTGGATCGGCCAGTTCCACGACGAGCAGACCGGCGGGCACTTCCCGGAGAGCATGAAGGACCTGGCCAAGAACGAGAACGTGTGGATCACGCTCCAGAACGGCGTGCACGCCGACTCCCTCGGGCCGTCGACGATCACGCGCTGGGCCGAGTTCCTCAACCTGTACGTGGCCGACCGGATCCCGGTGATCCCCGACTTCGTGCTGACCCTCGGCGGAGCGCTCTACAAGTTCCTCGCCGACGCCGCGGCGGCACCGGTGCTGCAGTCGCGCTTCGCGAACATGACCGACGTGGCGGCCGCACGGGCCGCGTTCGCCAAGGACCCGCGCGTGCGGCTCCTCATGGACAACGGCACGGGCCCCGAGGGCCCCGGGTCGATCGGGGCCACGTGGGAGCAGGACTTCGGCTCCTGGCCGGTCAAGGAGGCCAAGGCGACCACCTACGCCCTGGGCGCGGGCGGCAAGCTCGGCGGAGCGGCGGGCAAGGCCAAGGCGGTCAGCTACCGCTCCGACCCCGACGCCCGGCCCAAGCAGACGCTGCCCGGCCAGGGCGAGGCCGACGCGTGGAAGGCCCAGCCGCCGTACGACTGGGCCCCGATCGCCTCCGGCAAGGGCCTGGGCTTCACCACCGCGGCCTTCCCGAAGGACGTGTTCGTCGCCGGCTCGTCGAGCCTGGACCTGCGTCTGAAGTCGTCGGCGCGGGACACCGACGTGCAGGTCACGCTCACCGAGGTGCGGCCCGACGGCAACGAGACGTACGTCCAGAACGGCTGGCTGCGCGCCTCGCACCGCAAGCTCGACGCCAAGAAGTCGACGGCGACCGATCCGGTCCCCACGCACCTGAAGCAGGACGCGGCGCCGCTGCCCAAGGGCGGGTACAGCCTCGTCCGGGTGCCGATCTTCCCGGTCGCCCACGTGTTCCGGGCGGGCTCGAAGCTACGGGTGACCGTCCAGGCCCCCGGCGGCGACCGGCCGCGATGGGACTTCGACACGATCGAGAAGGGGAAGACCCGGAACACCATCCTGGTCGGCGGCCCGAACGGCTCCAAGCTCGTGCTGCCCGTCGTCCCGGGCGCGGGCGCCAAGGGCACCCCGCTACCGGGCGCGACCGCCCTGCGCGGCGAGCCCAACCGCACGTACGCCAAGGCGAGCAACGGCGGCTGATCCCGCCCGCCGGCCGAGCGCGTCCCGCGCCGAGCCCCACCTCGTGCCCGCTGAGCGGGCATCAGGTGGGGCTCGGCGGGCGGGCGGGGCTAGAGGTTGATGCCGCTGTAGCCGCCCACGAACTGGGAGGCGTCGGCGACGAGGATCGAGCCGACCACCATCGCCACCCCGACCACGCCCGCGGCCACGTAGCCGTAGACCGGCTGGCGGAAGCGATCCGCCTCGTGGATGGCCAGCATCGCCAGGCCGCCCGCGAGCAGCCCGCCGAGGTGGCCACCGACCGAGATGCCCGGGATCACGAAGCTCAGCACGAGGTTGATGAGGATCAGGCCGCCGATGCCCGCCTCGAAGATGTTGATGCCGCGGCGGTGCATGACCACCGCGGTGGCGCCCATGAGCCCGAAGATCGCGCCGGACGCGCCCACGGTCGGGGACAGCGGCGAGACGACGAGCGCGCCGAACGCGCCGCCCAGCAGCGCCACGAAGTAGACGGTGAGGAACCGGGCCACGCCGACGGCCGGCTCGAGCATCCCGCCGAGGATCCACAGCAGGTACATGTTCAGGCCGATGTGCCACAGGTTCGCGTGCAGGAACCCGCTGGTGACCAGGCGCCAGTACTCCCCGTCGGCGACGAGCGGCCCGAAGAGCAGGCCCTTCTCGTAGACCACGGTCCCACCGCCCGTCCCCCCGAGCCCGAACTGGCCGCTGGCGAGGAAGGCGATCACGTTGACCACGATCAGCGCGATCGTCGCCGTGTTCGTGGCCGACGCGGAGCGGATCGAGGCGGCCGTGCGGACCTTGGTGCGGTCCCCCGCGCAGTCCGGGCAGCGCATCCCGACCGGTGTGGGCGTCATGCACGACGGGCAGATCGGCTTGCCGCAGTTGGAGCAGGAGACGTTGGTCTCCCGGTTGGGATGGCGATAGCAGGTGGCCATGAGGGCGCCGGACGCTACCAGCCGGATGCTGCCGGCCCTCCCGTTCGGGGACGGGAGGGCCGGCAGAGCGTCGCGGACCTAGATCGTGGCGGAGATGACGGGCTTGGTCGTCGGCTGCTGGGAGCCGCCGGCCGGCTCCTCGCTGACCAGCACCTGGTCGACGTCGCGCAGGTCGCCGGGGACGTTGACCGTGGAGTGGCCCTGGCCGTTCGGGGTGAACAGCGCGTCGGTGGGGATCGGCTTGGGGTTGCCGGCCCGGATCAGCCACACCTGGTAGACGTGGCCCTTGTCCGGGTTGGGGATCCCGGTCAGCTCCAGGCGCCCGCCCTCGCGGCCGCGGTCGACCATCTTGCCCGTCGCGCCCACGAAGGCGATCTCGGGCTTCACGGTCTTGCCGCCGAGGCCGCCGTCGTCGGTGCTCAGCGCGAATCCGGCGCCGATCCCGACGACCAGGGCCAGACAGGCGAAGCCGACCGCGGTCAACGGCCGCAGGCCGAGGAAGCGACGACGGCTCCGCGAGCCGGAGGCCCCGGGGGTGGCCTCCGGCTCCGACCGCACGCGCCGGGGCTCGCCGTTGGCTGCGCGCTGCAGGTCGGCCTCCTCGCGCACGGTCGCCATGATGCGGTCGCGCAGAGCGGACGGAGCGTCCATCTGCGGCGCGCCCATGGGCAGGGCATCGACCACGGGCTGCAGGTGTGCCACCTGCGCTCGCAGCTGCGGGGAGCGCTCGAGCTCCGCCGCGAAGTCCTTGGCCGTCTCGTCGTCGAGGGCGCCGAGCAGCCACGCACCGACGTTCTCCGCGTGCGGGATGGGATCCGATCCGGGTCGTTGCGTATCGGTCATCGGGTCACCTCCACCAGTCCGCCGAGTTGGTGTCGCAGCTTCTCCAGCCCCAAGCGCATGCGGCCCTTGATGGTGCCGACGGGCGTCTCGAGCATCGTGGCGATCTCGGAGTGGCTGAAGCCGCCGAAGTAGGCGAGCTCGACCACGCGCAACTGGTCCGCGGGCAGCGTATCGAGTGCCCTGCGGACCTGCTCGGCCTCGCCGCGCCGCGCGACCTCGACATCGGTGCGGTCCTTGCTGGCGAAGCGCTCCTCGATGCCCTCGTCGCTCGCCCGGCGCTTGCTGTGCACGGCACTGCGCCGCAGGTTGTCGATCGCCCGGTGGTGGACGATGCCGAGCACCCAGGTCCGCACGCTGCCGCGGGTCGCGTCGTAGCGCGCCCCGGACCGCCAGAGGGACAGGAAGGCCTCCTGGACCACGTCCTCGGCGGCACTGCGCGTCCCGACGATGCGGTAGGCCAGGGAGAAGGCTGCCGTGCCGTGACGCTCGTACACCACCTCGAACGCGTCGTCGTCACCGTCGCGGAGGCGCTGCATGAGGTCTTCGTCGGCTATCGAGCGCGGATCCATGTCACTCCGTCAACGCACGGGCCGGCCGATCGGATCATTCGCGCCCCGGATCCGCCGGACGGCACACGCGGGACGTCAGTCGCCGAGCAGGCGCTTGGTCTCGGCGCCGAGGGCGCGGACCGTGCGCACGGCGTAGTCGAGCGGGTCCTGCGACTGGGAGCGGCGGCGCCGGCGGGTGGCCTGCACCCGCAGCAGCACGAGCCCAGCTCCGGCCGCGCCGCCAGCGGTCACGGCGACCACCGGGCGCACCCAGTTGCGCGGGTCCTTCATGGTCTCCAGCTCCCAGGCCGCCAGCTCCTCCTGGGCGGCCTCGGCGATCTCCGAGAGCCGGTCCTCGAACGTCACCCGGAACTCCTCCGGGGGATCGACGGGACGCAGGGCCTGCCGGAGCATCGCCTCGAGGTCGGGGAACAGCGGATCGGGGGCGGGAGTGCTCATCGGGGTGCCCTCACGACGTGGCGCCCTCGGTGGCGACGATCTGCTCCAGCTGCTTGATCGCACGGTGGATGAGCACCTTCGTGGCGCCGTCGGTCTTCCCCATCGCCCGGGCGATCTCGCGGTTGTCCATCCCGAGCGCGAAGCGCATGATCAGCGCCTCGCGCCGGTCGTCCGGCAGCCGCTGGACGCCCTCCAGGATGCGCGCCAGCTCGTCCCGCCCCTCGACCAGGTCCTCGGTCGTGTGCAGCGTACGCAGGTGCTCGGTGTCGTCGATCGGCGTCTGCGGCTTGCGTGACCGGTCGCGGTAGAGGTTCGCCGCCAGGTTGTGCGCGATGCGGATCAGCCACGGCCGCAGGGGCCGTCCGTCCGACTCGTTCTGCGCCCGCTCGAAGTGCCGGTACGCCTGCAGGAAGGTCTGCGTGGTGAGATCCTCCGCGTCGTGGTGGTTGCCCACCCGGTAGTAGGCGTAGGAGTAGACGTCCCGCAGGTGCGCCTTGTAGAGCGCGGAGAACTGCTCGTCGAGTTGGGCCTTGTCCACGCATCGCAGCCTACTCCGGCGCTTACGCCGCGGCTCGCTTGAGGGGACGGCCCGGGGTGCTCAGCGCGGCCGCCCAGTCACCGGCGTCCTGCTCCCCCGCGACGACCGCGGCCAGCCCAGTCACGGCCGGCGCCGAGACCCGCGCGCCCTTCAGCGCCCCGGCCAGCACGGGAAGGGCGTCCAGGCCCTCGACGGCCTGGCCGAGCGCGACGCCGATCTCCTCGGACGGCACGCCCCGGCCGAGCATCTCGCCCGCGCGGCGGTTGCGGCTCTGGGCGGCGACCACGGTGGCCACCAGGTCCCCGGCGCCGGCCAGGCCCGCGAAGGCGTCGGCGCGGGCGCCCCGGCTGCGGGCGTACTCGTGGATCTCGGCGAAGACCTTGCCCGCGGCGGCCCCCGAGGCGTTCGGTCCGGCGGAGGCGGCGGCGTAGGCCGCGATGACCGCGGCGTTCTTGGCCACGCCGGCCAGCTCGACGCCCACCGCGTCGGGCGTGTCGGTCACCTCGAAGCCGCCGGCGACCAGCACGTCGGACACCTGCCGGGTGAAGGCGGGATCGGCACCGCCGACGACGACGCTGGCACCGTGGGCCAGGGCGTCCGCGCTGTGCGCGGGGCCGCCCAGGCAGGCGACGTCGTGGCCGGGGAACCGCTCGGCGACGTACTCGGACGGCAGCTGACCGGTGGGCAGCAGGCCCTTGGAGCACACGAGGATCCCGGCGCCGGGGGGCACGCGGTCCCCGTGCGCGGCGACGAGCGCCGGCAGGTCCCGAGCCGGGACGGCGAACACGAGCAGGTCGCGATCGGCGAGGTCCAGCCCGGCGGCGCGAGCGACGCGGAGGTTCTCGGGCAGCGGCACGCCGGGCAGGTACTCGTGGTTCTCGCCGCGAGCGGCGATCGCCTCGACCTGCGCCTCGGTGCGGCAGCCCAACGTGGTGTCGACCCCGCCGCGCGCGAACGAGACGGCCAGGCCGGTCCCCCACGAGCCGGCGCCCAGGACGGCGACGCTGCGGATCGGGGCCATCCCCCCGAGCCATTCCCACTGCAACTGCACGCAGGGCCAGATGCGCTCGGTGACGGCCTGGGCCAGCGGCCGCGAGGGCTCCTCGACCTTCGGGAAGCGCAGCGCGCGACCGGCGCGGACCCGCACCTTGTGGGGCCGCACGCGCAGGCCGGTGCGGATGTCCTCGGTGCCGATGACGGCGACGGGCAGGACGGGGGCCCCGGTCTCCAGGGCCAGCCGGCCGACGCCCCGACGCGTGGGGCCGAGCGGGCCGGGGCGCACGCGGGTGCCCTCGGGGAAGATCACGACGCAGTCCCCGCGTTCGAGGATCGCCCGGGCGGTGTCCATCGCGCCGGAGTCACCGGTGCCGCGGGCGACCGGGAACGCGCCGAGCGAGCTGATGAACCAGCGCAGCAGTGGGTTCTCGAACAGCTCCTGCTTGGCCACGAAGTACAGCGGCCGGCGAGCCAGCGTCCCGAGGATGAACGGGTCGAGGAACGACCGGTGGTTGCACGCGAAGATGACCGGGCCCTCCTGCGGCACGTGCTCGCGGCCCACCCGGCTCAGGCGGAAGTAGAGGTGGAAGAAGGGCTGGAAGAAGGCGCGGACGATCCAGTACACCAGCGGGTTGACCCCGCGGGTCCGTGCGCGCTCCTGAAGTGCGTCGTGATCCACGTCGGTGATATCCCCGCGGGGCCCTCCCGGTTACAGTCCACCGGGCCTTCCCGGCCGCTCCGCATGCCCCTCGACCGCCCCCGCATCCTCCGCGGCGCCCTCGCCGGCGCCGTCGCCTCCACCGTCTGGTGGGCGCAGCAGCGCGCCGACATGCGCGTCTTCGGCGTGCCGTACGACGACGCCGAGCTGCTGGGGACCGGCGTGCTGCCCCGGGCGCCCGGCCGCGTGTCCGGGGCGGTCGGCGTGGCGATGCACGTGGCCAACGGCGCGCTGTTCGGCGCCCTCTACGCGCAGGTCGCCCCGAGCGTGCCGCTGCCCCCTTGGGCCCGCGGCCCGGCGGCCGGTCTCGGCGAGCACCTCGCCAGCTGGCCGGCGGTGACGCTGGTCGACCGGTTCCACCCGGCCCGCGACCGTCTCCCCACCCTGGGCGGCAGCCGGGCCGCCTTCGCCCAGGCCACGTGGCGCCACCTGCTGTTCGGCACCGTCCTGGGCGAGCTCGAGCGGCGGCTGAACGCGCCGGGTCCGGACGCGGCCGCGAACCGGTCGAGCTGAGCGTCGCTGAGCGAGGCTCAGCTCGACCGGTTCGGGATCGGCGTCGGATGGCGCCCGCCCACTCCGACACATCGAGCTTTTCCGGAGCCTCGGTGTGTCCGATGGAGTCTTCCGGAGCCCAACCGGCACACATCAGACCCGCTGGGTTGTGGGTCGGCCCGCGCACGGCGCGGCCCCGACTGAGGCTCGATAGCTTTCCCTCCGCGCCCGGGTAGCTCAGTTGGCCAGAGCAACCGCCTTGTAAGCGGTAGGTCGCCGGTTCGAATCCGGCCTCGGGCTCTCGCGGAAAGTGCCTGGAGAGGCCGTCCTCTCCTGGCCGCCACCACCGCTTCGGGGAACGTCGATGACGCGGCAGCCAGAAGACGACCACGTTCGCACCGCGACCCTCCGGGAGCTCGCGGAGCTCTCCGGCCGACCCTTCGAGCTCATCCACGACGAGCTCCGGCTGCGCGAGGACCTCAACCTGGACTCGCTCGCCGCGCTGGAGGCCGTCGTCGTCCTGGAGGAGCGCTACGGACTGGAGATCACCGACGCCGAGCTCGCGGGACTCCGGAGCGTCGGCGACCTCGTGCGCACGATCGGAGCAGCCGTGGACCCGGCGTCGCCCGCCGCCCACCGCGCCCGGCGCGGGACGCCGTAGCGGCGGGAGCGGCCCCGGCGGGCTGGGCGCCCGTGGTGCCCCACCCGACCAGGCGACTAGGGGAGCCGGACGATCCCCACGTACCCGGACGTGTACGCACTGCCGTTCTGCTGGGCCAGCACGTGGCTTCCCTGCTGCTGGAGGCGGATCTTCGCGCCCGGGACGCGGACCGCGCGTGCCTTGGCGGCTCGCAGGTCCTGGACGTAGCCGACCCCGCCGTACGACCACGTGGCACGGCCTGCGTGGAGCGTCGGAGCGACCTGAGGATCGATGCGCTTGGCCAGGACGCGACGGTGCTTGTCCCCGCACCGCTGGGCGGAGAGCGTGGAGACGCCGTACAGCCCCCACGGCTTGGCGTACGCGTTGAGTCCCTTCGTCGCGAGCGGCTTGCACGGGGACACGGCGAGCCCGGCGCTGTTCATGTCCTGCACGCCGGCCTGGGCGACGACCCGCTCGTCGTGACGTGACGCGTAGAAACGGTCGCTGGTGCGGAAGCCCACGACGTCCACGAGCAGCCACTGGGTGCCGACGGTCCTGATCCTGAACGACTGCACGTTGCTCGTCACGCCGGGGGACAGCGTGAAGGGCGTCCAGGCGCTGAACGGCAGCGCGCTCTGGAAGAGCTCCACCCCGGAGACGGGATCACCGGTCGGGCTCGGGCACCGTCCGACCATCCCGCCGGGCCCGCCGGCCTCGATCCCGCAGCCTGGTCCCGGCGGCGCCACCTCGACCTGCTTGCGTGTGGAGAGGTCCAGATCGAACCAGCGGGTGCCCGGAACGAAGGTCCGGGCCTCGGTCGAAGGGGACCCCGGGGTCTGGTAGAGCAGATGGCGGCCGTCTCCCCCGAGGAGTTCGCTGCCCACCGGGATCGGCAGGGCGACGATGGGCACCGACGATCGCGCGAACGGGCGGGCCCCCGCCGCGGAACCGGGGACGAGCCCGGCCGCCGCGACGACCAGGGCGAGGAGGGAAAGCCGACGAATGATCTTCATACACCCACAACGTTCTAAGCGGGACAAGGTTGCGGCCCCCGGGAAGAGAGCGGTGGTTGCGCGAGACCGCTGACCACGGGCTCAGGCGCTCACGAGCAGATCACCCTCGACGAGCGGCGGCCCGTCGGCGGGAAGCTGCGCTTGCAGCGGCGCATCGCCGCGACGGTACGCGGCGCACGCGCGCAGGACGGCCTCCGCCGCCACCAGCCGCTCGACGTGCGTCCACTCCTCCACGTACGCGTCGAACCGGGCGAGCCCGGCTTCGATGCCGTCGAACTTCGGCGCCGTGGGGCGCCGGACCCGCGCGAGCTCCGCCGCCAGCGTGGCGTGATAGCCGGAGTAGTGGTCGCCGAGCTCCCGCACCAGCGACGCGGTCGCGCGCCGTTGCTGCAGCTGCTCGGCCGCTCCCCCGAAGGGGAGCTCGTGGATGTCGTGCCCGAAGAGTTCCATGGTGTCTCCTAGACGAGGCATTGGGGGAAGCCGCCCGAGACGCCGGTATGCAGCGCCTGCCACGCGACGTAGGACAGGTAAGCGCCGCCGAACGGACTCCGCAGGCCGCTGTCGTAGCCGGTCGACGAGGTGATGAGGTACTGGGCGAACATCGTGACCTTGGAGACGCCGGTCGCTGCGACCGCGCTGGAGATCATCCGCTGCTCCTGGTCGTAGTCGGGCATCGAGCCGTGCCGCACCCAGCCCCCCTCGGTGACGAGCACCTCCGAGGACGCCGGCACACCGAGCGGATACCCCGTCCAGTAGCCGCCGGAGCCGTGGACGAGGCTGGCGGTCCAGGCGAGGTTCACCGCATCGCCGAAGCTCCCGTGCTTCATGTCCGCGTAGTTGTGCTTCGACCAGCCGACACGGGCGTTCGGGACGAACCCGTTCGTGACGAGCTGGCTCATCATCGAGCTCTCGAACGTCGTCCCCAGAGTCCGGTAGCGGGTGGTGCTGTCGTCCGTGTCGGACGCCGCCGGCACGAGGAGCACCGGACCGCTCCAGAACGCCTGCATGCTCTGCGCCGTCTGGATCATCTGCGCGCTCGTGCAGACCGACGTGTTCGCCCCCGGATCCCAGATGTTGCCCGTGGTGCTCGCCTGCTGCTGAGGCCACATCTGGTAGTTGGGCTCGTTCAACGGCTCCAGGTAGTCGACCCGCAGGTTGGGGTCGGGCTGCAGCGCGCCGTACCGGCAGCACAGGTAGGCCATCCAGATGCCCCAGGGGCTCGACGTCGACCAGCTCGTCGGGAACCGGTACTGCAGGGACTTGCCCGTGCTGCCGGTTCCGGCCACGTAGGCGTCGTACGCCGCCTTGCTCCCGAAGCGGTCCTCCGCCGCGGTGGTGTTGGTGTACCCGGTAGTGCCGTTGGCCCACGAGGGCGACCCCTGCGAGGTCAGGACGACGACGAGCCCCATCGACCGGGCCCACGCGATCTCCTGGTCGAGCGCCTGGGCGTCGGCCGTGGCGGCGATGGCCGCCCAGTTGTCGGCGACCGTGGCGCCGGCGGCCGGTGCGCTCGGCTGGCACCGGTTCCACAGCGCCCACAGCCGCACGCACGTGGTGCCGGTCGCGATGATGTCGTCCCGCACGGCCTTCGTCCGCAGGCTCTGGGTGTTCGGGGTGGGAGATACGCCGGCTTCGCCCAGCGCGATGCAACCTCTCATGAGTCCCATTCGATGCTCCTAAGCGCCGGTCGTACAGGTTGCACGGTCCTGAGGACCGCCTACGAACATCGCGCCGGTGACCATCCCGACGGCGAGCACGGCTTCGCCGTGCGCGTCCGGCGAGTCGGGGTCGACGTCCAGCAGGTCCCGCAGCCGACGCATGTTCCGCGCGGGTGCGTCAGCCGACCAACCGGCGTGAGCGGCGACCCAATCGAGCGTCGCCCCCGCGGCCCGGCGATCCTCGTCCCCGGCCACGCCGTACCACCGCCGGTATCCGTCCAGGCGCCAGGACACCTCGGGGGACACCTCGCTGGCGTCGATCGCGGCGACCGCCGAGGCCACCGCGAGGTACGCCGCGGCGTGCGCGGCCGGCACCTCTCCCGGCGATATCTCGGCGGCGACGCCGTCTGGGGTGGACAGGAGCCCAGGGAGGGCCAGGGTGAGCGACGCGCCTCCGGCGACCTTCATCAAGCCGCGGCGCGTGAGGTTGCGGACCATGGCCCCAGTCTCTTGGACACATTGTGCGGGGTCAATGGCCTCGATCTCAAACCGATGGCCGACAACTTCCTGAGCATCACAAAGAACCGGGCTGTTTCCCGAAGAGGCCCGCGCGCGACGACCCTCGGCCCCGGAGTTCGCCCCGCCCGACGGCGCGTAGCATGACCCCATGACCGCGCCCGCGCCGCCGACCACCCTGCCGCACTGGATCGGCGGCCGCGCCGACGCCACCCCCGCCGACCGCTTCGCGGAGGTCACCGAGTCGGCCACCGGCGCGGTGGTCTCCCGCGTGCCGCTGGCCTCCACGGCCCTCGTCGACCGGGCCGTACGGCTCGCCGCCGAGGCCGGGCGTGAATGGGGCCGGTCGTCCCTCAGCCAGCGCAGCCGCGTGCTGTTCGCGTTCCGGGAGCTCGTCCACGTCCACCGCGAGGACATGGCCCGCCTGATCGTCCGCGAGCACGGCAAGGTCCTGTCCGACGCCCTGGGCGAGGTGCAGCGCGGCCTGGAGGTCGTCGAGTTCGCCTGCGGCCTCGGCGAGCTGCTCAAGGGCGACATGTCCTCCGGCGTCTCGCAGGGCGTCGACTCCTACTCCCTGCGCCAACCGCTCGGCGTCGTCGCGGGCATCACGCCGTTCAACTTCCCGGCCATGGTCCCGATGTGGATGTACCCGGTCGCGATCGCGTGCGGCAACGCCTTCGTCCTCAAGCCGTCGGAGCAGGACCCCTCCGCCTCGCTGCTCGCCGCCGAGCTGTGGGCCCAAGCCGGGCTGCCCGACGGCGTGTTCTCCGTCGTCCACGGCGACAAGGAGGCCGTCGACGCGCTGCTCGTCCACCCCGACGTGGCCGCCGTGTCGTTCGTGGGCTCCACCCCGATCGCCCGGTACGTCTACGAGACGGGGACCGCGCACGGCAAGCGCGTGCAGGCGCTCGGCGGGGCCAAGAACCACGCCGTGGTCCTCCCCGACGCCGACCTGGACCTCGCCGCCGACGGCCTCGTCTCCGCCGGCTTCGGATCAGCGGGCCAGCGGTGCATGGCCGTCTCCGTCGCGGTCGCCGTCGGGGACGTCGCCGAACCGCTGCTCGAGAAGGTGACCGAGCGGATGGCCGCCCTCACCGTCGGCGACGGCACCGACCCGGCCTCGGACATGGGCCCCCTGGTCAGCGAGCGCCACCGGGCCCGCGTCGCCGGCTTCGTCGACGCCGGCGTGCGCGAGGGCGCCACGGTGCTGGCGGACGGCCGGGACCTCGTCGTCGCCGGCCGCGAGGACGGGCACTTCCTCGGCCCCACGCTGCTCGACCACGTCACACCGGGGATGACGGTCTACGACGAGGAGATCTTCGGCCCGGTGCTCGTCGTCGTGCGCGCGGCGACCTACCCCGAGGCGCTGGCGCTGGTCAACGCCAACCCGTACGGCAACGGCGCGGCGATCTTCACCAACGACGGTGGCGCCGCGCGGGCCTTCGAGGTGGACGTCACGGCCGGGATGGTCGGCGTCAACGTGCCGATCCCCGTGCCCATGGCCTACCACTCGTTCGGCGGCTGGAAGGCTTCGCTGTTCGGCGACGTCCACATGCACGGCCCCGAAGGCGTGCGCTTCTACACGCGGGCCAAGGTCGTGACCCGGCGATGGCCGGATCCGTCCCACCGCGGCGTCGACCTGGGGTTCCCCGTCGCCCGGTAGCGCGGGCCTCCCGACGCGGACGGATCGTGTTCAAGACACACCGCGTCCACCGCTCTGCCGTGCCTTGAACAAACGTTGAGGCGACGCCGGTAGGCTGCGCCGTCATGAGAACCCGAAACCTCGTCCCGCTCGCCGCCGTGGCCCTCGCGCTCACGGCCGCCGGCTGCGGAGACGACGACAAGAAGACCGATTCCGCCTCCGACACGGGCACCGCGACCGCCAAGGTCGCCTCGGCCACCGCCGAGATCGCCGTCAAGACCACGCCCGAGGGCGCGGTCGTGGCCGTCGCCAGCCGCGGCAAGCCGACCGTCAAGGCGCTGTCCGGCCCCGAGCCCAAGAAGCTCGTGGTCAAGGACCTCGTCGTCGGCACCGGACCGGCCGCCAAGAAGGGCGACCCGCTGACCGTCAACTACCTCGGCGCGCTCGCCAAGAACGGCACGACGTTCGACACGTCCTGGAAGGCGGGCGGCTCCGTCTTCCCGCTCACGCTCGGCACCGGCGGCGTCATCGCCGGCTGGGACGAGGGCCTCGTGGGCATGAAGGTCGGCGGCCGGCGCGAGCTGATCATCCCACCGGACCTGGCGTACGGCGAGAAGGGCTCCCCGCCCACCATCCCCGCCAACTCGACGCTGATCTTCGTGGTCGACCTGGAGTCGATCGGCTAGGTCGGAACGACAGAGGGGCGGCTCCGGTGGAGCCGCCCCTCTTCTCGCCCTGCGGTCCTGCGTCCTGCGTCCTGCGGTGCTACCGGAGGGTGCCGTGCTCCAGGGGGGTGACCCCGGCGACCGGCGCCTGCGGCTTCTTCAGCCAGTTGGCCTCGAGGTCCGAGGACGCGACCCAACCGACGGCCTCGCCCTGCGCCGCGGAGTCGAACACGTTGGCCCCGACGAACGGGCAGGGCACGAACGTGCCCTGGTTGGCCGGAACGGTCGGCTCGTTGTCGAGGTCGTTGCCCGAGATGCAGTTGTCGGTGCCGTTGCCGTCATAGCCGATGCTGCGGCCGTTCGGGTTGGCGCCGCCGTTGCCGAACTTGTTGTTGATGACCTTGTTGCCGCGGAGCGTGTACCACTCGACCATGTCCTTGACCTTCGGACCGTTCGGGTCGTTCTTGTCCACCGGCTGGTCGTCGACCGAGAGCAGCAGCTGCTGCAGGGCACCGAAGCCGAGCAGGTAGTTGCCGAAGATCTGGTTGTTCTCGACCGTCGTGGTCTGGCTGCCGAAGAGCAGGATGCCCACGCCGATCGGGTACGGGACGCCGTCCGTGGACGAGCTCTGCACCAGGAACGGGATCTTGCCCTTGCGGTAGTTGAAGTTGTTCAGGAACACCCGGTTGTTGATGATCGTGTTGAACTCCGGCGGCGCGAACTTCTCGCTGCGCAACGCGTTGGGCACGATGCCCGCGCCGTTGTTGTAGAAGTCCGAGTCCTTGATCGTCACGTACTTCATGTTCGTGCCCGACCAGCCCAGGACGTTGCCCCACGACTTCAGGTTCGAGACGATCGTGCGGATCGGCTTGTCCTGCGGCGGCGTCTGCCCGATGTAGAACCCGGCGTCGTTGTTGTACGAGGCCTCCGAGTTCTTCATCGTGCCGCCGATGGTGTTGAACGCGTAGATGCCGTACGTGCCGACGTTCTGGGCCCACAGGTGGTCGAACGTGTAACCCGTGTTGTTGACGACGAAGAAGCCGTTGCCCTTGAAGTTCCGAGCACCCAGGCCGTTGAGGGTGACCTCGTTGGCGCTGTTGATCGCGACGGCGTTCTGGATCTGCGTGTTGTACGCGTTGCCGCCCTGGACCTTGCTCTTGTACTTCACCTTCTTCGGGATCTTCTTCATGTCGAACATGACCTTCTGCGGGCTCTTCACGTTGCCGACGATCTTGAGGTAGCGCTTGTTCGCACCAGCGACGATGACGCCCTCGCCGTACGTGCCGTCGGCGATCTTGACGGTGTCACCGGGCTTGGCCGCGTCGACGGCCTTCTGGACGACCGTGTACTTGCAGCCGGCCTTCTTGCTCTTCTTGTTGAGCTTGGGACAGACCTTGAAGGTCTTGCCCTTGCCGCTCGGCTTGGGCTGGGGCGTTCCGGGCTTGTCCGGCAGCGGGTAATCCGCGGCGGACGCCACCGGAGCGGCCACGGCCAGAGCCAGCAGCGCTGCCGTGATGGGGATGGTGCGACGCATGGAGATGCGAGCCTTTCTCTTCTGTTGAACGGACGTTTCGGCGCTGCTTCGCGCCGACCCCTGCTTGACGATCTCGAGCCAACCCTCTTGGCCCGGTGCTTCAGTGCTGTGTCCTCCCGCTGCTCACGGGTCGACGAGGTAGTAGCCGGTCATGCCGCCGTCCTGATGGGCGAACACGTGGCAGTGGTACATCCACCGCCCGGGGTTGTCCTCGATCCACCGCGCGGTGACGGTCTCGTTCGGGCCGAACGTCGGGTTGTCGGTGAAGACCCCGGCGTCGTTCTTCCAGCGGTGCCCGTGGATGTGGAAGTCGTGGAAGTCGTTGTTCATCCCGATCGCGTGCATCGCGACGTCCTGGCCGACCTTGGCCCGGATCGTCGGCGTGTTGCCCGCGAACGCGCGCCCGTTGATGCACTGGAAGCCGCGCTGCAGCCCCGTGACCGGTGGGTCGAAGCTGTGGAAGAACAGCACGGTCTCGTTGTCCGGTACCGGAACGCCCTTGGGACGGATCACAAGGGATCCGAACAGGCCCCGGAACGTGTTGAGCGTGTGGTTCGGTCCGTGGTCGTGGTACGGCCACACGCCGACGCTGTCCGGCCGGGCCTCCCAGCGGTAGGTGAACTCCTCGCCGGGCCCGATGAAGCCGCCGATCCGAGTGTACTTCCCGAGGTACACCCCGTCGTAGTCCGGCGTGTAGCGGACCCCGTGCGGGTGCATCGTCACGGCCTGGTTGAGGTCGATGAGCTCGTTGCGGAAGTGGCAGACGATGACGTCGCCGACCTCGGCGTGGAGCGTCGGCCCCGGGATGCTCGGCGGCCCGACCGGCGACGCGAAGCCGTCGGTCATCTGCTGGTAGCAGACGGCCTTGAACTGGGTCTTGCCCGGGATCGGCACGTCGTGCCAGGCGTCCCGCTTGGTCGGCACGATGTTCCACTTCACCGTGCGGGCACGGATCCAGTACTCGACGATCTTGCCGCCCTCGTCGGGGACCGGCTTGCCGAACGTGAGCTGGTCGACCGGATCGACGACGGCGCCGGTCGCGGCGGCTCGCGTACCGGCCTGCGACGTCACGAAGCGTGGGCGCTCCACGCGGGCGGCGGCCGCGTCCGCCTTGGCGGCGTCACCGGCCTTCTCGAGCGAGACGTTCTCGTTGCCGATCGTGCAATAGAACGCGGCCGCTCCCCCGGCGGCGGTGGCGAGGAAGTTGCGGCGGCTGGACCTGGAGTCGAACGGATCGGGCATAGGCGAAGGTGGACGGTTCCGGAGCCGTCAGCGTAGGAGTCCGGAGAGTGGATGGGCGCCCAAAGGGTCACCGTTGCACCACATCCTGACGCATCTGGCGCAGCCGTGTGCCAATTCCCATCCCGTCACAAAAAACGGGGCATCTGTGCCCCGTTTGAGCGCCGGACCTCGGCGCCGACCCGAATCGAACGGCTAGGCCGAAGGTCCTTCGGGCGCCCACACGTCGCCGGCACGCAGCAGCGTGATCGTGTGGCGCCGGCCGCCCTCCACGATCTCGAAGACCGCCCGGTCCTCGTCGGTGCCGGGCCGGTCGTCGACCAGCACGAGCACGGGATCGAGGCCCGCCAGGGCGGGGTGCTGGCGGACGAACGCCTCGCGGGCGGCCGCCTCCAGCACGGCGCGATCCCAGCCGTGGTCCGCGGCCACGGCGTCGGCCAGCGCGTGGTCGGCGGCCTGTACTCGCGCGAGGAGCTCCGCGTCCGTACGGGCGCGGTGGCGCCGGTTCCACACGTCGCCGGCGATCGCGAGCACGATCACCAGCGCGATCAGGACGACGATGACGACGATCAACCAGGTGGGCACGGGATGGAGGCTACGGGAGGACGCGGTCCGAGGCTTGGCGTGACGGGGTCAGGCGGACAGCAGCTCGCGCGACTTCAGGTGGACGCCGACCTTGCGCTTGACGCGCTGCAGGGCGTTGTCGACCGTCTTGCTGTCGCAGTCGAGGCGCTCGCCGACCTGCTCGTAGCTGTACCCGTCGAGGTACAGGGCGAGCACGCGCGACTCCAACTCCGACAGCGCCGAGGACAGGCACGCGACCAGCGACTGCAGCTCCTCGGTCGAGATGACCTGGTTGACCGGGTTGTGCACGAGCGGCCCGGGGATGATCTCCTCGAGCGTCGGCTCCCCGTCCATCGCGCTGGCCGGCGTGGCCGAGAACGACACGTACTGGTTCAGCGGCGTGTGCTTGTTGCGTGTCGCGGTCTTCACCGCGGTGATGATCTGCCGGGTGATGCACAGCTCCGCGAAGTTGCGGAAGCTCGACTCGCGGTCGGTGCGGTAGTCGCGCACCGCCTTGTAGAGGCCGATCAGCCCCTCCTGGATGAGGTCGTCGCTGTCGCCCCCGGCCAGGAAGTACGACGAGGCCTTCAGCCGGACGAAGCCGTAGTACCGGCGGACGATGCGGTCGTAGGCGGTGGGGTCGCCCTGCTTGGCGAGGGCGATGAGATAGCCATCATCGACCTGTACCTGACCATGAGATTGGGTGGAGATCCGAGCCACGAGCTGATCCTTTCTGCCGCAAACCGGCAGGTGAAGATGCTCAGTGGCGCACTCCTCCCCTGGCGCCAACTGCGTATGAAGATAACCCCTGAATCCGAAGTGTCTGGACCTCGACTTCAGGGTGATGTAGGCCCAACCTCCCACAGTTATGAAGCCCTGTCAAGGAACGGTCCTGCCGCTGCAAGGCAGCCTGCAACGGGGCGGGACGCCGCATCACGGCCCGTCCCGGCGTTCTCGGATGAAATCGGCCAGAATCCAACCCTCAACCCTGTAGTCGAGGGTGAGTCATCGCCGGCACGTGCTCCACATTCCTCCCGAGGGGTGGGAGGAATGTGGAGCACGTGCCCGAGTCAGCGGGCGCCAGCCCGCTGACGCAGGATGCCGTAGAGCAGCGCGGACGCGGCGGCGCTCACGTTGAGCGAGTCGACGCGGCCCAGCAGCGGCAGCGAGACGAGCTGGTCGCACGAGGCGGCCACGCGGTCGCGCAGCCCACTCCCCTCGGCGCCCATGACCAGCACGACGCCGCCGGTGTAGTCCGGCGTGTCGTACGGGACCGAGCCCTCGCCGGCCGCGGCGCCGTAACACCAGCACCCGGCGTCCTTGGCCTGGGCCAGGAAGTCGGCGAGGTTGCGGACCCGGGCGATCGGCAGGTGCTCGACGGCGCCCGCGCTGGCCTTGCAGACCGCGGGCGTGACGTCGGCGGCACGGCGCTCGGGGATGACGACGCCGGTCGCGCCCACGCACTCGGCGGTCCGGCAGATCGCCCCGAGGTTCTGGGGATCCTGCAGCTCGTCGAGCGCGACGATCAGCGGCGCGTCCCGGGCCAGCAGTTCGGCGGCGCCGGCGTACGGGTACGGACCGACGCGCGCGCAGATGCCCTGGTGCCCCGCGCTGCCGCACCGCGCCTCGAGCTCCTCGGAGCGGGCGAGCTCCACGGGCGCGTGGTTGCCGCCCACCGGCGAGAGCCACGGCTCGTGCGAGGCCGGTTCGGTCGCCCACACGTGCTCGACCGCACGCCGGCCGCGCAGGGCCTCGCGCACCGCGTTGCGGCCGTAGATGATCGTCGCGCCGCCGGGCAGTGCCTCGGGACCGGCCCCCGAACCGCCGATCGAACCCGACGACGGCCGGGCACGGCGCGGCGCGCCGCTCTGCCCGCCCTCGCGCCGGGCTCCTCCCCCACCTCCGCTCCCGCCGCGACGGGGACGCTCCGGGCGCGGGCTCACGCGTCTGCGCGGACGAGCTCGGCGCCGCCGGCGCCGTCCCGCACGGTCCAGCCCAGCGCCGTCAGCTCGTCGCGGAGCCGGTCGGCCTCGGCGAAGTCCCGGGCCGCCCGGGCGGCATCACGCGCGGCCAGCAGGGCGCGCGCGGCCCCGAGCGTGTCGTCCTCACCCGCGGCTTCGGGATCCAGCAGGTTGTCCAGCCCCAGGACCGCGAGCATCTCGCGCAGGTCGGCGTCCCCCACCCCGCTGCCGCGGCGGTTGGCCTCGCGGACCCAGTCCGCGAGCACGGCCAGGGCCATCGGGGTGTTGTAGTCGTCGGCCAGCGCGGCGAAGAACCGCTCCTTCAGCTCCGCCATGTCCGCGGGCGAGGGCGCGCCGGACTCCAGCCGGCGGGCGGCCTCGCGGATGCGCCGCACGCGACCGGTCGCGTCCGCCAGCGAGTCGTCGGTGAAGGACAGCGGGCCGCGGTAGTGGCCGGAGCTGAAGAGCACGAGCAGCGCGTCACGGCCCACCTCGGCCACCACGTCGTGCAGCAGACGGACGTTGCCGACGGACTTGGCCATTTTCTCGCCCCCGAACTGGAGCATCCCGTTGTGCATCCAGATCCGGGCGAGTTCCTGGCCGCGGGCGGCCCGGGTCTGGGCCGCCTCGTTCTCGTGGTGGGGGAAGACCAGGTCGCTGCCGCCGCCGTGGATGTCGAAGCCGACGCCCAGCAGGTCCTCGGCCATCGCCGAGCACTCGATGTGCCAGCCCGGGCGGCCGCGGCCCCACGGGGTGTCCCACGCCGTGTCCTCCCCCTCCTTGTGCGCCTTCCACAGCGCGAAGTCCAGGGGATCCTCCTTGAGGACGCGATCGGGCGGATCGAGGTCGTCCTCGCCCTGGTCCACGTCGTCGAGCGAGCGGTGCGACAGCTCGCCGTAGCCGGGATCGGCGCGCACGCGGAAGTAGACGTCACCCTCGACCGCGTAGGCGGCGTCCTTGTCGATCAGGGTCTGGATGAGGTCGACGATCGGCCCGATCGTGCCGCTGGCCAGCGGCTCGTGGTCGGGCCGGCCGAGCTCCAGCAGGTCGGTGTCGGCCCGGTACGCGGCGGTCATCTCGTCCGCGAGCTGGGCGCTGGGCACCCCGAGCGGGCGGGCCGCGTCGTAGATCTTGTCGTTGACGTCGGTCACGTTGGCCACGAAGGTCACGTCGTAGCCCTCGTGCTCCAGGAACCGCTTGAGCAGCGAGTAGACGACGAACGGCCGGGCGTTGCCGACGTGGATCCGGTTGTACACCGTGGGGCCGCAGGCGTAGATGCCGACCCGCCCGGGATCGCGGGGCCGCAGGGGGACGACCTCCCCGGATCGGGTGTCGTGTAGCCGGATCTCGCGCACGGGGGCACCATATTCGATGGCCTGTGCTCGCGGGCACGCAGATCCGCGACCGGGGTAGGCTGACGCCGATGCCCGACGACGCCGACTCCTCCGCCGCGCCCGCCGGCCCGGACGACCTCGCGCCCCGGCCGCTGACGGCGTTCGAGCGCCTGGTCGCGCAGCTCGGCCGGGTGTTCGCCGGCCGGATCCCCGAGGCCGACCTCGACGAGCGCGATCCCGACTACATCCGGGACCTCCTCCCCACGCTGTGGCTGATCTCCAGCCTGTGGTTCCGCGGTGAGGTGCGCGGGCTGGAGCACATCCCCGCCGAGGGGCCGGTGCTGCTCGTGGGCAATCACTCGGGCGGCAACCTCACGCCCGACACCGGCGTGTTCACCGTCGCCTTCTCCTCCTACTTCGGCGTCGAGCGGCGCTTCCACCAGCTCGCCCACAACCTGGTGCTGTCCGCGCCCGGCCTGGGCTTCCTGCGCCGCATGGGCACCGTGGCCGCCTCGCACGAGAACGCCCGGCGCGCGCTGGAGGGCGGCGCGGCAGTGCTGGTCTACCCGGGCGGCGACTACGAGGTCCACCGTCCGTCCTGGGAGACCGACCGCATCGACTTCGACCGGCGCACCGGCTTCCTGCGCCTGGCCCTGTCGCTCGGCGTCCCGCTCGTGCCCGTGGTGTCCGTCGGCGGACAGGAGACGTCGGTCTTCCTCTCCCGGGGCGAAGGCCTGTCGCGGGCGCTGGGGCTGGACCGCTTCCTGCGCCTGAAGGTGCTGCCGGTGTCGATCTCGATCCCCTGGGTGATCAACGTCGGGGACGTCCTGCCCCGGGTGCCGCTGCCGGCCAAGATCACCATCGAGGTGCTGGAGCCCCTGGACCTCGAGGCGCAGTTCGGCCCCGATCCCGACCTCGACGTCGTCTACGACCACGTCGTCGGGCTGATGCAGGCCACCCTCGACCGGCTGCAGGCCGAGCGCCGCCTGCCCCTGCTCGGATGAGGATCCGCGAGAGCATCGACGTCGGCGCGCCCGCCGCCGCGGTGTGGGACGTGATCACCGACCCCGTCCAGCTCCTCTACGTCCTGCACAACTCCACGCTGTGGGAGCCGGTGGACGAGCCCGGCGGCGGGATCGGCGCGCGGTACCGCACCCGCATGCGCGTCGGGTCGGCCGAGGTCGGTGGGCTCGTGGAGATCGTCGAGTGGGATCCCGGGCGCGACCTCGCCTGGACGTCGGTCACCGGCGTGGACCAGCGCGGGCGCTGGCGCCTGCGTGAGCGCGTGCCCGGTCGCACGCACGTGGAGCTGCGCTTCGCGGGCGGGGTGGCCGGGGCGGGCCTCGGCGGCTGGCTGGCCGAGCAGGTCGCCGCCCGCTTCATCGGCGACAACACGCGCCGCTCGGTCGTCCTCCTCAAGCAGTACGTGGAGCTGACGGAGCGACGCAGGGCCGCCGAGGCCCGCCGCGCCCGCGCCAGCTGAGCGCCGCGGCGCTCCCTCCCCGCGCTGAGGGTCACCTTGTGCGTCTCTACGACGCGAAAGGTGACACTCAGCGGGCGGGGTGGGGTCTCAGCAGCGGGTGACGGCCCCGAGCTTCAGCACCTGGAAGGCGTCCCAGGGGATCGCGCCCGCCCCGCCGTGGAGCTGGTCGAGCACGCCGCTCCACCCCGACGCCGTCGTCCCCGAGACGTACAGGGCCGACCCCTGGTCGGCGAAGATCAGGCCGTACCGCTTCAGCGCGCGGACGACGGCCAACGCGGCCCCGGTGTAGCGCCCCTCCGGGAACGACGCCTTCAGCCGCAGCCGGGCCCCGTAGGGCAACGCGTCCGGACGCTCGGACGGGCCGCAGTGGCGGGCGGGCGCCGTGTAGGCCTTGCGCGCGGTCGGCAACGTCACCCGCAGCGCGTGGTGGATGCCGGCGCCCGAGGCCTCCTCGTAGCGCAGCAGACCGGGGAAGATCGGCAGGCCGGCGGCGTCGGCCGACGTCCAGCCGGCGGGCCGCGGCTTCGGCTTGCGCAGGTCGAACCGGGCGACGCTGCTCGCCCGCCAGCCCGTCACCTTCCCGCCGGACGTGACGCGCTGGGCGTGGTACAGCTCGGTGAGGATGCAGCGTCCGCGCTCGATCACCAGCACGTGACGGTCGCCCTCACGCGGGTTCGGCCGCGTCGGCGTGCCGCCCTCGATCGGAGCCTTCGGGGGGATCGGCGCGCGGCCCCGGTCGCTCTCGTCGCGGTAGTCCTCGCCGTCGACCCCGAAGCGGATCGGCACGCGCCGCTGGCCCCGCTCGACGGTGACGAACGGGATCCCGTAGCCCTCGCTCGCCCGGGTGCCGAGGTCGAGGTGGACGTCCGCCCCCTTGGCCTGGGCCGCGAGGTAGGTGCCGGAGTGCGGGTCGACCGCGTCGCCCGAGACGTCGCGGTTCCAGGGATCGGTCGCCGGGAAGACGGGGCAGCCGCCGACGGTGGGGCCGGTGGCCGTGGAGGCGGCGGGCGTCGCACCGGGGAGCCCGATCGCGGCCGCGAGGGCGATCGCGGCCAGCAGGACGACGGGAGGCCAGCGTCGGAACATCCCTCAACCGTAGGGCACCCCCGAGCCCCCGGGCGCCGAGTGTCGCTTTGTGCGTCGATACGACGCACAAAGCGACACTCGGCGGCGCCGGGGAGGCGGTTCGGCCCGCTCAGATCTCCAGCCGGACGTCCTCCAGGTCGAGGTCGTGCTCGATGCGGTGCATCGTGTCGTCGTCGATCTCGCCCGCGTCGCGCAGGCGCACGATCTCTGCCCGCTCGGCGTCGAGCACCTCCTTGCGCAGCCGCTGGAAGGCCAGCGACCCCTCCTCGATCTCGCCGTCGTCCTCGCGGTCCAGCTGGGCGTCGAACCGGCGAACCCGGAACTCGTACAGCGACCGCATCCGCCGCGCCGTCTCAGGCCGCACCCAGTCCTCGTCGATCAGCTCGTCGATCCGGGCGATGGCGATCTCCGCCGCACGCCGGCGGGCCTTGGCCTCCTGCCGGGCGATCACGTCCCCGTCGCTGACGCCCGCCCAGCGAATCAAGCGAGGCAGCGCCAGGCCCTGGCCCAGCAGCGTGACGAGGATGACCGCGTAGACGAGGAAGATCACGAGATCGCGCTCGGGGAAGGCGCCGCCGCCGTCCACGGTCAGCGGGATGGCCAGCGCGGCGGCCAGCGACAGCGCCCCGCGCATCCCCGTCCACCCGATCAGCACCACGCTGCGCGTGCGGTCGGGGTGGGCGCGGTTCCAGCCCCCGTGCTCGTCGCGTCGCGGCGCCCACATCGCCGGGAACACCCACAGGAAGCGCACCACGATCACGGTGAGCGCCACGAGCACGCCGTCGCGCACCAGCGTGGTGGCCGCGACCGACGAGATGTTGTCGATCACCCCCGGCAGCTGGAGGCCGACGAGCACGAACAGGAACGAGTTGAGGAGGAAGACCACGGTCTCCCACACCGCGAACGACTGCAGGCGGGTCTCCGCATCGGTGATGTGCGGAGCGAACCAGCCGAGGTAGATGCCCGCGGTGACGGCGGCGAGCACGGCGGAGACGTCCAGCGCCTCGGCCGGCAGGTAGGCCAGGTACGGCGTCATCAGCGTGATGACGATCTCCGTCGGCGCGTCGCGGATCCACGTGCGCACGTACCGGATGACCACGCCGGCCACGAGGCCGACCACCACGCCCGCCGCCGCCTCCAGGACGAACGCGCCCGCGGCGTCCAGGAGCGAGAACGTGCCGGTGACCACCGCCGCCACCGCGAACTTGTAGGCGATGAGCGCCGTGGCGTCGTTGACCAGCGACTCGCCTTCCACGATCGTCACGTACCGCCGCGACGCGCCGAGCCGGCCCGCGATCGCGGTGGCGGAGACGGCGTCGGTGGGCGACACGATCGCGCCGAGCGTGAACGCCACGGGCCAGGAGAGGCCGATCACCTCGTGGGCCACGACCCCCACGGCCGCGGTGGTGAACAGCACCAGGCCGATCGCCAGCAGGCCGATCGGGCGCAGGTTGTCCTTCATCTCGTGGACGTTGGAGAAGAACGCGGCCGCGTAGAGCAGCGGCGGCAGGACGCCGACGATGATCACGTCCGGGTCGATCTGCACGTCGGGCGTGGCCGGCAGGAAGCCCAGGCCCACGCTGCCCGCGACCAGCACGATCGGGTACGGGATCCGCGTGCGGTAGGCCAGGATCAGCAGCAGCCCGACCGCGACCAGCACACCGAAGAGCAGGACGGGGGTGTGCATCCCGAGACCCGCTGCTATCCGCCGGTCACGGTGGCGACGGCCAGCGCGGCGGCGCCCTCCATCCGCCCCACGAACCCGATGCCCTCGCCGGTGGTCGCCTTGACGTTCACGTCGGCTGGATCCACGCCGAGCCCGGCGGCGAGCGCGGCCCGGATCGCCTCCCGGTGGGGGCCGACCTTCGGCCGCTCCATGACGATCGTCGTGTCGACGTGAACGGCGCGCAGCCCGCGCTCGGCGAGCATCGCCACCACGGCCGCGAGCAGCTGGAGCGAGTCCGCGCCCTTCCACCGCTCGTCGGTGTCGGGGAAGTGCTGGCCGATGTCCCCCAGCCCGGCGGCGCCGAGCAGCGCGTCGATCACGGCGTGGGTGAGCACGTCGGCGTCGGAGTGGCCGTCGAGGCCCAGCTCGGCGGGGATCGTCACGCCGCCGAGGATCAGCGGGCGACCGGCCACGAGCCGGTGCGAGTCCCAGCCGATGCCCGTGCGCGGGCCCGCCCAGGCACTCATCCGAGCGGCTCCAGCCGGCGCTCGCGCCGTTCGAACACGGCCAGCTCGGTCACGCCGACGTCGCTGAGGTATTCCAGGGCCTGGTCGTAGCCGTAGCCGAGGTGCTCGGGCAGGTGGGCGTCGCTGGACAGGGCGACGGGGTTGCCCGCCTCCAGGCACATCTCCAGGAAGGGGCGCGAGGGGTACAGCTCGCCGACGGGCTTGCGCAGGCCGGCGGTCGACAGCTCGATGGCGATGCCGGACTCGGCGATCCCCTCCATCGCGAGGTCGTAGAAGCGGCGCAGGTCGCCCTCGGGGAACGGCCGGCGGCCGCCCCAATGCTTGACGAGATCGGGGTGGGCGAGGATGTCGTACAGGCCGGTGCGGGCCAGCTCCCCGAGCCACGTGAAGTACGTCGTCCACACCTTCTCCGGGTCGGCGCCCGCGCCCCAGATGTCGTAGTCGGGGTGGTCCAGCGCGGTGTCGCCGTCGCCCACGAAGTGGATGGAGCCGACGACGTAGTCCCAGTCCCGGGCCTCCAGGAAGGACGCGACGCGATCCTCCCGGCCGGGGATGAAGTCGGCCTCGATGCCGAGTTTCAGGTCGGTCTCCTCGCGCACGAAGCCGCAGTAGGCGTCGACGTCGTCGACCGCGTTCTGCTGCCACAGCGGGTGGTCCCAGATCCGCAGCGCGTCGGTGAAGCGGTAGATGTGCTCGCTGACGCCCAGCTCCGCGATGCCGCGCTCGCTGGCGGCCTCCCGGAAGACCTCGGCGTTCTCGGAGGTGAAGTACCGCGCCGGGGTCGTGTCGGGGCTGTCCGGGCGCAGGTGGACGTGGTAGTCGGTCAGCATCGCGCGGGATTCTGCCAGGACGGTCAGCGCGGGACGGCGGCCAGCACGTCGGCCAGCACGCGCAGGGTGCCGATGTGCCCCGTGCCGGGCAGGCGGACGAGGCTCGCGTCGGCCAGCTCGGCCTGCAGGTGCTCGGCCAGCCGCATGGGGACGAGCTGGTCGGCCTCGCCGTGCCAGGCGGTCACGGGGGCTCGTACCGCCCGGGGATCGAAGTCCCACAGGTCGTAGCAGCGGCCGTAGTCCTCGACCATCGCGTCGGTCCCCTGGCGCAGCGACTCCAGCAGCGTCTCGGCCACCTCGCGCGACTTCTCGGGGTCGAACCACGCGGCGTCGGCCGGTGCCGTCGACAGCAGCGAGCCGGTGACGAGGGAGGGACGCCGGCGCAGCAGGCTGCGGGTCCCTCGCCACAGCAGCCGGGCCACCGCGGGCTTGCGCTGGGCCAGCCGTCCGAGCAGGCGCTCGGAGGCCACCACGCCCCGGTCGGCGTCCGGCGTGGACGGGTCCCCCGCGGAGCTCAGGAGCAGGACCGCGGTGATGCGGTCCGGGAAGGAGGCGGCGGTGGCCAGCGCGTACGGGCCGCCGGCGGAGAAGCCGCTGACCGCGAAGCGCTCCACCCCGAGATGGTCGGCCAGCGCGACGGCGTCGGCGGCGCAGTCGACCAGCCCGCGCCCGGGCGCCGGATCGGAGCGGCCGATCCCCGGCCGGTCGGGCGCGACGACCCGGACCCCGCCGGCCGCGAGCGCGTCGGCCGCCGGCAGCAGCTCCAGCCGGGAGCCGGGCACGCCGTGGAAGTGGATCAGCAGCGGGCCGTCCGCGGGCCCCCACGCGTGGACGCTCATCGCCCGGCCGTCGGGGAGCGTGACGCGCTCCACGCGCTACCGCCGGCCCAGCAGCAGCGCCGCCAGGTCCAGGTCGACGGGCGTGGTCACCTTCAGGTTCTCGGCCGGGGCGGGCACGACGACCACCGTACCGCCGGCGCGCTCGACGAGCGAGGCGTCGTCGGTCGCCGCGGCGAGCACCGCGTCGTCCTGCGCCAGCACGGCCTCCAGCACGGCGCGGCGGAAGACCTGGGGGGTCTGCACCGCCCACAGCGCCGACCGGTCGAGCGTGTCGGTCACACGGCGGCCGTCCCCGGCCCGCTTGATCGTGTCGGTCACCGGTGCGGCGGCCACGGCAGCGTCGACGCCCTCAGCGGCCACGGCGGCCAGGCAGGCGGCGATCAGCTCCGGCGTGACGAGCGGGCGAGCCGCGTCGTGCACGAGCACCGGATCGCCGATCGAGGCGGCCAGCGCATGGCGGACCGAATGGGAGCGCTCGCGCCCCCCGGTGACGCCGACGACGCCGGCGGGCGCCTCGACGCCCTCGGGCAGCGCGACGACGATCTCGTCGATCTCCGGTGCGGCCCGCAGCGCGGCGAGCGACCAGTCGAGCAGCGACCGGCCGTCGACGGTGACGAGCGCCTTGGGTCCCTGGGACCCAAGGCGCTCCCCCCGTCCGGCGGCCACGAGGAGCGCGACCGCCACGCGGCTACTTGGTGCCGGCGAGCTGGCGCCCGGCGGACTCCGAGAGGAGGTTGTCGAGGTAGGCCTCGGACTCCTCCTCGCTCACCTCGAGCGCGTACATCAGCTCGGAGGCGAGGATCTTCTTGGCGCGGGTGAACATCTGCTTCTCACCCGTCGACAGGCCCTTGTCGTGCTCGCGGATCGCGAGGTTGCGCACGACCTCGGCGAGCTCGTAGATGTCGCCCGTCTTGATCTTGTCCCGGTTGTGCTTGAACCGGCGGTTCCAGTTCTTGGGCATCTCCGACACGTCGTCGTTGAGGACGGCGAGGACCTTCTTCACCGTCTCCTCGTCGATGACCCGACGCAGACCGGTGCGGGCGGCGTTCTCGCACGGCACCATCACGGTCATGTCGTTGTGCGTGATGTTGATGGTCAGGTACTCGCGCTCGACGCCCAGCATCGTGCGCATCTCCTTCTTGAGGACCTTTCCGGCACCGTGGTGCGGGGATACGACCTGATCATCCACTTCGAAGTCGATGTGCTCGACCGTGAGGGTGATCTCGAAGTCTTCTTCAAGCTGCTCTTCGGTTGCGTCCGGAATGGTGTCCTCCTTCGTCGGGGACCGAGCCTGGCGTGGCGCGGCCTCCTGGTTTGGTGCTTCGGGTCCTACGTCTGCAGGTAGCGATCCACGAGGTTGATCTCCTGCAACCGGCGCAGGCCCTCGCGAATCTCCTTCGCCCGCATCTCGCCCACGCCCTCGACCCCTTCGAGGTCGGTGTCGGCGGCGGCGAGCAGGTCGTCCATGCCGCCGAACTCGGCGACGATGTGCTGGACGACGATCTTGGGGAGGCGCGGGATGCGCCCCAGAATCCGGAACCCACGGGGGGACACCGGATAGTCAAGGGTGTTGAGCTTGCGGTCGTACCCGAGGACCTCGGCGAGGCGGCCGAAGTCGAGCAGGTCCTGGTGGGGCAGGCGTCCGATCTGGTCGAGCGCGGCGGCGAACGCGTCGTCGGCGTTCTCCACCAGGTAGTCGTGGACGAGCGCGGCCTTGTCGGCGGCGACGCCGACCATCGTCTCCTCCAGCTGCATCTCGATCAGCCGGCCCTCGGTGCCGAGCTCGACGATGTAGCGCTCGATCTCCACGGCCATGCGCGTCACCAGCTCGGCGCGCTGCAGGACCGTGAGGACGTCGTGGAGCGTGGCGCCGCCCTCGAACTCCAGGGCGGTGAGGCGGGTGGAGACCTGATCCAGGCGGGTGCGGTACTTGTCCAGCGTCGCCAGGGCCTGGTTGGCCTTGGCCAGGACGACCGGGATGTCCTCCAGGACGTACTTGGCGCCGTCGACGTAGAGCGAGACGACCTCACGCCGCTGCGACACGGCGACCACGAGGGCGTCGGTCTGCTTGCTGACGCGCTCGGCGGTGCGGTGGCGGGTGCCGGTCTCCAGCGACAGGATCGTGGGATCCGGCGTCAGCTGGACGTTGGCCATGACGATCTTCGTCGCGTTGGCGCTGCAGACGATGGCACCGTCCATCTTGGCCACCTGGTAGAGCATGGCCGGCGTGTAGTCGATGTCGAGCTTGATCCCGCCCGAGAACATGAAGCTCAGGTCGTCGGGCTCGCCGATGACGACCATCCCGCCGGTGCGTGCGTGGACGATCGAATCGATGCCCTCCCGCAGCGCCGAACCCGGCGCGACCATCTCCAGGGCCTTGACCAGACGGGGCTCCTGACGGCTGTCGGAGTCGAACAGCTCATCGCCAGATCTCGCAGCCACAAAGGACATTCTAGCAGCGTCTTTGGTTTTCCTTTAGCTCGTGCACCACGGCGACCGCCCGCTCGCCGTGCGGGAAGACACCGCGCTGTTGGACGGCGGTTCAGGCGGCGCGCGCGGCGCGACCGGCGCGGGCCGGCGGGGGCCCCAGCGCGGCCTTCAGCGCGGCCCGCAGCGTGGGGTGCTCAGCCGGCTCGATCACCCGCGTGAGACCGAACTTGGCGGCCTCCTCGCGACGGCGGTCGGGATGGCCGACGCTGCGCAGCTCCCCGGTCAGCCCGACCTCCCCGAAGACGGCCAGCGGCGGCGACTCCACGCCCTCCGGGCCGCCGAGGACGAGCCCGCGCGAAGCGGACGCCACGGCGAGCGCGACGGCCAGGTCCGCCCCCGGCTCGTCGATCCGCACGCCGCCCACCACGTTGACGAAGACGTCGGCGGTGCCGACCCCCACCCCCGCGTGGCGGGCCAGGACGGCGAGCACCAGGGCCAGGCGGTTGCGATCGATCCCGTTGCCCACGCGGCGGGGCGGCACGAGCTCACTCGGCGAGACCAGCGCCTGCACCTCGACGAGCAGCGGCCGCGAGCCCTCCATCGAGGCCAGGACGACGCTCCCGGGAGCCCGGGTCGCCTCCCCCACGAAGCGGGCGGAGGCGTCCAGCACCTCGACCAGGCCGCCCTCCCGCATCTCGAAGACCCCGACCTCGTTGGTGGAGCCGAAGCGGTTCTTGAGCGCCCGGATCGTGCGGTAGGTGCGCTCCCGCTCGCCCTCGAACTGCAGGACGCAGTCGACCAGGTGCTCCAGCACACGGGGTCCCGCCAGCGACCCCTCCTTCGTCACGTGGCCGACGAGGATCACCGCGATCCCCATCCGCTTGGCCACGCCCATGATCCGGCTGGCCACCTCGCGAACCTGGCCCACCGAGCCGGGCGCGCCGGTCAGCTCCGCCGCGTACAGGGTCTGGACCGAGTCGATCACGCAGACGTCGGGCCGCACGGACTCCATGGTGGCCAGGACGGCGTCCAGGTCGGTCTCAGCGAGCATCGGCACGTCCAGCGCGCCGCTGCCCAGCCGCTCGGCCCGCAGGCGCACCTGGGCGGCGGACTCCTCGCCCGAGACGTAGAGCGTCGACTTCCCCGCCGCGGCGAGATGACCCAGGGCCATGTTCGTCAAGGTGGACTTGCCGATGCCGGGGGAGCCGCCCAGCAGCACGAGGGAGCCGGGGACCAGCCCGCCACCCAGGACGCGGTCGAGCTCGCCGATCGCGGTCGAGAGCCGGGCGACGCGCTCGGCGCGGACCTCGCGCAGGACGGTGGGCGCCGTGGCGGCGGCGCGGGCCGCGCTGGAGGCGCCGCCGCGCCCCTTGCCGCTCCCCGAGCCGGTCGAGGCCGTCGGCGCCCGCTCCTCGACGAAGGTGTTCCACTCCCCGCAGCCGGGGCACTGCCCCATCCACCGGGGCGCGACGTGGCCGCACGCGGAGCAGACGTGGATGGTGGTGGGGCGAGCCATGCGGTCGTCCACCTTAGGCCGTCGCCCCGACGGGTCATCGGGCCTGCCGGTGAACGCGGGGGAAGATCGCCGTCACCCGCCGACGATGTCGCAGGTATGCACGCTGTACGTGCATACCTGCGACATCGTTCGGACTCAGGCGGCGTCGAGGGCCGCGAGGACGTCGAGGACGACGTCCTGCGTCGCCTCGATGCCGACGCTGAAGCGGACGAAGCCCGGCGCGACGGCGTCGGCCGGCCAGCGTCCCCGGCGCTCGGCCGTGCTGTGCACGCCGCCGAAGCTCGTCGCCTCGGCCACCAGCCGGCACCGGCCGAGGAAGCCGCTCGCGGCCGCGGCATCGGTCAGCGTGAAGACGAGGACGGAGCCGAAGCCCGGGTAGCGCACGTCGGTCACGTCGGGGCGTTCGCGCAGGGCGGCCACCAGCGTCGCGGCCGTGGCCTCCTGGCGCTCCAACCGCACCTCCAGCGTGGGCAGGGAACGGTGGGCCAGCCACGTCTCCATCGGCCCGGCGATCGCCCCGCCGAGCAGGCGGGCGGTCACCAGCTCGGCCGCGCGGCCCCCAGCGTCCTCGGAGCCCACCCCGCCGGCCGGGACGGCCACGTAGCCGAGCACGAGGTCGGAGTGGCCGGTGAGATGCTTGGAGGCACTGACGACGACGAAGTCCGCCCCGTGCTCCAGCGGCCGCAGCCGCAGCGGGGTGGCCAGCGTGCTGTCCACGGCCAGCAGCGCACCGGCCGCGTGCGCCGCCTCGGCGATGCGGGCCACGTCGAGCTGACCCAGGCCGGGGTTCGTCGGCGTCTCGATCCACACCAGTGTGGCGCCGTCGATCGCCGCCAGGACGTCGGCGTCGGTCGAGGGCACGAGCCGCACCTCGACACCCATCCGGGCCAGCAGCCCGCCCGCGAGGCCGCGGAGGCCGTGGTAGCCGTCGGCGGGCGCGACGAGCACGTCCCCGGTCTTCAGGAAGGTGGTGAGGACAGCGGTCACGGCGGCCATCCCCGAGGAGAAGAGGACGACCTCCCCGCCCTCCAGCTCCGCCAGCGCCTCCTCGTAGCGCGTCCACGTGGGGTTGCCGAGGCGGTGGTAGGAGGACGACGCGTTGGTCGCGTCGATGTCGCCGGCCAGGTGGAAGAGGGAGCCGAAGACGGGACCGGGCAGGATCGGATCGCCGTCGATCGCCGCGGGGAGGCCGCCGTGGACGACGCGCGTTCCCGGAGCCCGGGGCCGGTCGCGGCCGTCGTCGGTCATGCCGCCCGCACTCGGGAGGCGAAGCCGCAGGCCCGGTGGCTGGCGTCGCAGAACGGCTTGTCGGCGGACTGCCCGCAGCGACAGAGGGCCACGGGCCGGCCGTCGTCCGGCAGCGGGATCCGGCCCCCGTCGGCGTCGACGAGCACGAACGGCCCGGTGACCTTCAGCGGCCCGTCGTCGCGCACCTTGATCTCGACCTGGGGCTCGTCCATCCCGCTCAGCCTAGCGCTGCGTCGATCCGAGGCCCCCGACGATGTCGCAGGTATGCGCGTAGTACGCGCATACCTGCGACATCGTTCGAGTGATCGTTCGAGATTGAGCCGGGGCCGCTGACCGAGACGGGCCGGAACCGGAACGACGAAGGGCGGCCTGGTGGCCGCCCTTCGCGTTCACTGCTCGTCTTCGATGCGGCTACTCGGCGTCGTGCGCCGTGTCCGCCGCGGTGGCGTCGTCGTCGGCCTCGGGCAGGGCCGCGGTCGTGTCCGGCGCCGGCGCGTCGTCCGCGGAGCCCGCCTCGGCCTCGGCGGCGTCGCCGCCGACCGTGAGGGGCACCTTCGGCTGGGCGATGGTCAGGGCGATCTCGCGCGAGTCGTCCTCGCCCGCGATCTCCACCATCACCGTGCCGCCCGGCGTGAGCTCCTCGCGCAGCACGAAGTCCGCGAGCGGATCCTCGATGTAGCGCTGGATGGCCCGGCGCAGCGGACGGGCGCCCATGGACGGGTCCCAGCCCTTGTCGACCAGGAAGTCCTTGGCGTCGTCCGTGAGCTCGAGCTGCAGCTCCCGGTCGGCCAGCGACTGGCGGATCCGCAGCAGCAGCAGTTCGATGATCCGCTTGATCTCGTCCTTCTGCAGCTTGTGGAACACGATGACGTCGTCGATCCGGTTCAGGAACTCCGGGCGGAAGACCTTCTTCAGCTCGCCCATGATCCGGTTCTTCATGTCGTCGTAGGTGATCCCCGTCTCGTCCTCCGAGACGGCGAAGCCCAACGGCGTGTTCCGAGCGATCTCCGAGGCGCCGATGTTCGACGTCATGATCACGATGGCGTGCCGGAAGTCGACCGTGCGCCCCTGGGCGTCGGTCAGGCGTCCGTCCTCCAGGATCTGCAGGAGGATGTTGAAGACGTCCGGGTGGGCCTTCTCGATCTCGTCCAGCAGCAGGACGCAGTACGGCTTGCGCCGCACGGCCTCCGTGAGCTGGCCGCCCTCGTCGTAGCCGACGTAGCCGGGAGGCGAGCCGACGAGCCGGGACACGGCGTGCTTCTCCATGTACTCCGACATGTCGATGCGGATCATCGAGTCCTCGTCGCCGAACAGGAACTCGGCGAGCGTCCGCGCGAGCTCCGTCTTGCCGACGCCCGAGGGGCCGAGGAAGACGAACGAGCCCGTGGGCCGCTTGGGATCCTTGAGCCCGGCGCGCGAGCGGCGCATCGCCTTGGAGATGACCTCCACGGCGGCGTGCTGCCCGATGACGCGCTTGTGGAGCTCGTCCTCCATCCGCATCAGCTTGGCCGTCTCGGCCTCGGTGAGCTTGAAGACGGGGATGCCGGTCCACATCGAGACGATGTCGGCGATCTCCTCCTCGCCGATGGCCGGACGCGGCTGGTCGCTCTCGCCGCGCTCCCACGCCTCCTCCATCTCACGCTTCTTGTTCGTGAGCTGGCGTTCGGTGTCGCGCAGCGATGCGGCCTTCTCGAACTCCTGGGCTTCGATCGCCGCTTCCTTGTCGCGGCGCGTCGTCTCGATCTCCGACTCCAGCTCCCGGTACACGGGCGGTGAGGTCATCGTCTTGATGCGCATGCGCGAGGCGGCCTCGTCGATGAGGTCGATCGCCTTGTCCGGCAGCTGCCGGTCCGCGATGTAGCGGTCGGCCAGCTCGGCCGCGGCCTGGAGGGCCTCGTCCGTGATGTCGACCTTGTGGTGCTGCTCGTACCGCTCGCGCAGGCCGCGCAGGATCTGCACGGTCTCGTCGGTCGAGGGCTGCTCCACGCGGATCTGCTGGAAGCGACGCTCCAGCGCGCTGTCGCGCTCGAGGTACTTGCGGTACTCGTCGAGCGTCGTCGCGCCGATCGTCTGCAGCTCGCCGCGGGCCAGCGCCGGCTTGAGGATCGAGGCCGCGTCGATCGCGCCCTCGGCCGCGCCGGCTCCGACCAGGTTGTGGAGCTCGTCGATGAACAGGATGATGTCGCCGCGCTGGGTGATCTCCTTCATCACCTTCTTGAGGCGCTCCTCGAACTCGCCGCGGTACTTGGATCCCGCGACGAGCGCGGCCAGGTCGAGCGTGTAGATCTGCTTGCCCTTCAGCAGCTCCGGCACGTCCGAGTTGATGATCCGCTGGGCGAGGCCCTCGACGACGGCGGTCTTGCCGACGCCGGGCTCCCCGATCAGCACCGGGTTGTTCTTGGTGCGGCGCGAGAGGATCTGCATGATCCGCTCGATCTCCGTCTCGCGACCCACGACGGGGTCGAGCTTGCCGTCGGAGGCGAGCTTCGTGAGGTTGCGCCCGAACTGGTCGAGCAGCTTGGAGGACTTCTTGCCCTCGCCGGCCGCGGAGGCCGCACCGGCGCCCGCGGTACCGGAGGCGCCCGAGGAAGAGCCGGAGCCCGAACCGGAGCGGCGACCGCCGGGACCGGACAGCATCCGGATGACCTCGTTGCGGATCTTCTCGGAGTCCGCGTCGAAGTCGAGCAGGATGCGGGCGGCGACGCCCTCGTTCTCGCGGACGAGGCCGAGCAGGATGTGCTCGGTCCCGATGTAGTTGTGGCCCAGGCTCAGCGCTTCGCGGAGCGCCAGCTCGAGGACCTTCTTGGCCCGTGGGGTGAACGGGATCTGGCCGGAGGTGACTTCCTCACCGGAGCCGACGATGCGGACGACCTGCGCCCGGACGCGCTCGACGGTGATGTCGAGCGACTCCAACACACGGGCGGCAAGCCCCTCCTCCTCGCGGAGCAGGCCGAGCAGGATGTGCTCGGTCCCGATGTAGTTGTGCTTGAGCGTCCGCGCTTCCTCCTGCGCGAGAACGACGACCTGGCGGGCCCGTTCCGTGAATCGCTCGAACATGTGGGGGTGATCCTTCCTGCTCTTGGTCTTGGCGGTCTTCGTCTGGTCGGATCTTTGAAGCTTGCAACCGAGGTACGGGCCGACGCCCGATGCTCGCACTCGTTCGGACCTACGGCCGAAACGGGTTGAGCGCTCGGGTCGAATTGCCGGACTGGGTGAAGTCTAGCAACGGGCCGGACCGGCCTCGGCACTCGGTCCCGTGCCTGGAGCGCCGCGGCGCCACCGACGGTGGCGGCGCGACCGCTCAGCCCTGCGTCTGGCGCAGCACGAGGTCGGTCTTCTTGCCGTCCACGGTGAGCGTGAGGTCGAGCTCGCCGTTGGCCAGCACGCCCTTCAGCGTCCCCACCTCCGGGCCGCTCGCGTCCCCCTGGTGCACGACGGCGCTGCGAGAGGAGCCGCCCCACTTCAGATCGGTGAGCGCGTAGGTCTGTGCGCCCTCGGGACGGTCGACCTTCAGCTCGCCGGTGAGGGTGCCGCCGTCGTCCTCCACGGTCAGCGACCCGTCGGTCGGCGCGCCGCTGGCCCCGGTGAGGGAGCGGGCGTAGCGCACGGCCGGGGCGAACACGCCGGCACCCGCGCCGGGGTCGGCCACGCCGTTGACGAGGTCGTAGTCGCCGATCGCGTCGGCGGGATCCTTGCCCCAACCCGTCTTGGTGGCGCTGACGAAGCTGGGCCCGGTCTGGATGACGCGGGTCTCCTCCGGCCGGCCGTCGTCGTCGTCGTAACGGCGGTAGGCGACCTCGAAGGACTGACCCTGGAACTCCAGGGTGCCCTTGACGCTGTCGGCCGTGGGATCGCGCAGCGTCAGCCCGCCGACGACGGAGTTGTCGCCCTGGCTGAGGATGTCGGCGTGCACGTCCTTCTCGCCGGTGAAGCTGTAGAGCGTGCCCTGGAACGTCGCCTGGCGACCGTCGGCGTCGTAGCTGCGCACGACGATGCGGCCGATCGGGTAGGCGGGCGGCAGCTCGGTGTAGTCGATCGCGATCTCGCTGGTGATGATCCGGGCGCGGCGCTCGACGTGGGTCAGCTCGAAGAGGCCGACGTACGGCCCCATCACGCCCGGGTCGACGTGCGTCTTGGGCGCCGGGAGACCGGCGCCGGCACCGGTGGTCGCCGAGGCGGGCGCCCAGCCCAGCACGACCACGAGGGCGGCGACGGCGATCGACGCGATGAGCCGGACAGCGTTCTTCATGACCACCCCCTGGACGCTAGCACGCGGGCACGGCGCTTCGTACGGCGTACGACGCCCGGTCAGCGACGTGGCGCGGACGCCGGGCGCAGCGGCCGCCCGCCCAGCTTCAGCACGACGAGCCGCGCGCCGGTCCGGGCGCCGGTGAGCGACGCCAGGCTCGACCCGCCGGCGGCGACGGCCACGTACTGCGTCCCGTCGATCCGGTAGGTCAGCGGGGCCGAGCCGAAGGCCAGCCCGACGTTCCCCCGCCAGGCGATCCGCCCGGTCGCCGCGTCGAACGCGTAGAGCCGGCCGTCGTCGCTGCCGCCGAACACCAGGCCGCCGGCGGTGGCCAGCGCGCCGCCGACCATCGGGGCGGGCATCGCCCGGCGCCAGCGCACGCGGGCGTTCGCGGTGTCCAGGGCGACCATCACGCCGGTGGCGGGCGGGGTCTTCTCGAGTTGCGCGATCCCACCCCCCACCTGCACGAACGGCTGCGGGCCGCGCTTGGCCGCGCCCTTCGTCGTCAGGTAGGTCATGCACTGCGCCACCGCGGGCTGGAAGACCGTGGCGCCGCGCACCGCGGCGGGACTGTAGGCCACGCCCCCCAGCGCGCCGGGACAGACCCGCGCCCCGGCGGCCGACGGCTGCTTCAGCGACCGCGGCACGAGCGGCGCCGAGCGCGCGGCCGCCTTCCCCGTCACCGCGTCGAGCAGCCAGTACGTGCCGTCCTTGTTGGCGTGGCCGACGGTGGAGCGCACGGCCCCGGCGCGGCGGGCGGGGAACACGGCCGGCGGCTGCCCGGAGTCCATGTCCCGCACGTCGCCGCACTGCTCGCTGTGGCCCCACTTCAGCCGGCCGGTGCGGGCGTCGAGCGCGATCGTGGCGTCCGTCCACTCGTCGCAGCGGGTGCGCGGCGCGGAGGAGATGGCGGGGCTGCGGTTGCCGGTGCCGGCGTAGACCGTGCCGGTCGCCGGGTCGGCGGTCGGGGGCATCCACACGTGGCCTCCCCCGCCCTCCTCCCCCTCCGGCATCCAGTCCTGCCCGGGCGCGGGCACCGTCCAGAAGCGCCACCGCTGCCGGCCGGTCGCCGCGTCGTACGCGGCGACGAAGCCCCGCACGCCCGCGTCGGCGCCGGCGCTGCCCACGAAGACGCGGCCGTCGAGGTAGGCGGGCGGCGAGTTCTGGGTGGCGCCGGTGCGGGGGTCGGCCACCCGCACGTCCCACTGCGGCCGGCCGGTGGTGGCGTCGAGCGCGATGAGGTGGTCGTCGTGGGTGGCCAGGAACACGCGGCCGCCCGCCACGGTGACGCCGCGGTGGACGGCCGGCCCCTCGAGCGCGCCGCCGACCAGGAGGTCGACGTCGGGCGTGTACGTCCAGCGGCGGGCGCCGGTCGTCGCGTCGAGGGCCAGCACCTCCCCCTCGTTCGTGGTCACGTACATCGTGCGGCCGACGACCACGGGGTAGGTCTCCCACAGCGCGGCCTGGGGCGCGACGTCGAGCGACCAGGCGACGCCGAGCCGCCGCACGTTGGCGGTGTCGATCTCGTCCAGCGGCGAGGACCGGGTGCCGGTGGCCGTGCCGCCGAACCACGGCCAGTCGACGTCGGGCCGGGCCTGGCCGGGATTCGCGGAGGACCCGCACCCGCCGGCCGCGAGCGCCAGCGCGACGACGGCGGAGGCGGCGATCGCCGCCGCGACCCGCCGCCGCGCTCGTCCCGCCGTCATGGCCGGGCTCCTCCTACTTCTTCTTCTTGGACGACTTCTTCTCGACGAACGGCGTCGGCTCGCTGATCGGGCCGCCGCCGACCTTCAGGACGACCATGCGGGAGCCGTTGGGCCCCAGGGGCTCGTCGGTCGAGTTGGTCAGGCCCGAGCCGCCGATGGCCAGCGCGACGTACTGCGTGTCGCCGACCGTGTAGATCGTGGGAGCCGAGGCGATGCTCAGGCCCAGGTCCTTCTGCCACAGGACCTTGCCAGTCTCCGCGTCGAACGCGTAGAAGTTGCCGTGGATGTCGCCCGCGAACACGATGTTCGTCGCGGTGGCGGTGGCGCCGCCGCCCATCGGCACCTCGATCTTGTTCTGCCACAGCTGCTTGCCGGTGGACACGTCGACCGCGGTGAACGTGCCCGAGGGCTTGCTCTTGGGCGGGACGATGCGCACGCCGCCGAAATGGTCCTCGCCGTGCTGCGGCGGGCCGACCTGGAGGATGAAGCAGTACTCGATGCCCGAGATGTAGGCGGCCTGCGTCCTGGGGCTCCAGGCGACCGGCGCGTACGTCGAGCCGCCGAGCGGACCGGGGCACGACAGCGTGCCCTTCTTCGTCGGCGTCTTGCGCTGGTGCGTGACGAACGGGACCTTGGGGTGCAACGTCTTGCCGGTCTTGGCGTCCATCGTGAAGAACCAGCCGGACTTGCCGGCCTCACCGACGCCGCGGACCTTCTTGCCGCCGATCACCGTGTCGAAGAGGACCACCGGGGACGCCGCGTCGTAGTCCCACAGGTCGTGCGCGACCTGCTGGTTGTACCAGTTGAGCTTGCCGGTCTCGACGTCCAGCGCGATGACCGAGCTGGTGTAGAGGTTGTTGCCCGGGCGGTCCTTGCCGACGATGGCCGGCGAGGGGTTGCCGGTGCCGACGACGACCTGGTTGTTGACCGTGTCGATCGTCGGCGCCATGTAGACCGTGCCCCCGGCCGCCTTGCCGTCCTTGTTCCAGCCGTGGCCCTTGGCGGGCACGGTGTAGAACTTCCAGATCTTCTTGCCGGTGGCCGCGTCGTAGGCGGCGACGAAGCCGCGCACGCCCTGGTCGGACCCCGAGTTGCCGACGAAGACCTTGCCGTCGTAGACCGTGGGGGCCATCGTCTCGTACGCGCCGGTGGACGGGTCGTCGACCGCGGTCGACCACTTCTCCTCGCCCGTGGCCGCGCTGATCGCCTTGAGGTTCGTGTCGTAGGTCAGCAGGTAGACCGTGCCGTCGGCGACCGCCACGCCGCGGTTGACCACGATGTTCTTGCCGCCGACGCCGGTGGACTTGGCGAAGTCGACCTTGGGGACGTACTTCCACTTGATCGCGCCGGTGGCCGCGTCGTAGGCGTAGACCTCGTCGGTGCTCGTCGTCGCGTACATGACCCCGTCGACCACGAGCGGGTAGGTCTCCTGCAGCTTCTGGCCGCTGCCCATGTCCTTGCTCCACGCCTCGCCGAGCTCCGCGACGTTCTCCTTGGTGATCTGCGTCTGCGGGGCGTAGCGCGAGTTGTCGCGGTCGCGGCCGATCAGGGGCCAGTCGTCGCCGATCTCGTCCTTCACGGTCGCGGTGGGGGCCGCGGCGGCCGTCGTCCCGCCCTTGTCCTTGTCGTCGGATCCGCAGGCGGAAAGCACGATCGCGGAGAGCGCGAGCGCCGCGAGGGCGAGCAGGAGGGCGTACGGCGTACGACGGGTGGGGTCGTACGGCGTACGACCAGGGCGGCGGCGGGACGGGGAGCGCATGGAACGGATGGTATTGATCGGGCGCTGGAGCGCGATTGGGCCGTGCTAGCGTTGCCGTTCGTGGTCACTCTTCGCACCGTCTCCCCCCTCCTCGTCGCGGCCGCGCTGGGCGCCGCCGTCCTCGCCGGATGCGGCAGCGACGACGACAAGGGCTCCCTCGATCACGCGCAGGTCGTGCAGCAGGCCAACGCCGCCTGCAAGACGACCGAGGCGCGCATCGCCAAGCTCGCGTCGCCGAAGGACCAGGCCGCGCTCGCCACGTACGCGACGCAGATGGCCGCCGCCACCGCCGACCTGCACGACCAGATCCTCGAGCTGAAGCCCGCGGACAACGCCGACACCGTCGCGCTGCAGGACTACGCCGAGGGCCTGGACCGGGCCAACGGCGCGCTGGAGACGATGAGCAAGGCCGCCAAGGCGGGCGACACCGGCCGCGTGAAGGCGCAGGCCACGCGGATCGAGCAGATCTCCGTCGGCGTGCTCGCCGCCCGGGCCGGACTGAGCGCGTGCGCGACGTCCATCGCGCCCGGCGCGACGTCGTGAGCGATGCCCCGGTCGTGGCTGCGGCCTGACGCGCGCTCGGTCGTCCGGGTCCAGGCCGCCCCGGACGGTGACGTGCGTGATGCCGGCCCCGCTCGCGCGGCCGGGACGGCCGGCGCGGCCGGGGACCTCGACGCGCTGATCGCCGGCTGGCGCCGCCGGATCGGCCGCCGCCGTCTGGCCGTCGTGCTGCGCCGCGCGCTGCTGTGCGGTCTCGCCGTCGCCGTCGTCCTCGCCGGCCTCGGCGCGGCCGGCGTCCTGCCCTGGGCCGTGGTCGTCGCCGTGCCCGTCCTGCTCGTGCTCGGGCTGGCCGCCGCGGGCGCCCGCGGCGGCCCCACCCGGCGCCAGACCGCCCGCCTGCTCGACCACGACCTCGACCTCGCCGCCCGGCTCGGCACCGCCGTGGAGATCGAGGACGACCGGCCGGGCTCCGCGGCCTCTCCCCTGGCCGGCCGTGTCGTGGCCGAGGCGACCGACCGGCTCGCGGCCGCCGACCACGCCCGCGTCACGACCGCGCCCGCCGGCCGCGAATGGGCGGCGCTGGCCGCCGCCGTGGTCGCCCTGGGCCTCGTGCTGCTGATCCCCGGCGGCCCCGTCAACCCGACGAGCTCCCGCGGCGGCGGCGCCCAGACCGCGTCGTCCGGGGGGAGCGGCTCGGCGGCCGCGGCGGCGAAGGCCAAAGCCGCTGCCAAGGCCAAGGCGGACGCGGGCGCCCGCACCACCGCGGGCCTGCCCACCGCGCCCACCCGCGTGACCACCGCCCCGCCGCCGACCACGCCGACCGTCCTGACCCCGGCCGCCCGCCGGCCCGTGGCCCCGATCCCGCCCGCGCTGGGTGCGGAGCCCGGGGCAGGCCCCAACCCCGGCCAGAAGAGCGCCACCGCCGGCCTGCGCGGCGGCCGCATCACCGCGCCGAAGAGCTCCGGCGTGCCCCAGCGGGCGACGACCGACAACCCGGCCCCGACGACCGGATCCGACCGCGGCGTCACCCCCGTCAAGCAGCCGGCCGGCGCGCACCGCACCGGCACCCCCGCCACCGGCAAGGGCGAGCGGGGTGCCGTCGGCGAGGGCGCCGCCCCGCTGCCCGGCGCCCCGTCCGACCGCCGCACCGGCACGCAGGCCGGCGCGGGTGCCGCGGGCAAACCCAAGGCCGGCGCCAAGCAGAGCGACCAGGACGGCCAGCCGATCCCCGGCGCCAAGAACACCGCGGGTCAGCCGACCCAGGGCCAGCCGCAGGGCGGCAAGTCGTCCGGCAGCAGCCAGGGCGCTCCGGGCGCCGGCGGCCAGGCCGGCACCAGCAAGGGCCAGGCCGAGCCCGGCACCCAGGCCGTGCGCCGGCTGAAGGCGCCGGGCGCGCTGCCCCTGTCCACCGGGTTCCGCGCCGGACCGGCGCCCTCCACGGGCAAGCCGACCAAGGGCGGGACCGGCGAGGGCGACGGCCGCGGACGTGGCGAGGCCGAGCGCGGGACGAGCACCGCCGGCGGGACCGCCCCGGGAGCCACCGTCGCCTTCGCCTTCCCCGAGTTCCGCAGCCCCGCCGGCGCGCGCGAGACACTGCTGCTGAACTACTTCGGCGCGGCGCCGTGAGCGGCCCGTGAGCGTGCTGGCGCCGTGGGCCCTGCTCGGCCTGCTGCTGACCGTCCCGCTCGTCCTCCTGCACCTGCGCCACCGCCGCCCCCCGGCCGTCGAGGTGCCGAGCCTGCTGCTGGCCGGGGAGCGCAGCGAGGCCCGCCAGGCCCGCTCCCGGCGCTGGGGCCGGCCGCCGCTGCCCCTGCTCCTGGCCCTCCAGGTACTCGCCCTCGTGCTGCTCGTGCTCGCGCTGGCCGAGCCGTCCTCGGGGCCGCCCGCCCCGTCCGGCGCCCGCGTCGCCTTCGTGGTCGACGGCTCGGTGTGGATGCGTGCGCGGGCGGCCGGAGCGTCGCCCGGCGACGACCGTATGGCCGCCGCCCGCACCGCACTGCGCAACCGGCTGGCCACGCTCGGCGGCGACACGCCGGTCGCGGTGGTGCTCGCCGGGCCGGTGCCCCGCGTCCTCTTCCGGGGCGAGGCCAGCGAGGCCTCCGGCGCGGTCTCCCGCCGCCTCGTGGCCGGTACCGGACCATCGACGCTCCCGGCCGCGGTCGCGCTCGCCGCCGACCTGCGCCGCGGTGCGGAAGGGCGCGTCGTCGTCCTGCGCGCCCCCGAGAACGCCGCGCCCGCCGTCCGGGCCGCAGCCGGCGGGTACGTCGCCGCGGCCGTCGGCCGGCCCGTCCGCGACCACGGCATCGGCGCCGCGACCGCTCGCTGCGGCCTGCCCGCGGCCGACGACTGCGAGGTGCTGGCGACGGTCACCCAGACGCGCGGGCCGGCGACCACCGTGCGGGTCGCCGTCCAGTCGGGCGGCCGCGACGCGACGAGCACCAGCGCCGAGCTGCCGGCCGGCGCCTCCTCGGCTCCCGTGGTGCTGCGGGCCCCGCCGGGCGCGCGGCTGCGGCTCTCCGTGCCTCCCGGCGACGCGCTGGCCGAGGACGACCGGACGTTCGTCGCCGTGCCCCAGGCCGCGACGCCGTCCGTGACGATCGTCGCCGCCCGCGACCGGGCGGGGATCCTGCAGCGCGCGTTCTCCGCGGTGCCGGGCGTCCGCGCGCACACCGTGCTGCCCGCCGAGTACCGCACCGCCGACGCGCGCGACGCGGACCTGCTCGTCCTCGACGCCTTCTCCCCCGCCGGGAGCACCTTCCCGGGAGCGCGGGCCGTGCTCTACGTCGACCCGACCCGGCTACCCACCGGCCGTGTCGCCGGCACCCTGGCCAACGGCACGCCGAGCGGCAGCGCCCCCGACGATCCGCTGCTGAGCGGCGTCGACCTCGACGCGCTCACGCCCGACCCCGGGACGGCCCGGCGGGTCCGTGCCCCGGCCTGGCTCGCGCCCGTGGCCTGGAGCCCCAGCGGCCCGCTGCTGCTGGCCGGGGACGACGGTCGCCACCGCGTCGCCGTCCTCACCCTGGACCCCGCCGCGTCCCCGCTGCCCCAGTCCGAGGCGTTCCCGCTCCTGGCGGCCAACCTCGTGCGCTGGGCGCAGGAGTGGATCCCGACGCAGACCGAGCCGGGTGTCCCGGTGCTGGCCCAGGTGCCGGCCGCCACCCGCTCCACGGCGCTGGGCGCCGACACCACGCCGGACGCGCCCGCCGTCCTCACCACCGGGGCTGCCGGCACGCCGGTGGCCCGCCAGGCCGGCAGCTGGGGCGTGCGCGAGCGCGTGGTCTCCAGCAGCGTGGACGCGGCGCCGGGGACGGCCGGTCCCGGGACGCTGGTCGACCTGCGCGTCGATCCCGTCGCGCCCGGAGCCGACCGCGAGACGGCCGACGTCGCGCCGTGGCTGCTCCTCGCCGCGTTCGTCGTCCTCCTGGCCGAATGGCTGTACGCGCTGCGGATGCGGCCGGGCCGGAGGGAGCGCGCGTGACGCTCTCGTTCGTCCACCCCTGGGCCCTCGTCCTCGTGCCGGTCGTGCTCGCCGTCGCGGCGTGGGCGGTCTCCCGGCGGGGGACCGGCGGCGGCGCGGCGACCGTGGTCGCGGTGCTCGTCCCGCTCAGCCTCGTGCTCGTCGCCGCCGCCCTGGCCCAGCCCGAACTGCGGCGGCCCGAGCGGCCGACGGTCCTGGTCGTGGACCGGTCCGCCAGCGTCGACGCGCGCAGCCGCGCACGGGAGGACGGCTGGCTGCGCCAGGCGCGCGACCACGGCTGCACCGCCCCGTGCCACGCCGTCGCCTTCGCGGGCAGCGCGACGCTCTTCCCGCCGGCCGCCACCGGACGCAGCGCCACGCCGACCCTCTCCCCCGGCAGCGACGTCGAGCGCGCGGTGCGCGTCGGGCTGGACCGCGTGCCGGACGGCGGCCGGCTCGTCCTGCTCAGCGACGGGCAGCAGACGACCGGGGACCTGCTCGCCACCGCCGCCCAGGCCCGCGCGCGCGGGGTGCGCGTCGACGTCGCCCCCCTCGCTCCCCGGCGGGTCGACGCGGCCGTGACCCGGCTGGACGCGCCGCCGGCCGTCCGGGCGGGCGATCCGGTCGTGCTGCAGGCCACGGTGCGGTCGACCGTCGCCGGGATCGCCACCGTGACCCTGCGCCGCGACGACGTGGTGGCCGCCCGTCAGCGGGTGCGCCTGCGGGTCGGGGACACGCCGCTGCCGCTGAGCGTCCGGGCGCCCGCCGCCGGCTGGCACGACTACGAGCTGCAGGTCGCCCGCACCGGGGACACCGTCGCCGCCAACGACCGGCTGTGGGCCGCCGTCGACGTGCAACGCGAGCCGCGGGTGCTGCTCGCCTCGGCCGGCGGCCGGTCGACCCTGGCGGCCCGGCTCTCCGCCCGCGGGCTGGACGTCACGCAGACCGCGGCGGCCGACCTGCCCGCGACGGCCCGCGGCTACCAGGCGGTCGACACCGTCTTCCTCGACGACGTGAGCGCCCCGGACCTGGGCACGGACCGTCAGACGGCGCTGGTGGGCGCGGTGCGCGACGGCGGCCTCGGGCTCATGGTCAGCGGCGGGCCCCACAGCTTCTCGCTGGGCCGCTACGCCAAGTCCCCGCTGGAGAAGGCCCTCCCGGTGACCAGCCGCGTCCCCGGCAGCCAGCAGCGCCGCAACGTCGCCCTGGAGCTCGTGCTGGACCGGTCGGGGAGCATGCTCGACCTCGGCGGCGACGTCCCCAAGATCGACGAGGTGCGGGCCGCCGCGCGCACCGCCGCCGCGTTCTCGGTCCGCCACCAGGACGAGCTGGGGATCGTCACGTTCGACTCCACCCCCAGCGTGCTCGTCCCGTTCGCCCGCGTGACCTCCGCGGCCCAGGCCGCCGGGATCGAACGGCAGATCGACGGGATCACCGCCGACGGCGGCACGAACATCGGGGCGGCGCTCGAGGCCGGGCTGCGCGAGATCGAACGGAGCACCACGCCCTACCGGCACATCATCCTGCTCACCGACGGCGTCAGCGTGGCCAGCGACGCCTACGCCGCGCTGACCAAACGGCTCGTGCGGGAGCGGATCATCGTCTCCGCCGTCGCCGTGGGCACCGGGGCCGACCAGCGGCTCGCGGGGCTCGCCAAGGCCACCGGCGGCCGCTACTACGTGACGGCCGACGCCCGGCAGCTCCCGCGGATCTTCGCGGCCGAGGCCGCCCGGACCGCCCAGCCGGTGCACGTGAAGGGCGAGCTCGCCGTGTCGGTCGGCGCTCCCAGCCCCATCGTCAGCAGCCTGTCGGGCCAGACGCTGCCGTCCGTGCGCCAGAACGTCATCACCGCCCGCCGCGACGGGGCGCAGCTCACGCTGCTCGTGCAGGGCAAGGGCACGCGGCAGGACCCCGGCCTGGCCCAGTGGCAGTACGGCCTGGGCCGTGTGGCCGTCTGGACCCCGGGCGTCTCCGCGGCCTGGGCCGGCGCGTGGGCGAAGAAGGCCACGGTGTGGGAGGACGCGGTGCGGTGGACCCAGCGGCCGGTCGCCCTGCCCGGCCTCACGCCGACGGTGACCGCCGACGAGCCGCGCCAGGTCGTGCTCGATCCCGCCGCCACGACCGGCCGGCCGGTCGACCTGGCCGCGGTCGCCGGGTCGCTCTCCCGCCCCGACGGCGGCGCGACGGTGCTGGACTTCGCCCAGATCGCCCCCAGCCGCTACGCGGCGCCCGCCGCCGCCGTGGCGCCCGGCATCCACGCCTACGCCGTGGTCGCCGGGGACGGCGCGGCGCCCGCCCGAGGACTGCTCGCCGTGCCGTACCGGCCGGAGTACCGGCTGGCGCCCGCCGAGGCGAGCCCGCTCGGCCAACTCGCGGCGCGAACCGGCGGCCGCGTGCTGGACGCCGCGCACCCCGACCAGCTGGGCACCGCCCCGATCGTCCTCTGGACCTGGCTGGCCGCTGCGGCGTTGGTCGCCTTCCTGGCCGGCGCGGTGCTGCGGTTGCGGCCGGTGGGCGGAATGTGAGCGGCGCGGCCGAGGCCTGAGGGTCGCGGAGCGCCGCTTGCAGCGGCGGACGGTGACCGTCGGGGTGTGGTCGCGCGCGGGGCGTCCTGAGGGTTGCGGAGCGCCGCCTGCAGCGGCGAATGGTGGAGGTCGGGGTGCTGCGGGGCGGGGGTGCTTGGTCGGCCGCCTCGCGCCCCGGCCGAACCGGAGGGCGGGTCAAGGGGTGCGGGGACGGGGGGCGTGGTCCAGCTGCGGGACGTTCTCCACTTTGTTGCCACCCCTCGGCAACAAAGTGGAGAACGTCGGGGTGGCAGCCGACTCCTCCGGGAAGGTGGCGTGGTCTGCCTCGCATATGGAGGGAAAGCACACCAGCTCCGGCGGCGCGGGCCGCGGCGTCTCCCCAGCCGGGCATCGTGCAGAGCGAGGGACGAGCGATGCACCCGGCAGGGGAGATGCCGCGGCCCGCGCCCTCCCACCCCACGCTCAGTCGCCGACGAGGCCGGCCTGGCGCGCGGCGCCGAAGAGGACCTCGAGCGCCGGGACGTCGGTGGGGGCCGCCACGTAGGTGACGCCCCGGGCACCGCAGCGCGCCCGGAGCGCGGCGGCGCGCGCGTCGAAGCGGTCCGCCTGCCGGGCGGCCTCCTCGGCGGAGACGTCGACCACGCGCCGCTCCCCCGTCTCCACGTCGACCAGCTCGACCGCACCGGTCACCGCGGGGCGGCGCTCCCGTGGCGCCCACACGTGCACGAGCGTCGCCCGGCGGGCCGAGGCCGCCAGCTCCTCCAGAGCGCCGTCGAGGTCCTCGTCGTCGACCAGGGCGTCGGTGAGCAGCACGGCCAGATCGGCGGGACGATCGGCCAGTCGCTGGGCCCGCACCGCCGCCGCCAGGCCGGTCGTGCGGCCGACCTCCTGGGCGCGCATCGCGTCGAGCACCTGACCCACGAGCGCCGGGCCGCTGACGTCGGGGCCCGAGCGCGCGGCGCCGTCGCTCAGCGCGGTGAGCCGGGCGGTGTCGGCCCGCAGCAGCGCGACGGCGGCGAGCATCGCCGCCACCCGCTGGGCGTGCAGCAGCTTGGTCGGCAGGGGCGGGGCGCCGCCCCCCGCCCAGTCCATCGAGGCGCTGACGTCGACGAGCAGGGCGATGCCGGTGCGCGCCTCCCCGGGCGCGGTTCGCACGAACGCCTCGCGCAGCCGGGCGTAGACGCTCCAGTCGATGCGACGCAGGTCGTCGCCGGGCGTGTACCGGCGGTAGTCGGCGAACTCGATGCCCGAGGCGCCGCGCGGCCCCGTGTGGGTGCCCGCGAACCCGGAGACGACGGCCTCGAGCTGCACGAGGCCCAGCCGCTCCAGCTGCCGCAGCGCGTCCCCGTCCAGCAGCGGCCCGTCGGGCGGATCGGGCGGGGTGGCGACCGGCACGGAGGCGGACGAGGCCATCGGACTAGGGCGCCTCCTCCGGCACCCGCTCCAGCGCGTCCCGCACGAGGTCGTCGCGGGAGATCTGGCGGCGCTCGGCGTCGAAGCCGAGCGCGAGGCGGTGACGCAGCACGGCGGGCGCCACGGCGCGCACGTCCGCGAAGGAGAGGTTGGCCCGGCCGTCCAGCAGCGCGGTGACCTGCCCGCCCAGGCACAGGGCCTGCGCGCCGCGCGGGCTCGGGCCCAGGCGCACGTGCTCGCGGGCCAGCTCGGTCGCGTCGGGCCGCTCGGGATGCAGGGAGAGCAGCAGCCGCACGGCGTAGTCCACGACGTGGCGGGCGGCGGGCACCGAGCGGGCCAGCGCCTGCATCCGCAGCAGCAGAGGACCGTCCGCCACCTTCTCGACGGCGAGATCTCCAGTGCCGGCGGTGCGCAGCACCATCGCGGCCAGGTCGTCCTCGGCCGGGAAGGGCAGCAGGAGGTTCATGAAGAAGCGGTCGAGCTCCGCCTCGGGCAGCGGGTAGGTGCCGTGCATCTCCACCGGGTTCTGGGTGGCGAGCACGACGAACGGCTCGGGCAGCGCGTGGCTGACGTTGCTGACCGTGACCGTGCGCTCCTGCATCGCCTCGAGCAGCGCGCTCTGGGTGCGCGGCGCGGCGCGGTTGATCTCGTCCGCCAGCACCAGGCCCGCGAACACGGGGCCGGGCTGGAAGCGCAGGTCGTTGCGACCCGCCTCGTCCTGCGTGAGGACGGTGGTGCCCGTGATGTCCGCCGGCATCAGGTCGGGCGTGAACTGGATGCGGCGGGACTCCAGCCCGGTCGCGGCGGCGAAGGCGCGGGCCATCGTCGTCTTGCCCAGGCCGGGCACGCCCTCCAGGAGGACGTGCCCGCCGGCGATCATGCTGACGAGCACGCCGCGGACGATCTCGCGCTGGCCGACGATCACACCGCCGACCGCCGCCTCGATCCGCTCCGCGGCGGCGCGGAACTCCTCGGGCTCCATGGGGAGCCCGAGGTCGTCCTCGCTCACTTGTTCGTGATGTTCTTCGTCACGTAGGCGGCCACGTCGGCGATCTGCTGATCGGTCAACGCGCCCTTGAACGCCGGCATGCCGCCACCGCCGTTGGTGACCTGCTTGATCACGTCGGCCGGGATCTTGGCCGCCGGGATCGTCGTCAGGTCGGGCCCGCCGTTGCCGCCGGTGCCCTTCTCGCCGTGGCAGGCGGCGCAGTTGTCGGCCCACACCGCTCCGCCGGCCGTCGCGTCGCCCGCCGCCGTCGGGGTCGACTCGTCCTCCGTGTCGCCGGCGTTGGCGCCCGTGTCGTTGCCGCCGCCCTCACCCGCGTGCTCGATGGCGTCCGCGGAGCCGCCCTCGGCGACCGGGCCCATCGTGCCGTCCAGGCCGAACATCCACAGGTTGTCCCCGTGCGTCGTGCCGGCCAGCGCGTTGCCGCCGGACAGCCAGATGACGTACTCCTTGCCGTTGCGCTGCACGACCGTCGCGACGCCGTTGGCGCCGGCCCCGGTCTGGAAGCTCCACAGCACCTCGCCCGTCATGGCGTTCATCGCCGTGAACTGGCCCTTGTTGCGGCCGGCGAACAGGATGTTGCCGCCCGTCGTGGTCAGGCCGGAGTAGCACGAGTCCGGGAAGGACTTCTGCCACACGGTCTTGCCCGTGTCCATGTTGTAGGCGGTGATGAAGCCCGGCGTGTTGAAGCCGTCGATACCGGCCAGGGCGATGCCCGTGGTCGACTCGCCGGTCTTGTACGCCGTCGTCTCCTTGGGGATGGCGACCGCCGCGGAGTTGGACTGCGAGCACACGTAGTACATGTGCGTCTCCGGGTTGTACGAGCTCGGCTGCCAGTTCGCGCCACCGGCCGGGCCGGGCGTCGAGGCGATGATCGTCTTCGCGCCGACCGGCTCGTACGGCGTGAACTGCGGCGACGCCTTGACCTTCGGCGGCGTCGTCCCCTTCGGCGTGGCGGTGTTGACCGCGGCCTGGGCGCTGTCGATCATCTTCTGCGTCATCTTCGTCGGGCTGAACGGCTTCATGACCTGGGGGATCGGCTGCGTCGGGGACGCGTTCTTGATCTCCTTGGACTGCGGGACGGGCATCTCCTTGATCTCGTGGATCGGCTTGCCCGTCTTGCGATCCAGGAAGTAGACGTATCCCGTCTTGCTCGGGTGGGCGACGCCCTGGACGTCCTTGCCGTTCACCTTCGCGTCGATCATCACGACGGGGCCCGGGGAGTCGTAGTCCCAGATGTCGTGGTGCACCTGCTGGTAGCCCCACGCCTGCTTGCCGGTCTTGATGTCGATGGCGAGCACCGACGACGTCCACTTGTTGTCGCCCGTGCGCTCGCGGCCGTCCCAGTCGGAGCCGGCGTTGCCGGTCGCGTAGTACATGAGGCCGAGCTTCTGATCGACGGACGGGGAGCTCCACACCGTGGCGCCGCCGTGCTTGTACTGGTCCGTGCCCGCGGGCCACGAATCGCCGTCGGGCTCGCCCGGGCCGGGGATGTTGTAGTGCGTCCACAGCGTCTTGCCGGTCTTGGCGTCGAGCGCGCGCATGAAGCCGCGCACGCCGTACTCCGCGCCGACGGGGCCGACGATGACCATGCCGTTCACGTAGAGCGGCGGCATCGTGATCGTGTAGCCCTCCTTCGGGTCGGCGAGCGGCTTCTTCCAGTTCACCTTGCCGGTCTGCTGGTCGAGCGCCACGACGTTGCCGTCGAGCTGCCCGGAGTAGATCTGGCCCTCGCCGAGGGAGACGCCGCGGTTGAGCCAGCCGCAGCAGACCACGCTGGCCAGCGACGGCGAGAGGTTGGCCTTGTACTGCCAGAGGATCTTGCCGTTGCCCTGGTTGACCGCGAAGACGTCGTCGGCGCCGGTCGGGACGTAGATGATCCCGTTGTACGAGAGCGGCGTGGCCTCGGCCGAGTACTTGGCCGCCGTACCGCTGTTGTTGAGGTGCGTCATCCAGACGCCCTTCAACTGGTTGGCGTTGCCCTCGTTGATCTGCTTCAGCGGGGAGTAGCGCTGGTTGGCGACCGAGCCGCCGTTGGCGATCCAGTTGTCCGTCGGCAGCGCCGACAGCTGGGCCAGCGAGAACGCCGGGGCGATCGCGGGGAGGTTCGTGGTCTTGGCCACGGGCTTGCCGTCGAGGCCGACCGTCGTGGTCTTCGTCTCGTCGGTGGCGCCACCGATGAGGATGCCGACCACCAGTGCGACCGCGAGGCCTACGCCTACGGCGATCAGCCCCCCGATGATCTTGCCTGCTTTGTTACCGCCGTCCTGCTGAGCCATCTGTGGACCCTCCCGTGAAACAGCACCCAATGTCGTACGCCGTACGATACATCGCCGCCAAGCGGCGCCATCGCGTGGCACCGAGGCGCTGCCAAGTTCGGGAACCCTTACTCGTCCCGGGACGAAACGGCTCTGAAACGCGGGTGGCTCGCCGCTCAGCCGGCGATGCGGGCGCGGATGCCCGCGATCACCACGTCGAGCGAGAACTCGAGCGTCTCCTGGGGCTCCTCGAACAGGAGCTGGCCGAGCGCGGTGATGTTCGGGAAGTGGCCGTCCTCGACGGCGCGGTGGAGGATCGGCTCCTCGGCCGACCGGTCGAACACCCCGGTCCGGTTGCCCAGCAGCAGCCCGCCGATCAGCGCCCACTGCAGCTCGGCGATCCGCGCCGCGTCCTGGTCCGGCACGCCGGCGTCGCGCAGCGCCTGCAGCAGGAACTCCAGCGGCCGCAGCGCCTCGACCGTGCTCGGCGGACGAACCATCAGCAGGCCGGGCAGGCTGCGGTGACGCCGGGCCGCGGCCGCGGTCTCGCGGGCCAGCTCGCGCACGCGCTCGTCCCACGGGAGGTCGAGGTCGGGGATCCGGATCGACTCGACCGCCGCCGAGGCGACGGCGTCCATCAGGTCCTCCTTGCCCTCCACGTACGTGTAGAGGGTCATCGACCCGACCGACAGCTCCTTCGCGACCCGGTGCATCGACACCGCGTTGATGCCGTGCTCGTCGGCGATCGCCAGCGCGGTCTCGACGATCCGCTCACGGCAGAGGGCTCCGGTTGTGTCTCCGTCGCCCATGGTCGTCTCAGTCTCGCATCGCCGGGAAGAGGACGACCTCGCGGATCGTCCGCCGGTCGGTGAGGACCATGACCAGGCGGTCGATCCCCAGCCCCACGCCGGCGGTGGGCGGCATGCCCTGCTCCAGGGCCTGGACGAAGACCTCGTCGTACGGCGCGGTCTCGTCGTCGCCGGCCGCGGCCAGGCGCACCTGCGCCTCGAAGCGCCGGCGCTGCTCGTCCGGGTCGTTGAGCTCGCTGTAGCCGTTGGCGATCTCCATCCCGAAGCAGAACGCCTCGAACCGCTCGGTCAGGCCGTCCTGGTCGGGGTCGGCCTTGGCGAACGGCGACAGCTCGATCGGGTAGTCGGTGAGGAACGTGGGCGACTGCAGCTCGGGCTCCACGTACTTGGAGAGCAGGTCGTCGACGAGCTGCGGCCAGGTGCGATCGGCCGTGGGCAGATCGAGCCCCTGGGCGGTGATGGCGGCCGACAGGGCCGCCTCGTCGCGGTGGGCGAGCACGTCGACCCCGGAGCGCTCCTGGATCGCGGTGGCCAGCGGGATGCGCGGCCACGGCGCGGCGAAGGACACCTCACCGTCGTAGTCGACCGCGGCGGCCGCGGCCGAGACGACCTCCTCGACCCGGCGCATCGCGTCGGTGTAGTCGCCGTACGCCTCGTACCACTCGATCATCGTGAACTCGGGGTTGTGCTTCGGCGACAGCCCCTCGTTGCGGAAGTCCTTGCCCATCTCGTACACGCGCTCCAAGCCGCCGACGATGCACCGCTTGAGGTACAGCTCGGTGGCGATCCGCAGGTACAGCGTGCGATCGAGCGCGTTGTGGTGGGTGGTGAAGGGGCGGGCCAGCGCGCCGCCGTACAGGGGCTGCAGCACCGGGGTCTCGACCTCGACGAAGCCGTCGTCGTCCAGCGTGCGACGCACCGAGGAGACGATCCGCGCCCGGTCGATGAACACCTGGCGCGCGGCCTCGTCGGTCATCAGGTCCAGCTCGCGGCGGCGGTAGCGCAGCTCGACGTCGGCCAGGCCGTGGTGCTTGTCCGGCGGCGGGCGCAGCGACTTGGCCAGCACCGCGTAGTCGTCCACGCGCAGGGTCAGCTCGCCCCGGCGGGAGCGGAAGAGCGTGCCGTCGACGCCGATCAGGTCGCCGAGGTCCAGGGCCAGCAGGCGCTCCATGCGCTCCTCGCCCAGCACGTCGAGCTTGGCCTGCAGCTGGATCCGGCCGGAGCGGTCGTCCAGGTCGACGAAGGCCATCTTGCCCTGGCCGCGCCGGGCGTGGATGCGCCCCGCGACCCGGTAGGAGTCCTCGGTGTCGGTGCCGTCGGGCAGGTCGGCGTGCGCCACGTGGATCGCCGCGATCGGGCCGACGCCCGGATACGAGGACGGGAACGGGTCGATCCCGTCCGCGCGCAGGCGCTCCAGCTTGGCCCGCCGGGTGGCGAGCAGGTCCTCACGGAGATCGTCGCTCATGCGACCAGCCCCTTAGAGGCCGACGTCGATCTTGGTGATCTTGAGCTGGCGCGCGGGGCCGCGCGGAACCTGGACGGAGACGACGTCGTTGCGCTTGCCACCCATCAGCGCGCGCCCCACCGGGGACTCGTTGGAGAGCCGAGGCGGGTCGGCGGCCGGATCGGTCTCGGTCGAGCCGACGATCATGTACTTCAGCGCCTTGCCGGTCTTCTCGTCCTTGATGTGGACGATGCTGCCGATGCCGACCGCGTCCTTGGGGACGTCGTCGGCGTCGACGACGGTCGCCGCGCGCAGCTTCTCCTCCAGCGTGGCGATGCGCGTCTCGAGCATGGCCTGCTCGTTCTTGGCGTCGTCGTACTCCGAGTTCTCGGCGATCTCCCCGAACTCACGGGCGACCTTGATGCGGTCCGCGACCTCGCGGCGGCGTACGGTCGACAGGTGCTCGAGCTCCTCGTGGAGCTTCTCGAGTCCATCGGGGGTGAGGATGACGTCCTTGGGCATGAGATCTCGCGAAAATCAGTCTTCGGGGCGGGTTCCCGGTGACAAAAAACCCGCACGTCCCGAGTGCGGGGAGCACGCTGTCCGAGCCGCGCGAGCGCAGGAGGATAGCAAGGCCGGCTCCGGATCCCGGAGGGAGGGGCCGGGCCGCCCGTCAGGCCGCGGACGGGACCGGGACGCGCAGAGCGCCCAGGAGCTCGCGCGCCTGCTCGATCGTGTCGGTTCGCTGCAACGCCGCGTGGGTTTCCTTGCCGACGTCGAGCGTCGTCAGGTACCAGGGGTAGACCTTGCGCAGGTACCGGCCCGCCCGGTCCGGACCCAGGTGCTCGGCCAGCGCGTCGATCATCCAGTCGAGCTCGTCGAGGATCTCGTCGCGCGAGGGCGGCGCGTCCCGGGTGCCGAGCAGCTCCTGGAACAGCCACGGATTGCCCAGGCCACCCCGGGCGAGCATCACCGCGGCGGCACCGGTGTCCTCCATCACGGTCCGGATCCCGGCGGCGTCGTCCATGCCGCCGGTGAGGATGACCGGGACGTCGAGCGCCTGGACCACCTCGGCCGCCAGCGCGTAGTCCGGCACGCCCTTGTGCTGGACCTGCGCCGAGCGCGGGTGGAAGGAGATCGCGGCGACGCCCGCCTCCTCGGCCAGCCGCCGCGCCAGGTTGACGCCCTCGACGTCGCCCTTGCGGGAGCCGGAGCGGAGCTTCACCGTGACCGGCAGCCCGCTGCCCTCCGCGGCCGCGCGGGCCACGGCGACCGCGGTGTCGGGATCCTTCAGCAGCGCGGCGCCCGCGCCGGTCTTGCAGACCTTCGGCACCGGGCAGCCCATGTTCAGGTCGATGATGTCGGCCCCCGCCTCGGCGGCCGTGGCGGCCGCGGAGCGCATGACGTCGGGGTCCTGGCCGAAGAGCTGGATCGCGATGGGACCCGGCAGGTCCGAGCCGGTCACGACCCGCTCCTCCGCCCGGATCCGCAGCAGCTCCACCAGGGTCTTCTCGTTGCCGTAGTGGATCGCGTGGCTGGAGACCATCTCCGAGACGACGAGGCCGGCGCCGTGGCGCCGGGCCTGCAGGCGCACGCACCAGTTGCCGATCCCCGCCAGCGGCGCGAGCACGACGCGGTTGGGGACCGTGTAGGGCCCCAGCCGCCAGGATTCGTTCAGATCGACCACCCCCACAGGGTAGACGGCCGCGCCCAGGCGGTGAGTGTCGTCCAGTGGTTGCCTGGCAACCACTGAGCGACACTCAGCCCGCGAGCGGCCCGCGACCCGGCTAGGCGGTGATGTCGCGGCGGCGCATCATGTGGACGCCCACCACGAGGAAGAGCAGGCAGTACGCGGCGAGCACGAGGCCGGCGGGGAGCTGGTCCATCGTGTGGGAGCCACGGTCGGCCGACGAGTCGCCCAGCGCGCTGCCCGCGCCGCCCGGCCCGTACTCGCTGATCCAGTCGCCCACGGTGGGGATGATCCCCAGCAGGCCCTCGACCACGAACAGCCACACCAGCGCACCCACGATCGCCCCGACCTGGTTGCGCACGATCGCGCCGACGCCGACGCCGATGCCCGCGTAGAGCACGACCGCCAGAATGCCGCCGAGCACGCTGTAGAGCACCTCGCCGGAGGGGAAGTCGGTGTCGACGCCGCGCGCCGAGAGGAGGCCGAGCACGAGCAGCGTGCTGATGCCGACGCTGAGGATGCCCAGCGCGAGCCCGACGAGCAGGCTGGCCCCGAACTTGCCGAGGGTCAGGCGCACGCGGTCGGGGACGGCGAGCAGGCTCGGCGTGATCGTGCCGTGGCGGAACTCGGTGGTCACGGCGAGGATGCCGAGGATCAGCGCGAAGATCTGGGCGAAGTTGCCGATGCCCAGCAGGTCCTCGGGACGATTGCCGTCGCTGCCGCGGAACTTCGTGGCCAGCGCGGCCGCCACCGTGATGAGCAGGACGATCCCCAGCGCGGAGCCGGCGAGCGCGTAGAACGTGCGGGTGGTCCGGAGCTTGAACAGCTCGGAGGAGATGATCCGATTCATGACGGAACCTCCGTGGTCGCGGTGTCGGTGAGCTCGAAGAACACGTCCTCCAGCGACTGCGAGATCTGCGCCAGCTCGGAGATGACGATCGCGTTCGCGGCGATCACCCGACCGATCTGCTCGCCGGTGCGGTCCGCGACGACCAGGCCGCTCGCGTCGCCGCTCACGGCGGCGCCGTCGGCCTCCAGGAGACCGCGCAGGCGCACGACGTCGGGGCCGGCCACGCGGATCCCGCCCTGGCCGCGGGCCATCAGCTCGTTGATCGGGGCTTGCGCGATCGACCGGCCCTTACCGATGACCACGACCTCGTCGACGGTCTGGGCGATCTCCGACAGCAGGTGGCTCGACACGACGATCGCGCAGCCCTGGCTCGCCAGGTGGCGCAGGAAGTCGCGCAGCCAGCGGATCCCCTGGGGGTCCAGGCCGTTGGCCGGCTCGTCGAGCACCAGGATCTTGGGGTCCCCCAGCAGCGCGGCCGCGAGGCCCAGCCGCTGGCGCATCCCGAGGGAGTAACCGCCGGCGCGGCGGCGTGCGGCCTCGCTCAGCCCGACCATCTCCAGGACCTCGTCGGCCCGCGTCTGCGGCAGGCCGGCGGCGAGCGCGAGCGCACGCACGTGGTTGAGGCCGGTCCGGCCCGGGTGGAACTTGCCGCCGTCGAGCACGGCGCCGACGGTGCCCAGGGGGTCCTCGAGCCGGGCGTACGGCTTGCCCGCGACCGAGGTGGTGCCGCCCGTGGCGTTGGACAGCCCGAGCAGGATCCGCAGGGTCGTGGTCTTGCCCGCGCCGTTCTGGCCGAGGAAGCCGACGATCTTGCCGTAGTCGGCGGTGAAGGAGAGGTCGTCGACGGCCAGGACCTCGCCGAAGCGCTTGGTGAGGTGCGAGACCTCGATCGCGTGCGTCATCCCGGGGCAGTCAACCAGACCGCACGGCGGACATGACGCCAGCTTGTGAACGGCCGTCGCCAGACGTGTCTGGAGCGCGGCGGGCGACGGCGGCTAGATCGGGGAGGGCGAGAAGAAGAAGAACCAGATCTCGAACGCCACCACGGCGAGCACGACGGAGACGACGAGGATGCGCTCCACCGCACCGAGGTTCTTGCGCTTCTCCTCCAGCGTCTCGCGCTCCCCGCGCATGCTCCGCAGCCACGGCGACGTGCGCCGCATCGCCTGCGGCCGGTCGGTCAGCTCGTCGTAGGCCCCGCTCAGCCGCGAGAGCAGGAAGACCAGCGCGATCTCCACCACCGCCAGCACGACCACGACCATGAAGAGCGCGGTCATGCTCAGGGTCTTGTCGCCGTGGAAGTGGGAGCCGACCCACACGGCCAGCAGCGGGGCGCCGGTCCAGATGTTGACGCTGGCCAGCGCGATGGCCGCGGCGAGCAGGACGCGCTTGACGATGTGCCGCTCGGCGGCGGGATGCGACGGCGGCTGCCCGGCCGTCTCAGCCGGCA
>Ga0247758_1000080_pt1 | contig 67929 bp, 109 predicted proteins | sample UWRJL156409C4_FD_180950 | JGI IMG/M metagenome (GOLD analysis project Ga0247758, IMG submission 180950) | Plant litter microbial communities from Arlington Agricultural Research Station in Wisconsin, United States - UWRJ-L156-409C-4 | ecosystem: Environmental > Terrestrial > Plant litter >... | reverse complement strand
CCACAGACAAGGACACCCCCCTCATGCCCTCACGCCTCAACACCACCCCCAACGGCGACCGGCTCCTCACCCCCGGCGAAGTCGCCGCCCTGTTCCGCGTCGACCCCAAGACCGTCACCCGCTGGGCAGCCGCCGGCAGGATCGGCTCCATCCGCACCCCCGGCGGCCACCGCCGCTTCCGCGAATCCGAAGTCCACACCCTCCTCACCCAGGAAGGCGCCACCGAGTGAGCTACGACGACCCCTACGACCGGCCGCCCCGCCAAGTCAGGCACGCGCTCACCGCCGCAGGACTCCTACTCCTCGCCGCCCTGCTCACCACCGTGATCCTCTCCTGCACCTGACGAATCGAAAGTCCGACCGCGCCCCCACGTCTACGAATCGAAAGCGAGACCGCCCAATGACCCCCGAATCGAAGGCCCCCGGCCAAGATTTTCTTTACACCGACCCCAACGACCCCAACCTCTACCCCCCGCGCTCACCCGCAGCAACCACCCCACCACCCACCGCACCCAACAATAACCACCAACCACCCACCACCCCCCTTAAAAGCGAGGAGCGCCGCACACCGGTTGTGGTGTGGGCGCTGGCAGTGCTGGTGTGGGTGCGGCAGGTTGCGTGGTGGGCGGTGAAGCGCGGGTGGTCTGGCGTGGGGGATTGTGTGTGGCGGGGTGTCGGGGTGGTGTGGCGTCGACCGTGGATCGGGCTGATCGCCGGGTGCCTGGTTGCCTGGTTGGTGTCTGCCGGGTATGGCTGGACCGTTACGGTGTGTGCGGGACTGCTGGTGGGGGCGGGGCTTACGGGCGGCCGGGCCACCCTCCGCGTACGGAGGGTGAGCCTAGCCAGGCAGGTCAAGTACCGCAACCGGGCACGGCAGGTTCGGACACGCTGGGTACAGGCCATGACGAACGCGAGCATGACCCGACCGGGCGAAAACAAGGGCGACCCGAAGGTCATGCCACGCATCCTGCGGATGCGCCCGCACGCCCACGGCATCACCCTGACACTCGACGCATCACCCGTCGGCAAGGGCGTCCACGACTTCATCGAGCAGGCACAGTCGATCTGTCACTCCCTCGGCTGCCTCTCCTTGCGGGCACAGGAACACCCCGGGGGAAGGGCGGGACGAGCGATCCGCGTTGACCTGCGGTGGACGGATCCGTTCCCGACGACGATTGCCCTGTCTGATCTGCCTCCTGCTCGCCGGCGGAACCACATCGTCACGGGGTTGGATGAGGACGGGAATGGGTTGGAGCGGAACATCGCCCTGCCGAACTTGGAGGTGGGGGCTCAGGGGGCGGGGAAGTCGACGGATGTGTGGACGATGCTGTACCAGCTCATGAAGGCGGGGATTCCGGTGAGGTTGCGGATCTTCGACCCGAAGGGTGGCACCGAGCTGGGGATTTTGGAGGATGCGTGTTGGGATTACGCGTCGAACCCGGCGCAGTGGGCGCAGTTCTTGGGGCGGGCGTGTGGTGCTCTGCAGGTCCGGCAGTCGATCATGAAGTCGCGGGGGATGCGGTCGACTGAGCCATCGGACGAGTTCCCCCTGGACCTGATGGTGATCGATGAGCTGGTGACGGTGCTGGCGATGTCGCGGGGGACGATGCGGGCGTTCGGCATGGAGGTTGCGGTCAAGGACGCGTTCGCGGTGTACCTGTCGCAGCAGCGGGCGGCCGGGTCGTCGACGATCGCCCTGTCGCAGCTCGGTGAGAAGGACGTCATCGGGCCGGCGCGTGGGCTGTTCTCGTACATCACCTGCCTGCGGGTGAACCCGACGGAGAAGGCCCTGGTCGACATCCTGCTCGGGCAGGGGGCGTCTCGGGCGTACCCGGCTCACCAGTTGCAGCCTGGGCCGGAGACGGCCGGTATCGGGTGGACGACGACGGAGAAGCGGGGTGTGGTCCGGTACCGGGGTGCGAACCCGACGGAGGCGGAGCGCATGGAGGTGTTGGAGTGGCTGCGGGCCTCTCTGCACAACCAGCGGAAGGTGTCCGCGCCGGACCCTGCTGCTGAGGGTGTGCGGACCGCGCCGAAGCCTCGGCCGCGTAAGGCGGCGTCGAAGCGGGCGGTGCCGGCGGGGCAGGGCACCACGGCCGATGCGGTGACCGAGACCGGGGGTGAGAAGTGATGGGGCGCCGGGCGATCGAGGTGGCGTCGTTCCAGTCCGCCCTGGATCCGCTGGCCGACATGCGAGGGCAGGCCGGGTGTGTGGTCGAGGTTGCCGTGCGGCCCGGCTGGTCGGTGGTCGACCGGTTGGCGGTGCGCCGGCTGGCCCGGCCCCTCCCTGATGGGGTGGGCGGGTCCGGGCCGTTCCGGCTTCGGGATGGTTGGGCTGAGGTGTGGGTGCACGGGCAGGCGTACCGGGTGCGCTCCTGGTTGTGGACGTGGGCTGAGCTGAACGTCCGCCCGGCACTGCTCGGCGATTACGAGCTGCGGATCTTCCCGGACCGGGAGGTCGAGTCATGACGACCCGAGACCTGTGGATGATCGCTGTTGGTGTGGTGGTCGGGTTCGTTTCGTCGTGGGCGTTCAACCGGCAGATGATCAAGGCCATGTACGCGGTCGAGCGTGCCCGGCACCACTACGCCGCGATGACGTCGTGGGTGTCGACCCTCATGTCGAACCTTCGCACCCTCGGCCTTCTCGCCCTGCTGATGGCCGTGCTGATCGCCGGCGGCGGGTGGCTCCTGTACTACGCGACGGTGCACGGCGGTATCTGACCGGCGGTTCCGGTGGTGCCCATCCCCCTCGTGGGGGTGGGCACTTTTTCTGTGCTGCCCGGCCCGGTGCGAGCGCGGACGGCACGGCACCTCCTCCCGCCGGTGGTTTGCTCCCAGGCTGCTCCCGGCTTCTCCCAGGTCTGGGAGTTCGGGGAGGACGCGGGCGGCCTGCCGGCGGATCGGCCCGAGGATCTCCTCGACCTGTCCGACGGTGTCCGCAACTGTCCGACGGGCAAGGTTCGGTGCTGTTCGGAGGGGTTCGGTGGCCTGCCGAACGGCAGGTCGGATGACCTGCCGGGTGTCCCTGTCAGGTGGTGTAAAGCGGTGGGGTTGAGCTGGGGCTTTACGTTTTCTGACAGGCGGGTTGTCCTCCCGGGTGTCCGCCCGTGTGTCCGGTGGGATGGCCGGACGGACCGGGGGTGCCGGCTGGACCGGGATCGTCGGGGAGGGCACGATCGGCGGCAGGGTCACCTCAGGTCGCTGTGGAAGGCGTAGCCCGGACAGGGAGTCCTCGCGGACCTCCTGGTTGTGCCGGGCGGTGAGCTGGACCGTGAACACGGTCGGCGTGGCCAGGAGGCCGGTGACGATGACGAGCATCGCCGCGCGCTGGCCCGTTCCCTGCAACAGCGGCTCGGGTCGGTGGGCTCCACGCCACCGGTAGCGGTGCTCCTGCTCTGATCGGACCAGGTCGAGTCGAGTCTGTGCCATGAAGATCACCCTACGGACGGGTGGGGTGGCCTATCCTCCTGCCCATGGAGAGGGTCCTGTTTCGCCGGATCTTGCACGTGTCCGGGTGCCGCCCGTACGACCGGCTTGGGGCGCCTCTGGCCGTGCACCTCGCCCGTCGCGGATGGTGGCTCGGCCGGTTGAAGCACAAGCCTCACGGGGCGCCGTCCGGGACCGGCCCGCACCAGCAGGGGCCGTAGCACACGCAGTGACTTTCCGCCACCTCGCGCCTATCATAGGCAGATGACCTCTCCTCTCGTATACGAGATTTTCGCCCCGGGTGGTGTTGTCCTCGAGCAGGGCTCCGCCCCACCCGCACTCCCGGCCGCCCCGGTCGAGGACCAGCTCGCGCAGCTCCTCGTCGACTACGCCGAATCCCGGTCGATGAACCTGTTCGAGCTGGACGGGCTGACCATCCGGGGCTGGGACGGCGACACCGCCGCCGGCGACCCGTGGGAGCTGCAGGGGTCCGAATGGCGACGGTGATCTTCCTGACCGGGATCGGGCTCGGCGTCCTGGTCTGCTACCACCGGGACCTGAACACCGTCGACTTCATGGGCATCGCCACCGCCGGGCTGGGAGGAATGCTCCTCTCCTCCTACCCGATGGGCCTGCTCGGCGCCGGAGTCTTCGCCGCCGGGGCGACGTTCGCCCTGCGGAGCACCTTCGGCAGTTTCCTCCCCACCCGAAAGGACCACCGATGAGCACCCTCGAACTCGCCCGCGTGCAGGACGACATGATCGGCAAGCACGTCGAGCTGTGGGACGGCACCCTGCGGCAGATCACCCTCGACAAGGTGAGCGGGTCGCCGGCGTTCGTCCGTAACCGGCTGGCCGAGCACGTCGCGGCGGGCACCCTGCTCCGGCGCGGCCCGCTGCGGACGGAGCTGCGCGGCGCGCGCGGTTACGTCGCCTCGATCGAGCTGGTCGTCCTGTCCCCCACGAAGATCCCCGGCGGGTGGGCGTACTGGCCGGTCTGGGCCAGGCACGCCACCCGGTGGGTCGGCGCCGCCGGCATCCTGTTCGGCGCGTCCGCCGTGGCCGGGTACGCCACCGGCGGTGCCGTCGCCAACGCCCTGCTCGTTCCCGCGCTCGGCATCGCCGCCCTCCTCGCGGGCGCGTCCCTCATCGCCACCGCCGGCAAGATCGCCACGGTGTGCCCCGGCGTTCTCCCGCAGCACTGCGGGAACTGCCCCGACTAGTAAGGAAACCCGTGACACTCCGCTCACTGCACATCGGCATCAACGACTACCCCGGCACCGACTCCGACCTCCACGGCTGCGTGAATGACGCCCAGGACTGGTCCGACCAGCTCGCCGCCCGGGGGGCGATCACGTTCCGGCTGTTCGACTCCGGCGCCACCTACGAGGGCATCACCTCGGAGATCGAGCGGGTGCTCGGCGGGGCCACCGCCGGCGACACCGTGGTCATCACCTACTCCGGGCACGGGACGTGGATGCCCGACACCAACGGCGACGAGGTCGACGGCCGGGACGAGGCGCTGGTCCCGCACGACATCATGAACTCCGGGCCGATCCTCGACGACGACCTGTTCGTCCTCCTCTCCGGCCGCCCCACGGACGCCGGGGTGGTGTTCATCTCCGACTCGTGCCACTCGGGCACCGTCGCCCGGCTGATGGCCCCGCTGAACCCCCGGGGGACGAAGACCCACCGCCGGGCACGGTTCCTCCCGCCGTCGGTGTTCCTGGGCGGCAGGGACCTGCGGCAGGCGGCGGCAGCCCAGGCGGCCCCGACCACCGGCCGGTCGAGAAATGCCGGGCTGCTGATCGCCGGATGCCGGGATGCCGAGTTCTCGTACGACGCGTACTTCGGCCGCCGGCCCAACGGGGCGTTCACCCGCGTGGCCATCGACGCCCTGGCCGGGCTCAGTGGCCGGGCCACGTACAACACCTGGTTCGCGGCGATCCGCAAGGCGCTGCCGGCGGAGGACTACCCGCAGACCCCGCAGATGTCCGGCTACCCGGAGCAGATGGCACGGCGCGTTCTATCCTGACCGGGACATCAGGTCCGCCAGCCTGGTGACGCACCGATGGTCGCACGACGAAGCCCCCAACCCATCACGGGTCGGGGGCTTCTGTGTTGCGGGGGCATCAACTTCGGCGGGGCTGCGAACCCGACCCTATCAGGCGAGGGCTGCGGCGTACGCCTCGTGGAACGGGATGACTCCGCGCGCGGCCTCGATCGCCTCGTCGGCGCGGGCCGCGTCCCAGCCACGGTCCTCGTGCCAGCGCTCGGCGGCCAGCTCTGCGGCGTGCTCGGCGGCGATCTGCTCGAGGTCGGACTCGTAGCGCAGGCCGGCGTCGTAGCAGTCGCGGATCGCGGTGACGTTCAGGTGGCGGGCCTTGCAGTAGCCGCAGATCGGGCCACGGGAGACGACCGGGGACCAGTTCATCCGGGGCTCGGGCAGGGTGCGGGTGTCGATCATCGGGTGCTCCTCGGGGAGAGGTGGTGCAAGGGCGGGGGGTTTCAGTTCCGGTCGTCGCGGCCGTTCTGGACGCCGTCGGCCAGGGCCTTTTCGAGGCCGGGGAGTCCGTCGCGGATGACGGCGGTGAATCCGGCGTGGGCGCCGATGCCGTGGTAGTGGGCGAACCCACGGACCAGGTCGACCTTGCCGATCAACTGGCCGTTCGGGTCGGTGACGGGGATCTGCCCGCCGATCCGGCGGCCGAAGGAAATGATGCGGGCGGTGGCGGAGAGGATCATCGGTCTCTTCTTTCTGTCGTCTCTCGCTTACCTGTCTAGTCTCGCACGCGAGACCACCGGGGTCAAGGGTTCCCAGGAGAAAGCCCCGGCCTATCGCAGCGCCGGGGCTCCACCGAAAGAGGTCAGGCGGCCAGGGAGGACCACGGGGCGGCGCTGGCCTTGCGGTCCCAGAACCCGGCCTGCAGGGCGGTCGAGGCGTCGGCGGGGATGGACTGCTTGGCACCGGCGAGCGCCCAGCCCTTGTGGTAGTCGGCGCGGACGTCGGCCGCCAGGTACGGGCCGTAGGGGCGGCTGGTGCGCTTGTACCCGGTCTGCTGCCGGGCGGTGAGGGTGCCGATGACGGCGTCGGCCAGGCCGGTGAGGATGCCGGTCGCGGAGACCAGACCGGCCGGGGCGGGGTCGGCCACGGCGAGGGCCAGCGTGCAGGCTGTGCAGGTGCACGGGGAGGTCCCGGCCTTCATGAGCTTGGCCAGCTTCGGCCAGGCGGCCTCGCGCTTGCCGTCGTAGGCGAAGGAGATCGTGTGGGTGCTGCTGGCCGTGAACACGAAGCCCGCCGGGGCGGTGGCCGTGCCGGTGAGGCCCGGTTGGGTGTCGTCGACCGCGAGGGTGACGTTGTGGGTGTCGGCGGCGGCGAACGCCTGGCCCCGGTAGCTGAGGCGGGGCTTCGTGGTGGTGGCCATGACTTTCTCCTTCTGGGTTGTGGTTCCCGGTGTCTTGCTTACCTGTTTATTCTCGCACGCGCGACCAACGGGGGTCAAGTGGTCCGGGCACAAAAAAGCGCCCCCGGCCTGGGAAAAGGCCGGGGACGCTGCGGGGAAGGGGGAAGGTCAGGCGCCCCACTTGAACGAGGTGATCTCGTCCGACTGAGTGGGGTGGGTGATCGTCAGGTACGCCGACCCGCTGCCGTTGGGCAGCGAGTACGCCTGCCCCGTGCAGCCGGCGTCGTTGTAGAACCGGACGCTCTTGCCCGAGCCGTTCCAGATCGAGCTGATCTGGTCGTTGTACGCCACGCCGTCACAGGTGCCGTTGGCGCGGGCGAGGCGGTTGTCCTGGCCGCCGTAGTAGTTCGCGTCGTTGTACATGCACAGGGAGCTGGCCGGGCAGTTGGCGGGCTTGGCACGGCCCGCGTCCTGGACCTGCTTGGCCGAGGGGCCTTCGGGAGTGGGCGGGACGCCGGCGGAAGCCTGCTGCGGGGCGGAGAACAGCGAGACACCGGTCAGGGCGAGGGCGGCAGCCGCAACGGCTGCTCGTCGATAGAAGGTCATGCATGAACCCTACCAATTTTCCGCCACGTGCGAGAGCCCCCGGGTACCGCTCCATTTCTGGATGCGGCCCGGGGGCTCACGGTCTACCTGCGGTGTGTTTTTTTGTAGATTATGCGGCCTCGTCCTCGGGGATGCGCGGGGGCCGAGGACGAGGCCGGGGGGTGCGCCTGCGCCGGCGCTGCAGGGGGACGGACGGCCCTGGTCTGCAACCGCAGCGTACCAGAGGTGGCGGTAGATCAGGGAGCGGCCGGGGTCTGCGCGGGTGCGTCCGTCGGCGCGTACTTCGGGGAGGTGGCCAGGCCGAGGAACCAACCGAACACCTTCGACTTCGATTCGAGTAGCCGCACCACCGTGTAGTAGGCGGCGGTGATCAGACCGCTGATGCCGAGCACCAGGGCCTGCGACGACTGCTCGTCGAGGACGATGTTGTTGCGGCGGGCCAGCCAGGTCAGGAAGTAGCCGACGCCGAGCATGACGTAGGTGCGGAGCAGTGAGGCGCCGGTGTTGCCGACCGAGGTCTTCTCGGGCTGCGGCGTGGGTGTGGTCATGTCCCCTCCCAGGGGTTCGTGCGGGTCAGGCTGATAGTAGATCGATCAGTGTCGACGCGGCTTGATCAGACCGAACGGCGCCCCGAGGAGCAGGGACAGGCCAACGCCGACCACGCCGAGGATGTTGATCGGGATGGCGATGAGGCAGATCCCGGCCACCCGGGGCAGGTCTCGGGCGAACTGCCGCCCGTACGCCCGGCGGTGGTTGGTCAGAGCGGCGAGCCGGACCGCAGCCCACATGGTCCACCGCGTGGCCCACGGGGTGCCGAGGTGTCGCATCGCCACCCGGAAGATGCCGTCGGTGTCGCGGGAGTTCGCCGGCGGGTCCCAGTCCATGACCGCGCCGGAGTCCTTGGCGTCCTGCCACTTGGCCAGCGACACGAGCAGCCAGTCGTGCAGGACGGCCGCCCGGGTGTACGGCCCGTACGGCAGCACCCGCCAGTGAAGGATGCGCGGCGAGGTGGCGAAGTCGGTCACGAACCCTGCCGGCACGGTGAACGTGTCGCCCTGGTTGCCCGTCCACACCAGCGGTGCGGTGAGCGCCCAGGTCGTGGCCGAGACGGCTCGGATCGCCAGCTCGGAGTCAAAGCCGGGGGTGGGCTGGTCGGATGAGGTCATGGTCGTCCTCCTTGCGGGCTACGCCCGGGTGATGAAGTTGAGCACCACGATCACGGCGACGATGAGGCTGGTGGCGATGCCGAGCGCAGCGAAGATCGCCGCCCTGTTCTTGTCCGCGCCGGCGGCCAAGGACTCGACCTTGGTCAGCCGCGTGGTCAGCTCCGTGATCCTGGCGCTCTGCTCGGTGATGCGTTCGGCGTCCCGGGTCCGGGCCATGTCCAACTCCTGCCGGGACACCATGTGCTGCTGGTTCAGCACCAACTCCTGGATGCGTTCGGTGGCCCGCTGGATCGCGGCCTCCGCCTCCTGCCGGGGCATGGCCTTGGTAAGGACGTCATCGAGGGACTTGCGCCACTCGTTCATCGACGCGGCCCGCTGGTCCGCGAAAGCCTGGGCGATCCCGACGGCTTCCTTCTGCGCGGCGAGGGCGGCGGTGATCGCCTTCTCGGAGGTGAGCGCGGCGACCCTCAGCGCCTCGTCGTGGGCTCGGAGCGCAATGTCAACGGCCCGGCGTTCATCCGCCCACTGCCGGTCGATCTGCTGCCGGAACAGTTGGATGATCTCCGCCATGTGGGCGTGGAGAGTCGCCGTCGTCCAACCGGGCGGGTCGGTCACTTGCTCGGCCTTCCCCCACCGGTCGCCGGCTCGGCGGTGGGCGGGCCGACATAATCCTTCACCCGGTCGAGGGTCATCCCGGGCCGGTGTATGAAGATCGATAGGGCGGTCCACTCGGCGGTTGCCTGGTCGGCCAGCTCTGTCGTCACCCGCAGTTTGCGCTGTAACGACTCGATCGTGCCGTTGGCCTTGGCGACCTTACCTTCCAGCTCGGTGACCCGGTCCTCGGTGTGCTTGAGCTTCTGCAGCTTCAGGTTCTCCTGCCCGGTCTCGACACCACGGCGGCCGTTGCGCGCGGTGATGACGCCCAGCACGACCGACGCGAGCAGCGCCAGGATCGACAAGAAGTCCCGGGTCTCCAACCTCATTCGATCTCCTCGTCGTCCAGCTCCGTCACATGAGGGTGCGGCTCCGGGCGAGACGCCTCACTGAACACGAACACCCCGAACACCGCGAAGATCACACCCGTGACCCATCCTCGCTCCATGCCCGGCCACGTCCACCAGCCGATCAGGTTGAAGGACGACCACCACACCTTCACGACGATCGCCACCACGTAGCCGACCTTGTCGTCCCGCCGGAACGCGTGCCAGATCAGGACGACGCCGGCGATGAGCCAGAGCAGCCCCCAGATGTTGCTGGACAGCACGCTGTCGTAGTAGGCGAAGGACGGACCGCGCGACGTGGCCCGGTCCGGGTACAGCAGCCCGTACCCGTAGCCGAGGTCAAGGAATCCGAACGCCAGCAGGACTGTCCCCCGGTAGCCGACCTGGTGCCTGAGCGCGCGGTACGTCCTCCGCAGCGGCATGATCTCAGCCCGCCGCCAGAAGCTGGCCGACTTCGACCGCGTCCGCACCGAGGGCGGCGCGCAGCAGGGCCGCCTTCTCCTCCGGGCTGGCATCCGAGGCACCGAGCGCGTCTACCGTCGCCTGCGGTGTGCCGGCAAGGGCGGTCTGCACCTCTGCGATCTCCTGCTCGATCGCGGCCCGGTCGCCGTCGTCCTGGGTGACCTTGGCGAGCACCTGCCCGACGGTGGTGGCCAGGCTGGCAAGTGCCCGGTTCGCGGCGTCGGCCCGGTCGCGGATCTGGTAGGCGAGGATCGCGGACACGGCCGCCCGGTTCAGCGCCCAGCCGGGACCGATTGTCGGGTTGGTGGCCGCGTCGTCGCCAGGGTTGGCCACCCCGCCCGGCTTGATCGACCCGTCGGCGTTCTTCCCGGGGTCGTGGGCCAGCACGGCGACGGCGAGGGCGTTGCGACCGGCGCCGGTCTCCGCCCAGGCCGTCAGCTCCGTCTGGAACTGGCTGCGGTTCTCGATGAATGCCATGAACTCGTCCTCCTCGAGGAGGCTGGCCAGGCCAACCTTCCGTGTGGTGTTCTCGCTGGTCGTGTCCGACTTGCAGGACACGTGCATGTGGTGGTCGTGCGGGTTGGACCCGGTGTAGACCTGGGTGACCCAGCCCGTGGCGGCGCGCCAGATGCGCTTGTTGAAGATCAGGTACTTGATCCATGTGATCCGGCCCGCGCGGCACTCGGCCACGAGGTACTGGGCCACCATCTCCATCGACAGGCCGGGCCGGTTCAGGTCCTTGTCGAAGTCCCTGGCCCTGACCTCGTTGATGCTGTCGGAGTCGGTGTCCTCGGGGCTGCCGGTCTCGTCGGGGTTGTGCCCGGAGGGGCGGGCCGAGTGGCTGGTGTCCCCGATTGACCCGTCCGAGGACTTGTCGCGGTCGGGGGCGACGTCGTTCAGCTCCGCGAGCAGGGCGTTGAGCGCCGGCACCACCAGCCACGCCGCGCGCGCTGCCACCGCCCGGGGCATTCCCGGTGGCAGCTCGGGCCGCCACTCCTTCAGGGTTGTCGTCACCGGCCAGCCCTGCGGGCTCAGCCACGGGTCGGCCACGGTCGCGCCGGAGAACTGCTCGAGGTCTCCGACGTCGCACACGGGCTGTGTCATCTGTCCTCCTGCCAGAGCAGCCCACACCGCGAGGTCGCGGATCGCAGACTTGCTCACCTTGAGGTCGCCGCTGGTGCTACCTCCCGGGTAGCGGAGAGGGCCGACCTCGTACTGCAGGATGGCCATGGTCGGCCATCCGCCCCATCCACAGGCCCACAGCGGCGACGTGTCTCCCGGGTACCCAGTGGTGTACCCGGTGTTGGGCGCGGACCACACGTACGGGCTGAGCGTGCTCCCGGCCCATCCTCGTGGGATCCACCACCAGTCTGCCGAATAGATCACGACGGGGCGACCGAGCAATTTGCGCATGGTGGTGACGTACTCGGTGAGGATCGCGTAGGTGGCGTCCGCCTCGCAGTCGACCTGGTGCACGGTGTTGTGCTGCAGGCCGAGGGCGACCAGGCGCGAATACGCGTACTCGGCCTGCGCGCGGCCGGACCCCTCAGCGGTCAGGTAGTGGAACGAGGCGATCGGCATTCGCAGCGCTCGGGCCTCGGCGATCCGCTGCACGATCTTCGGGTGCACACTCTTCTGACCGAGCCCGTGGGAGGTCTTGAAGTTGATGCCGTCGAGACCGGCGCGCACGAAATCCGCCGGCGTCAGAGTCTCCTGCCACTGGGCGTAGTCCCCGAGCGTTACGGTCATGATCCGCCCTGCTGCTGGGTGACGTGGTTCTGGACGGCGGCGTCGTAGAGCTGCTTGAGGCCGGCGCGGACGTTCGCACCGGGCACGCCCAGGCCGAGCAGGGCGGAGCCGATGTTGTAGTAGACCTGCTTGGCGTTCGGGTCGGCCCAGCCCTGCTGGCCGGGGATGATGTCGACGGCCTGCTGGTTCGGGTCGGGGAACGGCTGCATGAACCAGAAGTGCTCGTTGCCGCCCGGGGAGGTGTAGTAGCCGGGCACCTGCTGGCCGTCGATGATCAGGATGTCGAAGTGGTCGGTGGGGAAGACGGCGACCTGCTGCTCGGTGAGGCCGATGAGCCTGCCGGCGTAGACCATGAGGTTCTCCGGGGTTTCCCCCTGGACGCCGATGAGCTGAAGCCAGGTGTGTGCTCCGAGGTCGGTGGGCATGGTGTTCCTCTCAGCTTGTCCACGGGCCGATGCCGGTGGTCCCGTTCGCACCCGTGGTGATCCAGCGGTACTCGTGCTCGACGCCGTGCCGTGGCCCCCAGTCGGGGTAGGAGGCTCCGGGCGCGGAGTCCTGCTTCAGCCTGACGCCGAGGTCAGGGTTGTAGACCTCGATCTTGATCTCGTCGGCGTAGAAGGCGTCGACGGCGGCCGGGGTCGAGGACTCCCCGACGGCGACCCGCAGCTTCGTGGCCGTGGGCACTGCTCCGGGGTCGGCGTAGAACTCCAGGAAGTGCCACCCGCCGGCGACGATGTTGCTCATGACGTAGGTGATCGAGGAGATGAACGCCAGCCCAGCCGTGTAGTAGTTGATCAATAGGACGAGGGGTTTGTTGACCGTGTCGGGTCGCATCCACGCCGACGCGTAGTAGAGCTGGCCAGGCACGATGTCGATGTAGGTGGCCTGCTCGACCTGCGGCAGCGCGGACCCGGCGGCGTTGGGCACGTAGCGGACCGACCCGGGGCCGTCGTGGGCCTGGGTGGTCGAGTACGACAGGGTGCCGGGGGTTCCTCCACCGCCGTACGCCCACCCGGTGATGTTCCCGTCCATCGACGGGTTCGGGTTGAGCACGGGGGTGGTGGCCTCGCGGCGCCACAAGTCCTGGTCGACGATCGCCGGCTGCGCGCCCACCGGCGCGAGGACGACGGGGGTGACGGTGATGGTTCCCAGGGTGGTCGAGGGGACGAACGTCGAGGTAACCGCTGGCGGGACCGCGTAGGCCACGTTGAAGGCCCTGGTCTGCTGGGTGCTGGCCAACCCTTCGTTGTTGTAGGTCCACAGGCTGAGGTTGCAGGCCGTGCCGGTCGAGACCCGCACCGGCACGGTGTACGACGTCCCCGTGTAGTTGATCTTCCCGGAGTCGTGGAGGAACACCCCGTTGGTGGTGTCGAACAGGGTCACCCGGATCGCGGTCTCCTCCGACACCGTCCACGTCATGGTCACCGTGTCGGAGGTGATCGTCGACGCGGCCACGGGGGTCACGATCGTCGGGTTGACCTTGACCGATGGGGTGAGCTGCAGGGCGTCGGAGTAGCCGGCGGAGGTCAGCCCCGTCGAGTCCCACACCTTCACCCGGAACGTGTACGGGTCGTCAGTCCCGGACGCCCACGCCGATGCGAAGGTCACGGACGGCGTCGTCGAGGAGTTCTGCACCTCGCTGGCAACCCACGTGCTCGAGGTCGCGTTCCAGTAGGCGAGTGCGCCGACACCGATCTGCCGGCTGATCGCGTAGGAGCCCTGAGTCTGCCCCGGGTCCTGGTCCGAGAAGATCCAGTTCAGGGTGAGGGTGGCGGCGACGTCGGCGGCACCGCCGTTCAGGTACGGCACGGCCGAGTAGTCGAACCGGGCGATGGCCGGGGCTGTCGACACGGTCTGCGCGGTGTGGGTGACCGTGAACGGGGAGGAGGCGCCGGAGTTCGTGATGATGTCGATCCGGGCGTTGTCCGAGGAGCCGCCCCGGCGCACCCCCCACTCCTGCCCGGAGCTGGACACGGCGGAGGCGACGACGGTCAGCCAGGATGTCCAGCTCGCGGTCTGCCGCACGTAGTCGACGTAGTAGAGGACGTCGGTGCTGGTGCCGACCGCGAACGCCCTGAGGTTGCGGGTGACGAAGTCGTACGACAGGGCGAACCGGCGGATCGTGCCCTGCGGGTGCACGGGGGTGTCGATCGTGATGGTTGCGGTGTTCGCCTGGTTCCGCTGGTAGATGCGCAGCCTGGTGGTGTCGTCGGGCGAGGGGATCGGGACCATCCACCGGGCGCCGTCCCACCTGCCGGCGACCGCGTCCAGCGAGGTCGGGTTGGTCGCCCGCAGGGTGATGTCCGACGAAGGCCCCTGCCATCCCTGAGCCGAGCCCTTCCACGTCATCTTGACCATGCGGGTGGTGTTGCGCCCCCAGGTCAGCCACAGGTTCGGGGTCGACCCCGAGAAGCCGTTCCCGGTGTGCTCGATGTCGATCGACACCCCGGACCGGCCGGGCGCGGTGCCGGAGATCCAGAACGATCGGTTGGTCGACACGATGTTGTTGTTGAGGTAGATGCTTCCGTCCTCGGTGACCGACACGCCCATGACGGTCACCCCGTACCGGGTGGTGCCCTGGGTGCGCGCCCCGGCGACGGCGATGGCCATCGACCCGTTCGGGTTGCGGACGCACGCGATGTCGACTCCCTGCCAGGTCGCGCCGGCGGTGCCGCCGTTCGAGTCGCTGCCCGAGGTCTGCAACGGGCTCGACCACGACCCGTTCGACACCCGCATCCGGACGTACCAGATCGTGTCGGTGCCGCCGCCGCCGGTCGTGCTCACCCGGTAGGCGAGATTCATGAACCCGTTGAAGTCGATGAACAGGGAGGACCACTCGGCCAGGCCCGTGTGCGTGTAGGTCGAGTAGGAGGACCACGAGCTGCCGGAGTTCGTCGACCGGTAGATGGTCAGGGTGTCGGTCGCGGTGCGCACCGCAACGAACAGGTAGTCGAGCGACCCGGCCAGGTACGAGCGGACGATCGGCGCATTCCCGGGGACGGCGATCGAGTCAGTGATGGTGGTCGTGGTGACGGTGGCCATGGCCTCCCCCTACAGGATCGGGACGGATGCGCGGACGTTCTCGTCCAGCTCGACGGCGTACGAGTCGTTGGTGTCGGCAAAGACCGACCCGGAGCCCGACACCCTCCTCCACCTCATGCTCACGGTGTACGACCCGGCGGGGATGTTGGTGACCCGGCGGAAGGTGGTGTAGCTGGTGTGCGTCGAGAGCTGGTTGATGTTGATGCCGCCGAACGGGATGTCGGCGGGGGTGTAGCCGATCCCGCCGGCGATCGGGGTGAACCGCAGCGCCCAGAACGGCTTGGCTGTCGCACCTGTCACGAACGCCTGGGCTTGAAGGCCCATGCGGACGAACGTGTTGTCGAACGTCTTGTCGAACTGCACGGTGCCGAACTCGGTGAGGTCGACGAACGTGCTCGAGGTCAGCGCGCCGGTAGCCACGGACAGGTTGTCCAGTGCCCGGTTCGCTTCCCCGAAAGCGGTCGAGGAGAACGAGCCGATGATCAGCCAGTCCGACCCGTACTTCCCGGCCACCACCCGATCGTCGGGCTGGCAGAAGCAGTCGCCCATGACCTTGACCGAGACGGGCGAGGTGGCGCCGTCGAAGGTGACGGTCGCACCGGGACCTTCGGTGTCGCGGGTGATGCAGGTGCCCTGGCTGACCGTCTTCATCTTGTAGAGCGACATGCGCTCGTCGATGATCCGGATCAACTCGTCGTCGTAGCTCACCGGGCGATCACCCGCCACTCCTGCTCCATGTCACTGATATCGGGCGCGAACTTGTAGGACCAGCTCGTGACCTGCGCATCGACGATCCCGTACGCGTCCTTCACGTAGATGCGATCGAAGTGCCAGTGCAACGGGTTGAGGGCGGTGCTGATGTTCCACACCTCCGGGATCGAGGTGTCCTGCTGGATGATCTGGTTCGCGGCCGCGATGAGGGACGGCTGGTCGGCGGCGTCGACCCCGATGACCTTGGTGATGACCAGGCCGCCGCGCTCGGCCACCGAGGTCTTCCCGATCGTCTCGTTCACGTACGTGTAGATCCCGGCGCCCTCGACGGGGGCGACGTCGTCAGCGACGTTGGATCGGAACACCACCCACCGGTTGGGGGCGGTGAAGTAGTCCTCGATGATCTCGCCGCCGGCGGCGAGCATCGTCGATGCCACGTCATCGGTGTAGGTCCACTCGATGGCCCGGTCCTGGGGGAGCACGTACGGGTGGCAGCGCAGGTAGCCGTTCCAGTCTGACCAGATGCCGGCGTACCCGATCGAGGCCAGCAGCTCGTTCACGATCCGCAGCCAGGTGACCTGGTCGTCGAAGACCCAGGCTCTCGGGGTGGGGAGCACCTTGTCGGCGGCGGCCGGGTCGACGATCACGAGGACGTAGCCGAGCTGGGCGAGGATGCCCTTGATGGCGGTGAGGTAGGAGGTGCCGGCCGCGACAGAGAAGGCGTCCCCGACCGGCTGGTTCAGGCGGAGGAGCAGGTCGTAGCCGTCGACCGAGTAGGTGGTGATGTCCGAGCCTCGCGGCCGGTTCGGGGTCGAGAGGTGGTAGACGCCCAGGTTGAACCGGGCGGTGCTGGCGTTGTCCGCGACGGTCACGTACGGGCGGACGAGGTCGGCGCCCCAGGCGAGCTGCCGGGACAGGTCGAAGTGCGCGGAGGCGTGCAGGTCGGCGTAGCTGTTGCGGGTGATCCCGCCCCCGGCCAGATCTCCGGAGAGATCTTCGAGGACGTTGCCGGCGAGGTCGACCAGTTCGAGCCCGGCGCCGATGGTGGTCGAGGCCGACTTCTGCAGGAGGTCGACCACCTGGGCTGAGGTGACCACGCCGACCCTGGGGCCGTCGACCACGGGCTGCATCAGACACCTTCCGTGAAGGTCACGAGGTCGAGGGTGAAGGACGCGGCGTACAGGTCGGCGGGCATGTACTCGCTGATGTCGACCGCCCCGAACGTGCCGAACCACTTCTGACCTCGGTGGTCGCGCACCTGGACGGTGATCTTCTTCCAGAGGCGCAGCTTCAGGCAGGTGGCCAGGTCCATGCGGATGAGGGTGTAGGGGATGTGCCCGGTCTCCCCGACCGCGCTCACCGTCCGCTGCCGCCCGTTGGCGTAGGACCGATTCTCGTAGGCGGGGGAGCCGAACGCCTGGGTGCGCCCCCGCCCGGACGCCCCGGAGATCAGCTCCCCCGTGTCGACGCGGTTGATGTAGAGCTTGTTGAGGATGAGGACGGTCATGTCGGGTTGACCACCTGTCCGGTGCCGAGGCTCCGGGCCTTCTGCAGGCCGCGTCGCGCGTTGGTCGAGAGCGCTGCGGCCACGTCATCGCCCATCCCGCCGAGCGCGTCGAGGATCGCGGCCAGCAGGGCGATCATCTGCGCCATGTCCCCACCGGGGCCGCCGGTCAGCACGTGCTCGTCGTAGCCGGACTGGTTGGCGCGGACGGTGCCGGACGGCCACCGGCCGCCCTGGTCCATGAGCTTGACCGGCCCGCCGTTGCGGAATCCGGCCATCATCCCGGAGAGCTTGTCGACCAGGCCGCCCAGCTTGAACGCGATGTGGATGTGGTTGCGGTGGGCCTGCATCAGGGCGTTGTTGAAGCTGCCTCGGTTGCGGCCCCTCGTGTAGGCGTAGTCGCGCTGGTTGGTCCGGTGGATCAGCTCAAGGGGCTTGAGCCGGGCGAGGTAGGTGGCGAGCCGGTCCTGGTTGAAGCCCATCCAGTCGACCGCCCGGCCGGACCCGTGCCACTTCGGGTCGCCGGGTCGGTAGCCGTTGCCGAACGCGCCGGACATGGGGCCGGTCGAGCGGATGAGCTGGACCACCCGGCGCCAGACCCCGGAGTCGCCGCGCTGCGCGCCGGGGCTGGACGGCCATTTGCCGAACGAGGAGCCGTTGCCGCCGGTGAGCCCGAACCCGCCAGTGACCTTGTCCTTGAGCCAGTCTCCGATCCCGCCGATCGTCTTGCGGGCTGCGCCGGCGACGGTCTTGCCGAGGCCGGAGTCCGCACCGGGGATCTTGGAGAGGGCTGCCTCTGCGATCTTCTTCAGGCCCTCGCCGGGGTTGGTGACGAAGTTGCCGAGGCCCTTGGCGCCCTTGATGACCTTGCCGAAGAAGCCGGTGATCTTGTCTCCGACCGAGCCGCCGTCGGCGTAGCCGTCGAGGTACGGGTCGACGTCGTTGCGCGAGACCTTCCCGCGCTTGCGGTTGATGACCTCGAGCAGGCCCCGATTGGCGCGGGTCGACCGGACGTTGTTGATGAACTCGCCGGTCGCTACGGCGATCTCCTTGCCGGTGCCCTTGATACGAGCGAGCCGGTTGTCGCCGGTCAGGCTGTCGGGGCCGGGGATGCGCCCGCCGCCGGCGAATCCGGCGATCTTGGGGAGCTGATCTTTGAGGCCGACGAACTTCGCGGCGGCGTTGAGCCCGCCGATGAAGGGGTTGATCACGGAGTTGACCACGAAGGCGACCGGCTTCTTGGCTGCGTCGCGGACGCCCTCCCATGCCTTGCCGATGGCCTTGACTCCGGTGCGGAATCCGCCGACGACGTCCTTGTTGATGAAGCCGAGGAACCTGTCGAACAGGGGCTTGATCTTGGCGTTGTAGGCGTCGGTGAAGATCGAGGCCAGGCCGCGCCAGATGTTGGCCACGACGTTGAAGTAGCCCCGGATCTTCTCGACCCAGCCGGCGACTCGGGCGCGGACGGCCTCGACGATGTTGTTGATCTTGTCGCGGAGGGCGTTGGCGGCGAGATAGAAGACGGTCGTCCAGAAGTTCTTGAGGTTGATGAAGTAGTCGCGGATGCGCCGCCACCAGCCGGACACGAAGTTGGCGATGCCAGTGAAGACGTTGGCGAAGAACGTGCCGATCGCTCGTACGGTCCGCACCCACGGGCCGACCACGTACTGGGTGAACAGGCCGAACACGAACTTGACCCCAGCCCACCACCCCTGGATGTATGCGACGATCGCCCCGAACACCACCTGGAAGACCTTCTGCGCCCCTCTGATCGTGTTCTGGATCAGGAACACGCCGACATTCTTGAAGGCCGTGAAGACGATCCGGACCGCGAACCACCAGATCTCGATCACCTTGGCGATTGCCTTGAAGACCGGCGAGAAGATGTTCTGGTAGAGCCAGGTCGCCACGGCCGCCACGGTGCGGAAGACGGCCGAGACGATGCTGATGTAGCCCTTGACCAGGCCGACGGCGACTCCGACAGCGGTTTGGATCCCGGACCAGGCGGGCTTGATCGCGTTGTTGTAGAGCCACATTGCGCCGGCGGCGATCCCCGACCAGGCGGCCTTGAGCGCGGGCCAGACCGTGCCGGTGATGAAGTCGGCGGTGGCCTTGACCGCGACCTTGATGGCCGCCCAGACCTTGTCGACGATCTTCCGGAACGTCTCGTTGTTCTTGTAGAGGTAGACGATGCCGGCGGCCAGCAGGGCGACGGCCGTGATGATGAGACCGATCGGTCCCATGGCGAAGCGGAGTGCGACCCCGAAGGCGGTGGTCGAGATCGCAGCGATGCGGGTGGCCACGGTCGAGGCGACCATGGCGATGCGCTGCGCGCCGATGGCCACGGTGCTCGCGGAGGTCGCGGCGAGGTTCTTGATCTGTGCGGCGGTGTCGATCGCCCACACCCGGATGCGGGTGACGAAGGTCGAGTTCCACACCTTGTTGGCGGTGGCGGCCACGGCCGTTGCGGCGGCCCAGCTCCGGGTGGCGGTCGCGGACACTGCGGTCGCTGCGGCGTGCGCCTTCATCGAGAGGACCAGGCCGCCGAGCACGGTGGCGATGACCTTGGCCACCTCTTCGTTGCGGGACAGCCAGCCGACGAGGGCGGCCAGGCCGGGGATGAGCGCCTGGATGACGATGTTGGTGAGCTGGACGAAGTACGGCAGCAGCGGGGCGAGCGCGACCACGAGCTGCGCGGCCACCGGCGCCAGCTCGCGCAGCGACGGTGCCACCTCCTGCAGTGACGTGGCGATGGCCGGGAGGACCGCACCGAGGCTGGTGCGGAAGGCGGCGCCCAGGGTGTTCAGGGTCGAGAAGACCTCGGTGAGCGCCTGCCCGGTCGAGGCTTGGGAGAAGAAGTTCGCGGTCTGGTTGACCAGGCTGCGGAGGTTGCCGAGCAGGGTGTTCGACCCGGCGGTGGCGGCGTTGAACACGGTGCCGAAGATGAACCCGACGTCGCGCAGGATCGCTCCGAGATCCTTGAGGACGGTGATGCCGGAGTCGATGGCGTCGTTGACCGCGCCGGACTTGGACGCCTCGGACACGTAGGCGGCGGCGCGTAGGGCCATGGTCTGGAAGCCGGCGGACACACTGGCCGACCGGTTGATGGTGGCGTCGAGGAGGTCCCGCAGGGCGATTGTGGCCGGGCCGGTCACTGCGGACACGGCCTTGACGGAGGCGGAGGTCTTGTCGAACACGGAGGCCACGGTGTTGACCGTTGCGCCCTGCTTGGCGACGTTGATGAACTCCAGCCCGATCTGCGATATCTCGGGTGCCAGCTTGGCCATCTTGTCGCCCAGCAGCGGCAGGTAGATGTCCGCGAGCGGGCGCACCTGCCCGATCAGCTTCTCGAAGAACGGCTGCGCCGCACGGTCGTTCATCTCGGTGAGGGCGTCGCCCAGGCTGACGACCTCCTCGGTGAACTTCCGCTGCGCCGGCGTCAGCAGGTCGAGGGCCTTCTCATAGGCGTCACCGCCCGGCCCGAGGCCCTTGCTGATGGCCTTGCCGACGCCGTCGGTCGCGGCCTTGAACGTGAAAGCCGCCGCGCTCGCAGCGGCAAGGGCTGCGGGCACGGCGAGGAGGGCTCCCGTCGCCGGGAGCAGAGCTGCTGTGAAGTTGAGGACGGGCGTGGTGGCGGTGGCGATGCCGGCACCGAACACCGTGGTCTTGGCGACCATGGTGGCGATGACCCGGGCGAACGTGCCGCCTCTGTCGGCGAAGCCCTTGCCGAAGGCGTCGCTGGACCGCTTGCCGGATTTCTCGGCGGCGGCGGTGCTCTTGCCGTCCTTGGCGAATCCGTCCTCGGCAGCCTTCCCCACGCCGTCACCGAACGAGTCGCCAAACGCCTTGGATGCCACCGCGCCGGCCCGCTTACCGAGCAGGCCGGAGGCGGCGTCCAGATTCATCGCGCGGAGTTTTGCCTCTGCCTCCTGCTTGAACCCCGTGGTGTCGGGCCGGAAGCGGGCAAAGACGGTCATCAATGCGGCCATTAGGTCTCCTCGACCCGGGCTGTCGGTTCGATGCCCTCCTGCACGTCGGCTATGTGATCCAGTCGCGTGAGCGCGGTCTGCGAGACCTGCGCCCAGCCGCCTTCCACGCCAGCGGCGAGGTCAGCGTCGAACTGCTCACGCTCCTTGGCGTCGAGCCCATCGACGAGGAGCGCGTAGACGACGTTGAGGATGACCCGGAGTGGCAGCTCGTCTAGGGCTGACCTTGGACCAGAGAGCTGACCGAGACCAGCCCTTCCATGCCCTCGGGCACCCGGCCACCCGTCGCCGGCGCGGTGGCCTGCGAGGGTGAGACGTCCTTCGAGTTCGTCGAGGTGGGCGCCTGCCCACCCGGCGAGCTGCCACGCTGCGCTTTTGAGCGCGCCGAGATCTTCTCGATCACCGTCCCGACCATTTCCATGAGGTCTTCGTCGTCAGCCTTCTCGGCTGTGGCGTAGTCCTGGAAGTCGTCCCACTGGGACGGGCCGGCATCCTCCATCGCCGGTTGGCCGGTGTTCGGGTCGAGGTAGCCCTGCCCCGTCTCGGGGTTGATGGCGAGCCGCTGCGGCCGGTTCTGGTCGATGCAGTCCGCGATCATGTCGTACAGGGCGATGAGGGCTTTCGGGTCTGTCGAGTCGACGCCGCCTCGGGCCGAGTGCGCGAACCGCAGCAGCGGCATGAGGCCGATGCGGTCGGACATCCGGAAGTAGCGGCCGGGGTCGTTGGAGCCGCGCACCTTGAACAGCACCATGTTCGGGTCGGCGGCCGGGTCGTCCTGGGCGACGCCCTCCTCCGTCTGCTGGATGGTGTGCATCGAGGCGGCGTTGACCGGCGGCTGCGAGGTGAACGAGAGCTGTGCCGGCGCGGTCGCGGTGGCGGGTGCGGCAGGCCACCCACCGGGGGGCGGGCCGAACGGTCTGCCCTGCGCGTTGAGGATGGTGCCGTTCATCGCCTCAGCCACGGAGCGTCCCTGCGGTCTCGTAGCGGAAGGGGTCGCCGTTGGCGTCGATCTCGAACCGGTACTCGACCGGGATGGACGCGTTGTCGGCGCCCTTGCGGCGCTGGACGGAGATCGTGCCGGACTGGAAGCACTGCATGGCGATCAGGCGCTCGTCGTTGGCCTGAGACTCCCAGCCGAGCTGGCAGCGCAGCTCAGCACCAGCCGCCGGTGGGCGGACGGTGGTGCGCAGCGTGGTGCCCGAGCCGGTGGTCGACGGGGTGCCGGCGTTGATGGCCCGGCGGAAGTTCTGGGCGTGGACCTGCATCATGTCGAATGACATGCCGCCGTTACGCCCGGTGGTGACGTACATGAGCGGGTCGAGGTACTCGGCCGCTTCGATGGTGTCGGTGTTGATCTCGTAGGTCAGCTCGTGGCCTTCTCGGGTGATGCCGAGCAGGGACCAGCCGGTCCACGCGTCGGTGAAGACGGAGCCGGTGACGGTCCAGCCGGGCTCGGATACTCCGATCGCCGCCCAGTACAGGTAACCGGCGCCGAGCGAGAGTGCGTTCTTGGGGACAACTGCTGCGGGCATGGCCGCGTTCCTCTCCGGAGCCCTTGGCTCCTTGGGGTTGGGGAGGCCCGCCTCCGGCTCTTGCCGGTGCGGGAATCTGTGAGTGCTGGGGAGGGTTCTGCGTGAGGTCGACCGACACTCTTTTTTCGTGAGGTGAGTCACAATCCCGGGGGGTGATCGCGGGTTGTGCACCTAAGACGTCACAGGTGTGGCGTATAAAGATCAGCGAAGCGCGCCAGGATCACGGGGTCCGCAAGGAATCTGCCTGAGTGGCGTGGAGCCCCCACTGAGCAACACCGGTGGGTCGCGGGCTGGGCATCTCTCGGGCAGAGGACCCCACAGTCAGGGGTGAGTGCGGGTTCAACTCCCGCCCCGGCCCACCACGTGTCACAAAGTGATCAGCGGGCGGCGGTCACTCCGGCTGCAGGTACAGGTCGGCCGTGACGACGTACCGGGGGGACCTGAGGTCGGGCTGCCACGAAGGCCCCTCGATCTCGTCCGCGACCAGGATCCACACCTGCTCGCCGCGCGGCAGGGTGATCAGTTTCGCCACCCCGTCAAGCTCCGTGATCATCTCCTCGACCAGGGCCATGGCCCCGTCACACGCCCCTTGCTTCGACGCGGCGTAGACCTGGAACGACACGGGGGCGCGCATCGCCGGCGACTCCACGCCGAACGCCCTCGTCGCCGGGGTGGGCGCGGACACGTACGCGTACGGTGCGGGCGGGTGGCCCTCCATGCGGTTCAGGAGCGCGCCCTTGGCCAGCGGGTGGGTCGGGCCGACCAGCGTCCCCGACCGGCTGTTGATCCACTCGCAGGCAACGGCCTCCGCGTCGGCAACCGAGGTCACAGCTCCCGCCCCTCAATCTCCGCGATGGCCCGCCGGCACCAGGCGTACTCCGGCGTGCCCGGGTGGTTGACGGTCTTGCCGAACACGTTGCCGTGCTTGTCCCGCAGCGGGTAGTCGCCCTTCGACGTGATGACGTGAGGGGCCGACCCGAACTCGAGCACGGCGGGGTAGGGGAAGCCGTCCTCGGTCCGCGCGGTCGCGCCGGCGTCGAAGTAGTAGCCCGGCCCGGACCCGCCCTCGATGACCTCGACGCTGGCGCGGGCATACCCGGGCGGTCGACCGCCGGAGCCGTCCTCGGAGACGGGCATGTTGCGCTTCATCTCCTCCCGGCCCATGCCGGCGGCAGCGGCCACGCGCGACTTGCCCTCGCGCTTGAGGGTGCCCTCCCACCCCCGGTCCCAGACGAAGCGGACCACGACCGGCTACTTCTGCTTCGGCTGACCGTCGGCGTCGGGGTCGACGACCGGCACCCGCTGAAGGCCCTGCGACTCCTCCTGGTCGAGCGTGCCGCCAGTGTCGTACCGGGCGATCAGCTCCTCGCGGGTCAGCTTGTTGGCGTCCTCCTCGGTGAGCGCGGGCTCCCGGCGGATGGCGTAGGCGACCCAGTCCGCCTTCTTCGCGTTGTGCGCCGGCGGGGTGAGGACGACCTCCTCGGCGGGCTCCTCACCGGAGAACGCCGCGATGAGCTGCGCGCGGGTCATGTCGTCGAGGGAGGCGACGTCCACCTCCGGCTGGTTGACCGCGTAGTTGTACCAGGCGTCGCGGGTGTCGCCCTTGTCCGGCAGGTCGACCAGCCCGGTCCGCTCGGGCTTGACCTGCACGCCGACCTTGAGCCCCAGGCCCTCGACCTGGTAGCGGGTGACGCCGTCGCCGGGGAAGGCCACGGCCGCCGCGTTGTGGGTGATGACGACGAGGGCGGTGTAGTCGCGGGGTTCGTAGACCATGATCAGGCTCCCAGGACGAAGTAGGTGACCTCGGTGGCGGTGCCGTCGATGGCGACGGCCACGTACCCGTCGCCGTCACCGTCGAGGTCCGGGTCGATGGTGTATTCGGCGCCCGCGCCGGCGGCCACGTTGATCGTGACGTTGCCGACCGTGCGGCCCTTGTAGGTGCCGGTGTTGGTGAGGGTGATGACGTGCGCGCCGGCACCGGTGTTGTTGAAGACGACCCGCGAGGCGGCGGGGACTCGGTCGGAGGCGGCGGAGCCGGTGCGCCGGGTGAGCGCGGTCGGGGACTGCGAGCCTCGCGTGCCCTGCGCCGGGTAGTCGGCCATGGGTGTTACTCCTTCACAGGTTGTGGTCGCCCGGGTAGGCGACCGGGGTGGGGAACGACCACCAGGGCTTGCCGGCCTCGCCGGGCACGACCCCCTCGTCCTCGAGCTGCTCGGTGAGGATCTTGTAGTCGGAGGTGGCCTGCTTGTCGAGGGCTGCGGCGATGGCGAGTGCGTTGTCGAACCGGTTCGGGAAGGCGCGGGCAATGGATGCTGCCGCGCGGAGTGCGACCACCGCCCGGGCGAACGGGATCAGCCGGGCGGGCAGTGAGGTGATGATGGCGACGACCGGGGTGGCCGCCTGGTCGATGTGCTGCTGCGCGGTCTCGTCGGTTGGTTGGGTGTTGCCGTTGAAGGTGTTGAGGTACAGGTCGGAGCCCACGGTCACCTGGTCGACGGTCAGCCACGGGACGTGCCCGGCCACCTGGGAGAGGAACGGCAACCACTCGGGGCGTGCGCCGGCGGCGGGCAGGGGCACGACGTTGAAGACCTTCGCGGCCACCACCGCCCCGGTCCCGGTCACGGACCAGATGGCAACCCAGTCGCCGTCGGCCAGGTCGACGAGGCCGCCGGACTGGCCGTCGTTGGTGGCGTACCACTGGGCGGCTTTCTCGTCGCCGCCGTCACCGGACCAGGCGGAGATCGCCGGGGTTGCGATGGCAGTGCCGTCGGGGCGGAGCACCTGCAGCGTGACGATCGTCGACACGTCGGGGGTGACGCCGAGCTTGATGCGGGAGGTGATCGGGTTGCCGACGGTGTAGACGGTCTGGGACATCAGGTGACCCTTCCGGGCGGGGACTCCCCGGTCACCGCCACCGGTGCCGGGCTGCTGCTGGTGACGGTCGCCGTCGCCGGCGTGTTGGTCAAGATCCTGGTCTGGGCGGTGGTGGCCAGGCTGTGCGGCTGCGGTAGGCCCCCCAGCTCGTAGGTGCCGGTGGCGGTGACTACCTGCCCGACCGTGTGCTTGGGCTCGGGGATGGCCGCCCAGGCGGTGACGGTGCTCGCGGGGACGGCGATGCCGATGCGTACGGCCCCGCCGATCGTGGTCGTCGCGGTCACGGCGAGGGGCAGGATGCCGACCCGCCCGGACGCGGCCCCGCCGATCGTGGAGGTGGCGGTCACCGTGCTGGGGGCGAGCCGGACCGAGGTGAGGGCCTGCACGGCGGCGATCTGGGCGAGCGCACCGACCGTGGCCGGGGTGACGGCGGAGGACAGCCGGATGGTCGCGGCCGGGATGCCCGAGGTCGCGGCGACCGTGCCGGGGAGCGCGCGGTTCTCCGACCCCACGACCGGCGCCGGGATGCCCGAGGTTGCGGCGACCACACCGGGGGTGGCCAGGGCCGTCCGCTGGATCTCCGCGCCGGGGATGCTCGCCGTCCCGGCCACTGGTGCAGGTGTGGGGAGGGCTGCTGCGGTGAGAGCGGGGGCGGTGATCGCGGCGGCACCTGTGACGGTGGCGGGGCTGCTGATCGTCGAGGTCGTCAGCGCCGGCGCGCCCACAGTTGCGGTCGCGGTGACCGGTGGGGGCTGGGCGGCGTTGCCCGCCCCTGCCTGCGGGGAGCCGACGGTGGTCAGCGCGGTGACCGTGCCGGGCAGGACGGTGGACCCCGTACGGAGACCTGGTGCGGGGATTGCGGTCACGGCGGCGACCTGCGCGGGTGCGGGGAGGACAGCCAGCCGGACCGTGGGTGCGGGCACTGTGGTTGCTGCAGCAACCACGGCCGGGGCGGCGGTGAGCCCGGTCGACAGGGCCGGGGCCGGAATGCTCGAGGTGGCTGTGACCGTCGGCGGTGCTGCTGTGCCGGCGGCCGACGTCGCCACGGTCGGAGTGGGGATCGCGGTGGCAGCGGCCACGGTGCCGGGGATCGTTGCGGCGGCGGATGCCAGTGCGGTGGCGGGGACCGTGGTCACGGCGGCCACGGTCGTGGGGGCCGCGCCGGCACCGGCGCCTACCGCGTGCGAGGGGACGGTAACGGCAGCTACCACCGTGTTCCCCCCAGCCGTGGTGCTCCCGGCCGGTGTCGCGCCCGGCAGCACGGTTGCTGCTGCGACGGTCGGCGGGGCGAGGGTGCTGCCCGTCTGCGTCGCGGGTGCCGGCACCGAGGTCACGGCGGGCACGGCGGTCGCGGTCAACTGGACGGTTGCGGTTCTCGTGGTCGCGCCCACCCCGGTCACCGCAGTGACCACGGCCGGTGCCGGGAGGACGCCGAGCCTCACAGTCGGTGCGGGCACGACGGTCACGGCCAACACCACGGCGGGGGTGCTGGTGCGGGAGACCTGCGCGCCGGCGGCTGGGATCGCCGTCACGGCCGGGACCACGCCCGGGGTTACCGACGTATCGGAGAGGAGCAGGGGGGCGCTGACGGTGCTCACGGCCGGGACGGCGGCCGGTGTCGGGCTGCTGTCGGACCACAAGGCGGGGGCTGTGATCGCGGCGGTCGTGGTGACGCTGGCCGGGAGCGCGGTCGTCCCGGTCGAGGTCGGCCACTGCGGGTACCCGGCGGTGCTGATGGCCACGTCGTCGATCAGCACGGCGAACGAGGTGATCCCGGAGCGGATCATGCCGACCTGCAGCTTCTGCGCGCCGCCGCCCCGGATGGTGTCGATCGACCCGGAGGTGATGGTCTCGATGATGCTGCCGCCGGCGTTGAACAGCACCAGCTCGGACACGCCCACGGAAGCGGAGATCGTCTTCAGCGAGGCGCCGACGTCGACCCAGTCACCTGCCGCGTAGGTGGTGGTCGACAGTGCGACCAGGGAGCCGGTGCCGGTGTAGAGGGCGGCCTTGCCCGCGTTGTTCAGGCGGATGTCGAGCTGGAACGCGCCGACCCCGTCGGTGATGACCATGGGGCGGATGCCGGTCGAGTCGCCGGGCAGGACGGGCATCTGGAAGCGGAGGCGCACGTACAACGGCTGCGCGGAGTTCGTACCGAGCAGCCGCTCCCCGTAGACCAGACCGGCGGTGCCGCCGGAGGAGAACCGCCCGGCCATGGCCCCCCGGAAGGCGGTGGTCGAGTAGGTGGCCGTGCCGGTCGCGGCGATCGACACGAACGTGAACGGGTTCGAGTCCGGGGTGGTGCCGGCACCGTCGGAGTTGCCGGTGGTGATCGTGGCGCCGTTGGTGCCCTGGTCGAATGTCTGCTGCCAGAAGGTGCCGCCGGCGACGGGGATGCTGGTGGTGGCGGCGACTGCGGCCGGGGCGATCGTGGCGTCGGCGGCGGCCTGCGTGTAGAGGACGGGGATGGCCTGCGGCCGGGCGCCTGGTCCGACGATGGGTCCGACGTAGGTGGTTCCACCTCCGGGACCGACCACCCCCATGGGCTACTCCTCCCAGGTGAGCGACACGTCGGCAATCTGCCCGGTGCCGGTGTTCCAGATGCAGAAGGGCAGCGGGGTGGCCGCCGGTGGGACCACCAGCTCGTCACCGTCCGCGAACGGCAGCACGACCATCGACGACCCGGGAACCCACAGCCGGAAGGCGTAGATCGAGGGGACGGTGGGCTGGGTGGCGTAGGTGGTGTAGAGGTTCGCCGCCACGGAGGGGGTGTCGATCGCGGAGGATCCTCTGCGAACGCCGGGTGGTGAACCGGCGCCTCCGCCGGGGGTTGCGCCGGCACCACCGGCCAGGCCCAGCCCTACCCCGAACCCTGTCGCCGTGGTGTTGCTGATGATGACCTGCCGGATACGGATGGCGCGTGCGGTCCCGACCGCGCCGGTAGGGCCGAGCAGTGCGCAGAGCACCTGCCCGGAGGTGACCTGCGAGGTGCGCACGGAGGCGTCGTACAGGGGGAGGCCCATGTCAGGGGGTCAGGTCGATCGTGAAGACACCGGCGGCGGCCCACTGGATGCCGAACGTGCCGTTGCTGGTCGAGAAGTCTGCCCCGAAGTTGACCAGCACGATGAGGTTGTCGCCGGCGAGTGCGTCCGCGTAGAGCCGGACCGCGCGGGCGTTGGTGAGGGTGGTCGATGCCACGGCCACGTCGTTCATGTCGTACATGGCCGTGCCGGTCGGGGAGATCGTCAGGGTCGGGACGGCCGAGGTGCCGCCTGCGGCTGCGGCGGACAAAGCGACACCGCCGGTGGCCCAGCCGGTACCGAACACCTCGTTGGTGCTGTTCCACGTGACGTCGGTGTCGAAGTTCGGGGTGGCCGAGTTCGACAGCAGGGACAGCTTGTGCGAGGTGAGGCTGAGGTCGATGGCGAGCTGGGTGGCGTCGAGGACGTCGATCATGTTGGCCACGTACAGGCCCGAGACGGTAACGGCCATGGTCAGACCCTCCGTGCTGCTGCGCCGATGACGAACCCGCCGGTGCGGTGCTGCCGGTGGTCGAGCCGGGCCGCCTGCAGGCGGTCGCGGGCCGACTCGTAGTCGCCCCGGGTGTCGTCGTTGGGGTGGGTGAGGTAGGCGGCCTGAGCTTCGACGTAGTCGGCGGAGGCGTCGATGATCTGCTGCGACGTGTAGTCCGCCGGGGTGCGGGAGGTGTCGTCCGTGCCGTCGAGCTGCCCGGGCGCGCCCGGACCGGCGGGTGCGCCGGCCTCGAGCCAGGCCGTTGCCTCGTCCAGCTTGTACGGGAAGTGCTCCTCGGGGTCGGCCAGGCGCGCCTCGGCAACCAGGGCGTTCGCCTGCTCGACGGCGTCCCGGTAGGTCTTGGGCTTGGCCACGGCTACTCCTCCCTGCGGATGATCGTGACGGACTCGGGGGTCACGGTCGCGTCCACCCGGTCATCGCGGGTGTTGTGCTCGGTGGTCGACCCGGCCTCGGTGGTGATCTTTTTCCACGCCGCCCCGGTCTCGGGGTGGCTGCGGCCCTCGGAGATCACGGCTCGGGTCCGCCCCGTCGACAGGTAGCCGATGGAGCGGACCTTCTCCGCGAACGAAGGCCCGTCTTCCGGGCGGTCGCTCATGCCTTCCGGGTCTCCTCAAGCTCGGCGCGCCGCAGGTCGGCGTCCTTGATCAGCTTGGCCTTGGTCTCGGACTCCGCGAGCGCGCGGTCGAAGCCGAGCGCCACGGCGTAGTCCTCCCAGACCGGCTTGTTGGCCCGGTCTTCCGGCCGCTCGGGGAGTTCGGCCCCGGCCTCGGGTGCGGGCGGGGTGGTGTTCTCCGGGCTGGTCTGGCCCTGGACGGTGCCCGAGGTCTGCTCGGCACCTCCGGTGAAGTCGCCCAGACCACCAGCCGGCGCGGCCGGGGAGGGCGGCTGCTCCGGGGTCAGGACGACGGCCGGGGCCACCTCCTGCTCGCGGGCCTCTGCGGCGGCGACCAGCTTGGAGGCCAGGCCGTCCTCCTTCGCGGCGCCGATCGAGACGAGGATGAACCGCTGGAACTCGGAGACGTTCGGCGCCTCGGGGACCTCCTCGTTGCGGGAGAGGAGCTTCCCCTCGTAGACGGGCAGGCCGTCCTTCGTTACGCCGACCTTGACATCGACGTTGGCCTTGTCCCAGACGATGCGCAGTGCCATGGGGGTGTCTCACCTTCTGCGGCCCGTAGCCGCGATCTGGCCGGGCCGCCCGGCTGTGCGGGCGGCCCGGAGGGGATGCGGATCTAGACGCCGGTGATCTTGTAGCCTGCGCCGGGCTCCTGCACGACCGGCACCATGGGACGCCGGCCTCGCACGATCCACTGGTCGTTCGCGGACGGGTCGCGGCGCGACCACGACTCCACGCCGTTCGCCGGGTCGCCCTGGTACTCGGGCGACGGGATGCGCTCGTAGCCGATGCCGCCGAGCATGGTGGAGTCGACGACGAAGACGCTCGTCGCTGCACCGCCCGGCAGGTTGTTGGTCGGCAGGATGCGCAGACCCGCGATGACGAGAACGTCACCGGTGCGGGTGATGCTGTTGTCGTTCTCACGGGTCAGACCCGCGATGATCTTCTGGTTGGAGACGAGGCGCGCGTACGCCACGTCGGACATCACGACGGTGTCCGGGTCGTAACCCTGGTCCTGGCCGATGATCGCGGCCTGCGCGAGCATGAGGTCGAGCAGCGGGTCCGCGCTGGCACCGGACCAGCCGCCGCCGCCGGTCGCGCCTGCGGTGTTGGTGATCGCGGCGTTGATCGCCGCCAGGGAGATCGTGTCGACCTGCTTGACCAGGTAGTTGACGATCTTGAGCATGGCGACGTCGACCGCGCGCCGACCGTAGCGGCCGATGTGCTCGTCCGTCACCGGGACGTCCTGGCCCCACTTGCTGACCGACGCCATCGCGGCCGTGCCGGGCGTTGCCGCCGAGCGCGGGTATTCGGCACCGGGGCCGACGATCTCCGGCGGCCGGTTCGTGAACATCGACTCGGTCTGCTCGTAGAGCAGCGACCCGCCGGCGACCTCGTAGCGGCCGGTGAGGAGTGCGTCCGCGATGAAGCGGTTCTCAGCGAGGGTCCGCAGGCGCCGCGCGACGGCGGCGGGGCTGTTGAGGAACCTGCTGATGGTGATGACGTCGCCGGTGATGGTGGGTGCAGCCGGCGGGTAAATGTGCGGCATACCTTTCCCCTATTCCCGTCGGCTTACCGCTGAGCCCAGCGGACCAACGCGTTGTCGGCAGCCCCGGTGAGGGCGATGCCGATGATGGCTCGTGCCTGGTTCACGGCCGTGTTGATGGCCGGGTTGAATGCCTCGATGGTGGCTTCGGAGGGGGTGCCGGTGACGTCGACGTTCAGCGCTGCGGCGCCGAGTGACTTCACCTGGCGGTTGGCGGTGTTGGTGGTGGTGAGCTGGTCGCCCGCCGCCACCGTCCCGTCCGCGATCGACTCGTGGATGGCGTGGGCCAGGGTGACGGTCACCTTGGCTCCGATCGCCGTGTCGTTGTTGGCGACGCCGATGAAGGCCCGTGAGGCGAGAGTGGCGACTTTGCCCACCGCGTTGTTGCCCGTGATCTCGACCATGTCGCCGCCGGCGATGGCGGTCGACGCCTGGAACGTCCAGGTCTGGCCGGGCAGGGCGATGGGGGTGTAGTCGGTCATGAGCTAGCGGCCCAGGAACCGAACTTCGTTACCGCCGGTCGCCCCGGTCTCGGCAATGCCGAGGAGGGTGCCGGCAGCGGCGGCGGTGGCGACCACGGCGGTCGCTGCGACACCGGCCGCGCCAGAGACGATGCCGTCAGCGGCGGCGATCGTGCCGGTCGAGGTGATCTGGTGGGTGACGTTCCGGATCGGCCACACTGCGACCTTGGTGTTGGCCAGGGCGTCGTGCGCGGCCACGCCGAGCACGATCGCGGAGGCTGCGCCGGCGGGGCCGACCGTGTTGGCGCCGGTGACGGCGACCAGTCGGCCACCGATCACGTCGACCGACGCCTGAGAGGTGAACGGGATGGCCCCGCCGGTGTGGACTGGCGTGTAGTCGGGCATCAGGCTTAGCCCTCCTCGCCGTACAGGCCCGCGTACGCCTGCGCGTCGCGCGAGCGGTGGGCGCTGTCGTCACCGAGGTAGCCGGCGGACAGCACGGGGATGACGTTGGACGCGAGCTGCTCGATGCTGGCCCGGGTGCCGTCCGGGTCGCGGTCCCAGAGCTGCTTCCAGTACTCCTCGCGCTCCGGGGGGAACTTCCCGGCGTTGATCGCGGCGAGGATGACCCCGTCCCGCTCGTTGCGCTTCATCTGCGCCCAGGCGGTTTCGCCCTTCTGCGCGGACTCCTGCAGCTTGCGGAGGGTGTCGGGGTCGAGCAGGACCGCACCGGACTCGCGCCCGGCGGCGTTGACCTGCGGCGGGGGCACGAGGTCGGTCTGCGTGGTGTTGGCCGGGGCGGTGGCCGCCGCCGGCGTGGTGGTGGCGGGAGCGGTGGCCCCGCCGCTCAGGGCTGCGGAGAGAGCGTTACCGAACGTCTCCACAGCCGCGTCGGTGGCAGCCTCGGGCGCCAGGCCCAACGCTTCCCGGAGCTTTGCGACGTCAACCGGCATGGTCGGCGCCTCCTCTGGATTGGTGGTGGACCCGGTCGCCTGGTTGGCGTCGGGGGTTTCGAGTGCCGCTCTGCGCGCCTTGGCGGCGGCGGCCATCTGCTGCGCGGCGGCAGCAGGAGATACGGGGGTGGGCTTCTTCCGGCCGCCGGGGAAGTCGGGCTCGCCCGCCTCTTCCCGGCCTGCGTAGGCGAAGATTTCGCCGGTGGCCCACCGGTTCTTCGCGGCGGTCTGCTTCGGCTCGACGTGCGTGGCCAGCCCTGCCTCGACCGCTTCCTTGTCCGAGTACCAGGACTCCTCGGTCATGGCCTTGCGCCAGCCCTTGACGGTGCCGCCGGCGCGGGCCTGGTAGATCCCGGCGATCTGGTCCGACATCCGGTTCAGCTCACCGGCCATCTTCTCCATCTCGTCGGCCGGGCCGACGGACATGCCCCAGGCGTCGTGGACCATGAGCTGGGAGCCCTTGGACATCTGGATGCGGTCACCGGCCATGGCGATGACGGACGCTGCGGACGCGGCGAGACCGTCGACCACGACGTTCACCTTGGCGTCGTGCTGCCGGAGCATGTTGTAGATGGCGATGCCGTCGAAGGCGTCACCGCCGGGCGAGTGGATGTGCAGCTCGATGACCGGTGCGGTGATGCGGGAGAGCTGCCGCTGGAACTCGTCCGGCCAGACGCCCCAGCCGCCGACCTCGTCGTAGAAGTAAATCTTGGCGACGGAGGCGGTCTCGTCCTCGGTGCGCACACCGGGCTCGATGAACTCCTCCTCCATGTTGGCGAGGAGTCGTACCCGCCGGCGGGGTGTCGGCTGCTCGTTGACTGGGGGCATGGCTGGTCCTTTCAGGCGCCTGCGGGTTCGGTGGCGGGGGCGGTCGTTGTGGTGGTGGTCTTGCCGACGCCGGCGGGCTCGCCCTCCGGCGGGTCTGTGGGGGCGGGGCCGATCTGCGGCGGCGCCGGGGGGACGTACGTCTCGTCGCGCTCGGGGAGCTGGTAGTTCTCCCGGATGGCGGCCTCGAGGTTCGGGTCGTACTTGACCGCGCCGGCGTCCATGAGGGCCTTGACGGCTTCGGCGGTGATCTCGGGCCGGTTGAGGTTGGTCACCTGGATGGAGGGGACCGGCTCGTTCTCCCCGAAGTTCCAGTCGACCAGCTTGGCCAGGAGGTTGTTCGCGGGGTAGATGATCTCCCTCGCGGTGGCCAGCCAGGACATCTTCAGCAGGCCGACGAGGGTGTCCCCGAGTGCGCGCGACCCGTTCGGGGTGGCGTCGAGGGTGAGGACGGACGCGAGGACGGACTGGGCGATCTGCTGGTCGAGGTAGCGGACGAAGGCCAGGGTGTCGGGCACCGACCCGGTCATGCCGACGATCTTGGCGATGAACCCGGAGGGCAGGCCCATGCCGGCGGTGTCTCCGACCCGCATGGCGGCCGCAAGCCGGGCTGCTTCTTGGACCTGCGCGTCGGTGCCGCCGGGGGGTGCCTCGACGGCGGGGATGCCCATGCCGAACCGGCGGGAGCTGGTGGCCAGGACCCGCCACATCTCGTGCTTGATCAGCCAGGGGGCGTATGCGGAGCGCAGCATCGACTGGCCGACCCAGTTCGCGCCCTCCCGGTTGTGGACGTACCAGAGCAGGGCGTTGGCCTTCATCGGGTCTTTCTCCCCGAACTGCCAGACGTCGGACAGTTCGCCCTGCCGTGTGACCTCGATCTTCGTGATCGTCTGGGGCATCCGCTCGGACAGCACCTTGAGCCGGTAGCGGCGGGGGGTGCCCTCGATGTCACCTGAGAAGGCGAACGGCATGTGGCCGAACGGGAGCATGAGCAGGGCGAGGCGGAGGTGGTCGGCCCACTGGACGCCGCGCCGGACGAATGGGCCAGGGCCGTCGTTGTCCCCGAGGATCTGCATCCCGTACGCGCCGGCGCACAGCTCGACGACCTCGTCTCGGCAGCCCTTCGGGTTGAGCAGGTAGTCGGCGGACTGCAGGGGCAGGGAGTAGGCGGAGAGGACGCCCTGGATCTGCGGGTCGAAGCGCATCGCGTTGTAGGTGCGGACGGAGTCAGGCCAGGCCAGTGCCGGCACGGACTCCATGAGGTCTTGGGTGGTCGCGCCATAGAGGTAGTCCTCGGACACGTAACCGGCGGCAACGCGAGGTGCTTCGGCAAATGCCACGGTGGGGTGTCCTCCTTTACGGTGGTGGGATGAGCGATGAACTTGCAGGTCAGCCCGGGTATTTGCACCGGGAGCGGTATTGCGTGATGACGTACCGGTCGGATGACGGCACGGAAGAGGAGCAGGTGTGGAACTCGCGTGACGGGGTGACACCGTTTGTGATCACGCTGCGTAGCGGGAAGGCGGCGACGCATGTGAACTGGACGGCCGATGTGCCACGGCCGGACTACCGGCCACCGGCCGGGAGCAGGGTCTTTGTCGACATCACCGAGGAGCGCGCGCGTGAGATCGCACGTGCTAATTGCGCCAGGTGGTGGGAAGATAAGGGGGCAGAGGGGATGCTCGCCCGAAACCAGTTCAAGAGCCTCGACGCGATGATCGAGTTCATCGCCGCCGGCTACCTGGCCAGGGTGGGTGAACCGGACCTGGTCGAAGTCCCACCGGAGGGTTGGAAGTCGTGATCCGCACCGCGAACGGCATGGACGAGTTCCTGAAGGACACGGCCGGGCTGCCCGACAACTGCGGGCTGACCTTCGACGACGTGCAGCGGTCGACCGTGCACCCGCACGTCTTCATCCCTACCCGGGAGGAGAAGGAACGGATGCTCACCGAGCTTGAGGAGATCGTGGTCGAGGGTTACCCGGGGTTGGTCCGATGAGCCCTGCGGCTTCGGCCCTGCTGCTGACCGTGTTGGGCGTCGTGCTGGCCGGTGGGATCGGTTGGGCGGCCGCCTGCTGGGTGACCCGTCACGACACTCGGAGCATCCGCCACCGAGGTGCCGAATGAGCGCGCCGCCCCACCCGGAGCTGGCCCGGAACGATGGCTAAGTACCTGGTGAAGTGCACGGCCACGCCCACCTGCCCGGTGACTGAGGTTGAGCTGAACATCGTGCCGGCGGTGGAGACCTGCGCCGGTTGCGGCGGGTGGGTGACGGTCGACCACGAGAACCAGGTGATCGGCACCTGCCTTGACTCGATCATCGACCCGTTCACCGGGCACTGCTTCGTCACGGTGCTGCTCGATGAGTGAGCCGTGGACCGACCCGTCCGGGGCGCCGATCGAGTTCTACCTGTACGTGCTGCCCACGTACGCGCTCCTTGCCGGTCTCGCCGCTGTCGGGCTGCTCGCGGCCGACCGGTCGACCCGGTATCCGCGCCGGCACATCCTGCTCGCCGTCGGCGGGGTCTTCGCCACGGCCGGGCTGCTCTCGCTCGCCGGTTTCGTCTGGAGCCTCAATGTCTGACCTGACCCGCACCGATGACTCGACGACTGCCTTCGGGCCGTCTCATCAGCATGACTGCCCGTGGTGCCCGTTCAACGTGATCGAGCCGCCCGCGCAGATGACCACGACCTGGGGCACAAACGGCACCTACACGCTGAAGATGACCCGTGTGGCGTGGGAGATCCCGATGGTCCAGCACTGGTTCGAGGACCACCCGGAGCACGCCCAGCTCGTGTTCCCGGGGGTTGCCCTGGTGTCCGATGCGGTGCTGACCACGGCCGCCCGGGCGCAGCAGGCGATGACCGATCAGCTCCGGTCGATGCTGGTGCCGTTGGCCCGCTGGCCGCGCTGATCGTGCTTGGCGTCTGCCTCCCGCTGCCACGCCCGGAATGATCGCGGCCCCTGCTTCTTCTTCAGGTGGGGGATGTTGTTCACGTGGATGCCCACCTGCCTCGGGCCGGTGACGGCGAGGACGTCGGACTCGGACTGGTCGGAGTAGCCGGCGGCCTGCATGGACGCCATGTCGGGGAAGACGTCCGCTACCCGGTCGCGCTGGTCATCAAGCTGACGATCCTGCTTACCGCCCCAGGAGTACGCCCAGAGGAAGTTCCCGGGCGGGTCGGGCTCGACGAGACGCCGGAACCGGTCGACCTCTTTGGTGTAGGCGTAGAAGGCCATCTCGGGGGTGTTCCGGATGATCGACAGCCAGGCGTTGGTGTAGTCGTCCGAGAAGAAGTCGCCGGAGTCGTGGATGCGAACCCAGGTGAAGGTGCGCTTGCGGCGGGACAGCTCCCAGCACATGTGGTCGTGCCAGCGGGGGAGGTCGTCGAGGACGTACGCCAGGTTGGCCTCGTGCCGGGCTCGGACGTTGGAGAACCGGTAGGTGCCGGACAGGGCGTAGCAGGCGAGGTGGCAGACGCCGGCCTGCGGGCAGGTGTTGTAGGTGCGGCCGTCCTTGAGCCGCCCGGCCCAGGCGGGGAGCGACCAGTTCAGGATGCGCTCCCCGGCGAGTTCGCTGTTCGACCCGAGGAGCCGGTACGGCCGGGGGTAGGTCACTGCCGGCGGGTCCACGGTCCGGCGGTGATGAATCCGGTGAGGTGCAGGGCGATGCAGAGCAGCCCGGCCAGGGTGAAGGTCGACACCAGGTCGCCGGACTGGTCGAGGACGTCGAGGATCAGGGCCAGGGCGAAGAAGATGACGGCGGCGAGAGCGGACACGGGTGCCTCCTAGACAGGCCAGTTCTTGAAGAAGTCGACCCCGCCGGACTGCCCGGTCGAGGCTTGGAACGCCAGGTCGGAGGCCGCCGTTGCGGTCTGCTCGGTCTCGCGCTTGGGGGACTCCGGGGGGAGCCAGTGCGCGGAGGCGATGCGGGCCGCGTACGCGAACGTGTCGACCTGGTCATCGTGGGCGCCCTGGGGGAACTCGGCCAGTTCGTCCAGCCACTCGTCCAGCCAGTCGACCTGGGCGGGGAACCAGCAGGTGTGCGAGGCGGTGCGGTAGGTCGCCGGCAGCGCCCGGGTGACCTTGTCCGTGTCGGGGTCGACCGGCTGGATGCGGATGTTGTGCTTCGTGGCGTCGATGACGAGGGTGGTGCCGATGAACCCTCGCTCGACGAACACGTCAGGGGCGGCCCACTTAGCGACGAGGGGGCGCAGCATGTCCCAGTGCGCGGCCTCCTCGATCCGGCCTCGGACGCGGTCGAGGAGGATCAGGTGCCCGTCGAAGATCATCCACACGGAGCAGACGGTGAAGTCGGCGCTGGTCTTCTTCGACGCGGCCAGGTCGACGGTGATGAACCGCCAGTAGTCCGCGAGGTAGATGTTGACGCCGATGTCGGGGAGCTGGATGCGCGCACCGGAGAGGGCGTCGACCCGGGCCGGGTCACGCGGGAGCGGCTGCCAGAACCGGAAGTCGTCGCGCTTGAACAGGTTGCCCTCTGCGGCCACGGGGTCCTGGTCGTAGACCGACCGCCACACGTACCCGGACCGTTTGGCCTTCAGCTCCTTGTAGTAGCCGGGCCTGCGGTTCTGGACGGAGATCAGTTCACCGTTGGGGTCGTAGACGGAGGCGCCGTCGTGCCCTCGGATGACCGGCAGTTCGGGGTGCCGGATGGCGGGGATGCGCAGGACGTGCCACTCCATGGGCTCGTTCTTGATGAGCCTGCCGGCGAGGTCGTCCGCGTGCCAGCGGGTGAGCATGAGGACCACCCGGCCCCGGGAGGACAACCGGGTGGCCCCGTTCGACTCCCACCACTCCCAGGCCGCTTCCCGGTAGCGGGGGGACTCTGCCTCGGCCCGGCCGCGCACCGGGTCGTCGATGATCATCTCATCGACCGGTTCGCCGGTGATGCCGCCGCCGACACCGACGCACAGGACGGACCCGCCGGAGGTCAGCTCGAAGTGGTCAGATGCGCGGCTGTCGTTCTTCAGGGTCAGGCCCAGCTCGGGGAAGCCTCGGATCGCGGCCCGGAGCCAGCGCCCCCACCGGCGGGCCTTGTCCTGGTTGTAGGACACGATGGCGATGCGGAGGGTCGGGTCCTGGGCGAGCCGCCACAGCGGGTACCAGCAGGAGACCCGGGTGGACTTGCCCTCCTGTGGCGGGACGAACACCATGAGCCGCCCACGGTCAAGCGGGACGCGGGAGAGGCGGACCAGCTCGCGGTCGATCGCGTCAAGCGCCGGCGTCTGCTTGACGTTGCGTTGCATCCGCCGGGCGAACACCCCGGGGGTGGGGTTGACCTCAAGGAAGCGTGCGCGGGCCTGTTCAGTCGCCAGTCGGCGAAGCCTCTGCAACTCCTCCAGTTTCGATAGCAGGCGGACCTTGTCGTCCCGGTTCGCCGAGCTGCTCTCGAAGGTCTCGTATGGCGCGGTCAATATCGGACTCGCTCTCCCAGGCGTGGCGCTGGGGCGCCTCGGTACCCGTGAGCTTGCTCCGCTGCTCGATGATCTTCAAGCAAAGCGTTGCCGCGCGGACGTCGCCGCCGATCGCGCGCTGCCACATGGCGAGGTTCAGCCGGTCGAGCCGGAGCAGGTCCTCGGTGCGCAGCAGCTCGACGTCGGCGTGCAGTTCAGCCTGGTGCTCCTGCAGGGCGCGTTTGATGTCGACGAACGCTTGCGACCTGTGGGTGCCCTCCGGGTACAGCTCGGAGTCTGCGATCTGCTGGTAGGTGGCCCCGGCCAGCCGGAGCTTGATGGCCTCGGCCCGGCGCTTGGCGACCTCGGCCCGGAACGCCATGTCGTTGCGCATCACCATGAGGCCACCGTCGCACTGGTTTCGAGGTAGCCGGTCATGCCCTCAGGTCCCAGCTCGCGGCCCCAGCCGGACTCCTTGAACCCGCCCAGGGGGGTGTGCAGCGGCATGTCCGCACCGTTGATCTGGATCTGCCCGACCCGCAGCCGGTTGGCCACGGCCAGGGCGGCGGACTTCCGGTGGGACCAGACGCCGGCGTGGAGACCGTACGGCGAGTCGTTGGCCAGCTCGACCGCGTGCGGCTCGTTGTCGTACGGCATGGCGACGAGGACCGGCCCGAACACCTCTTTGCGGGCGATGAGGGCTTCGCGGCCGACGCCGGAGACCAGGGCGGGGGTGACCCAGTTGCCCCCTGAGGGGCGTCGCGGGTCAACCGCGTCCTCCGCGTACCGTACGGTGCCGCCGGCGAGCTGAGCGCCCCTGAGGGCGTCGTGGTAGCGGTCGACTGCGGCGGTGGTGATGAGCGGCCCCATCGTGGTGCCCGGGAGGGAGGGGTCTCCGACCCGCTGCCGGTCGAGGACCCGTTCGAGCCGGCGGATGACCTCGGTCTGCAGCTTCCGGGGGTACAGGATGCGTGTCTGGTTCGAGCAAATCTGCCCGTTGTTGAGCAGGGAGGCTGAGGGGACGGACGCCTCCCAGGCGTCGAGGTCGGCGTCGGGGAGGAGCACGGTCGGGGACTTGCCGCCCAGTTCGAGGGAGTAGCGGCGGATGCCGGCGCCGCACTGCTGGGCGATCCACTTGCCGACGGCGGTTGACCCGGTGAAGGCGATCTTGTCGAGGTAGGTCGAGGTCGGCAGGTAGGCGGCGTCCTCGCGTACGGCCGGGACGACGTTGACCACGCCGGGCGGGAATCCGGCGGCGTCGACCAGCTCGGCCAGCACCATGGCGTTGAAGGGGGTTTCCTCGGCCGGTTTGATCACGACCGTGCACCCGGCGGCGAGCGCGGGCGCCATCTTCATCATGATCGTTTTGAGGGGCATGTTCCACGGGGTGATGATTCCGACCGCGCCGACCGGGAGCCTGCGGACGATCGTGCCCGGCGCGTCCCCGCCCCCGTTGACCCGCGACTCCGAGAACCGGTACTTCTCGGCCACGGACGCGTAGTAGTTGATGATGCGGAGCGGGTGGTCGATCTGCGGCCCGTACGCGAAGTCGACCGGGGATCCGACCTCCGCGAGGATCATCGCGCCGAGATCCTGCTGCCGGTCGTGGAATCCGTCTGCGAGCCGGCGCAGCGCGGCGGCCCGGTCCTCTGCGGTCCACCGGGACCATTCGCCGTCGAGGGCGTTGCGGGCGGCTGCGGAGGCGGCGGCGAGGTGGGTGATCTGCCCAAACCAGGCGGTGCCGATCAGGCGGCCGTCAATGGGCGAGTAGATCCCCTTGCCGTAGCCGGTCTGGTCCCACTCGCCGTTGATGTAGAGGCCCTTGGTGGAGTACGTCATCAGACTGTCCAGCCGGTGCCGAAGCTGCCGTCGGTGCGGGATCCACGGTTGAGCATGTTGCCCCGGTCGAGGAGCCGCTCGACCTCTTCCTCGTCCATGCCGAGCTGCTTTTGCACCTGCTCGGTCGTCATGCCGGCCTTCACGAGGGCGGCCACGATATCGGCCATGCGGAGCACGAGGTGGGTGCCGCGCGCCCGGTTGTGGCGGATCGTCGAGGCGCGGGCCTCCTGGTCGGAGGTCTCGTGCAGGGTGACGACGGGGACGAGCACCTGCCCGTCGACGGTGGTGAGCGCGCCGACCTGCTTGTCCTTGGAGGCGAGGGTCCACCGGTGGAATCCGTCGACGATCTCCAGGCGGGCGCCGTCGTCGTGGGCGCGGACCACGATCGGCTGTGTCCAGCCGTCCTCGAGCAGGGACTGCTTCAGCAGTCTGAACTCGGGCGGAGCCTGCTTGTTGGGGTTCCAGTCGTTCGCGGACAGCGCCGAGGCCGGCACCCACTGGATGCTGCTGACGGGCTGGGCGACCAGGGAGAGGGCCGACCCGCCCGGGTCGAGCTGACCAAAATCGGTCATGACTTCCCGGTGAGGGGTGGATACGGGGCGATCGGTATCGGTCATGATCCGACCACGCTGCCGTCGCCGTCCCAGGTGAACTCGCCAACGGGGAGGTGCTGGCTGCACCCGGTGCAGTAGGTGGCCCCGTAGAAGCCGGGGTTGCGCGCGTACGTCTCTGCGATCGCCGGGGCCATCGTCGTGACCGCACCACAGACCGTGTGCACGTAGGTTCGCCGGACCGGGCGGATGAAACCCTGGGCTCGCTCCTCCTCCGACAGGACCAGGTAGACCGGGGCCTGCGCGGCGGGTCCGTCGTCGGGTCCGTGGGTGAGTCGCGGGTCGGACGGGTCTTCGGTAAGGGTCACCGGAACTCCTCAGGGATCAGGGCGTAGGGGTCGCGGGGGGCGTGACGAGGATAGGACAGGATATCGAACTGGCCTGCCTTGATCGTGTCGTCCAGCTCCTTCGCGTACCGGTGCCACATGCGTTTCAACTCGACGGGCTCCCGGGTGATCCGGTTCGTCGGCTGCTTCCTCTGCTTGGTGTCCCCGCGCATGGCGACCATGAGGAGCCAGTCCCAGGAGAGGCCGCTGTCGGGGTGGGGGGCCTTGACCAGCATCGGGTTCGACGTGACCCGGTAGTGCCGGCGGATGATGTCGGTCAGCCGGGCGGCGAGCTTCTGCCTCATGCCGTCCGGGTGCTTGGCCACGAAGTGCAGGATGAAGTCGTGCCAGGTCATGTCGTCCGGGCGCTCCGGGCGGGAGCCGTGCCCGTACAGCTCGGTGAGGGCGTACCGGTAGGCGGAGCCGACACCGGGCACCCGGTAGACCATCTTCTCCCACACCTCAGGGAAGGCTTGGGCGAAGACGTGGAGGCCGCCGATCGGCTCCTCCCCGAACGCCGGCGAGCATCGCTGCTTCGCGGGGTTGACCCCGGCCATGGCGAGCAGGTCGTAGGCGTGGTTGTAGTCCCAGCCGAACCGCTTCGGGGCCGTCCACACGTCCTCGGTCAGCCAGTCGTAGATCGGGTACGCCTTCCACACGTTCCCGCCTGAGGAGCCGTTGAGGATTTCGTTGCCACCGCCCTGCTTGACCAGCCAGTTGTATTCGCGCTTGCCGGCGATGGACACGGCGCGGAGCCGGGTCAGGGACTCCTGCGCGCGGATGCCCATCAGGATGCACACGTTCCCGAGGTGCGGGGGTGCGAGGAGTTCGTTGGTCTGCGGCCACGACAGGCGGGCTTCGGGTGGCCAGTTCGTGAAGCCGTCGAGGTGGGTGATCGCCTCCGGGGGCAGGGGCCTGGCCCACAGCTCCTCGGACTCGGGCGCCCACGTCCACCACTCGGGGTGCTTGCGGGAGCAGGCGTTGCGCATCTTCAACGGCAGGCAGTACCACTCAAGGCGGACGTCCGGCCGCTGCGACACCCGGCGGACGTACTCCTCGGTCTCCTTCGGGATGCACTCCTCGTCCCCGAACACGACCCGCAGCGGCAGGTGCTTGGCACCCAGCTCGGGGTTCTCGTGGAGAACGGCGAGGGTGAGCTGCAGGGTGACGGTGGAGTCCTTGCCGCCGGAGAACGCCACGAGGATGTTGTCGTGGATCTCGGCGGCGATGGCGATGCGCTCCTTGGCCAGGGTCATGACGTCGGTGTCGAGCTGCACTCGGGGGAGGACGTGCGCGGCGCCGCCCCGGCCGGTCCGGGTGTAGGTCTCAGGTCTTTTGTTCTGTCCGGCCATGGCCGTTCCTCTGCATCCACTCGGCGGCGCCGGTCACTCCGGCGTCGGCTGCCTCGCGCACCCGGTCGGACTCGATGGTCCAGGTCTCGGCCCATGCCTCGTCGTCGGTGCCGACACGGCGACCGCACCAGGTGCCGGTGCCGGCGGTCCACCCGTGAGGCCACCCGTACACGGGAGGGAGAGGCCGGTTGAAGTAGTGGATTACGCCGAGGACGGTCTCGTGGGACCAGGCCCTCAGCGGGCTGTAGGAGCGGATGCCGGTGGCGGCGGAGACGGAGAACCCGTCCGGTCCGATCTGGTTGCCGTCGGCCCAGCGGCGCCCGTAAATCTGGAACGGCGGGTCGTACTGCCGCTGGTATGCCTTCTGCGCGGCGCGGGTGCCGGCGGTGGTCCAGAAGTAGCCGAGCCGGGAGGTCTTGGGGAACAGGTACCGGTCGTTTCCGGGCCGGGCCAGCCAATCGACGTCGAGTGCCATGTTCATGTGGTGGTAGAGGCCGTCCGGCTGGTTCGCCTCGACCCAGTCGAGGTACGCCTTGAACTCGAGGTGGGGGATGGTGCCGAGGATGGCCCGTTGTACGCCGGCGGCTTCCATGACGACCTGCAGGGCGATGGAGTCCTTGCCGCCGGACCAGCCGTAGGCGACCCGGTCGAGGTTGCGGAGGCCGACGGTCTGGTGGACCTCGCGGACTGCCTGGTCGACGGCGGCGTTGGCCTCGTCCTCGCTGATGAAGTCGCGGATGGTGGCGAACACCCGGGCGACGTCCTCGTTGCGGTAGGCGCTCTTGGCCTTCAGGGCGGTTCTCACGGCCGGTACCTCCAGGTGAGCATCGAGTCGGCCCGGCCGATCAGCTCGTGGTCTCCGCGCCCGGCCAGCTCGCGCTGGTAGCGGAGCACCCCGGGCCAGGCGGGGGAGCAGTCGTCGAAGGCGACTACCGCGCCGGGGGTGAGGTGGGGGAGCCAGGACAGGTGGTCGGCTTTTGCCATGGCGTAGGTGTGCCAGCCGTCGATGTAGATCATGCCGACAGGTCCCTCGTCCCAGGTCGCAGCGGCCTGTTCGGAGAGCATCTGGTGGAGGCAGGTGTGGTAGGCGAGGCCGGTGTAGGTCATGTTTTGGATGAACTCCGGCTGGGAGGACTTCCCGGCGGGGGAGCCGTCACCCCTGACGTCGAGGCTGTGCCAGGTGTCGACGCAATGAAGGCGCCGGTCGGGGTCGGACGAGGTGCGGATGCCCCAGCCGGTCCACACGGCGGAGAGGCCGAAGCAGGAGCCGATCTCGACGACCTGCCCGGTCGAGGCTTGGGCCAGCTCGTACAGGGTGCCGCCCTGGCGGGGCCAGCACCAGCCGCGCACCTGGGAGGCGATCGTGTAGAGCAGCCCGGGGGTGAAGTCGGCGGTCCAGGCGGTGCCGTTGTTCCGGACGCCGGTGAACTGGTTGCGGTCGTAGTCCCAGCCGGGCCGGTTGATCGTGACTCCGTCGACCGTCCAGGTCGGCCGCCACCTGCCGCCCCGGCGCGGCACCTGCTCGTAGGTGCGCCGGCGCAGCCCCGGGTTGGGGTTGGTCCAGGTGTTGATGACGTCCAGGTCGGCGGTCACCGGTGGATCACCTCCGGCTGGTGGAACCGGGCGATGCGCTGCCGGTGATCGAGGTGCGGCGACCGGGTGAAGTGGGAGATGTCCGAGTACGACCAGCGCTGGATGGCCAGCCACCGGCGGGTCGAGTAGCAGTTGCCGCCGGCGAGGACGGGACGCCACGCGAAGTCGAGGGGCTGCTCCTGGTCGGCGGTGGCCTTGAGCATGGCCATGACCCCATCGACCGTGTAGAGGATGGCGTGGAGGCATTGGGTGTCGCGGCCGGAGTAGGCCAGGCTCGGGGCGCCGGGCACCTCACGGGGCTGGTTGCGGACCTTGGCCCCGAGGTTCAGCATCAGCCAGCCGGGCGGGAGCTGCCGGACAGCTTGCTGCAGGTCGAGCAGCCACCGGGCGGGGGTGAGCCCGGGGGTGGGGGAGGCGTCGTCCTCCATGAGCAGGAGATACCCGCCCGGGGATCTGTCCATGAGCCAGGTCTGCCAGGCAGCGCGGTGGGCGAGGAGGCAGCCCAGGGTGCCGGCGAAGTGGCGCCGGTGCTTGATCTTGTGCCCGGCGGCGAGGGCCGTCCTCATGTGCGAGTCGACCCGGTCCGCCGGGAGGGCTGAGCCGTCAACGCCGTCGATCACCCGGGGTGGGTTGAATCCGTACCCGTCCCAGGCCGTGGCCCACTCGTCCCGCCGGTCCTGCCTGCGCGGGAGGGAGATCAGGTACGGGGTGATCGGCACTATCGAAGTCCGGCCTCGCCGTGCAGCCAGTCGTCGAGGCGCTGCATGGCCAGCAGGTCGGACTCCTGCGCGACGTCGGCCGGGGGCGCCTTGAACAGCCAGGCTGACACCCACCGGTCAACGTGCACGTCGTTGCGGTCGGTGGCGTACCGGGCGAGCCGGGCCGCGTCGATGACCACCCCGGCGCTGTTCGGGGAGTCGGGCACCTTGATCGTCATGTCGACCTCGATCGGCGCCCCGCCGAACCCCCGGCCTTCGCACTTGACGATGGCGATCTTGGTGTCGCCCAGCCACGGCACGTAGTCGGAGGGGCCGATGTGCACGTTGTCGGGGGCGAGCTTGCCGGCGTAGGCGTCGGTGACGGCGCCGGTCTTGGACTCCTTCTTCGTCACCAACCGGCTGCGCTCCAGCATGTTGTAGAAGTCCATGTTGCCGCCGACGTTGAGCTGGAAGGTGCGGTCGAGGGTGATGCCCCGGTCCGAGAACGCCTTCACGAGGGCGCGGTGGAGGTAGGTGGCGCCGAGCTGTGACTTGATGTCGTCTCCGACGAGGGCGAGGCCGGCGTCGCGGAACCGCTGCCGCCAGGTCGGGTTCCGGGCGATGAATACCGGGATGTTGTTCACGAACGCGCAGCCGGTGTTGAGGGCGCGCTCGGCCCACCACTCGGTGGCGGTCTGAGAGCCGACGGGCAGGTAGTTCAGGAGCACCTGCACGCCGGAGTCGCGGATCTGCTGCTCGACCTCGCGGCCGTCGATGTTCGGCCAGTCCTCCGCGAGGGTGATCTTGTCGAGGTAGCGTGCGCCGGTGCCGTCGAGGGTGGGGGCTCGCTGGACTTCAACGTCCGCGCCGACCGGCTCCTCACCTCGGTCGAGGCGGATGCCGACGTCGAGGTTCTGCCCGGAGCGGATCGCGGTCCACAGGTCTTTCCCGACCTTCTCGGTGTCGACGTCCCAGGCGGCTACGGGCTCGATCGCGCCGGGACCGTACGGTCCGACCATGGTGTGCATGAGCCCGGCAATGCGCTCGCGGCCGGTGAACTGGGTGCCGGACTCGCGCGCCCGGTAGTAGGCGGTGCCTTCGAGGAGGGCGCGCGCGCAGTTCCCGACGCCGATGATGCCGACCTTGACCTGCGGGTTCATACGCTGACCGTCTTCCCGATCTTGATGATGGTGTCGCACACCTGTTCGACCTCTTCGGGGGTCCAGGTGAGCGGGGGGCAGTCCTCGGTGCCGAGGCAGAACGTCGACCGGGCGGCGGCTTCCGCGACCGGGAACGAGGTCGGCTTGAAGTAGGCGGGGTGCCGGTGAAGGGGGATGGCACCCCACCGGTGGACGGGGATACCAGCGGCCTCGAGGCGGTGACCCAGCTCGTTGGCGGCGTGGACACCGGAGTGTTCCTGCCAGTTCGGGGGGCCGATCCGGATTTTGTGCCAGGCAACCCGGGTGTTCGGCCGGGTCTGCTGCCTCCACAGTCCGGCCAGGTCGATGGCCTCGTGGAGGCGGGTGCCGACCCGGTACGCGCGGGCGGAGAGGTTGCCGTCCGTGGAGTCGCGGTCCCATTGGAGGATCTCCAGTCGGGCGGCAACGAGGGCCATGGTCAGCTCGGACGGCCGCCAGTTGTGCCCGTCGGCGCGGTGCATCATCATGCCGTTCGACCGGCCGGGGACGGTCTGGGTCCGTACCCCGTAGTCGCGTTGCCGGCGGAGCAGGGCGGCGAGGGCGGCATTGTTCGTGGTGACTGCCCCGCCGTCGGGGGCGGCGATGAGCTTGGCCGAGGAGAACGACCAGCAGTGCGTACCGTGCGCGCCGAGGTGCTTGCCGCCGATCGTGGTGCCGAGCGACTGGCACGCGTCGGTGATGACCTGATCCCGGTCGATGCTATGGGGCACCCCGTGAAGGTCGACGGCGAGAATCCGGCCGTTGTAGACCGGCAGGGGGTTAGCCGGTGGCAGGTTCAGGTTCAGGGTGTCCGGGTGGACGTCGCGGTACTCGATGTCGTAGCCGAGGTGCCCGGCGCCGGTGACCGTGCCGACGAACGTCAGGGGGGTGGTGTAGATGCGCCCGGTCGTCGACGCGTACTGGTCGGAGGCAAGGACGGCGTGGAGTGCGGAGGTGCAGGAGTTGAAGGTCACGCAGTGTCGGGCGCCGGTCAGCTCTGTCATCTGCTGCTCGACCAGCTCGGTGAACTGCCCGCCGGTCCACACCTGGGATTGGAGGGCTTCGGCGACGGCCAGGCGCTCGGAGGAGCGCGGTGCCTCAGGCCAGCGGCGGCCGGTGAGGTCAAGGCTCATTTGATGCGGCGGAGGACGGGGGACACGTAATCGTGGAGTACCGCGCCGCCGGCGACGCCGACCGGTTTCTCGACCGGGTTGCCCTCCCAGTCGCACCAGGTCATCCGCTCCGGGGAATCGACCGGCTTGTGGGGGGAGCCGATGGCAAGGATGGTGTGGTCGGTGATCGCGCCGACCGCGTGGGGCACGGCGCCGTCGACCATGTAGAGGTCGCCGGGGCGGATCTGGTAGACGACCTGGTCGACGGTGATCGTGCCCTGGCCGCCTACGCAGTAGAGCAGGTGATCCCCGGGGTGGGTGTGCACGGGGAACTGCTCGCCGGCGCGGACGTGGAGGAGGTCGGCGCCGAGCTGCCCGTTCGACTGCATGGGGATTCCGACGGCGGGGGCGCCGTGGACGTCCTTCCATCCGAGGTGCGCCTCAAGGATGCCGGTGCTGGCCGTTTGGGTGACGTTCACGATCTGGATGCCGGTCATGCGGGCTGTTCCTCTGCCTGCTCGATGGTGATGTTGTGCGCGGTGATGTAGTCGTCGACCAGGGCGTTGACGGCTTCGGCGGAGGTGGCCAGTTCGCGGGTCTTCTGCAGGTGGCGGAGGACCGCGCGGAGCCGGGTGCGCGCATCGGCGTGGAGAACCCAGGAGACCGGGGCGTACTGGGCGGCAGTGCCGGCGGGGCCGTACGCGGTGGGCGGGAACTCCGGGGGGAGCTGCGGTCCGACCGGGCCTTCCTCGTCGCCGCCGCCGCCGGGCTCGCCGGGGGTGTAGGTCTGCGGTGGCGGGGGCCAGTCGTAGTCCGGTGGCCCCTGGGGTGGGGGCTGCTGCTCGACGGTCTGGCCGAACGGCTGGGAGGCCATGTCCTTGAGGAACCCGCCGGCGGGGTCGCCCAGGGTGTCGGTCGACGAGAGGAGCTTGTCGAGCTGGTCGTCGTCGAAGCCGGTGACCCGGAGGAGGCTGTTGTCCTCTGCGGCCAGGTCGTCGAGGAGCTTGGCCAGGCCGGGATCGTCCCACCCGCCGTTGATGGTGAGCTGGTTCGAGCCGACGAGGTACGCCTCAGCGTGCGCGTCGTCCTTTGATGCCCAGCCGCGCAGGACGGGGACCAGCCAGACGCCGTCCGGTCCGACCTTCACCCCGGAGGGCGGCTGCTGCTGCTTGGCCGCCGCCGCCAACCACACGTCGAGTCGGCCGTGGCCGGCGACGAGGCGCCCGGTGCGTTCGTCCAGGGCGGGGATCTCGACAACTCCGAACTCGTCCATGCTGCGGGCGATGCCGACGGAGTCATGCTTCTTCGGGTTGCGGTGTGCCCGCGCGACCTCGGTGAGGGGCATGTAGTCGAGGCGGCGGTCTTCGGGCACTGTTGCCTCCCGGCTGTGGACACACTCCTGTTGGGGCGACAATAGCGCCAGCTAGCTTGCTGATCAAGCCGGTGGGTCGTCGCGGCGGTGGCCCAGCGAGGACCAGCGGCGCCACTTCCACGCCCAGTACCAGCCAACCATCCGGTCGGTGAGGGCGCGCATCCAACCGGCCTTCACCACGTGATGCTCCCTGCCCGGTGAGCGGCGTTCTCCGGGTGCTCGAGGTCGCGGTAGTGCCCGTCGGTCCGCTCGCACGGGGTGAGGGTGCGGCGGAGGTAGGTGCGCTCGCGGTGGTGCTCGCCCTGCACGGGGTCGGTGATCTCGTCCCAGGTGGTGATCGTGTGGGGGCAGGCCCGGGTGGCGGGCTCCCCGACCAGGCGGAAGGTGGCCGTGCGGCGGACCCGGGTGACGGTCGGGTGTCCGCCCGGGCGGACGACGGTGACGAGTTCGCGGGGCAGGTGGTTCTTCACGGTGTCTCTCCATCGGTTCGTGCGGGGCGTTTCCCGATCTGGGATTTCGCCCATGCGGTGTGCTCGGTGTAGATGTCCTCGACGAGGTAGGCGGCTGCGGGTCGGCCACGGCCGGGCGGGTGCCGGCGTTCGGGCAGCGGTGTGCAGTGGTCGGCCAGCCGGCGCTCGAGGGTGCGCCTCGGAATGGGCGGGTCGAGGATTGCGAGGGCTTCCCTGACGGTGAGGGCGTTGTTGTCAGCCATCCGGCGGTCTCTCCTGTCCGGGCGGCTTGATGAGGGAGGCCAGGCTGGTGCGGGCCTCGTCGGGGGTGAGGATCTTGTGGGTGAGCCCGCCGGACTGCGCGCGGCAGGCGTCGATGTCGGGCTTCGGGCCGGAGAGCATCTGCGTGAAGGTCAGCTCAGGGCAGATGCACAGGGGGTGCCGGCGTGACCACGCTGATTCCGCCGGGGCACCGGGCACCTCCTCGAACGTCCAGAAGCGGCGGCCGTCGTTGTCGCGGCCGGAGAACACCCGCTGCCGGACACCTTGCCGGCGGGCGTTGCGGCGGGCGGCGCGCATGACGACCCGCCAGCCGTGTGGCGGCCATGGGGTGTGGGGGTCAGCAGTCGAAGTCACCCGGGCACTCCTCGTTCACGGAGGGGTTACTGGGCTGGAGGCTGTCGCCGATGCCCTCCACGGCGGCGTGCAGGGCGATGGCGGACCAGAGGATGACACCGCCGACGAGGATGCCCACGACCAGGGCGATGGTGGTGAGCGTCCGGTTGATGATCTCGTGGACGCTGGGGCGGATGGTGGTGAGGGTGCCGGACGGGTTGGTGTGGCTCATGCGAGTCGCCTCCACTCGGTGGTTCCGGGCGGGGCGAAGTACAGCTTGCCGCCCGGTGAGAAGTCGAAGGGGTCGGGCTCGCCGGGGGCTGGGGCGAAGTCGAGGTGCTGGTCTTGCAGGTACTCGGAGGGGACGTTCACGGCGTGGCCGACGATCCTGCCGTCGCCGTCGAAGATCGGGCCGGTCGTGGCCGCGAACGTGCACCCGCCGAGGTGCGGGGTGACGAACGACAGGACCGGCCCGGTCATCGGGCCTTCCTTGATCAGGTCGTACGTCCAGCCCTCCGGGGCAGGGATGGTGATCGGCGCGCCGCAGGTCGGGCACCGTCGGTACACCCCGGAGAAGGCCAGACGCTCGCCCATCAGTCGTCCAGCTCCGTGCGGAGGATGCCCATGGTGGTCGTCTCGGTCCACTCGCGGGCGAGCTTGCCCTTCATGAAGTCGGCACCGTAGCGGCGCCAGCCGGCGCGGGCCAGCTTCCGCTCCCCGTCCGAGTAGGTGTTGACCACGGCCTGGGGGACGGCGAGGAACGCGTCGGTGTAGGTCGGGCGCTTGTCGCCTTCCTTGACCCGGGCCATGAGGCCGACGGCTGCCTTCTCGATCGCGTCGAGGAGGTAGTGGATGTTTCCGTGGGCGTTGGCGCAGACGAGGGCGAGGTTGTCGTCGGTGGTCTCGCCGCGCCTGCTCACGGGCTGGAGGTGGTGTCGTTCCTGGGGGACTGGGGTGCGGTGCGAGTGGATCGCGCAGTCGGTGCCTCTGGCCATGGCGGTTATTGTCACCCCTCTGGTGGTGGTGCGGAAGCGAGCTGGGCGTACCCGGCTCCGATCTGGGCGTGGATGGCGGCTTGCTGCAGCATCCCGGAGATTCGGTGCGAGTCGAGGACACCACCGCTCTGGTCGGCAGCTTCGGCCAGGCCGTCCATGATCCCGGAGGCGCGGGCGAGGTGGGCCAGCGCGGTTTGGTACATGGCGGTGGAGTGGTTCACGTGCACCTCTCATCGGCGGGGTGGGCGGCGGTGAGCCGGGGCGCAAACTCGATCTGTGCCGTCCACATGGTTGACGGGTCGACGTTGAGGCAGCGGTCGACGGACCGAACTTGGTAGCGGGAGCTGCGGTTACCGTTCCGGAGGATGAGGTAGTCGCCCGGGTTGGGTTTGGTTTTGCCCAGCCACCCGGCAGACCAGCAGGCGACGAACCCCGTCATGCCCCCGTTGCGGGGGGTAAACGCGTAGTCGTCGCGGGTGAGGTCGTGGGTGGGTGGTTCGGGCTGCCGGCGCAGCATCGCCCGTAACTGCTGGATCATGCGGGCTCCCGGACGTAGTCGGTGAGGGCGAGGAGATCCGGGGGTATGAACGGGTCCTCGATGGCGGTGTGGTGGTCGTCGTACCAGTAGCGGTTGTCGTAGTGCACGCCGGCGGGGCGGTGCCCGGTCGGGAGGATGCAGTTCGAGTCGTACTCGCCGTCCCACCAAACCAGGGGATGGCCACAGCGCACGGGGGTGTAGGTGCCGTGGAGTGCGGCCAGGTCGGTCACCCTCGTGTACTGGGCGTAGATGTGCCGGCGCTCGCCGTTAGTGTCGTCCACCCACACACCCTGGTAGTGGTGCTGCTCCATGTCCCCACCCCAGAGGGCGGCAGTCTCGGCCGCCGCCTGGTCGACGCGCGGGCAGCGCTCGGGCAGGTCTGCGGCCGGGACGGTGATCATCGAGAGGGTCATACCCGCCGCCGGCGTCCCGTCTGCCCCCGGTTCGGGGTTGCCTCGCCGCGCAGCATCGTCCCGGCCATGTACTTGTAGGCGCGGGTCCAGGCGGCCTCCATGGCGGGGGTCCAGGCGTCGCCGGCGAACTCCTGCAGTGCGCGGAGCAGGGCGGTGCCGACGATGCCGTAGTGCTCGACCGTGAGGTTGAACCGGGAGTGGGCGCGGCCCATGGAGACGAGGGCGCGGTCGAGGAAGTCGGGGTCGTCGCTGGTTTCCTCGGTGTCGCCGTAGTGCTTGGCCAGGAGGGCGATCGAGGAGACGATCTTGTCCCTCTGGTTGCGCCCCCAGGAGTCGGTCGGGGCGTTGACGTCGACCAGCTCTTGCCAGGACTTCCCGGCGTCGGGGTCGTCGAAGAGGGCGCGGGCTTCGGGGGCCAGCTCGAACACGATCTCGTAGAAGCGGACGGTGAGCTGGTCGGTAACCTGCGCGCCGGTGAGGAGGTCGACACCGGCCTGCAGGAGGGCGGCGTCGGAGGGCATCCGCTGCCCGCAGTTGGGGCAGATGTCCTCTGGGGTGATGGTGAGCTGGGTGCCGGTGATGGCCGGGCCTTGCTCGTGCTCGTGCTCGGACGGGGCGAGGTCGGCTGCTTCCAGGTCGCGGATGCGCCGGCGGACCTCGCCGGGGGCGTTGACGAACCGCTGGACGGTGGGGTCGTTCACGGCGGCCTGCTGGGCTGTGGGGGTTTCGTCCGCGAGGGCGGCTGGGTCCATCTGCCACGCCTTACGGGCGGCGTACTGATCCTCGGTGAGGGCGCTGCCACCGTCGAAGGCGTCGTCGGGGGTCTGCTGGTCGGGCACGGGGGTCTCCTGCGGGGGTGTGAGGGTGAAGCGGCGTTTGCCGTCGGCGTCGGGCGGGGTGATGGTCACGGACACCTGGTCGTCCGGGTCGGGCTCGGGTGTCCGGTTGAAGAATTTCATGAGGTTTCCTCGCGGATGTCGGTGAGGGTGCCGAAGGCCCGGACCGTGCCGGACTGGTCGCGGAGCTGCCACTCGTCGTGGCGGAGGCTGTCGGACGGGACGAGGTCGATGCCCATCAGAGGAGGGAGCCTGCCGGTCTCCCACGGGGGCTGGTCGGCCGGGCGGGGGGCGTGGACCCTGAGCAGCATCTCAATCTCCCGGCCGATGAACGCGTAGTTGCACTGCACGTTCAGTTCGTAGGCGAGTTGGGTGCGCCGGTGCCACAGCTTCCGCATCAGCCGGTCGGCCAGGTCGGTGCTATCCACCGGCCCGCCCGGACCACTCCCCCATTCCCCGACCGTCCTCGCTGGTGTCGGGGAAGACGTAGCGGGGCCAGGTGCGCGGGGTGACCGTCGGGGGCTGCTCGCCGGCGTGGTAGTCGACCGTGACCGGCGGGGACATGGCCTGCTCCAAGGTGCGGGTGAGCGTGCCGATCAGGGTGTCGACCCGTGCGCGCTCCCGGTCGAGAAGGTCGCGGGTCACTCCGCTGTCGGTGGCCTTGGCGTAGTGCCGGGCCAGCTCGTCGAGCAGGACCATACCGGCGGTGTCGTCGAGGCTGATGCTGGGCAGGTCGGTCCAGGTGGCGGCCTGGCCTGCCGGGGGGAGGTCGGTGTGGTCTCCGGTGGAGGGGTCGATTACCGATCGGATGGGCATGCCGTCGAGGTTCAGCACCTCGACCAGCCAGACGCGGATACCGTCACGGGTGGGGTCGGACTCGATGCGGACGCGGTAAGTCATCGGGGCTCCGGGGGTGGGGCGGCGTAGATGAGGGTGTAGAGGTCGCCGCTGGTGTTGTCGTGCTCGAGGACGATGGCGGCTTTGAGGTCGGCCAGGCTGACGTATGCCTGGGAGGTGATGATCCGCCAGTCGTTGTGCGCGGACTGGATGCCCAGCCGGAAGCGGACGACGTGCAGGGGGTTGGTGGGGGTGGGGCCGACCCGGGGGGCGTAGTAGGGCGGGTGGATGGTGAGGACCACCTGGGTGTCGGACGGGTGAGCCGCACGGTGGGGGGCGAGGAGTTCAGCAACGGTGACCGCGCAGTCCCCGACCAACGCCTGCATCCAGATGTCGACCTTGCCCTCCATCGGGGCCGACCACTTCCCCCACAGCGGCCCCCAGTCCTCGTCGAACTCCCTGTCGGTGGTGAGCACCATCGGCGGCAGGGGGGCGCCGACCGGGGCGAGGTACCAGGTGTGCTGCGGGGTGTCCTCGTCGGCCACGGCCAGGCGCCACCGGCCCACCTCTTCAGGCGGGTCGGTGGGCGCGGGGAGGGGCATGCGGTTCATGGGTCAGGTCGGGTTGGTGGTCTGGTCGTCGGCGTACACGTCCTCGTCGTCGGGCTGGGGGCGGACGTCATCGGGAAGGAACGCGCCCTGCGCGCGGGCGTAGGCGCGCTTCACCGACTCGGGCATGCTCCGGAAGAACTCCTGCAGCTCCGGCTGGGGGAGCCAGTAGATGGCGTTGAACAGGTGCGCGCCGGCGCGGATGAACTCCCCGGCGTCGACCTCGAAGGGCAGGGGGACCTGGTCGGCGTCGCGGATCTCGCCCATGGTCGGCTTGGTGGTGTGCCAGATCGGGTCGAGGGCGGTGCCGGCGCGGAGGGCGACTACCTGGTCGGCGGTGGGGCCGTGCCGGAGGCCGGTGGTGTCGAAGTCCTCAGCGTCGACGAGGTCGAGGTCGATCTCCGGGTCGCGGTCGGTGTGGTCGCCGGCGGGCGGGCCGCCGTAGATGGCGAGGTCGCGGAGCTGCTTGGCGCGGGGGCTACCGGCCGGGACGAACCCCTCGTTCGGGATCCAGTACCCGGCCTGTGCTGCCTGCTCCTCCTGCCCGGGGGCGATGCGCACCTGGTCGTCGTTCGTGAGGGCGGCCTGGGTGCGGACCCCCTCGACCGGGCCAGGGGCGGGGACGCCGGTGATGCGTTCCACGGTGGCATCGACGGCGGGATCGCCGGAGAGCTGCGGGTCGAGGGAGTGGATGGCCTGCTCGTGCCCGGCGATCTCCTCCGCGATCTGCTCGGGGGTCTGGGTGTGGCCGGACTTGCTGGGGTGCGGGTCTTCGTAGGTCACGCTGGTTACTCCTCGGGATTTTCCGCCAGTTCCCGATAGTCAACCTCACGACCGTCACGAAAGACAAGCTGCGCCATGCCGGACATGCGGCCGCGCTCCATGCGCGCCACGGGTGGGTTGCCCTCGGTGTCCTTGCAGGTCGGGTTGAAGCAGCGGACGACTTCACGCCGGGTGTTCATCTTCAAGGTGAGGAGCTGGCAGAACGGGCAGTCCGGGGGAAGGGTGCCGGCAACGCGGGGCAGGGGGCGCCAGTCCTCCGCCTGGTCGTGGTCGTCCAGCCGGTTGATCGCCCGCACCCAGTTCGTGACCCGGCGGATGGCGATCTTCAGGGTGCCGACGGTGCAGGTCGACCCGTGCCGGGAGATTTGGACGAGGGCGCTGATCGTGTTGGCCTCGGACCCGCCGCGCTCGGGGTGGACCGGGGGGAGTCCGACGTCGGCGCGGAGGACGTCCTCGAGCCGGCGGGCGCCGAAGTGAATGGTCCAGTAGACGGCTGCTGCGGCGCCTTGCCAGGGCTCGCTGCTCTCGGGGGCGTGTCGGCCGATCGTGCCGGTCTGCGGGCCGGAGCCGTCCGGCTCGGGGAGGAGCTGCCGTACGCGGGGGAGGGCGGCCATGCAGTCCTCGACGGCGTCGGACAGGTCGAGGGCGGTTTGCTGCTCGGCGGTTTGCTGCCGGGCCTTGGGACGCGGGTGTCTGCCAGATCGGGGGTTTGGGCGATGTGGCACAGGGCCGATCTTGACATGCTCCCGCGTCCCAGGCCAGCGGCCTACCGGTGGATGACTGAGTATGTGGTCGCCTGGGCTTTAAAGGTGGCCTCGGTGAAGGTGAGGGCGTCGTACGTGTCGTACGGCTTGCAGGAGAAGACGTCGATGTGCACGGAGTGCCGGCCTTCGGAGAAGTGCGCGACGATCGACGAGGTCTCGATGAGCTGCACGACGGTGTACCCGGAGGTGGTCGGGTTGGCGTGGCCGAAGTGGGCGAGGATCGGGTCTCCGTACGGGACCATGTCGATGCGCTGGACCAACTGTCTGACCCAGGTGGTGATGTACTCGCCGTCGGCAATCAGGTCGGGGTCGCAGCCGTGGAGGTCCATGACCAGGGCCACGCCGAACCCGGCCATGACGTCTCCGGGGTCGCCGTCGGCGTCGGGGCGGAGGGTGTGGCGGTCGCGGTGGATGGGCATCAGGCGGTCGCCTCTCCGTCGAAGGTGTAGCCGTGGAAGCTCTGGGCGTCGAGCACGTAGTGGCGGGTGCGAGGGTTGAACTTGGTGAGGAGCGCCCGGGTGACCTCGGGTAGGCGGCGGACGTCGGCGTTGTAGGCGCAGAAGTCCATGACGGCCATGCCGGCGGAGTCGCGGACCTGCGGGTACATGCCGCTGATGAGGGCGGAGAAGACGTGCAGGGAGCCCTTGCGGGTGCGGTCGACGCCGACAAACCCGATGTACCAGATCGCGCCCCGGTGGAACCGGTCCGGGTAGCGGCGTTCGAAATAGACGGGGCTGATCAGCGACCACGAGTCGAGCTGGTTCGTGATCAGGGACATGCCGAGGATGAGCCCCTGGTCGTCGTAGGCGATCCATTTCTGGACACGCGGGTCAAGGCAGACCTCGACGAACTCCGGCTGGTAGAAGAGGTGCCGCTGCACGGCCAGGCCGTTGATCTCGGAGAACGTGCTCTCGTACATCTTCCAGGCGTCCTCCAGCTCGGAGAGGGGGACGGTGTCGTGTCGGACGATCTTCACGGTGTGGTGCCTTTCGTTGGGCGGGTCGGTAGTTCGCCCCGGCGGGCCAGGTGCCCGTCGAGGAGGGCCTGCTGCCGCTCGGACACCCCGGGGTCGGGGGGCCGGTGCTGGCAGGTGCAGGAGATCGGGTAGTCGCAGTGCTCGTGGGCTACGGCGATGGTGCGGAGTCGCTTCGGGGTCAGCTCGGTCCAGACCCCGAGGAGGTTTCCGGCGACGCGGCAGGAGCGGCACATCATAGGTCTCTCCAGCGCATCCAAAGGAGGATGACGACGGAACCGGGGAGGGCGCCGAGGATGCCCGCTCCGATGCCGGCGAACAGGGCGACGATCAGGGGGATCTGCTGGTTCTCGATGGCATCGAGGAGGAGCAGGATGCCGGCGGGGCCGCCGATGACGACCAGGGTCCAGCCGACGGCGAAGCCCACGCGGTCTACGCGCTCGGACCAGCGGCGGTGGTGCATCAGGTCGTCCTCTCGATGTAGAGGCGGGTGAGGCCGATGGCCAGCAGGACGATCCCGGCGGTGATGGCCAGGGCGGACACCCAGAGGATTGCCGATCTCACCGGCTCTCCTGGTTGGTCCAGGTCGACCAGGCGGGGCCGACGTCGAAGCGGAGCGCGCCGGCACCGAGCTGGTCGTCGAGGGCGAGACGGTGGTGCGGGTAGAGGGTCTGCGAGCGGACCTCGACCGTGACCGGGACTGGTTCGTCGATGTAGGTGAGGGGGCGTTTCCGCGCCCACATCATCCACCATTTGTCCCAGTGTCGGGCGCGGAAGTGCTGCCACGGGGTGGCGAGGCGGGGGACGAGGACGGTGTTGCGGATGGTCTGGGGTGGGTGCTGCTGGGCGAGCATGTCGACCCGGAGTTTGATCATGGTGTTGGCGCCGAGCTGCTCGTAGTAGCCGTAACCGCGCTCGGCCGATACGGAGGCGCGGACACCGGACATGGCCGTCTCGGTGATGACCTTCGTCATGCCGAACTTGACACGGTCGAGGATCACCTGCCGGTGCTGGTTCTCCGCGCGGGCCGCGTCGTCCTGCATCTGCCGGATGTGGTCGTCGACCTGCCGCGACCACTGAGGTCCCGGTGTGCTCTCCATCAGGCTCGTCCTCTCGGGCGGGTGAACGGGCCGGTCTGGTAGGCGGTGGTGATCGCCGCCCTGCCGGCGGCCGGGGGGTCGAACACCCCCCAGTTGCCGTTCGAGTGGAAGTAGTTGAACTGCCCGGCGTACTGGCCCTCACCGCGCTGGTGCTGGTCGCGGTTCACCGCGTTGATGGCTGCGGGCATGGCGGCGATGTAGTCAGCCTGGCCGGGGGCGATGGTCGGATGCGCGCCCCACTCCGACACGGTGATCGGCTTGCGGCGGATGGCCAGCGGTGCCGCCCGGTAGAAGGCCAGGGTCTCCTCGAGGCGGGCTCGGGCGGCCGTGGCCGGGTCGGTCGAGGCGCGGCTGGTGTTGTGGTGATAGACGTTCCAGTGCACGTAGTCGATGTACTCGGCCAGGCTCGCCGGGTGGGAGCGCAGGAACGCAGCCTGCCCGGACCAGTCGTGCCCGGCCCAGCCCAGGGTGAACTTCACCCCGGGGGCGAGTGGTGGGATGCCGGCGGGTGGGTCGCGCAGCCACCGGATCGCGTACGTGTAGGCGCTGAGGGCGAGGGTATCGGACTCGGCCCAGCTCCGGCGGATGGCCGGTCCTCCGGCGGTGTCGAGCTTCATGGTGCCGAACTGGTTGTCGGTGTCGCGCTCGGACGCGAACTGCACGATGATCTCGTGCTCGACCGGTTTGGCGCGGAGGGCGGCGAGGAGCCGGTGCAGCAGGCCGTCGATCTTCCCGGTGTAGACCTGCTCGTAGGAGTACGCCCACGGGCCGGTGGTCGAGGTGTTCGATCCGAGCTGCACGCGGCCTTCCATGGCGGGGACCGTGTAGTTGCGGCCCTCGACGGCGAACGACTGGGCGCCGACCTGGGCGCTGCCGGCGGCGAAGGACTTCAGCTCGGTGACGAGGGTGAGGTCGACCCCCTGCCGGTAGAGGGGCATCCGCCAGGTGTCCTGCCAGCCGGGGAACTGTGAGGTTCCCGGTTCGTGGAGGGCGTGGTACTGGGTGATGGCGCGCAGCGGGGCCTCCCCGGTGACCGACCTGGGGTCGCCGTTGCTGGCCACGTAGAAGCCGCCGCGCACCCGGTCGGTGGTGCTGGCCGTGCCGGGGGTTTCCCCGTGCTCCCCGTTGGTGAGCTGCCAGGCTGCGGAGAACGGCCGGTAGATGCTCATGCGGTCGCGGTCCAGACGACCTGCCGGGGGTTGCTCGACTGGACGGACCAGTCCAGGCCGCCGGTCTCGTTGATGGTGGTGTTGAGCAGCTCGGCGGCGCGGCCGTCGATGACCAGCGAGCCGGCGAAGGTGAAGGTCTGCCCGTCGGACATGCGGCCCTCGCCGGAGACGCCGACGGCGCGCGGTGCCGGGTCCTCGGTCGTGATGGTCAGGGTCGCGGTGATCGTGTCGCCGGGGGAGTAGACGTTCTTATCGAAGGTGAGGGCGGCGGCGGTGTTGGGCATCGTTCAGCTCCCTGATCAGGGTCGGGATGATGTGCTCGCCCAGGTAGTGCCAGACGAGGTCTTTGTTCGTGGAGGTCCACCAGGCACCGCACTCGCAGGAGCCCCTGTAGGCGGCGTAGCGAGTGCGGGCCGGGTCGAGTACCGCGTGCACCCCGTTGAAGGCGCAGCGCGGTGGGAGCGGGTTGATCACCCCTGGCTCTCCGGGTCGGACATGCGGCTTCGGGTGGTCGGGGGTTTGATGCCGGTCTCCGCCCACGCGCCGGCGGTGACTGTCACCTCCCGCTGGAAGACGGTCCGCGCGTGCTCGGGGTTGGCGGGCCGGGCGACGGTCTCCGCGAACGCGCGCATGACCTCTGTCAGGTTGACGTGCGCGGCGGGGCGGATGCGTTTGATCGGGCCGTCATGGATCCGACCGGAGGGTGCGGTGGTGCGGACGAACTGCTCGATCCACATGGTGGTGCCGATGGGGTACTCCTCGCCGGCGGGCTCAGTGGTCGGCACGGTTCACCTCAGGTTCGCTGGTCGGGACGAGCGCCCACCGCTCGGTCACCCAGGTGACCGTGTCGTGGATGTACCGGGCGATGGTGACGCAGCCGATGACCGCCACCGCGAGGGCGACCACGGTGGTGGGGGTGTTGTCGGAGAGGATCCGCTGGGGGATGGAGACGGCCACGAGGATCAGGCCGAGGATGAGCAGCCGTGAGGGAGGTCGGGGGGTGCGGGGTTTGCGGGCGGGCTCGGTCACTGTTTCTTCCCCTTGAGGTGTGGTTGCTGCTGGTCTGGCGTGCGGTGCTTGCAGTCGCACTCGTAGGTCTGGCCCCGGCCGCGACTGTGGCCGTTGAGGCACAGGTCGTGCCGGGCTGATTTGAAGGTGATGCCGAACGGGCTGCCCTTCGGGGGGAGTTCGACCCGCTCGCCCTCGACGAGTGCCCACCCGCCGGGTGAGGCGCCGCCGCAGGGGTCGCAGATCCGGGTGTTGGACCCGCCCACCCCGCCGACCATCCAGGCGTTTTCGCGGTGCATGACCAGCTCGTGGGCGTGGATGGAGAGGAGTGCGTCCTCCAAGCTGTTGAGCGGCCAGGTGGCGTGGCAGGTTCGGACGAGGCATCCGGCGTTGAAGTCGGACACCGGTGGGGGCTCTCCGGCGAAGCGCACACCGGTCCAGACCGGGGCGTTGGCGAGCCGGGAGGGATCGTACTGCGTCCAGTCGCGGGGGATGGCGAACCCGTACCAGTCCTTGCGGATGAGCTGCTTGGCGCAGTCGTCGCAGCGCGCGCCGGCGGGGTAGGGGTGGGTGTTCTCGGACCCGCAGATACACCGGTTGGGTGGGGGGAGGGTGACGGGGCCGAGCTGGTCGACGCGGCAGGGGGAGCACAGTGCGGTGGTGAGCTGGCCGAGGGCGGCGACGACCGTGGACCCGCATCCGGTCGTGCAGGGGGTGTTGAACAGGTGCGACCCGTCGATCGGGGTGGTGCCCTCGGGGAGCAGGGTCAGGGTGTCGGTCACGGTCGGTCTCCGATCTCGACGCGGAGGTCCAGGGCGGTGGCGAGGCGGATCAGGACGGGCAGGCCGGGCTGATTCTTCCGGTTCAGGACAGCCCACACCTGCTGCAGGGGCATGCCGGCTCGTGCGCCCACCTGCTCGTAGGTGAGGCCCAGCTCGCGGCGGCGGGTGCCGAGCCGGTTGATGATCTGGTCTGAGGTCACCCGCGCTCCCGGTTGTAGGCGTAGGCGGTGAGGAACACGGCGCAGGCGAGTGCGGAGCTGATGGACAGGGGGAGCCAGTGGATACCGAGGTAGTAGCCGGCAATCCCCCAGAGCGCGCCGATGGCCAGGCAGAGGGGGATGAGGGCGAGGAGTTCACGCCGGGTGAAGATCATGATCGGTTCCTCTTCTTGGCGAGTTCGGACCAGGCGTTGATCGTGGCCTGCTGGGCGGCTGCTCGGCGGGCTCGGACGGACGGGGTGTGCTTGGCCTTGGGGGCGAGGGGGTCGGGGGCGTTTGCGCCGGCGGGTGCCCGCTTCGGGCGGGGGACGGCGATGCCGTCCGCGCGCTTGCTGATCTTCCGGTTGTTGTGTGGGGTGGGGCGCCGTTCGGACACGTTGACCAGGCCGTCCTCGGTCATCACGTAGCCCTCGAAGTCGAAGCACCACTCTCCTGCCTGGTTCTGGCAGACCGAGCAGGAGAGGTACGCGTCGGGGTAGGTCACGGTGTTGAACCGGTAGTCGTCCCGTGCAGCGGGCAGGCCCCCGTCCGGTCGACGAATCGGCGGTGCGGCCCGCCGGGGCATTCACAGTCCGGGTGGCTCGAAATCTCCGGACCGGAGCCCGCCGGCGAGCAGATCATCGCGGCAAACGGGTTGCCGTCCGCACCTTCCGGATCATGCGGGCAGTTGATGTGCTCAGCCACGGTCCACCGCCGGATTTGGCGCGTTAGTCGTCCGCGCCTCGGCTGCGGCTGCCTGCGCAGCGACGATGCTCGGGTGCCAGTGCGGCCGGTCACCGAGCCCGTTGGAACATGACCAGCAAGTCTCGGCGCCCGGAGCGTCCGAGGTAGCCGTGCCTGCCAGTAGGGGCCGACTGTGGTGGGGCCGCCGCCTGGCTTTCCAGGGCATGGGACAGGCGTCTGAGGTGCGGCCCGTTCGCAGGTCTCGACATGCCTTGTCGGTCACGGCCTGGCACCGGACCTCTGGGCATTTCCCGTACGCACTCCAGTCGACCTCAGCCACGGTCTACCCCCGGACTCGGCGGGTTGGACATGCGGTGTGCTGCCGCGTCGTGACGGTCGGCCAGCTCGCCCAGCGCGGTGCGGATCTTCTCGTCCTCCTCCTTGTCGTCCCCGATCCAGTCGTCGGCGTCGCGGACGTACTGCCGGATGACGGCGGCGGCCACACCGTGGGCTTCGAGCAGCGCGTCCCGGCGGTTCACTGGGCTGCCTCGCTCGGCTGCTTGGGGGTCAGGTCGCGCCGGGTCGCCTCGTCCCGGCCCAGCGCGGTGATCACGATCTCGATGTCGGACTGGCTTGCGGAGATCACCCGGGCGAGGTGGTGCCGGATGAGCGCGCCGGCGGTTCTGCCGTACCGGCCGTAGGTGCGGACGAACATCTGCGGGTGGGTGGCGATGTCGCGCAGCAGCTCGACCTGGGCGGGGGTGAGGCGCGGGTTAGTCACGGGTCTGACTCCGTCCGGGGTGGGTGCTGTAGATCGGGCAGTCCGGGTCGGCCCAGCACGCGCCCGGGGACTTGTGGGTGTGAGGGGATGCGCTGCCCTCCCGGACGGTGAAGACCCCGTAGGCGGTGTGGTCCTGGTCGAGCTGCTGGACTTTGCGCTGCAGGGTCCGGAGGTCGTCCATGCCGGCGTCGGCTTCTTCGTTGCCGACGTACGCGTCTAGCAGCCGGTCGAGCGCCGCTGCTTCGCGGGGGGTGATCGTTGTCCGGTTAGCCACGGTCGCCGTCCAGGATGCGGGCGATCTCGGCCTCGACGGCGGCGATCTCGGCGCGGTGAGGGGCGTATCGGGCGGCCTCCCACCGGTCCTGGGCCAGGGTCTCGACGCGGATCGCGGTGAGCACGGCTGCCAGGGCGAGCACCACGGCGGCGATCATGGGCGCGAGGTGGGTGGTGACGGCGGCGACGATCATCAGGAGGGCGACTCCTGCTGCGGCCATGGAGGGGCCGAGGAGTCCGGTGGGCTGGGCGGGGGGCTGGTTGTCGTCACCCATGGCGGGAGACCTCCCGGGTGATCGATGCGCGCTCGACCCATTGGCCGAGGGGCAGGGATGAGGTGGCGAGGACGGAGCCGAGGATGCCGGCGGCGAGGATGCCGGATGCGGGCATCCAGCCGGACCCGGCGGCGACTCCTGCGGCCCACAGGATGATCCCGGCGGTGCCGAGGAGGATGAGCTGGACGCGTCCTCGGACGGTGCCGGTGAGGTGGTGCCAGACTGCGCGGAGCATGTGGCTCCTCTCTGGGGAGGTGGCGCGATATCATCAGTTTAGCGTATCCGATGAAATTCGGGAAGGCGAAAGGGCCGCACCCCAGTCGAGCAGGTACGGCCCCTTGTCAGCCCCGGGGTCAGACCATCCGGCCCAGTTTGCGGGAGGTCTGCTCCAGCATCAGCGTGGTCTTGTGGGTGCGCGGCGGGTACTCCGGCTGCTTCGGGGTCAGCGACCGGCGCAGGTACAGGGGGTGCACCGGCTGGCCGCTCGCCGTGGTGCCCAGCGACGTCAGGGCGTGACCGGCGGCGGTGAGCCGGTCCCAGACCTCGCGCGGCCGGTCCGTCCGTCGGGGTGTGCTGCCGCCCCACCCGCAGACCACGAGGTGGTCCTTGCCGTGGGCTCGGAGCTGCAGGTTCAGGTGCTTGTCGATGACCTCGTCGTTGTCCGGGCCGATCGGGTCGTGGTGGTGGCGGAGATCCTGGGGGTTGGTGGCGCGGAGGGCGTACAGGTTGATGACGGACATGCCGATGTACCCCCAGTCGCGGGCGTAGCCCCAGCAGCGGCGGAGGGTGGGGTCCATGCGGTCGTGGCTGCCGGTCGACGGGTTGAGCATGATCCACGTCATGGTCTCGCCGGCTGCGCGGGACACGTACGAGACCATGTACCGGTAGGCCCAGTTTTTGTCGTAGACGGCGGTGCCGTACCAGCCGTCCGGTGAGGCGTGGTGTTTGAAGTCCAGGTCGGGGATGGCCATCAGGCGTCGACCTCCTGCGGCCGCTGCTTGTCGCGTGTGGGTGTGATCCCCCGGTCGCGGAGGCAGTGGGCGCGCCGGCAGGGGCGCATGTCGAGGTTGAGCTTGTGCCCGCAGTGCGGGCACTTCGACGCGTCGACCGGCTTGGCGGGGGTGAGCCCGAGCATGTCGAGGAACAGGTCGACGTCGGCGGCGGGGGCAGAGTCACGGATGCGCTGCCGGGCGGTCTCCTGTACCTCAAGGCTGCGGGGCACTGGGCACCGCCTCGGGGAGTTTGAGCTGCCAGTCACCGGAGGTCGGACCGAACCGGACCCAGGTGCCGCCGTTGATCTCGTCGCGGTCGAAGCGGACGTGAGACTCCTCGTCGCCGTCGTGGTAGACGATGACCTGACGGCCGTCGGCGTCGATGCCGACCTGCTCGTACGGGGGGATCTCGATGGGCTCAGGCATCGGGCTGCTCCTCGGTCTTCCAGCCTCGGGTCAGGATCTTCTCGATCTTGGCGTTGAGGATGCGGTCGATGTCCCAGCCCATCACGTCGGCCATGCCGTAGGCGGAGAGGATGACGTCCGCCAGCTCGGCCTGGGCGTCCTGCTCGGTGCCGGTCCGGCGGGCCATACCACGCCACCGGCGCATCGCGCCGACGAACTCGCCGGTCTCCTCGCCCAGGGCGTACACCTGGGATTGCTCGGTGCCGCCGGCGTTGTTCTCCCGGCACTTGGACATGACGAACTGGGCAACAAGCTTGAGGTCGGGTGTGGTCATGTGCGGGTCCTCCTGCTGGCTTCGTAGGCGGTTGCGGCGTCGATGAGGTCGTTGTGGTATTTGACGGAGTCGTCGCCCTTCCACGCGTACGTCAGGGCGGCGGTGATGAGCTTGTCGCGGAGGGGGTCGACTCGTCTGCCGGCGAGCAGGGTGCGGACGCGGTCGACGGTGGCCAGCTCGGGGTCTGCGGCGGCCTGCTCGGGGGTGAAGTCGGGGTAGGTGTCGGCCCAGTCTTGGAGCTGCGCGCAGACCTCTGTGTCGGTGGTGTGGATGACCTGGTTAGAAGGCACTGCCGGCCTCGTAGGTAGTGAAAGCGTCGAGGAGCACCCGGTTGGGGCCGGTGAGGGTGTCGTCCTGGGGGGCGGTCTTGGCAACGGCGCGGGCGGCGCGGATGACCGGGCCGGGGTCGGCGCCGCCGGTCCGGACGTGGAGGAGGTTGATGATCGCCTCGTTCTGGCTGTCGCCGGTGCCGACCCACTCGCCCGCCTGGTGGGGGAGGTCGTTGCCGTACGGCTGGGTGGCCCGCCAGTACTGCTCGCCGCCGGGTCGGGCGACGTGGGTGATGGTGACGTCGCCCTGCAGCATGACGTTCGGCAGGGTGATGATGTAGCCGTCCAGCTCGCCGTCGAAGATCCGCAGGTCGCGGGATTTGGTGTTGGTGCGGGGCTGGGTATCTCTGGGGTCGATCATCGGTTGAGCCTCTTCTCGTTCAGGGCGTCAGCGCAGTGCTGAGCGGCGGTGAGGGTGCGGTGGGTGGGGCAGAGCGGGACGCCGCCCTCGTACAGCAGCTCGAAGCCGGTGGTGCGGGAGCAGCCCTCCCGCCGGCGGATCGTGTACGGGCCGTTGGAGTCGTAGCCGCCCTTCACCCGGTGCCAGACCAGGGCGTCGCTCACGGCTTGCCCCGGGTCTCGGCGCGGTGATCCTGCACGGCATCCCACAGGGCACGTGCGGGCAGGGTCGGGAGTTCCTCGGGGGTGCCGTAGTCGTCGGCCCAGGATCGCGCCCGGGTGAGCAGACGCCATGCGGCCGCGTGGCGTCTCGGCCCGCCGAGCTTGGGCACTGCCGACTCCCCGTACCGGACGCCGGCGCTGAGGGGGGGCTGGCCGTTCGCCTCCCGGTAGGCGGTGACAGCCTGGTCGAGCCGTTCGAGAACGGCGTCCATGCCCATCTGCGGGATGCCCGGGTCGTAGGCGGTGCGCTGCCAGTCCTCTGCGGCGGCGATGAGCCTGACGGTTGCGGAGTGCGGGACCGGCTTGCCCAGGTTGACCGTGACCGTGCGCCGGTTGCTGACCGCCGGCTCGTAGTGGACGGATGCCTCGATCAGCCTGCCGCAGGTCCCGCCGGTGGGGAGCTGGTACACGCACTGGCCGAGGACGTCGCCGGCGTGGTGGTGCAGGGGCGGTTCGCCGTAGGCGGCCCGGTATTCGGCGGCGGCATCCCAGACTGCCAGTTCGTCGCGGCCGGTGATGTCTTCGCGGGTGCGCCCGCCGGTCCACATGAGGGCGGCGCCGAGGAGCTGCTTGGACGCGGCGGCCATGGCGTGGATCTGCTCGACGGCCTGGGCGGGGGGTTCGGCCTGTTGGGGGGTGCGAGAGGCGGAGCGCTCCTGGGGGATGTGGACGGGTGCGCGCAGGGGGAGGTCGCACAGGCCCAGGGTGGTGCGCTGGAGGCAGACGGAGCCGAGACCGCCCGGCCCGACCCGGTAGATGTGCGGGGTCAGGGGGTCGATCCTGTCGTACGGGCCGGGGTTGGCGGCGGCGCGGGCCAGGTCGACGGATGCCAGGAGGTCGTCGAGGGTTACCCCGGTCATTTCGACGATGGCGTTCAACATGCGGGTGACGGAGCTGGTCTGCTCGCGGGGGGCGTCGGTGGTGCCGGCGTCGAGGATCGCGGCCAGCTCGGCGTGTGTGACCGGCTGGTTGGCCGGTTGGGGGCGATCAGCCATGGGGACCTCCGTGCTGTGGGTGAAGGGTCGGGAGGAGTGCGCGGAGCTGGGTGGTGGTGAGGTTGAAGTACCAGGCACGGCCGAACGCGAAGACGATGACCGAGGGCAGCCAGTGCCGGTACCGGGTGGTGCGGTTGCGGCTCATCCCGGGTGGTCCTCCTTACAGATCGGGCAGTACTCGGGGGCGGTGCGCGCCCCCTTCCCCGAGGTGGGGCGGACCTTCCACCCGGCCTTGGCCGCGTCCTCCCGGGTGAGCCACTCGGTGTCGGACCGGGCAGGTGCGAGGTTGTTGTCGCAGGCGGGGTTGTCGCAGTAGATGGCGTAGATCGGCGGGAGGATCAGCCGGACGCTCACTGGTCGGCCAGGCGCTCGCGCATCTCGAAGATCGAGAGCTTGAGTTCTTCAGCCTCGGGGGTGGTGCCAGCGCCCGCCGTGGTGGCAGCGGCGAGAGTCCGCTCCGCCACGTCGAGAACGGCGTGCCGGCGGGCCGTGCGGAGATCGTCCTGCATCTTGTCGACCATGAGCTGCAGGTCCGAGAGGGTGCCCTGGATGACGTGGGCGGCGCCGCCGGACCCACCGGCCACGATGACGTACTCCTCGGCCACGATCCCGTTCGGGAAGGTCGTGCCCTTGACGTGGAGGTTGGGGTCGGAGGTGTCGGCGTCAGACCAGTCATACCGGCCGTACAGCTCGCCGGGAACGGGGTGGAATGCCATGGGCGGTGATCCTTTTCGACAGGCGGGTGGTGCCTGGTGCGCCTAACCGCCGGGGTTTGACGCACCAGGCGTGGTCACTTTCGGTCGCCGTACGGCAGGTCGTAGTCGTTGAAGCCGTAGCCGTTGGGCTGGCAGCGGCCGTGCATGGAGATTTCGCGGGGCTCGGTGGTGTTGGCTGCCAGCTCGGCTGCGGCTGCGGCGTGGGCGAGGGTGGCGTGGACCTGGGCGAGGGCGATGGTGTCCTGGCGCCGCTGTTCCAGCATTCCGACCTGCGGGTCGGCGGCTTTGCCGATCAACTCTTCGGCCTTGCGGTAGTGCTCGGCTCCGGTCATGGGACCTCCTGGGGAGTGGGCGAAATCTGACGTGACATCCCATTCTCTCACACGCGACCCATGATCGGAAGGGGAATCGGAAACTGATTTCACGCCACATCCAGGCGTTAACAACCGTACGAAGTAGGCACGTCTGTGGTTAGTGGGTGGGTGGTGTTGGCGGGGTGTTGCGGCGTGCCGGCGGGTCGGTCTTGTAGCCGCGTTCTTTGTCGGCCTGTGCGGTGATGGCGGCTTG
>Ga0247758_1000079_pt1 | contig 67986 bp, 33 predicted proteins | sample UWRJL156409C4_FD_180950 | JGI IMG/M metagenome (GOLD analysis project Ga0247758, IMG submission 180950) | Plant litter microbial communities from Arlington Agricultural Research Station in Wisconsin, United States - UWRJ-L156-409C-4 | ecosystem: Environmental > Terrestrial > Plant litter >... | reverse complement strand
TCGTGCACCCTGAAGCGAAACACCCCCTGAAGCGGAACAAGCCGGACCAGGGTCCCCAAAACCACCTAGCCCCAATAAAAACAGCCACCACTCGATCAATTTCTTTCCAATTCTTTTCCTTCTTTCTACAACTTTATTCGTCTTTGGAATTGTCAGAAAGAAGGGGGTTCAGAGGCCCTGGGCATCTAGTCAGCGGAGCTGACTGGATACCTGGCACTGCCAGTACGCCAGTGAGCCTCAGCAACCAGAGTGACGAAGCCTGAATCCTGCAGAATAGTCTATAAAGAAGCCTCTAGCTTCCAGCCAGAGCCAGAGGAACAGAGTGAACACAAGCAATACAATCACGCAGTTGCAACCCCTACAGTTCCACAGAATCCAGAGTGCCACGCTTCCAACAGGAATAGCTATCTCCTACACTGAGGAAGACCTCCGTAAAGCCTGCGACGAAGCGCAGCGAACCCGAAGACTCCGCTCCGTCGCTCGGAGATGGGCCATCCCCCCAGCCACCCTTTACCGCCAGCTTAACGGCGCCCTCCCTCGTTCCGTCGCCCACGAAGACTAACAACGGCTTTCTATTACTCAGGAAAGCCATCTAGCCAACTGGATACGGATTCAACAGGCCGCTGGGTGTCCTCTTACCCACTTGCAGATTTGGGGCCTGGCTAGCCGTGTAATTAACCAACGTAGTAATATTACGACCTGCACCCGACACAGGCCTCGAGAGGACTGGCGCGGGTTAAGGCAGAACGTATGGCAGGACGCCAACAGGTAGGGGGCGTTCCGAAGACGGCTTGTTGAGCTAGCACTCCTAGACGGGGGTTCAATGTCACTGTAGGTCGTTGTCACTATAATGCACAGAGGTGAGTCTGGACAGTAGGACACAAATGAATCATTGAATAGTAGCGTGAGGAACTAGGAGTCCCTCACGCCTATCGTGGCGACGATGATGACTATCTATACTAACTAGCTAAGAGGTACCTCGTACCTTGCTCGTGGTGTTGCAAGTGCTCGCAGAGCGAGCACTCTGCACCGCGTGAGCGCTCCGCTCGCGAGACTTCTCCTGCTCGTGGTGCGAGCACTCGGCATGCTGCGAGCACCACCTCATTGGTCGTAGGGGCTTCGGGTCTTTACACCCCTGGCCCAGTGCGCAGTACCGTACGTACTGTCTTTCTGCACTGTTCCTTCTGCGGGGGATTCGTCGGGCCGCCCCGGCCCAAGTGACGGCCTGCAGGGTCGTCACACTACTATATACACTTTAAAAAGCTGCTTACTAACACTTATTACAATTCTTCCGTTACTAGTAAACGTACGTTTTTTAAATATTATCGTCTGGCCAGGTTTAAAACATTTATAAAATCTAACATTAAGGCTGGGTAAATAGTAACTAGCCTATAGCCTATTAATATAGTGAAGCCTTTAAGGAGTAAGCTCCTTTTAAGGAATTCTAACTAAATTACTACCTTAAAGCTTACTAGTTATAACTCTAACGTTTATACGTTTTAAAAGCCTATCCTGGAAGATTTTAACAATAAGCAGGTGGTTTGGTTAATCTTAAGGAAGTTTACTAAGTATAAGGAGCAGGTTAGGTAATTGTGACGACCCTGCAGGCCGTGACTTGGGCCGGGGCGGCCCGACGAATCCCCCGCAGAAGGAACAGTGCGGGAAAGACGGTGCACACCGTCCAGGCGCACTGGGCTAGGGGTGTAAAGACCTGAAGCCCTTATAACTAATGAGGTGCTGCTCGCAGCATGCTGAGTGCTTGCGTTGCGAGTAGGAGAAACCTCACGAGTAGAACGCTTATGTGGTGTAAAGTGCTTGCATAACGAGCACTTATAACGTTATAAGTAAGGTATAAAGTACCTCCTAATTAGTTAATATAGATAGCTATAGTTATACCTATAACCACTATAAGGGACTCTAGTTCCTTACGTTAATATTTAATTATTTATTTATATCTTACTGTTTAGACTTACCTTTATATATTATAATAACAGCGACTTATAATAACATTAAACCCCCTTATTTAAGAGTGTTAGCTTAATAAGCTGTCTTTAAAACGTCCCTTACCTGTTAGCGTTTTACTATACGTTCTGTCTTAAATTATACTAGTCCTTTTAAGGCTTATACTAGGTATAAGTTATAATACGATATTAGTATCTCAGTTTTAAATGCTGTTTGTTAAATTCCTAAACACTACCTCTCTCCTATTAATATATTAACTTCTAGAAAAGGTAAGGAGATTAAGGAGGTGTAAGCTTAGCCTTAGCTCCCCACTATTAATAAGTTAGCTGCACGCCTTAAAGATTTAAACCTTAACTAGTAGGGATTAGTTAAAGAACTTAATAAAGCCTTCCCTAAAGATATTAAAAGCCGTATTGGTCTTATTAAAAAACTTTAAGTTTAACTTAATACTGTTAAGCTGGAAAATAATAACTTTAAAGGCTTATAAAAGAAATAAGTAAAGCTCCCCTTACTGTTACGCTTTAAGGGAGACTTTACATAATTAGAATCTTAAATAGCTTAACTTTAAAGTTACGTTACTTATTATAATAAGCAGTTCTTTAAAGAAGAAGGAAAGGTCAGGTTTATTAGAGCTTTATTAAATAAAATAGTTACTTATTAGTATAAACCTTATATAAAGATAATTAATAACCTTTCTGTAGACAGAGTGTATAAAGAGGCTCCTGAGATATAAGCCTTTTTTGATAACTTTAATATGTTTATCGATTAACTTTAAATTAAGTTTAAAGAACTAGACGCCTTTAAGTGGGTTAAATAGCACCTTATAGCTTTAAGGTAGACGTCTTTAGTCTTTAAGTTCTCTACACGCTTTAAGTTAGAAGTAGTAAAGATTAAGCTTAGTTAAGAAGCCTTAGTAATACTGTTTTAAAGTGGTTTAAAAGAGCACGTTATTAGAGATCTTTACTGGGAAGACCGCCTAGATTGCCTTTAAGAGCTAGTTAAGATAGTTATTAAAACTAATAACTGGTATTATAATCATTATTATTAGAAGAATTACTGGAAGGAACAGACCCTTTACTAGTTAAGTAAATTAAAGAAGGGGAACTAGTTGACTGTGACAGGTTATTACCCTGGGTTAATAGATATTAGTATAGTAAACCGTTAAAACTAACCTAACCGTGATAAACCTTAACGATAGTAATAGTAGAAGCAGTTTAAGGACGTGTCCTAAGTCCAGTGCTTTAACTGCAATAAGAAAGGCTATATAATGTAGCAGTGCCCGTCGTTAAAATAAGTCGGTTAGAAGTTAGTTTTAAAGGGAGAAAAGCACATTAAGTTTAACTTAAGAGACGTCTATATTAGGATAATAAGTAATAAAGAAGACTGTACCTGGATAGACAAGTGTAATTTAGGAGACGAGGAAGAAGAAAAAGAACCCTAGGATATAATGTACTTAATCTTTAAGGGTGTTTTAAAAGAGTTAGTTATAAAGGTGTAAGTTACGGAAGATTAACTTTAAGGTAGAAACTCGGAACTATTAAAAGTGTAGGTTGTAGAAGACTAACTTTAGGAAGAGATGTTTTAATTAGTTATTACAGGCCTTAAAAACCTTACTTTATAAGCTTAAAAATTAAGGAAGTCTAAGAAGGACTTTAACTTAAAAATCACTAAGATGGTAAAGGGAGTTGAAGAATTAGCCTTTTAGGCTACCTAAATGGTAAAATAAGTATTAAAAGGAGAAAGAGAATAAGTTAAGAGAGTTAAACTAGAGAAATAGAAATTCTTCTTAATAATACCCTTTAAGACTTTTAAACACTTTAAACACACTAAATAAATTAGCACCCTCACCTCCTTAGAAGAAGGACAGCTTAAATAACTACTTTATATTAAAGCTGGTATGCTTTAGACCGGTATTTTAAGGGTCCCTTAAGAAGGTATAAAGTAAGTATATTAGTAAAGGGTTTAAAAGCTAAAGGAGAAACATTAAAAGTTAGTAAATAAAGTAAAGGACCTATAAGTTAAGGGTCTTACTGTAACGTCTAAAGATAGAACAGTGGAAATTAGGTTATAACTCTGTAATAAAGTTCACTTTACTAATTAGCTTAAATATTAACTTATTAAGGAAAGCTATTTTATAGAAGAATAAGTTAAGTTATTATTACCTGAGTTTTAAAAAGAGGTTTAAGAGAAATAATAAACTTAAAGGTAAGTGGAAGAAAAAAAGAAATAAGGTACTACTTTACCCGTTCCGTACTTTATAACTGTAACACCTGTAGTTAACATTAACTACCCTAGTTATAAGGATATACTGTGGATTAACTACGTGTATAATAACTACATTTTTAATTAATATAGTGGGCTTAAAGCTCTTTATAACCACTTCCCTAACATATAAAGATAAAATTACACTGTTATAAGGGTAAAGTTAGAACTAGCTTATTACTAAGTCTTTTATTCCTTAATAAGAGAGTCTGGTGATAAGTGGAAGGTTACTGTAGTTAATTAAGCTCCCGCCACGTACTAGTAAGGAGGGGTACTTAATAACTGCTTAGTTACGATATACTTGTTATATCTTAATGGAAAAGTCAGAGAGTAGTAAAAGTGAGAGGATTATTAACAGATCTAAGAGTAAAAGGACATTACTGCGATCCAGTTTTATAAAGCGTATTATTAACTTATTAAAGATTTCCAGAATATTAAACCGTTTAAAGTTAACTGGACGTTAAAGCGTAAAAACCTAAGAAAGGTTAATCGCTAAGTTTATTAGAGTTACCTGTTTTTTCAGAAAGAATTAAGAAAAGGTTACAGGCCCTTTAAAAGGGCTAGAAACTAATAATCCACTAATTAGTAAAAACCCTAAGAAGAAGGAGAGGCACTTAAAAGTTAAGCCAGATAAGACCTTAAGGATAGATAGTTATTATAACTTAGTTATTAAAAAAGTATAAGTATTATTCTATTAGTGTCGGCTTAACAGACGGATAAAGGAGGCTGTTTAAGGTAAGAGCAGTGATTAATAATAGGAGTGCTTCTAACTTAATACACCCCTTATTAGTTAATTAAAGGAAACTCCCTAACGAAGAGTATAAAGAAGCTATTCCTATTTAAAATGGAGAAGGAGGCCTATATTAATATAATAACAGTAAAGTTACTTATTACTTACCACTTTTAATTAAAGTAAATAGGGATAAATAATAAGTAGACTTTAACGTTGCATTAATTATAAAGTATAATATAATCTTAAGTTTACCTTAGCTGGAAAAGTACAACCCTGTAATTAACTGGAAGAGTAGCTACCTTACCTTTAGCAAGTCCCTTAACTATAATTACTATTTAAAGAAAGTTAAAAAGGTACCGAATCGCTTTAAAGTAATATAAAGTACTTAAAAGCACACTAAACCCCTAAAACTAAGTATGGTTTAGGTTAGGTTTATAAAAACGGTTAAAGGATTAGAAGGTTTACTGTATTACTTAAATAACGATTTAAAAGGTGGAAAGAAGCTAAAAGCTGATTTACAGATAAGTGAAGAAGTTGACTTATTTAAAGTATTAGTAGAGTATAGGAAGTTTACCCTGTTTCGAAAAAAGATACTGTAATTACTGGACTATAGATTATAAGATTATAAAATTAAGCTAAAGCCAGAAGCGAAACTCTGTAACTTCCAGCCCTACCACCTAAACCCTTAACAGGCTAAGGCTTTAAGGGAGTACGTTAATAAAAACCTAAAGAACAGGTTTATTATAAAGTCCCAGTCCCTAACAGGGTACTTAATGCTATTTATCTTAAGGAAGGGAGACAGTAAGTTATAAATAGTTATTAATTACTAAATGTTAAATAAGGATATAATTAAGAATTGCTACCTATTACTACTTATTATAGAAATGTAAGAACGGATTATTAAAGTAAATTAGTTCTCTAGCCTTAACTTTCCTATAGGATTTAACTATGTTAAAGTGAAAGAAGAAAATAAGCATAAAACAGCTTTTCAGACTTGTAACGGGCATTACTAGTATTATGTTATACTAATAAGATTAATAAACACCCCCACGACTTTTTAAGGCCTTATTAATAATGTTTTCTGCCCCTTCCTTAATAAGTTTATCTTTATATATTTAAACGACGTTTTAATTTATTCTAAAATTTTAAAAGAATACTGAAAATATATACGATAGGTTTTAACAGCTTTTAAAAAGGTAAAACTAATAGTAAACCTAGAGAAAAGCTACTTCCACGTTTAGGAACTAAACTATTTAAGGTTTAAAGTAACCCTTAAAAAGCTTAAAATATAACTAGAGAAGATAAAGGCAGTTAAGGACTGGCTTATTTTAAAGAACTAAAAAGAGTTATAAGCCTTTATCAGCTTTATAAACTTTTATTAATACTTTATTAAGTACTTCACGAAGATTATAAAACTATTACATAAGCTTATAAGAGAAGGTAAGCCGTTTAAGTGAACTAATAGATAATAAAAGGCGTTTAAGGACCTTAAGTACGCCTTTATTATAATACTAATCTTAGCCCTCCCTGATTTTTTAAAGCTTTTCTAAATCAAAATAGACTCCTTAGAGTTTGTAATCGGTGGAGAACTTAACTAAGTCTAGGATGATGGAAAACGCCACTTAGTTGCCTTTTTGTTAAAAGGGATCCATAGCCCAGCCCTGCAATACCTAATCCATAATAAGGAACTAATAGCGATCATTTAATGCTTTGTTAAGTAAGTACTGTATCTGAGTAGTATAGAAGAACTGGTTTAGGTCTTTTCAGACTATAATAACCTTTAATACTTCTTAATAAAGGAGCTTAATCCACAATAAGTATAATAGGCAGAATTAATAGCTCTGTTCTACTTCTAAATTCATTACGTTAAAGGAAAAGATAACAGGTAAGCTGATACTCTTAGTTAAAGACAGGACTATAAAGACGTTAATTTAATCTTAATCCTTATTATTATGTTTAATAAAGTAGAAAACAGTATGTTAAAACATACGTTATAAGTATTATATAATTAAACGTTAAAATAAATTATTAATATCTATATAAACTTATAAACAGAGTATAATATCTATTAGTAATAATAAGACTTTTAAGTAAAGAGGTTAATAGAAGGAACCTGTAAGCATAAATACCCTTTAGGAGATTTCTTAAGATATGTGTAAGGTTATAATAAGGAGTGCCTAAAGTACTTAAACCACGACGAAACTGGTTATTAGTTAAAATAGTTATTAAAAGGTGTAGATAATACACCTAAATTAAAAGTAAGGCTTTAATATTAAGAGAAACTGTACGTTTACGACTTAGATAAGTGGAAGGAATACGTCTAACAGGTTTATAAGTCTCGACTTAAAGGACATATAGGCTAAGTTAAAACTTTTACACAGGCTTAGTAAGTGTATACCTTCCCGGGAATGAAGAAGCTGGTTAAGGAAGTGGTTAATAACTGTAATATCTATTATAAGAAGTAGAACTAACATTATAAACCTTATAAACTTTTTAAACTACTCCCTATACTATAAGTGCTATAAAGCTTAATCTTACTTAACTTCGTTATTAGGATTCCAGAGTTTAAAGACCCTATTATAGGGGTTACTTATAACTAGATCCTTATAGTAGTTAATAAATTAATAAAGTGGGTTTACTTCCTGCTAACCTTAAAGGATATAACAGTGGAATAACTTACTTATGTCTTTAAGAAAGAGGTAGTTTTGTAACACCTTTAGTTAAATAATATTATTACAGATCGAGATAAGCTGATTATGTTAAAGTTCTGGTAAAGACTAATATAGAGAATGGGTGTGAAAAGTAAGCTTTTAATAGCCTTCCACTTTTAAACGGATAGCTAAATGGAGTAAGTTAACTAGATACTTATAACGTATCTTTAAGCTTATGTTAACTTTAAATAAGATAATTAGCTTAAACTATTACCTATAGCATAGATAACCTATAATATAATACTAGTTAAGTTAACAGGTATGTTACTATTCTTTACTAACTACGGTAAAGAGCCTAAGCTTTATTAAGGCCCGCCTATTAACACCCTTTAAGCTATAGTCTACATAAACCGGATATAAGAGTTATATAATTACCTATAAGCTAAACTTAAGTTCACACGTAAATAAATAAAGAAGTTTACTAATAAATACTAAATTAAGTAATTAATATTTAAGAAAGGACTTTATTACGATAACGAACGAGTTAAAGGACTGACTTTTTAAGAGGGGGATTATATTTACCTTTTTTCACAAAACCTATATTTAAAACGACTTAATAAGAAGCTTAACTTTAAAAGGTATAGACTGTTCCAGATTAAAAAGAAGGTTACCACCTTTAATTACAAATTAAACCTACCTGTTAACATAAAGGTACAGATTAAGGTTTTTTATATCTCACTTTTAAAACCTACTTTAAAAGGAGTTCCCCTGGAAAAGAAGATTAAGATTAACGCTAATAAGGACAAATACGATATTGAGGAAGTTATAGATTTATAAAAGGGAAAGAATATGTTTGAATATCTCGTTAGGTAGCTAGATTACAGCCCTAAAAGTAATTTGTAGGAATTAGTTAAAAATCTTAAATACCTAGACTTAATTATAGAGTTTTATTAGAAGAATCTAGATTAATTAAAACTAACGATAAGAATTAGAAATAAGATAAGATCTAATATCTAAATTACTATACTGAAGAGTAAGATTACCGTAAGACCTAAAGCTTAAGAAGTGGTAGGAAACTCCTTAATAGGTAAGTGTTGAAATGCAAAAGGGGTCAAGGCATTGGAAAACAGTGTGTGTTGAAGGTGATTAATTATTTCTATCTTTGAGAGTGGAAGCCGTGTTATTATAGCCGTGAGGGTGGCCAGTGCACGAAGTGCATTGGCCACACTCGCTTCTGCGAAGCGAGGTTGGCTGACTGAATACGAGGTTGGCAGTGGAGTCTGGCGTTCTTGGCTGTGCAGATCCACGGATCCAGCCACACTGTTCCAGCCACACTGGTCGGGCTAGGGTTGTGAAAACCCAACAATTATAAACTAAAATAATAACTGTGAAAGTCATGATTTTTTCACTTTAAACATGAATATCTCCTTTTACTTAACCCTAACCCTGAAAACAATGTGAAAATCGGATTCTACATCATATAATAGATATTAAAACGTATTATTTGATTATGTAAGCTTATAATTAAAAATTATTAAATTATTACTTTAATTTACCCAGTTAGGTTAAAAAAAACCTTTAGTTTTTCATAGATAGAAATAGAAATGGTATAGTAGTAAACAGCGTAATATAAATTAAAGAGCTTCCCAGTTCGAATTGCATTTGTGAAAGTGAAAAAAAAAACTGTAAATTGTAAATTGTAGAATAAAAACTATAAATCCTGTAGAATAAAGCCTGTAAACCCTGTAGAATAAAGCCTGTAAACCCTGTAGAATAAAGCCTGTAAACTCTGTAGAATAAAGCCTATAAACCTTATAAAATAAAGTCTTTAAAAAGTAAGTTTTATTTTTAATTATTATTATTTTTATTATTTCTTTAACCTTTATAAAACAAAGTATGTGAATCTTAAAAATTAAAGTTTATAAACTTTATAAAATAAGATTAATAAAAAATAAGATTTGTTTATAAAGATTACCTTTTTAACCTTAATTATTATTCTTTTTAATATTTTTTTACCTTTTTAAATGGATATATTGGCCTCTGGACAGGTTTCTGTCGCTTTATTCGCTATACTTATTAAAATAAGTTTAATACCCCACACTAAAATTGCTAAAAGCGAAAGTGAGGTATGGAGCGCCGTGTAGCATAGCGAAGAGCTGTTGCGTAATGACGAACGAAGCGACGCTAGCAATTTTAGAAAATCCCTGTTATCTTACTTAAGTGTAAAGCTAAAAGACGAACTAGTTATCCTTTTTAATTATCAGTAGAGGCTTATTACACTTATCTTAAAGGAGTTTTTCATTTAATAAATAAGGAAAATGCTTAAGTTTATTAAGAAATAGTAATTAACAGGTTAAATTACTATTTAAAGAAACTAAAAGTTAAATAACGTCTTCTTATACCTTTATAAACAGCTTAGCTAACAGTACTTAATTTTTAAGTAATCTTTAAAAAGGAGACTTAATGCCCTTTTGAGTTTATTTAGCTCTTTATTAAGAATATATTAAGTCAGGATAGTAACTTAAATTAAAAAGTATATTATATTTTTATGGAATGTCTTAAAGCTTTAAATAATTATATTAAGAGAAAGACAATTTATTATAATTACTTACTAGATAGACAAGTTTATTACCTTAAGGAGGGCTTAGCTTATATCTATTATATGCCTTAAGTAATCTTTATCTTAGTTATTTAAAGGATTACAACCTTTTATATTACTAATAAATTTAGTATTAAAATAATGTATAATTAGAAGTGTATTACTTATAATTTAAAAGATTTGAGAGAAGATTACGTGTAAATATTATTTTAAATTATCTAAACATTATAATATAATGTATTTATATATACTTTTAAGCTTAAACTCTCTTCTTATACTAATGATGCTAAAAATGTTATAAAAGGCTATTATAATACCCTTATACTTAAATCTACCTTTCTGTATGTAAATGTAAGGCTAGTTTATAATAGGTCCGCTAAGCATTACACAGTCTTTATCCTTAGTTTAAAGTAGCTAAATAAGATTTTTTCGCCTATTTAGTAAAAGCTTAAACCTTTAATCCTTAGTTAACTTAATATTTTCAAAATAGAATTAGAGAATTCTCTAATATATATTACTATTTATATATTTAGTTTAACATAAGAGTATTTTAACGTTACGGTTATAATAAAGCTTTATAAGCTATTAGAAATCTATCCTAAACCTCCTTTAAGCTGTAGTAATTCTTTATTACCTGTTAAGGTAAAGAATGCATTCCCGAATAAGTAATTATAAGTATTTACTTGTTTATACAGTATTTTGTAACTTATCTTTTAAATAGCTTAAGGTAAGTAATATTCCGTTATAGATTTCAGTATCGACTTTGCTCTTTATATAGTAACTTTACTTGTTAGGTTAGTAATCTTTCTTAAAAAGATCGTAAAGAAGCATTATAACAGCCTTATCCTAACTTTTTCCTTTACTAAGTTAGTAAGTAAAGGCGTCTAACGGGATTTAGATAATACTGATAATATCTTCCCTTATTGTCGATATAAAGTGTTAGATATAAAGACTTTATAGACTTATCTACTTATATAAATTTAAGGTAACGTGGAACTAGGAACATATAGCAGGTGCAGGGGCGGGCTACAGCTTCCGGGACCTGGGATCCTAGGATCCCGGCTCTGCAGCTTAGACTGGTCCTAGAACCTAGAGCTTGGAATCTACATAGGCCGATAGAACTTAGAATCTAAGTTCTAATTTACAGTGAACTGGTGCGATGGCGTAACAGAGAAGAAACTATAAAGAGAACCACACTTACAGAACGTTATTGTCGGCTTAAAAGGCCGACCCCTAGACTACTGGTCTTCCAATCAGAGGGACATAAATGTAACTAACGTAGAAAAACAGATACGTACCTAGTATGGAACAAAACCTAATATATAACAGTGCTTAGCATAGAACGGAGCTTAGTATGAAATAATAAAGGAAACGCGACCGTAGATTAGGTTATCTTCTTTCGATCGAAGGGCTAGAATGTTATTAGGCTTTTAATGGGAGGTCTTCATAGTGAAAATCGTTGGATTGATGATTGATTCAAAGAAGCATGGTTTAAAGAACCGCGCGGCGCGGCCCCCTTTTGACGGTAATACACGTTAGAGAACAAATCGCTATATACATAAATAGCTACAGTGATATTACACACAGAGCTTAAAAAGAACGATAGGGTCGGCCTGAATAAACGCCTTATGTTAACAGTAAGCAGTTACTGTTTTCTAGTTCTCTCTTTAATAGTATTAAAAGAAGTTAACTTGCGTCTTAAGGTTATAACAGGGGTTTCCTTCACTACTTTTATGGCTCTGAGGTAATGATTAAGATGCTCTACCAGCAGCTGAAGCCGGCAAACCTGTTACTACTAACGTAAGTTCTGCACTATATCACATAGCAGCTAAGGTAAAAGAGCTACATCGTAATCGGTATTGCCCTGTTTTTCCTTATTTACTTTAATAACTATACGTTAACCTTCCACGACTAGCACCCCTCCCAGAGCGGATAACGGACCCCGATACTTACAAGCGTATCTAAAAATGGCGCTTTATTACCAATACCTTATAATATTCCACTTAAGATCTAACAGATCTCCTTACTTAAGGAGTCGTCGAAGGATAGGGTTTATATAGATGCTAAGAGCCTCTAAGACACACTGTCTTAACTTATTATAAATACAGATTATTCCTACATATTAGTTAGTAAGCGGGGCGTTAATAAGTTTATCTAAAACAACTTTACATATTAACCTGAAATTATTAATACCTTTAAGTATATACTAAATATAGGTATAAAATCTAACCTCTTATAATACCTTATCCTTAAGGTAAAGGGTAATATTTACACTAATACTAACACGATTACTTTAAAACCTATCGACAAATAAGTTCCTGCTAAATTCTGCAATAAAGCTAATCTCGTCGTTAGCATCAAGTTCGACTAGCTTAACAGCAGTGCTTAAGCAGACATTAACTATTAAGTCCAGTTCTGCTAGTGGACTATCGCTACTACGCTTAGCTACCCTATCTTCTGCCGAATAGTTAACCATATCCTTAGCTCGCTTAACAACCTCTCCCATATTCACAATGTAACCATCGATTACGTGAAGCTATCAAGCTTCAAGGTTATAAACTGTAACAACCCTACAGGCCGTCACTTGGGCCGGGGCAGCCCGACAAATCCCCCGCAGAAGGAACAGTGCGGGAAGACAGTGCACACCGTCCAGGCGCACTAGGCCAGGGGTGCAAAGACCCAAAGCCCCTACGACCAGTAAGGTACTGCTTACAGCATGCCGAGTGCTTATATCGCGAGCAGGAGAAACCTTATAAGCAGAACACTCATACAGTGTAAAGTGCTTACATAACAAGCACCTATAACGTTACAAGTAAGGTACAGAGTACCTCCCAGTTAGTTAATATAAATAGCTATAATTATGCCTACAACCACTGTAAGGGACTTTAGTTCCTTACACTAATATTCAATTATTTATTTATATCTTACTGTTCAGACTTACCTCTATACATTATAGTAATAATAACTTACAGTAACATTAAACCCCTATTTAAGAATACTAGCTTAATAAACCGTCTTTAAAACGCCCTTTACCTATTAGCATCCTGCTATACGTTCTATCTTAACCCGCGCTAGTCCTTTTAAAGCCTATATTAGGTATAAATTATAATATAATACTAACGTCCTAATTTTAAACGCTATTTATTAAATTCCTAAACACTACCTCTCTCCTATTAATATATTAACCTCCAGAAAAGGAAAGGAGATTAAAGACGCGTAAACTTAACCTCAGCTCCCTATTATCAACAAACTAGCTACACGCCTCGAAAACTTAAACCTTAACTAGTAGGGACTAGTTAAGGAACTTAACAAAGCCTTCCCCAGAGACACTAAAAGCCACATCAGTCTTATCGAAAAACTTTAAGCTTAACTTAACGCTGTTAAACTAGAGAATAACGACCTTAAGGGCTTATAAAAGAAATAAGTAAAGCTCCCCCTACCGTTACGCTTTAAGGGAGACTTTACGTAGCTAAAGTTTTAAATAGCTTAGCTTTAAAGCTATATCACTTATTATAATAAGTAGTTCTTTAAGGAAGAAAGAAAGGTTAAGTTTACTAAAGCCTTACTAGACAGAGTAACTGCTTACTAATATAAACCTTATACGAAGATAATTAATAACCTCTTTATAAATAAAGTGTGTAAAGAGGCCCTTAAGACTTAGGCTCTTTTCGATAACTTTAACGTTTTCATCAACTAACTCTAGATTAAGTTTAGAGAACTGGACGCTCTTAAGCAAGCCAAGTAACACCTTATAGCCTTAAAGCAGACGTCCTTAATCCTTAATTTCTCCACACGCTTTAAACTAAAAGCAGTAAAGATTAAGCTTAACTAAAAAGCCTTAGTAATGCTGTTCTGGAGCGGCTTAAAGGAGCACGTCACTAGAGACCTTTACTAAGAAGATCAACCGGATCGCCTCTAAGAACTAGTCAAGATAGCTATTAAGGCTAATAACTAGTACTATAATTACTATTATTAAAAGAACTTCTAAAAAGAACAGACCCCTTACTAGCTTAAAAAGGGAAACTAATTAACCGTAACAGGTCATCACCCCGGACCAATGGACATTAATATAGTAAACCGTCAGAATCGACCTAACCGCGACAAACCTTAATAATAATAGTAATAAAAGCAGTTTAAAGACCTGTCCTAAGTCCAGTACTTTAACTATAGTAAGAAAGGTTATATAGTGCGGTAATACCTATTATTAAAATAAGTTAATTAGAAGCTGGTTTTAAAAGGAGGAAAACACATTAGGTTTAACTTAAGAGACATCTATATTAAGATAACAGGTAATAAGGAAGATTACTCTTAGATAAATAAATGTAAATTAGGAGACAAGGAAGAGAAGGAAGAAGAACCTTAAGATATAATATACTTAATCCTTAAAGGTATCTTAGAAGAGTTAGCTATAAAAGTGTAAGTCGTTATAAACCGACTCCTAAGTAGAAACTCAGAACTATTAAAGGTGTAAGTTATAAAAGACTAACTTTAAGAAAAGATGTTCTAGTTAGCTATAGCAAGCTTTAAAAACCTTACCTTATAAGCTTAGAAATTAAAGAAGTCTAGGAAAGACCCTAACTTAAACTTTATTAAGATAGTAAAAGGAGTTAAAGAATTAGCCTTCCAGGCTACCTAGGTAGTAAAGTAAGCCTTAAAAGGTGAAAGAGAATAAATTAAGAGAATTAAACTGGAGAAATAAAAGTTCTTCTTAACAGTACCCCTTAAGACTTTTAAACACTTTAAGCACGTTAAATAGATTAACACCCTCACTTCCCTAAAAGAAGGATAGCTTAGATAACTACCTTACACTAAAGCTAGTGTGCTTTAAACTAATACCTTAAAAGTCCCTTAAAAAGGCATAAAGTAAGCACACTAGTAAAGGATCTAGAAGCTAAGGGAGAAATATTAAAAGTTAATAGATAAAATAAAGGACTTATAAGTTAAAGGTCTTACTATAACATTAAAGGATAAAGTAGTAGAAATTAAGTTAAAGCTCTATAATAGAGTTTGCTTTACTAACTAGCTTAAACACCGTCTTATCAAAGAAAACCACTTTATAGAAGAATAAGCTAAGCTATTACTACTTAAGTTCTAAGAAAAGGTTTAAGAGAAATAACGTATATAAAGGTAAATGGAGGAAGAAAAAGGACAAGGCACTACTTCCCCTATTCTATACTCTACCACTATAACACTAATAGTTAATATTAACTACCCCAGTTACAAAAATATACTGTAAATCGATTATATATACGATAACTATACCCTTAACTAGTATTATAGACCTAAAGCCCTTTATAACCACTTCCTAAGCATATAAAGACAGGACTATATTATTATAAGGGTAAAGTTAAAACCAGCTTACTACTAAGTCTCCTATTCCCTAATAAGAGAATCTAACAATAAGCGAAAAGTTACTATAATTAATTAAACCCCTACTATATATTAGTAAGGAGGGGTATTTAATAACTGCCTAATTGTAACGTACTTATTATACCTTAGTGGAAAAGCTAAAAAGTAGTAAAAGTAAGAAGATTACTAACAGATCTAAAAGTAAAAAGACATTACTGTAATCTAAGCTTATAAAGTGTATTATTAACTTATTAAGGACTTTAAGAACATCGTACTATTTAAAGTCGACTGGACGCTAAGGCGTAAAAACCCTAGAAAAGTTAATTATTAAGTTTATTAAAGCTGCCCGTTTTTCCAGAAAGAATTAAGAAAAGGCTATAGGCCCTCTAGAAGGGCCGGAAACCAGTAGTTCGCTAGTTAACAAAAACCTTAAGAAAAAGGAGAGGTACTTAAAAGTTAGGCCGGATAAGACCTTAAGGATAAATAATTACTATAATTTAGATATTTAAGGAGTATAAGTATTATTTTATCAGTGTCGATATAATAGATAGAAAAGGGAGGCTATTTAAGGTAAAAGTAGTAATTAATAACGGGAGTACTTCTAACCTAATATACCCCTTACTAGTTAATTAAAGGAAACTCTTTAATTAAGAGTATAAAAAGGCCATTCCTATATAAAATGGAGAAGGAGGCTTATATTAATATAATAATAACAAAGTTACTTACCACTTACTACTCTTAATTAAAGTGGACAGGGACGAATAATAAGTAGATTTTAACGTTACATTAATTACAGGTTATAATATAATCTTAAGTTTACTTTAGCTGGAAAAGTATAACCCTGTAATTAAATAAAGGAGTAGTTACCTTACCTTTAGTAAATCCCTTAACTGTAATTACTATTTAAAGAAAGTTAGAAAAACACTAAACTGTTCTAAAGATACATAAAGCACTTAAAAATATATTAAACCCTTAGAATTAAGTACAGTTTAGGTTAGGTTTACTAAAACAGTTAAAGGACTAAAAAGTCTATTACATTACTTAAATGACAATTCAGAAGGTAGAAAGAAGCTAAGAGCTAATCTATAAATAAGCAAAAAAGTTAACTTATCTAAAGTACCTATAAAGTACAGGAAGTTCACCCTATTTTAAAAAAAGATACCGTAATTACTAAACTACAAACTATAAGATTATAAAATTAAACTAAAGCTAAGAGTAAAGCTCTGTAACTTCTAACTTTACTACTTAAACCCCTAACAGGTTAAAGCCTTAAAGGAGTATATTAATAAGAACCTAAAGAATAAGTTCATTATAAAGTCCCAGTCCCTAATAAGGTACCCAGTACTGTTTGTCCTAAGGAAGGAAGATAGTAAATTACATATAGTTATTAATTATTAAACGTTAAATAAGGATATAATTAAAAATCGCTACTTATTACCACTTATTATAAAAATGTAAAAGCGGATTATTAGGGTAAACTAGTTCTCTAGTCTTAACTTCTTTATAAGATTTAATTACGTTAAAGTGAAGGAAGAGGATAAGTATAAAATAGCTTTCCAGATTTATAACAGGTATTACCAGTACTGTGTTATGTTAATAAGATTAATAAATGCCCTTATAACTTTCTAAAGCCTTATTAATAATATTCTCCACCCCTTCTTTAATAAGTTTATCTTTATATATTTAAATAACATTCTAATCTACTTTAAAACTTTAAAGGAATATTAAAAGCACATATAACAGGTTCTAATAGCTTTTAAGAAAGTGAAACTAATAATAAACCTGGAAAAAAGCTACTTCTATGTCTAAGAACTGAACTATTTAAGGTTTAAAATAACCCTTAAAAGGCTTAAAATACAGCCGGAGAAGACAGAGGCAGTTAGGGATTAACCTACTCTAAAGAACTAAAAAGAGTTATAAGCCTTTATCAGTTTTACAAACTTTTATCGCTATTTTATTAAATACTTTACGAAAATTGTAAAACCACTTTATAAACTCACAGGTAAGGGAAAGCTATTTAAGTAGATTAATAAATAATAAAAGGTGTTTAAAAACCTTAAACACGCCTTTATCACAGCACTAGTCCTAACCCTCCCCAATTTCTCAAAGCCTTTTTAAATTAAGATTAACTCTTTAGAGTTTGTAATCAGTAAAGAACTCAGCCAAGTCTAAGATAATAAAAAACGCCACCCAGTTACCTTCTTATTAAAAGGAATCTACAGCCCAGCCTTATAATACCTAATCTATAATAAGGAACTAATGGCAATTATTTAGTATTTTACTAAATAAGCACCGTATCTAAGCGGTACGGAAGAACCGGTCCAAGTCTTCTCAGACTATAATAACCTCCAGTACTTCTTAATAAAGGAACTTAACTTATAGTAAACATAATAAGTAAAGTTAATAACCCCGTTCCACTTCCAGATTCACCATATTAAAAGAAAAGACAATAAGTAAACTAATACCCTTAACTAAAGATAAGACTATAAGGATACTAATCCAGTCCTAATCCCTGTTACCATGTTTAATAAAGCCAAAAACGGTACACTAAAGCACACACCGTAAGTGTTAGATAACTAAACATTAAAATAAACTATTAACGTCTATATAAACTTATAAATAAAATATAATATCTATTAGTAATAATAGGACTTTTAAGCGAGAAGGCTAGTAGAAGGAACCTGTAAACATAAGTGTCCCTTAAAGGACTTCTTAAGGTATGTATAAAACTGTAGGAAAAAGTGCCTAATATATTTAAATTACGATAAAACCAGTTATCAGCTAGAACAGCTATTAAAAGGTGTAAACAGCACACTTAAACTAAGAGTAAGGCTTTAGTATTAAGAGAAACTGTATATTTATAACCTAGATAAATGGAAAAAGTACGTCTAGTAGATTTATAAGTCCCAGTTTAAAAGACATATAAGCCAGGCCAAGACTCTTACACAGGCTTAATAAACGTACACCTTCCTGGGAATAAAAAAGCTAGTTAAGGAAATGGTTAATAACTGTAACGTCTGCTATAAAAAGTAAAACTGACGTTATAAGCCGTATAAACTACTTAAACCACTCCCCATACTATAAGCACCATAAAGCTCTATCTCACTTAACTTCGTCACTAAGATCTTAAAGTCTAAGGACCTTATTATAGGAGTCACTTATAATCAGATCTTTATAATAGTTAACAGATTAATAAAGTAAGCTTACTTTCTACTAACCTTAAAGAATATAACAGTAAAATAACTTACTTATATCTTTAAGAAAAAGGTAGTTTTATAACACCTTTAACTAAATAATATTATTACAGATTAAAATAAACTAATTATATTAAAGTTTTAATAAGGATTAATGTAAAGAATAAGTGTGAAAAGTAAACTTTTAACAGCATTCTACTTACAGATAGACGGCTAAACAGAGTAAGTTAACTAGATACTTATAACGTATCTTTAAGCGTATATTAACTTTAAATAAGATAATTAGCTTAAACTATTATTAATAACACAGATAACTTATAATATAATACTAGTTAAGTTAACAGGTATATTACCGTTCTTTACTAATTATAATAAGGAGCTTAAGCTCCGTTAAGGCCTACCTACCAGCACCCCCTAAGCTATAGTCCGCACAAATTAGATGTAAGAACTATATAACTACCTGTAAGCCGAACTTAAGTTTATATATAAATAAATGAAAAAGTTTACTAATAAACACTAAATTAAGTAACCAGTGCTTAAAAAAGGACTCCACTATAATAATAAATAAGTTAAGGAACTGACTTTTCAAGAAGGGGACTATATTTACCTTTTTTCATAAAACCTGTATTTAAAACAACCTAGTAAGAAGCTCGACTTTAAAAGGTACAGACCATTCTAAATTAAGAAAAAGGTTACTACCTTTAATTACAAACTAGACCTACCTACCAGTATAAAGATGTAAACTAAGGTTTTTCACATCTCACTTTTAAAACCCACCTTAAAGAAAGTTCCTCTAGAAAAGAAGATTAAGATCGACACTAACAAAGATAAGTATAACGTCAAGAAAGTCGTGGATTCACGGAAAGGGAAAAACACGTTTAAATATCTCGTTAAGTAATTAGATTACAGCTTTAAAAGTAACTTATAAGAACTAGTTAAAAACCTTAAATACCTAAACCTAATCACAGAGTTCCACTGAAAAAATCCAGATTAACTAAAGCTAATAATAAAAATTAAAAATAAGATAAGATCTGATATTTAAACTACTATACTGAAGAGTAAGACCACCGTAAGACTTAAAGCTTAAGAAGTAATAAGAAACTCCTTAATAAGTATAGGAGGATATTTATCAAAACCCTTAACCAGGGTTATAAGGACCTTAAACCTAATAAGGAGGCTAAGCCTTTAAAGTTCCCAGTAAGCTCTACACGAAAATAAATACTGTTAAGAAGAAAAGTTAGCAAAAGAAAAATAAGTAAAAAAGTCGTTAAAACCCTTATAGGAAGTTAAACTTATAATCCCTCACTAAAGAAAGCAGTTATAAACTAAGTTATAAAGTAACTACTCGCTATAAAGACCTTACTAAAAAGTTCCCCCAGTTAAAAGACTCTACGTCTTTAAAAGGAGCGTTTAACCTAACCTCCTCACTTTCCTAAAACTCTAATAGCTCTGCTTTATAACTAAACACTTTTATAGCCCAGTCCTTAAGGCAGGACCGTTACTTATAAAGGCACACCAGGCGTACTAACACCTTTTAAAGCTTAATAATAGCCTTATAAAGCTATTAAGTAATAGACTTAACTTATAAATTAAAGCTTTACTTTTTAATAAGAAGAGCCTTTAACTTCACTTCACTAACATTAAAAACGTTACATTAGGAAGGTTAATGCCTCTTTAAATAATAGTTGTAACTATTAGACTAGTTCGAAACTTAACAGATAAGCAAAGGGTCAGCAGATTTATAAAAAGAACAAGGGGACATTTCACCATTAAACGTGTATATATAAGCTGTAAGGTTTAAGTAACAGTTAATACTTCTACCTTATTCCCGTTTTAAGACCTAGGAGCTGGATATTTGTTACATAATGAAATAGTAAAAGGAGAAACTTACCTTTTAAGTTCTTTATAGGAAAAGAACGTTAAAGAAGGGGAATTGTATAACGACCCTATAAGCCGTCATTTAAACCAGGGCAGCCTGACAAATCCCCTGTAGAAGGAACAGTATAGGAAGACAGTATATACCGTCTAGGTACACTAAGTTAAGGGTGTAAAGATTTAAAGCCCCTATAACTAGTAAGGTGCTGCTCACGGCATGCTAAGTGCTTATATCGCAAGTAAGAGAAACCTTATAAACAGAACGCTTATATAGTGTAAAGTACTTGCATAACAAGCACTTATAACGCTATAAGTAAGGTACAGAGTACCTCCTAATTAGTTAGTATAAATAGCTATAGTTATGCCCATAACCACTGTGAGGGACTCTAGTTCCTTACACTAATATTCAATTATTCATTTATATCCTACTGTTCAGACTCACCTTTATGCATTATAGTAACAACAACTTACAGTGACATTAAACCCCCGTCTAGAAGTGCTAGCTTAATAAACCGTCTTCAGAACGCCCCTTACCTATTAGCGTCCTGCCATATGTTCTGTCTTAACCTACGCCAGTCCTCTTAAGGCCTATATCAGGTGCAGGTCGTAATATAAACTTAACTAAGCCCGCGGCCTAGACAGATATAGTATTTAAGTAACTGCAGGAATATAAGCCAAGCTTAAACAATACGGCGGATTTGTCAGCTATAACGGGCCCGGTGTTATACAGTAACGTCCTAGTCTTAATAATTGACAGTTTCGGCATGGGATAAGGGCATTCGAACAGCACTAACGATAGGTCGATCCCCGACGTGGCGTTAGTGAAGCACAACTTCCGTAGTTCCTAGCAGGGCAAGAAGAGGAAGAAATCCTGCACTGGGACGTTGGGATTTAAATACTCATAATGCCGGGATAAGATCACTGCGGCTGCACGCGAGCAGGCGAGCAGAATATTTATTAAAGTTGTAATTAATTATAAAATAACAGCATTAGATCACAACCTAAAAAAGAGCCACCTTTAACATAAAGCATCTAAGAAGTGGATCTCAGGAACAGCCACTAACAGAAACTAATTGTTAGGCTAGGGTTAAAACGCTTAAAAAAGCCCCTTGAAAGATCCAGAAGGATATAGGGACCTGAGGCCTTGGGTCCAGCTTATAAGGACTTAGGATTTGGTCCACTTAAATTTAGAGGTCCTCACTTTATACCGTAGGCCCTATCACTTTATACCGTAGCCCATTGCAAACCCCATACATAACCCTAACCCCCGATGCACGGTCGTAAACGCGTAATTAACCCACACTTAAAGATCTCTGCACTATGTATCCAAAAGTCCAAATTTAAAGCATCACCATTAGAGTCGCGCAAACGCAGTATCACTATAACTATAACTAACCATTACTACCACGATCCTGCAAAGGCTTACAGTAAGCTGTAAACACCTTTAATCAATTGCCCTGCTAATAGCGATAGATAGATACTGATTTTTTCGACGAGTACAGCGATTGGAGTGGCTACGAAGACTTTAATTACGAGGACGATCTAATCCTGGCTGTCGATAAGGATATTCTACCGTTCTTGAACCCCCCTGCGAATTATGCCCTCCTTGCGAGTAAATATAACAGTCTTAAGGCCCTTATAGAAGATCTACATAAGTTCTATGCCTTTACGCATTTCTCTGTCATTAAACAGAGGTTTAATAATTACGTTAAAGGCTTTAAACCGATTAGAGTTAACTTTATTTACGTTAGAGGTATGATTTGGAAGTAGGAGGCCCTTTCTTGCGATATAAGTACTGTTAAAGTTGGCTATCCTTAAAAAGGAACCGTTAAGGCCTTATTTATAAATAGTGAAAGGCGTTAGACTTTTAAAGTTAGAGAAAGCTGTAAGAGTTATTATAGTTATAAACTGGAAGATTAGGTACTTAAAGCGAGGTTTAATAAGGTGTAGAAAGACTTTATTACTGAGTATATTGACCGGCCAGTAGTGAAAAGCTAAGAGGTTACTATTAAACTAAAGAAGCGATTCTTTAGTATCGTCTTTATTATGTAGCAGCTTTAGATATGCCGTTAGCGCCTCTGTAAGGAAATAATGAAAAGATATAACTCCTTCCTAACTACTATCCTCTTTCTTAACAGTAAAGGTATTCCCTACACCGTTAAGTAGGCTAAATCTCCAAATAGTGACAATATAGAGGATAAGAACAGCTTTAAAAAGCTAGAGGGTTTATTTTAGATAACTTTATAGATTAAGAAATAATAAGGATAGTATCTTTAAGTATAGCTTTATAATAACACTTATAAGATTAATAATAAGAACTTTACTTTCTTTTAAATCGTTACCCTTAACTATTAAGGTAAGGCCTTTAACTGCGCCTTCAGCTTAATTAATAATAAGAGATAAGGTAGCTTCGATTAGTTAATGGAGTAAGTTAACGCTGCACGGCTAAGAGCTGGGGCGTAGCCCTTAGGTGTAACTATTACTAACTTTAACACAGTTATAAGAGGTGCTGTTACGGTTAAATATCTTAAGGCGAAGCACTAGGTTTGCATATTCCACCTTAATAAAAATACTACCTTTTAGATTAAGAAGAAGTGGAATAAGGAGGCTATAGCTAGAGTTACTAAGGCTTTAAGATTACCTTTACTGTTAAGTTAAGCTAACGATAAGAGTAATTTAAATTAAGTGTATAATAAAAGCGTTATCGATTATAATAAGAGATTTATCGACAGTAAGCCTAGCAGAGCTCCTAAGACGGTAGAGTACTTAATAGCTAGTATTTATAAGCTTTAGGAGTCTGTAATATACACTTACATTAAAGATAAATTTAAAGTTACGTAGGAGAAGTTACAGGCCTACTTTTACCACTAAACAGCTATTTTATAGTATCTTAAAGAGACTTAGATACCTTATAAAAAGTAATAGGCTGGTTACTATATTAACTGTAACTTAAATTTCGGTTAAAGGATTACATCTTTAGTAAAGTCTGTTAACTGTTATCTTAAGTTATTTATTATTATTAGCTAAAGTTCTGTATTTAATTACATTAAGCAGTCTCTTAAGATAATTAAAGTTATAAAGAGTAATATCGGTAAAGCCCTTAAAGATAAGAGGAATTGCTTACGTTTTAACTTCTTAAATAAAGATTAGTTTAATAATACGCTTTATAACGTCTTTATTAAAGCGCTAAATCTAGTTATAAAGTAACGTTAGATTATATTAAGTGTTATTCCGATAAAGACTAAGTTTAACCTTACACCTTTAATTAATTATACTTACAGGGTAAAGGCTTAGTACGGTCTACCTTATAACTATAAGCTTTTTAAGCGTTACTGTAAGAAGTTACCTCTTACTAGAGATGACTTCTACTGCTTCTGGTAGCTGAAGCGTAGGCTTGCTGTAGAGGACCCTCTATTACAGATTTAGGAGTTTAACGTTATCACCACTCTTAAGGGTTAGCTGCGCCGCTTTACCGCCTTTACTAATAATGGTAGAAAGGCCCTTATACTAACGGCACTACCACTAGGAGGTAATTAATTAGACTAGGAAGATAAGGTTATTATACTAGCTATTTAACCCCCTACTCTGCAGCCCACTCGTAACAGCACTCCTAAGAAGGCTATGCCGAGGAAGAAAGCCGCTAAGAAGCAAACCCTAAGCTATTAGTCGGGGATAATGCCTAGTCTTCACCATAACCCCTCGAGCTGGGAGGGCGTTAACCTTAAGAGGAGCTAGACGACGGTCTCCCTTACTCCCAGTGTAGGGCTGGTGTCTAGCAACCCCGGGGTTATTCCTAGTACACCCTCTTTAACGGTAATGGTGACCGCTTCAGCACCAGTGGGAATTATAAAGAGAGGAGGCGGAGTGGTTGGCACTCGAAGGAGCACTCGCAAGGCACCGGCACTGCAGAGATTCCGAGAGTAGGGGTAGGGGGTAATACTGGCCAATCACGTGGTCGCAGGGGCTTAGTCAGCAGAGTAATTATATGTAGTCAATTGAGTTTTATTGCGGAAATCGCGGAATTGCGTTATTTTCGCTCTGGGGGCTTGCATCTATTAATGTGGTGGCAGTTTCGCTGTGGGCGAATGACTCGGATCAATTACGCGGCTGCGACCGTGCATCGGGGGTTAGGGTTATGTATGGGGTTTGCAGTGGGCTACGGTACAAAGTGATGGGGCCTACGGTACGGCGTGAGGACCTTTAGATTTATACGCTAGTCGGGCCCGGCCTACAGGTAGTTTTCCTTGTTACGGTAGTAACGATTATAATACTGCATTTCTTGCAATGAAGCATCCTTCAACTGCTTATGACACAAGCTTGGCCTTTTGCCTGGCCGATAAATCCAGATGCGTTCGGAATCAGTGTAGACTCTGCGACTGTTCTTAGTGTAATTGCATTCAGACCTGTTTCTCGTCGAAACTCTCTCTGTCGCAGCTTGCGGAAAGAAAGTGGGTGTGAAGGCAACCAAACCTTACAGCAAAGATGCCCTTATTGGCCGGATTGTTAGTCGTGTTGTTGCCCCTGGCACACATGGTGATGGGTATTCCCTCGAGTTTGTGAGGTTCGATATCCCGGGAGAGCCTATCGTTGGCCTTATTGACACTTTGAGGTTTGTCAATCATCGGTGTCGAAATCCTTCAGCGGCAGGTCGGGGGATGAATATTTCAGGGAAATAGGTAATCTCGGAGCTGCAGCTGCAACCCAGTCTTGGGATCTACTTATACTAGGTAAGGAGAGTACATACAGCAGCGTACTGTGTCAGCTAGAACCAGAGGCGCAGCGGCCTGTGCGGAGAAAGTTTGAACATCGAAGGCATGGACACTTTCAGTCTCTACTGTAAGCTATCCTGCTAACTAACAGAGTTAAGAATACAACGAACGTGCCTGCTAGAGTTGCGAGTAGTCTCTTCGGGCTCGCCCTCGACGAATAGGCTCGAGCAGGGAGTCCCGATTTTTTTGTTTTGTGATACGACGTAGCAACCCCCTTTCCGTCTCCGCCCAGAAGCAAGAAGAACCAGCTACAACAACAGACAACCCAAAGCAACTGCTACAACACCTCCCCTTAAAACCCCAACCTCTCGCACCCTCCCCTCTCCCCCAGACTTAAGAGGCACACCAGTCTGCGCCGCCCCACCAACACCCTCTGTTGACTTCCCAGAAGCCCCCACAACACCAATACCTGCCAGGCCGCTCGATCTTGTCCCCGCAGCATCAGCGGTATAAGCACCCTCAGGAACCGTGAACTTCATAGTCGGCTCGGCCAAGCACGTGGGGCGCGGCATCCCGAGGGTGGCCTTTTCACACATGCTCGCTGTGCTGTACATTTCCGCGATCCACGCGGGGTTGATGTCAAACTCGGACTTGTCGGTCATGCGGGTGAAGTAGCCTGGAACTTCGATATCGAGGCACCTGGGAGGGACCGGTCAGTGTGTAGGGGGCCAGAAGGAGGAGGAAACTTGCTCAAAGTAGGAGGAGAAGGAGATGCATTTGGCGACGGTTTCAAATTTCTCCCCTTTCGTGCAAGCCTCCTCCCAGCGTGTTAAAAGGTCGTCGAGGCAGGAAGTTGCCGCGCTAAGAGGGAACCCCGGGTTAGATGTGAACGGATGGTGAGTCAGGGCTGCTTCTTTAGGTGTGGATTTTACATTGCTCGTGGGTCTTGTGCTGTCGTAGGGCTGGGATGACTAGTGAGAGGTGGAGGAGTGCCAGGCTGGGGAACGACAGTCTGGGCTAAGGCTCCCGTTGCAAGGGAGAGCAAAGCTACGACGGCTTGCTTATTGGCGTGCATTTTGTGTTAGGCGTTTTCCGTTTTCCTTTTTGGCAAGAGGGAACTAAAACGCCGTGGAGCGATTACTGCGAGAGGAGAAAGTCAATCCTTGAGAATTCCGCACTCAAGGGCCGAGCTGCTGTTTATCAACTCTTATCAGGGGCTAAGTAGTCATTTCCACTCGGACGATCGGGTCGCCCAAATAGGTTATGGCGCTCCTCTGAGAGCTGCAGGCACAACGCCTCAAATCCCCGATGTTGTGTCTTGGTGCGGCTGTGTGGCGGCGGTATTGAACGGCTGAATGCCGGATTGCGGACATTACGTTCAGCTTGGCGCCTCATCAGATGTGGCTTGGTGGTGAACCCAGCTCACCCCAGCTCAGAACCACGAGCAATGGAAATCTGCTGCGTTCTGATCGTCGCAGTTACCATCCTTGTATCTGTTCTGAACTCCGAGAACCATCGCGCTGGCCGTTGGCCTACTAGTAGAAGACTCCCACTCTCCCCTTTGCACTCTCCTCGAATGCCCACGACAGAATGCAACGATACGAGCTTGCATAGCCGTCCTCAACCGTGCCATCATAGTTATCACATTCAGCCCCGTCACCGGTTAACAACACAGGCCCCAATATACTGCTCTGTTTACGCTTGCCCCATCTACAGCTCCTATACCACTCTGAGAAAAGGCACAGTCGATCGAACCACCGAGATAAAACGATACCTGGGAGAATACAGATTGCTTTTAATACGCTTATCCGCGTCGCATAGAGTAAGCTAAAAGCTAGACTGAAGGCTTTAGATGTGACTATGAATTCACCATGTTTTTATAAGGATTGTTTCTGTCTGTATTTTGTAATCGCAACTTCAATAAATATCCCAATCGAAGCAAGTATTATAAAACCCATTATAAAGAATTTTTTAATCATTTTAGTGTTGCTGTATGATATAGAAATGTAGATATCTCTAGTCCCAGTGCTGTTATATTTAAGGATTAGCTTCAGCAGTGAACCGGGATTAAGGTAGTATGTCCTAAATTCCTAGATCACAGTTAACAGCATTTTACCTTAGTTCTTAGACTTGCAGTGGTCAGAAAGCTCCAGCAAACCAAGGTTCAAGGAAGCGCTACAACTATGCAACAGTATAATTGCCGCTTAGTAGATTTCATTCTCCATTTCCTAAATGGAGGTTTCTGTCACTAGTAGATCTACTATTCGTTCTCACATCCTTGCGAAAGTTTCCATAACTCAGACCACCAATGCCTACATAGTAGAGCTACTAGCCTATATATATATATATATATATAATCTGTAACATTAATATATATCTAAAAATACCAGCCAGTTAATTACCGCTAACTATAATTAGCTGACGCTTCTCTTTTAGGTTCTCTAGGTACATTGCTGATCGAGCAGGCTGCTCTAACAGGTGCTGCTCTAGTAAGGATGTAGTCTTAACCAAATCGATCGGTTATCTGATTAATTAAATCTACTGTAAATTTAAGTATCTTATCTAGTAACTGTAACTACCTTACTAGACGAAGCATATTCTTAATAACGTAAGTAGTAATTTATATTACTAGCTGCTATAGTTAACATCTCCTAATCGTACGCTTATTATATACGTAACGTATAAGTGCCTTAAATTCTAAAATAAAGGCGGACAGTAAGATAATCTAATACACTAACTCCTAAACTAAGTGTAAGTAAGCAAGCTCTATAAGCGAAGGGATGGAGAATTACTTAGCAAATCTATAAATCTTCACATTTCTAATAAATATTACAGAAACTAGCTTAATTAGCTATATAATTTACTTAATACTTATCCTTACATTAGATTACCTAACTATAAACTTAGAAATGAGATTTAGCTTCTTTATAAATAGACTACCTTTACTTTTAAGATTGCAGTTATATAAGATATCTTACTTACATTTAAAGCTAAACAGTACCCTAACTTAGCTATAAGATTTAAAGTGACTGTAAGTATTAGTCTTATCTGTTACTACCTTTTCGTAAGACGTTAAAGAGTAAGGTAATTTAAAAGTATTAGCTTTATTAGTTTTCTAAAAGGAGAAAAAGTCCTGACATAGGAGTTTCTTTAAGTTATTACTATCTGGTAACTTCTCCGCTACATTTACTGTAATTTTAGGAATTTCTTCAAGTAATTTAAAAGCCCCAGCGGGTATAAAGCCTGAATAAGCACTAGTATATATAAATTAGATAAAATGTAAGAAAATATTAATATTTATATCCTCTTAAACGATACAGTCTTCTTAAGACTCCTTTATCCTGTTATTAGTAATAGCATTAAGTAAGCTTAAAAGATAAGACATAACGCCTTTATAAATGAAAAACATTATTATGTTATATCTTATAACAAACTTAAACAGCTTTGTTACTAAAAGTTTAAAAACGTAACATATTAGTAAAAATCTCATTATAATATTAAATATACATACTACTTAAACATTTTAAGACTAATACCTAATAAACTGGGAGGATATTAGAAATGTGACATTTTATGCAGCGTCTTAAAGATATTTAGTATTTAATAGATAATAATCTATATTTAGAAAGTTATTAAGTAATATAGTACTTTAGGTAGAACTAGCTATTAATTAAATAATAAAGATTATGTCCTTAATTTACAGATTATCTTATTAGTATTAAGTTACAGGTATATAATTACCTTAATCTCAGTTTATAAGTACCAGATCCTAACCTCAGGTCACCCAGGAGCCTAGATTCCTAAGCACGACTTAACCACATCTAGGATTATAAATGTTAAACACCCTAAATAAAATTTTCACATCCTTCTTTCTATTATCCCTTTAAATTATATGTTATATTATTATTACTTTTTTTATTTCTGGGTATAAGATAACTATTATATATAATCTTATAAATATTAATAAATGTATTACAATCAGTATTATTATTATTATTTGTCTTACACCATAGGAACTGAAAGCTCCGCCCGTGAGGGCAAGCGGTCCCTCTACTGCTAACTATCTACTGTCGGAGCGTGGTCGGAGCGTTTCCACCCCGCCCACTCTTCTGTTTATCCTACTGAAATACATGGGGTTTGGTCTCGACTACCAAACGCGGTGACAGGTCATAGAGTTAGTGCCTTGTACTGGTGTGTGTCACAAGTAGGATGGGGGCGTGAGCGGGTCGTTCTCGAATCAGTATTAGCCTTATTATTACTAGTTCTCTATTAACAGTAGTGATAAACTTACTCTAACAGCTTTACATTATATAGAATACGCTACTTATATATAAAGATGGAAAATAAAGACGTCACTATATAGAAAGAGGAGCTTGATAAATATATATTAAGAAGAAGATAAATAAGAGAAACTTATTAGATATGATGTAATTACATTCTTTACTAATTACTTTAAAAAAGTCTTAACAGATTAGATAATAATGCTCTAAAAAGCCATAATACCTAGTAATATAATAAGTTTAGACCCTTATATTATAACTGCCTTTAAGTTACTAGATACGGCTAAAACTGGTAAGGATAGTATATAGTTTAAACTTACTTATATTTAGCTAATACATGTATTTAAGTCACTTAAAGGGATTATTACGTCTAATTAGGAGACCAGAAAGCTCCTAAACTAATCCTTAAGGTATTGTAACGTAAGTATCGTTATTGATATATATATATTAGCGTTTAAGAGTAAACAGATATTTTAAGATAAGAGGTAATTAAATATAAACAAATTGTTAGGTATTAGAGAACACTTATAAAACCTTTACTTATCTTTATCTTTATATACTTAAAGGTAGTGGAGGTAGTTATATAAGTGTATTTGCTTATTTTATATAGCTTTAACTAATTACTTTAATGAAAAGTTATTAGTTAAGATTAATAAACTAATGTTAAAAATCCTTACCTTTACTGTAATGTATAAGTGTACCTGCTAAACTCATTAAATTATCTTAACTTCTTACAGTTATAGTAGAATTAGTAACTAGATTAGGTTTATTATTTAATATATAGGGGTTTATTATAAAAGTTAAGTAAGACTTACTTAAGGAGTAAACGGAAAGTGAAAGAGTTACTTAATACACTGTACAGCGTGCTTTAATAGGAGTTCAGATTTCAGTATCCTAAGGTAATGGTTTTAGTAGACTAAAGTTAGGCTTTTTACTAGCGGATATTACTATTACTTATCTGAGACACTTAAATCAGTACTTTTATAACCCTTAATAAGAACTTTAGCAATCTTAAGCTGGAACTTCGGTAGAGGCCTGCTTAAACTAATGGGGCTTCAGTAAGCCCTATATGGACTTTAATATGCTTGCTTAGACTTTAGTAAACCCTTACCTGGACTTCGATAGACCCTTATTCTAACTTTAGCTAACCCTTACCTAGGCTTCAGTAGGCTCTATATAGACTTCAGTGGGCTTGCTTGGACTTTAATAGACCCTTACCTAGACTTTAGTAGACCTTTGTTCTAACTTCGGCTAATTCTTACCTAGACTTTAATAAACTCTTATCTTAACTTTAGTAGACCTTTGCCTAAGCTTTAGCTATATAGTTACTATAGACTTATTACAGGTAATAAGATATAAATTTATTAAGAGTTTATAAGGATTTATTAAATGCTTACTTACTTTACTAACGAAACTAAAAGGCGTTTTTGTTTTTATTATTATTATATAGCTAATCTGTAAACATCATCTCGTTATCAGTATATTAAGAATATAAGAAAGGGTTTCTATTACAACTTGCACCTGACATAAGCCTCGAGAGGACTGGCGCGGGTTAAGACAGAACGTATAGTAAGACGCTAATAGGTAGGGGGTGTCCTGAAGATAGCTTATTAAGCTAGCACTCCTAGACGGGGAGTTTAATGTTACTGTAAGTTGCTGTTATTATAATGCACAGAGGTAAGTCTGAACAGTAAGATATAAATGAATTATTAAATACTAGCGTGAGGAACTAAGAGTCCCTTACGTCTATTATGGTTATGATGATAACTATTTATACTAGATAGCTAAGAGGTACCTTGTACCTTACTCGTGGTGTTACAAGTGCTTACAGAGCAAGCACTCTGCACTGCGCAAGCGCTTTGCTCGTAAGACTTCTCCTGCTCGTGGTGCAAGCGCTCGGCATGCTGCGAGCACCACCTTATTAGTCGTAGGGGCTTTGGGTCTTTGCACCCCTGGCCCAGTGCGTAGTACCGTATGTACTGTCTTCCTGCACTGTTCCTTCTGCGGGGGATTTATCGGGCCGCCCCAGCCCAAGTGACAGCCTGCAGGGTCGTTACAGTTTCCCTAAACGCGGTTTCATGCCAGGCTAGGATCTTAGTATTAGGTTACATTAAAGCACTAAAATCCTAGCTTTAAGCTACCTAAATCCAAGCTCCAAGTTGCACCCTTAATCCAATTCCCCAGATAAGGCCCTGGCAGCGTTTAGCTAGTATTTTTAGATATAAATTTAAAAAGCTGGAATTTAAGGTACTGAACTTAAGATCTTAGATACAGAACCTCTAAATTAGAAGTCCACGGTTCCTAGCTCTATAAGTGTCTAGACCGATTAGTTAGCGTATAAGTTAGGTAATCTAAGAACATTACTACAAAGCAGCTATATTACCTCTAAACGCAAGTTAATTAAAAATCACTGGAAAATGGTAACTGCTTAATAAGCGCCCTTTTAAGCAACATATATTCAGTCTCTATTCTTTAAAACAGTAAAGCAAGTTAAACTGAGTAAACACTGCCGTTAAGCAGCCGTACTACATAATACTAACTAGAACAGTTTAACATACCTTTAGGATATAGGACTAGCTAGCCCTACACCTTGTACCCTTAATAGTATTATAATGCTTCTTTCTATACCTCCTTATTTATAGAAGCTATTTATTACATCCTAAACTTTTAAAAGAAATATCCATATATAATATTTAAGCTTCTAAGTTTAAAATCGTCTGCACTTCTTTAACTTATAAATTATTACTAAATAAGCTTAGTTAAGCTGGAAATCCTATATAACAGACGTAACGTATAAGTGTTTTAGGTTTGTTAACTTAAATAATAAGATATTAAGGACTTAGAAGCTAGTTATATAGTAAGTTATAATTTAAGATTCATATAGGACCTTAAGTCTAACAGCTACTGTTAATATTAAACCTAATAAATGTCTAGAATAACTTACTTAAATATAACGAAAGATTTCTTAACTAATTAGATAAATTCAACTTTAGAATCTACGTCAAATCCATCCTTGCTAAAAAGACGTATAACTTTATCATATTTTATAAAAGCGTATATATTATATATAAGGGATAACTGTTATCTAAAGTTAGAAAGAAGTAAGGCATACGCTTCTTATACTTATCTCTTATATCTCTTTAATCCGGTTTTAAGGCTCTTACAGAGGCTAGGGTCTAGGATCCAGGAGCCTAAGAGCATGCTCGCACTTAAAACCTAAGCCCTAACATGTCCCAGATCCAGGACCTAGCGAGGAATTTTATATAATACTTTTTATAACCCCCTTTTACTACTTACTATTACTTTATTACCTGTCGTTAAGTAAGTCGATTCCTACCACATTACACTAATTAACACGCCTATTAGAAGGTAAGTTATTAAAGATAGACTTATAACAACATCTTAAAAGCTAAGTATAGAAACTAAAGGGGAGTGCTAATAAAGCTTATAAAGAAGTCCTCGAACTTATAGTTATTAATAAGCTTATTAAAGGAGATTACAAGATAGGAAACGTAAACGTACTAGCGTTTCATCTTATAAATATTAATATACTTATTAACGTAAATACCACTAGAGATTAAAGTGATATATATGTAAACGAAGTTAAGCTAGCCTTATAAACGCAGTTACGACTAGGAGAGTAAGAGCTCTCTCGTAATAGAGGTAGTAGTAATAAACTTAAAGCGACATAAACTAATACATCTTTAAGAGAGGCAACTAAAGAAGGAACCCCTTAAAGGTAAAGAAAAGCTAGAAGAATAAATTTACTTCATAATAGACTTATAAAGTCTGACGTAATCAGTAACTTTACTAATAACTGCGAAAAAACCCTCTTAGACTGGGTAAACTTACTTTGTAAGATTATCTTACTGATAAATATTATAAGTATAAATCCCTATATTATAACAGCTTTTAAAGTTATAAACAGTATTATCTGTAAGTAAGGTACTATTATATTATAGCGTCTTACTAATGTTTATTTAATACAACTCTTTAATTCCCTTAAAGCTATTATAAAATTCGAAAGAAATATTAAACAAATTTACCACAAGCCGTACTACTAAGATAATTATATTACTATAGATATATATCTAAGCGCCTAGGAAAGTTACTTAAATATAAATGATTTAAAGTGTAAGTTAAGATAAACCTGGAAGCGGTTTAGTAAAAGCTAAAATAACTTAGCCATAATGTCATTACTTTTTATATTAGTTTATTTAAACGTAATTAAGTTAGCTATATATATAACTTTTACTTTTAAAATACTATTAGTTAATTATTATAGAGTAAAGACTTTAAGAATATAAATAACTTAACTTTAACTCTTATAGCGACTGAAATTTATAAAGCGTACCCTAGTAAGCTTATAGATACCTGTGCTTATTTTGCTAAAGTAGTAGAAGTTGCAGTCCGATCGAACCATTCCTTTAATATAAGCTAGTTTTCTACTGTAGAAATTATACGGAGTCTCTCCAAACTTAATTTAAGATATCTTTTTTTTTAAATTAGATTTACTTATATCTAGGTGTAGCTTAGCTAGGTGTGCCTTATGTATCTTAGTGTAGCTTGGAGCTGGGGATCTAAGTGTGCTTCTGGATGTAGTGTGGAGCTAGGTATCTAAGTATACATTTAAGTGTAGTGTGGAATTAGGGATCTGGGTGTACATCTAGCTGTGCTTCTAAGTGTAGCGTAGAACCAGGGATCTGGGTATACATTTAAGTAGTGTGGAACTGGGATTAAGTGTAGCGCTTAAGTGTACACTGTTACCTTAAAGCCAGGGGCTGTCAGCTTAAAGTTAAGGATCTAGGTGTAGCATTTAAATAGTAAGATATAGCTAAGAGCCAGGATCTAATACGTATAGCTTAAAGCTTAAATATATTACTTAATACACGTCTTTCTTTATTTAATAAACGTAACCTTATTACAACCTGCACCCGACACAGGCTTTAAAAGGACTGGCGTGGGTTAAGATAGAACGTATAGCAAGACGTTAAAGGCTGAATGGGCGTTCTAAAGACGGCTTATTAGGCTAGCACTCCTAGACGGGGGTTTAATGTCACTGTAAGTTATTATCACTATAATGCACAGAGGTGAGTCTGAATAGTAGGATATAAATGAATAATTGAATATTAGTGTAAGGAATTAGAAGTCTCTTACAGCCATTATGGCTACGATGATAACTATTTATACTAACTATTTAAAAGGTACTTTGTACCTTAATCATTGTGCTTACTCTCTTAAGGAGAGAGCAGGGTGATTACTTTTCCAGCTACTCACTCTAATTACTAGGTTTTAACGAGATTAGGATGATTAACTAACGACAGGTCGTAGGGGCTTCAGGTCTTTGCACCCCTGGCCTAGTGCGTTAGTACTGTACGTACTGTCCTTCTGCACTGTTCCTTCTGCAGGGATCCGTCGGGCCGCCCTGACCCAAGTGACGGCCTGTAGGGTCGTTATAAACCTATATATAGCATAACACTCTTTAATTTACTAAGGAGATGTTATAATATAACTTAAGTCAGTTTATAATCTAATTCCTAATTTACTATATATAACTGCAGTAATAATATGCTGGTAATTAGTTAGAGTATCTTCTTTATATATATAGAACTCTTATAAGAATTTGTTAAGACTTACTTTTAAGTCTTTAATTAATTAATATTCCTTTAAACTAATACGAAGATTAAAGAGCTTATATAGGTTATTAAGCAGAAACTGAATAATAATATTCTTTAAATACTTACTACATTTAAATTATTAATATCTTATAGATGTCCACTTCAAAAGTTTTAACCAGGCCAAGTAAGGCGCTATACTTTATTGGGACTGTAATTAGTCTTTTTAGCCAGATGAATTTGCTGCTGAGCTTAAGCTACTGAAAACCCAGGATAGGCAAAACCATGCGCTAATGCCCTACCGATTACATCCCCTAAATATAGGCCTCCTCCTCTAAAACGCCGATTAGTATGATATTGACACTAGGCAAGCTCAAAAACAGACTAGCGTGTTGGTTAAAACATTTGAAGTAGACATCCGTAGTTACTCATATAGATTCTCGCTATAGTAGCTGCAGAAGCAGTTACTGCTCTTAAAGCGAGAGGGTTACACTATATAAATATTAATATAAGGATATGTACTTTATAATAATATCTTTAAAACATAAGTAATAACGCAACACACTGTATACGCTAAGGCTGCTAACACTACTATTATTACTACTACTTACTACCTACTACTAATTACTACCACTATCACCACCACTACCTACTACTTACCACTAACTACTACTACTATCACTATTATAGCTGACAGCTTATACATAGCCGCTGAGGGCCGTGCTTAGGAGGCGCAGAGAGCCAGCCTATAAGCGAAGAAGGACAAGCAGCTAGTAAATACGACGAGGAGCTACGCTTCGAAGCAGCGTAAGTGGAAGGCGTAGTGCCATAAGCCGCACGCAGGGCTAATGGAACCCTCTCTACCTACCCAGACAGCAAGCTTGTTATACCAGATAAGCTAGCTGCTTAGCTGAAGGAAGATATCCTCCTACAGCGTGTCAAGGTGCCTAAGAAGCGCCGCAGTTATAACTGTACAGAGCCACCACTCTAAGCTAATAAGCAGGCCGCTCTCTATAAGGCTAAAGCTCTCACTATAACTTTAGCAGTACCAGTTATTAAAACAGCTTAAATCCTTACTAATAACCGTAAGAGCTATATACCGCCACTAACCATAACAGCAGCAGCAGTAACAGCTACTCGTAATAAAGAGGAAGATAACCTTTACATAAAAGGTACAGTAAATACATATATCGCTACTGTAATTAAGCTCTAGCGCGTGTAAGTAGCTTATAGCAGTAGGAATACAGATAACTAACGTGGTACCACTATATGTAGCTTTTTAAAATAATATAACCGCTAAAGAAACCAGCTTAACTACACTAGCTTTAAGGATCGCAGCGCTAAAGGTATTTAAGCTAAGTACTTTACTGTTAAGTGGCTTACAATTCAAGAGCACTTACTTTATAGAGCAGCTAACATGCTACAGAACTTCTAGACATACATAGATCTTCTTTTTAGTTATTATTACCTCTTATATAAAGAGAACCGCTAAAAGATAAAGCTTACTAACCTCTCTTTACTCAATTACCCTTCTGCTGAAAGCCTTACGCTATATAACTGCCTTATATCGCTTTTACAAGATAATAAGATAAATAAAACAGCGAAAAAGGAGTTTATAAGGTCTTTACGTTATAAGAACTCCCTTCTTTATACATAAAGCACCTTAGTATAGTTATTTTTCTAAAAATAATATATTACAGGTAAGTTATTACCTTCTTTTCGCTATTACTAAGATTAGTATTAAATTAAGGTCCTCGTTAGTAAAAATCACAAAGAAGAGCTCTCTTATAATATGCAGTTATAAGAGACTTAATATATTTTTAGCACTATTAGCCTCTTTACAGTAAAGAAGACTTATTTACTATGGTAAGCTGGAGCTTAAGATGCGGAAACTTATAACATTTCGCTTATGTAAATCTTATAAGCTAACCGTTAGAATCAGAGCGTTCTTTACTAAATATACCTCACTTACTTACTATACTAATTTATACGTATTATTATTAGCTTTTCTAAATCACTAAGCGATTATTTCCTAACACGTGCAGTATAAGAGCCTCTAGATTCTTTATAAAGCCAGCTTTAGCTTTAAATTAAAGAGTGGGAGCTCTACTTTAGGGTACACGCGTAGTGTTACAAGTAGACGTAAGGTAACCTTAACAATAACGACCTTACTAACGATAGCTTCCTTAAGCTTATAAAGTGCCTCTACATTATTCTTTTATGGGACTTAGCTATTTTATAACTATAATTTTTATCACTGCCTTTTTCTCTTATACCCCTTTTTACAGTAATAAGTAAAAGGCTTTTACACGTGCAGTATAGGCTAGTACTACTAATATATTAAAGCCACTAAGCTTTTTATTATAACACGCCTTACTAGAGCTATATAACCTTATGAAGAGCACTTACTTTACTATTCTACATAGTAGCTAACAGATTGCTAGCTAGTTAGCTAACTAAGAAAATAAGCTTCTAGAAACCTTACTCTTTAGTAAGATCCCTATTACAATTACCAGTACTAACTATTTAAGTGCTAACTCTAACCTAATGTTAAGGGTGCTTACGCCTGCGCCTACACCTACACCTACACCTACACTTGCGCCTTTACTAGAGTTAGCCGCAGTAAGTAACCTTACGGCACCGCTTATGATTTCTAACTTAAGGAAGGTATTTACAGTTAAGGACGTCTGGCACGAGTGGAAAGAAAGCCTTGGAGGCCAGCCTGTAATATAAAAGCTTAAGGCCCAATGGGGAAGCCGTTAGCGCCCTGGAAGCACTATCAGGGTACAGTTTTGCCGCCGCAAGGTAATCTGGGATGCTATCTCTTCACGTATATCCAGGGGTCGAAGTGAGGCCGAGGCTGTGGCGGAGGTAGAGCAAATACGTGGCGATGGAAGCCTCAACCGGCTTGTAGACACCCTCAAGCAGCGCAGGCAACGCCGTAACGCCTGAAATCGATAGACAGGGGTCTGAAGTAGCCAAGGAGAGTGGAAATTGCAATTTCAGGGGTTTTCCAAGGCCCCACTGTTGATAAATCCGCTTATCGAGGGTGTTTTGGGGTGCCGAAATTAGCGGGTCCAAGCTGCCAAAAACGGCATCCCAAACCCCGACACAGACACTCACGGTGGAATTCTTCAACTTCCAAATCTTCAATTCACAGGTACCTTATTTTATGCAGGCTACTATAAACGATCCCGGTTGCTCTCTTATATTTTCGAAAACCCTAGTCTCATTTTCTTGCTTGTTCTGCTCACCTGGATCTGGTCCTCCTCCGCGACGGTCGACGTGATTCTCACTTGCGCGGTTAAGGTGCATGTCCGGAGCCGACAAAAGCTCTGCCTGAATTCTCAACAACATGCTCTAATATGCTCAGCTTACCTACCTAGTTTAGGGGCGTGGAACTAGGACTACTACATTCCTAAATTCCATGAGGGGAAATCGATGGAACAGTCCTCTTCCTTGATGCAAGTGTACACGAGATAGCCAACTTCAAAAATCACAAGTATTACTAGCAATTCCTCAGCCCTACCGATCTTCCTACCCCCCAACCCTTCGAACTGATCCGCGCTCACTCTGGGCCGGGACTTGCGCCCATCCGTCAGCCTTGCTCCCTGATGCCATCCACTTCCACCGGAACGACCTTCTCTTCTCCGCTTTCTCCTTCGCTGCATCCGTCTCCTTCTCTGAACCCCGAGCCCCGGAAGAGCCCAACACAGTCACCAACTGCTCCCCCTGCACTCTCACTGTCTCCATCGCCACTCGCAGCTCTAGATCCCACCTCACCAGATGCCGATGCCTGATATTATAAGTCTCAAAGTCGGGATACACCCTATCCATCACGGGCGCCTCAAAGACCGGACTCTCTTGTCCCGACCGGACACACCACACGCCTTGCTCGCCAAACCGCATGCCCAGGACCAGCGTCCCCACATCTAGCGCCGCCTCTTCGGCATCAGACGGCAGCCACAGCGCTTCCCGCTCCCGCGGGTTCCACTTCGCCCGCAGCACTTCCTCATCCCGGCACAATAGCCGCCGCTTCACACTCCCGCTGACCACTCCCTGCAAGTTGACCGTCGTGCGCGCCACCAGCGACACCTTGGCGGCCCGCAGCTCGATAAGCCGACTCCGCTGCGCAAGGACATCCGAGGATAGCTCGTGGAACGGCGCCGTGCGCACATACAATGGCATCGGGCTTAGCGAGTCGAGCTGGGTTGTCTTGGGGCAGACCACCTCCACGCCGAAGGTGTAGTGCGGGAGCTTCGGGCTGCACAGCGTCTTGGTCAGCTTGTCAGCCAGAAAGAGCCGCGGGTGGTTTTGGCCTGGCAGGAGACGCTGCGAGTGCACGGTCTTCCGGCATGTCCAACGGTGGATAGGGACGTCGGGCGGATGTATTACGATTGGGAGCGGGTGGTGGCGGACTGTGAGTGGGTAGATCGCAATCTCCCTTGAGGAAGGGGAGGCGCGGTTCGAGAGGGAGGCTTCGAGCCAGTAGTCGACGAAGGCGCAGAGGATGGAGGTAGGGGAGCGCGTGCGTGAGTAAAAGGTGAAGGGGAGGGGGTCCCCGTTTATGGCGTCGTGGTTGGGGAGGGTGATCGCGAATGGGCAGGAGAAGAACACCTCGCCAGGGTTCGAGGGGCTGGGGATATGCAGCGGCCCGTCGAAGATTGCCTGGTGGAGGTCGTCGCCGAGGAGGTTTGCGCGGGTTCGGAAGGGGTGGAACTTGATGAACTCTTGGACGAAGAGTTTGACCTTGTCTCGTCCTCGGAGATGGATGGTTAGTCGTGCTCGGGAGGTGTCGAGCGGCAGCTGGCGGACCACCCTGCCGGTGATGGTGTCTCCGGGGTTGATGGGGCCTGGGGTATCAAGCTGGATCGAGAGGCCCGGGCCATTTCGGGGCCAACGTCGTGGCATCGCGCTGGCATTGGTGTGTGGAACTGAACGGTGCAACTGGACACAGACGAGCCAAGAAGGGGGTTGATATGCCATCTAAGGAGGTGGCGGGAGTCCAAGGGACCTTTTGATGTCCGTGTGTCCGGCGCTAATATCGGTTTGAAGTGAATCTTGACGTAGATGCTGCACTCTTTGGGGCTGTGCTGTTGGTGTTTCGTTGATTTATGGTTTGTCTTTACATCACTAGGGGCATTCTGGAAACCACATTCCTCGCCACAGCCACGAGCTTCAAAGCATTAACTTATTGGGCTTCGTGATGCAAATGCATTCATTGAGCCTCAGCAATATCTGCGAGTGCTATATGTCATATTCTTTCGGCGAAGATTGGTTAGAGTAGTACTTCTGTGTACATGGTATCGCTATGCTGCGGTACCGCCGAAGTGTAAGATGTAATTCTACGACTGCCAGCACACATGTAAATGTTAGTCATGTGACACAAGGAGGGATCTCGCATTTTTTAGGCCCTGCTCAGCCTCATTGATAGTTTAGAAGAGAGCTTCTAATTACACTATAGAGATCGGCTATTTGTACCATAGTTCTGTAGTGAAGTTGAACACCTTGGATTAGAACAGCAAGGCCTGAATTATTTCATGAGAGGCCATATTGAAGTTGTCAGAAGCCCTACTCGCATAGTGATAGACCTTACTTGCATTGGGAGAAGCCGTATTCGCCTTATTAAAGGCCTTTTTAACATTCTTCAGAGACTGTATATGCATTAGAAGAGGGCTTAAATACATTATAATAGGCTGCTAGAGGATGCAAGAAGGCTATTTCCAGATGTAATATAGCTTATCTGCATCTTTAAAAGGCCTTCTGCATTCTCAAAAGACGGTCTTTCTATTCTCAAGAGGCCTCCCACAATGCAGTCAAGGCCTCTCATAATGCAGGTAAGGCCTGTTAAATAAGAATATTCAATTTCAATCCACGCTATCCAATGTAGTTTTTCTCATCATGTCCTCAAATCACAACCCCAACGCCTCCCTCCTCCCTGTACTCAACATATCAAGATAAGGGGCTTCTCCAAGGGACGCCACTCTATCTCCGGCCCGCGCCTCAGCGTAATCGTATGTGGCGCAATGCCATGTACTACGGTTGTCCCAGATCGCCAGGTCGTTCTTCCTCCACTTGAACCGCACTTGCGCATCGTGGTTCTGCGTCACCAAGCTGAAGAGATATGGCAGCAACACATCCGACTCATCGCGAGTCACGCCATTGATGCGCTTCGTGAATCCCTTGTTTACGTAGACGGATTTCCACCCGGTTACGGCTAATTCGTGTTAGTTCAACTCTGGTTTCAGAAGACCTTCTGGGTAGGAATTGAATAGGTACGTACGGTTTGTCCGAATAACGGGGTGTACCGCCGATAGTGACGTTCCGTGGTTCAACGGCGACCCCCTCTTCCCCTGGCGAATGGGATTCCCCAGCCTTTCGGCCTCATCTAGGAAGAACTTGGCGTCATGAGTGGCCGTTAAGCCCTCGAGCATCTGTCTCATCGGCGGTGACAAACGGTCATACACCTCATATCCACTGGCCCACATGGTATCGCCGCCTGTTGCAGGTAGCGTATGGATTTTGAGCATGGCGTAGTCAGATGGCACCGGCTCAAACGTAATATCGCTATGCCAGCCTGCACTGGCGAAACGACTTACATCCGAGAGCTGATGGGTCAGGCCGCCGCCCTTAGCTTGTTTCTCGGACGAGATAATGCTGATCTGGTCGCCGAGTTCACTGCCCTCCTCCGTTAGGGGATGCACGTGAAGATCAGAGGACTCGGGCTAGATAGATAGTTCATGGTGGTCAGCGGCCATGTTGCATCCCGTTTTCGGAGAATTTCAATGGTGTGATTGCTTACCGAGCCGGCGAGGGCAGTTAGGCGAAGCATGAAGTCCTTCATCTCGGTAGGAGTTACATCCTGATCGCGAAGGAAGACAACACCCCTCTGAGAGACTGCGTTTCAATTGTTAATGCCTACTCACATGTGACAACATGTGTATGTTGCAACGGTGGATGCATTTACCTGTGATGGCAAGGTCTCTGATCACATCATCGGACCCCTTGAGGAGTTCGCGGACTTGGACGTCCTCGAACTCGCGGCCGATGACCGGGGTCAGATCGTTGTGTTTGAATTGCTCGAGCGACCCCGAGTAGGTGGGTTTGGTGACTGCGGGCCTGGCGATGTCGTTGCCTCCAATGATGTTGGATGCGGACCAGGGTCCATTAGCAGAGTCTTGAATAGCGGAAGGCATGATGGTAATCGAGTCACAGCTCAGACAAACAACACTGGGAATATCAAAATGATTGAAGACATGGCAAACAGGGGCGGTATCTCACAACGTATCCCTTTTACATGGTAGCGATGGCGCAATAGATGTAGGCCCTTGTTGTAAGCATTTCGGGGATGAATGGGCCCGGATGGGGCCTTGGGGTCGGCGGGTGGGCGAGGTGGGCCTCGCAGCGGAGAAATTCTCGGAAGGTGCGATGGCGTCACGCGCACCAAAATGAGAAATCCCGGACCTTGGCCTCAACTCGGCCCCGCACCCGAGCGATCATGGTTCATTTGCAGCTTTCCAAGCCTGGGGTGCTGCACCTCGGGACCAGAAAGGGGCGACCACAGCGCCGGCACTCGACCGTAAGCGGAGGCCACGCTGCTCGGGTGCGCTGCACCATTCAGTGCGGTTTTCCCGCCCAGCGACGCTGGCGCGATGTAATGCTAGGGAGGCAAGCGAGAAAAATGGGGTATTCTCCGCGCCTTTCTCCGCAACAGGAGTCCTTTCCATGGATCGGAATGCGATCCAGACCCGTTCTGGTGTCTGAACAGGACCGTCACGGTGAGCCGGGGCGGCACGCTGGAATTAAATACCGCGACTGCCTTCTCAAGGCCGTGTTCATGATTGCTCAAAGACATCCACCTCTTCTCTCAATCTTCAATTTGTCAGCTCGACACCTTGACGAACATATCCATGGGCGTCGACGATATCGAGGGACTGGTGCAGCCCGCTCCTAGCACCCATGAGGACTACGATTCGGATAAGTCCGCCGTCGTCGGCCGCGACAAGCTCAGCAATGCCGTACCCCCGGATGACAAGTTCGAGGGCAAGCACCGGTGGGACCCCGAGGCCACATGGACCCCTGAGGAAGAGAGAGCCGTTGTGCGCAAGACCGATATATGGCTAATGTCATGGATCTGTGTGATGTTCTTCGGCCTCCAGCTCGACCGCGGCAATCTTTCCAACGCGCTTGCAGATGATTTCCTCAAAGACATGCATCTGACGAGCGACGACTACAACAACGGAACCACCATTCAGCTGGTGTGCTTCCTCGCCGCCGAATTCCCCGTCCAGCTCATCACCAAGCGTTATGGTTTCCGCAAGGTTCTGCCCATCATGATGTTCTGCTGGGGTACCATCACCTGGGGCCAATCCTGGATGCACGAGCGTGCCGGCTTCTATGTCACTCGCGGTCTCATCGGTGCCTGCGAGGGAGGCTTCATTCCCGGTGCCATTCTTTACGCCACGTACTTCTACACCTCCAAGGAGCTGTCTGTCCGTCTCGCCGCCTTCTGGTCGACCCTGAATGTTGCTCGTGTCATATCGGCTCTGCTGGCCGCTGGCATCCTCGAAATGCGCGGAATTGGAGGCAAGCCGGGTTGGTTTTGGCTTTTCATTCTTGAGGGCATATTGACAGTTATTTTGGCTACAATCGTGAGTTTCTGCTTTTTCCATCGTTTACTCAAGTTATCTCAGGACTAAGGGGTCGTGTTTGTGGTGTTGTGGTGGTTATGGGCGGGGGGTCCACTTTTTGCTGTCCTGGTAAAAAGTGGCCCCCCCACACGAACCAACGCTGGTCTGAGACCTGGGGTAGGCAAATACTCAAGAGGCCATCGTTGACTTTGTTTCTAGTCTTTCCTTTACCTCCCAGCGTCGCCCACCGACACAACTGGCGTCATTTTCCGCAAGCCGTGGTACACAGAGCGTCAGGAAGTCATCATGGTCAACCGACTCCTCCGCGACGATCCCGCCAAAGGCCTCACCTCGCTCAAGGAGCGCATCAAGTGGCAGGATATCAAGGAAACTCTCTCAGATCGTTCACTTTGGGGTCTCTTCTTCATCGGTCTGGTCGCCTACATCCCTGCGTCACCGGTGCAGGGCTATCTCACGCTCACCCTCAAGCGTCTGGGTTTCACCACCTTCCAGGTCAATATGTTGACCATCCCCTCCGCCGTCCTCCAAATCATCACCATGTTGGCTCTATCATACAGCAGTGACTTCTTCGGCGAGCGCACCTTCCACTGCCTCTTCGGCGAGCTCTGGATTATGCCCTTGCTTGTCGCTCTCCTCAGTCTTCCTGATGGAGGCCGGGAGTGGGGACGCTTCTCGCTGATCACTCTCGTCTCGGGATACCCTTATTTCCACCCAATCGTCACATCGTGGATCTCGGAGAACACCTTCGACGTCAAGAAGCGCGCCATCGCAGCGGCTGTGTACAACATCATCGTTCAGGTTGGCAGTCTGATCAGCAGTCAGATCTACCGCTCTTATGACGGTCCGTACTATAAGATGGGCAACAAGGTGCTGATTTCCATCTGCGCCCTCTCGGCGGTAGTATTCCTTCTGCAGCGGTTCATTCTGGTCGATCTCAACAAGAAGAAAGAGGAGAAGTGGCAGCAGCTGTCTTCTGAGGAGAAGGTGATGTATCAGAATGATATCGCGTCGCGGGGCAACGAGGGAAATAAGCGCCTTGATTTCCGATTTGCGTATTGATTGGGAGTTTGGGAGAGAACCCTTTGGATGGATTATTTGATGTTAGCGAGGTGCATGTCTCAATGATGCTTGTTATTCACGAATTGATACCAAAAGCGCTTGCGCTTGTAATGATGCTGTTTAGGTAGATTCCCTAGAAGGACTGATCTGTCTAGGAATAAATAGGATTGGTTTTATGGTGTCAAAACCACGATATTATTGTATGCACAGATTTGGAAATCGGAAAGTGCCTGAGAGTGACCCCCAGCGTGTCGCTGTGCGACTTTGAGAGATGCGGTAAGACCCTTGTAGCGCGTCATTCGACCTGCAACCAGTTCGGAAGTTGCTATCTTACTGTTTTGGCGTAAGCTAGGCGAGGTCTTCTCATAGTCCTCCTGCAGGATAATCGGATGTAAACAACAGGGGGATTCAGGGGCTTGGCAATGGTCAATAACGTCATAGTGGAGCCAAATTAGGGGGCTATGATTGGGTTGGGTTGATCGAGCGAGATGGGCTGTTCTTTGGCGAAGCCAACAAACCGACAGTCGGCAGGAGCGATGCTCCGGAGACCCCATTTGCAACTCTGCTGCCATCCTGAACATTGAGGACCGCGACGTTCACAACGGCGGAAAACGACAAGAGAAACCAGCAGGAACGGCTTTCCCGGCTTCAATTGCGGGGGTTTGGAGAACCGCACCTTTCTATTTTGGGCTGAGGACCTGGGATGAGGGGAACCACACCCATGGCTTGACGAAAATCCTTTCAAAGAAATCCTCACCGACGGCGTCGACACAATGCATAATGTCCGCTAGCCCGCCCCGCTCACGGAAGAGAAGAATCGGGACCAGTTCGTGCGACGCCTGCAAGATCCGAAAGGTCAAATGCTCCCAAACACCGCCGTGTGAGCGATGTGTGGCCATCGGCATCGACTGCACATTCAACAAACGACAGGCCACCCGAGGGCCGCGGTCACTGAGGCCGAAGACATTTGAGCAGATCCAAGATGCCCAGCGGACTCAGACCGAGGATTCCGCCATTGGGGGGGAAGCCGGAGCCCCTCGGGACGTCAGGGTCGAGTCACTAGTCCTTCGACTGTGCATCTACCGTCTCCGGCTCTATCCGGTCTGGCCAATCGTTGCTGTCGAGGAAGTCATCGCCTCGCTGCAACGCGATGCCCACGATGTTGAGACGCGTTTGTTGGCCATCGCCGTCGGCGCTGCGACTATGGCGCAGTTAAATCTGGATCGCTTCCAGGACACCGGCATCAGCGATAATGCCACAGCTGCGTCTTTGGAGGCAGAGTGTCAGCGCATTCGGGGCACTCTTAGCGGCGGAGCCGCAAACCTCAACAGTATACGAACTGCCTTCTTCTTGCACATCTACCACGAAAATCAACTACCCGGAGGAACGAACTCGCTGCTGTATCTCCGCGAGGCCATCACCCTGGGACAAATCATGGGCCTACATCGTGCCTCGTCATATCTCACGCTCAGTCCTTCCGAGGATCGCCTTCACCGTCGGCTGCTTTGGCTCCTCTTTGTTACCGAACGGGGAGTCGCGATGTTGCATAAACTCCCTGTAGTGCTACAACGTGCTGAGAAGCTGCCGCCGCTCGATAACAACGGGGTTGATGAAGAGGCGCACATCCTTCCAGCTTTCAAAAAGCTTGTGGATCTCTTCTGGGTTTTCGACCAATCTCGCACCTTTGACGTCCTTCAAGAGGCATCGGACAGAATCGGGGTACGGCGACTGGGTCCGCACCATCCCTCAACAGCGATATATTGCACCTCCTCCAACAGAAGCTATACGATGTGCCTGTCGACTTGGCTAGCGGCGGTAACGATGTGCAGAAGGCCGATATATTTGTGACCCGGCAGTGGATGCAGGTGCTGCTATGGCGAGCAACTCTCTGTAATTGGGCCGCAGCCAGCCCAGCCACGCCGTCAGCTTGTGTCGCCAGACCCATTCAAATCGCCCAGGAATTCCTCGATCTTATCTGTCAACTGCCCCATTCGGCGCTTGAATCACACGGCTCCGTCATCGAGTTCAAGGTCTATGAAATTGCAAGCGCGGTGGCAGACTCACTTGAAGCCCCCTTTTGCTTGCCGAATACGGACCTCAGATCCCGCCCGAGGGATGTTCTCGTTCGCCTGCAGAGGATACTCGCCACCTCGAGAGGCGGAAACACCAAACTTTTACAACTGTTGGCCTTGCGTATCTCCCATGCCGAAACCCCTTTCTACCCGATTTCCGGGGCTCCACTCGGCCTCTCTACTCAAGAACTACGCATGGTCGAAGAGGTTGACGAGGGGTGGGGCATAAATTCAACCTCAACCTCAGAAGATACAGAACAGTCCTTTCAAGACGACTCCCCCACGTTGAATCCTTCGCCATCTCCATGGCTGTCACTTGTTGCGGCTGCGGAGATTGAACAAGAGGCTATATCATACGGCAACAATTGCGCTAACAATGCTGCCGCACAATTATCATCATCCCCGCTTGGCACAGACTGGCAAGTCCAGACACCAAGGCTGTCCGGTAATACCCCACTAGGTCTCTCCGGTAACACTGCCTTCGAAAACAACATGCACGCCCCACCGGACGGGACTCTGTCGCCGGGGCGTGTCTTTGCTGACATGCTGAGTAACCAAAACTGGTTCTTGGGTCTCGATGCTCCACGGTCCAGTTGAGGACCCGCCTGCATGCTGCGGAGCGCGCCGAAGTGCCGGTAACGGACCCGAGCACGCCATGGCGCTAGCGGGCGTAACGCTATCAGATCACATGCACTCACTGCGTCTCCCCTCACTTGCATCTCGGCGTAATTACTCCGATCTGCAAAATCTCCGATATATTCTCCACACCAGTCTTGCCCCTCCAAACGGTGCCGCACACAGCTTCGCAACATTTCTTTTGGAAGATTTCACCACAGACCTATCAAATTTCCAGACCACAGAGCCCAGTATCATACATATCCTTCAAAATGGCCTGGGAAGAACCACGAAAGACGGGCATGGTGTATCGCCGCCTGGGGAACTCAGGGCTTCATGTTTCAGCACTTGGGCTTGGAGGGTGGCTAACCTTCGGAGGCCAGGTTGAACAAGGTATGTGGACCGAAACTGGAAGAGAAAGGGTTGAAGCTGACGTGAGCGACCAGATGCCACAATCGCTTGCCTGAAGCAGGCGTATGACTGCGGGATCAACTTCTTCGATACAGCTGAGAGGTAGGCATTGGAGCTCTTTCTGAACAAAGAACGTCCAAGTACGGAACGCTAATAGGTGGTATACGAAGCTATGCCGGCGGTCAGTCTGAAATTGTCATGGGACAGGCGATCAAGACCCTTGGGTGGAAGCGAAACGACATCGTTATCAGCACCAAGTTGAACTACGGTGGCGCCAACGGCGAGGTCCTGGTAAACAACCATGGGCTTAGTAGGAAACACATTGTTGAGGGTCTCCGGGCTTCGCTCAAGCGTCTTGATCTTGAATATGTCGATATTGTCTACGCACACCGGCCGGACCGTTTGACACCAATGGAGGAGGTCGTTCGCGCTTTCAACCACGTCATCGAGATCAAGGGGTGGGCCATGTACTGGGGCACTAGCGAATGGAGCGCCGACGAGATCGCCGAGGCTTGCGGGATTGCGAAGCAGCTTGGCTTGATTGCCCCTATTGCTGAGCAGCCTTTCTACAACTTGCTGCACAGGAAGAAGGTCGAGGGCGAGTTCCAGCGGCTTTACAGCCGCTTTGGTTTGGGCTTGACTACCTACAGCCCGCTCAAGTTTGGGTTGCTGAGTGGAAAGTACAGCGACTCGCCCGACGCGCCGCCCGCTGGCAGCCGGTTTGCCAAGGGCGCCGACAAGTTTGTGAACTACATGAGGGACAACTATGGAAACAAGTCGTGGCAGGAGGATATCGAGAAAGTTCGGAAAATCAAGGTAAGGGGTATCATTGTTCTTCCTTACGGAACAGCTACTGACGCGTCTTAGGTTATTGCGGGCAAGGTCGGTATTCCCCAGTCGGAGCTGGCTCTGGCGTGGTGCTTGAAGAACCCGAATGTCTCGTGTGTCATTACTGGTGCATCGAAGCCAGAGCAGATTGTTGAAAACGTCAAGGCCCTGCAGTCGCTTGACAAGCTGACCCCTGAGATCATGGCTGAGATTGACGAAGTGGTGGGCAGTGTTGAGTTGGATCCCGCAAGACAGGACTAGATTCAGAGCTTCAAAATACTACACTGGAATTCCAACAGTCTCTAAGCCGTCCTCCTGTATTGCACTCGGCTAACCATCCACCCCACGATGCGCACGAACAAGCCATCCCGATGCAAGCCGCCTGCAAGTCACGGATTCCGAAGAGGTGCAAATAATCGATGGTTGTTAGATACGGACGAGCCATTGGTAGGTCTGCGCCAACAGAACCAACAAGGCTGCACACCTCCAATACGTTCACCTTATCAAGACGGGAACACCCTCCCCGAGACCACCGGTCACGTCGACCAGTTGGTAACGATCAGGCGCCGAAGTGTGGTATCGACCAATCGCAGATCGTCTTTTCCCCCGAGTAGGGCTCGTCTTTTCATTCCTGTGGTCTCGGCAAGCACAATGCAGAACCAACTGCATACGGGCGAGATCCTATCGCTCCCTCTGCACTGCGGGAGACCAGGCTGGTCCCACTTTAGGTTACAGCTTATTTCGACATGTGCTCGGACGCGGCCTGCGGTTCGCCCGTACACCCAATGCGTACACGCGCCTAAGGTGTGGCGCTGCCCGCCCGCGGTGTGCTTGCCACTCTCAGCCCGCCCAGTGGTGGGCATTGATCCTTCTCGCCATCCTGCCAGTGGGATTGGCGAGCCCAAGCCTGATAGCAAGGTGCGTGCGTACGATGTTTACCTAGAGGTCCGACTCTTGACCTGACTGGCACTAGGTAGCATTTGTCTGGAGGCAACCATCCACGTTATGTTGAGTAAGGTGCTGGACGGTATGCAATGAACATCCAAATGGATGGATGGGCGATGGTGGTTCATTCGAGTACTTTGCTTAAGGCATAAACACTGATTCGCAGGAAAACATAGCAACCTGATTCAAGCAGCCAACCAACTTGAACCGTCTACGCGACCCTCTCAGTGAACCCGTTATTGCTCTGCAGATGCCCGGGCATCGGAATTTGTTCCGCCCAGTGACTGGTTGGAGTGCCTGCAGGAGCCATGCAGTATAGCTAGTTGGTGTGGTTATCGTCTCGTCGCGTGGGCTCCGCGACCTTAGAGGTGGCTGAGAGAGCCCATGGGTCCTGGCTTCGCCGGCAGTCCACGGGCAACGAACTCACCCTTCGGCCATCCGAGAGAGTCCGCGCTGTCAGCCTCCGCATATAACAAGCAACCTGCCCGTCCTGGCATCCGGTCAGGCTGTCTTATCTCCACCTTCTGAGATTCCTATCCAGTAGAACACAACCACACCATGGACTCCCTTCCGCCAGCAGCAGAATCACCAGCCAACACCGTCGCCATCATTGGCGGCGGTCTCGGCGGCGTGGTCTTTGCAGTCGGTCTTCTGCGCCGCAACCTCCCCTTCCACATCTACCAATCTGCCGCGTCCTTCGCCGAGATAGGCGCAGGCGTAACCATCGGCCCCAACGCCGTGCGTGCCCTATCACTCAACTCCCCTGACCTCCTCGAGGCATTCAACAAACACGTCACCCTCAATGCCACCACCCACGCATCCTTCCTTGCCTTCCGCAGAGGCATCCCCCTCTCTCTCACAGACCCGGACAAAGAAAGTCTCCTCTTCGACCTCACCAACGACGAGAGCGCCCCCAACTGGACCGCTTCGCCTGCGCGCATGGCCGTCCACCGCGCCAAGTTCCTCGACGAGATGGTTCGCTTCATCCCAGCCAACGCCGTCTCCTTCAAGAAATCTCTCGTAAAGATTGAAGACATCCCCTTCGACGTCGTCTCCGACTCGGGCTTCGGCTCTGGCTCCGAGTCCGGCGACGACGATAGAGACACCCCCACTGAAGGCGTGAAGCTCATCTTTGCAGATGGCACATCCGCCACCCACGCCGTCGTCATCGGGTGCGATGGCATCCGCAGCGCAGCGAGGAAATATGTCCACGGGGAGAAGTCAGCGCCCGAATTCACGGGAGAGTATGCCTACCGCGCGCTCGTCCCCGCAGACGTGATGATTTCCACCATGGGGTTTGACCGCGCGATGAACGGGCAGTGTGCCATTGCCCCCGGTGGCACTATCACGACATACCCTGTGGAGAAAGGGGAGTCGGTGAATGTTGTGGCTATTCGGACCCGCCCGGGGAGCGAGTGGACGAATGACTCGTGGTTGGCGCCGGCGACGACGGAGGATTTGCTGGAAGATTTTCAGGGGTGGGATCAGAGACTGTTGGATTTGCTGGTGAACTATGGGCTGAAGAGTAAGTGGGCGCTTTTCCAGTACCAGCACGATCGGCCGTATTATAAGGGAAGGGTGTGTTTGTTGGGGGATAGTGCGCATGCCATGACGCCAAACTTGGGAGCGGGGGCGGGTCAGGCCATGGAGGATGGATATGTGCTTGCGGCGCTGATGGGGGCGAGGCCTCCGAGGACCGCGAAGGACGTGGAGAAGGTGTTTGCGGCATACGACGCGGTGAGGCGGCCGAGGTCGCAGGAGGTGGTCAGGTTGAGTCATTTGTGCGGGAGGACGTATTCGCATCAGCAGGAGGGGATTGGAGGCGATTATGATAAGATGAGGGTGGAATTGGTGGATCGGATCAAATGGGTGTATAACGAAGACATGGAGGCACACTTTGAGAAGGCCAAGGCGATGTTGTAAGTTGGGATTACGAGTTTAGAGAGGTCTGTGGAGATAAGGATCCCTCGAAGCAATTTTCAGAAGTACTGCTGTTTCAGTGTCACTCTCAAGCTATGGGGATGTCTGTCTGCACCGTACCCTCAATGTCGAAGCGTATTCCTTCCTCTACGGTAGACCTTACCGCATTTGAAAGAGGTCTTTCTGTATTCGAAAGAGGCCTTATTGCCTTCTATAGCGGCCTATTCCAATGCTATTGAGGCCTCTTGTAATATGATTTAGGCATTGTTGTTTCACTGCACGGGTCCAAGGGATTTTAAGACCGATATGGGGAAAGGTCCGAAGCCCAACGCGTTTTTGCAGAGCATCTGCCCTGTGGAACCATGATACAAACAGTCAACTACGGTGTAACGAGGCATTCCATTATTCTATTGCTTGAAATGTACTTGAATGAAGTTCAGGTGCCTTCGTTGGATTGCCCGTTGCAGTTCGAAAAGCTGGGCGGCAACCTCACCATCTCCACAGAGTTTTGAGTTGAGCTCCTATCTTTCCCTTCCGCCTCCGTTCCCATTGAAGCAATGCCGATGCGCACCTCGGACCTGCGGCGCTAGCTCATAGCAGCCCCAAGGCCAGCCACGGGTGAAACGTCATGCCTCGCCGCACTCTGCCGCCATTCCCAGCCCCAAGCGCCAAGAGAGAGATCATGGGAAGGTTGATGCCGAGGTTCATCTCGTCACTCCCAATCCAATGCATCGAGAGACAGACGCCGGATTCGATGAGGCCGAAGCTGATGAAGTAGAGATTGAGTTCGCCGCTCGCGAGGGAGACGAAGACGACTTGGGAAACGTAGTTCTGGACGCAGTTACCCAATCAGCATACCACATCGAACTCCAGGCCCTGATCAATGAGCATGAGACCAACGACGCCAACAACAGTGACGCCGTGACAGACGAAAGAGATTTAGCAGCTCATCGATACCCCTTTTTCTTACGCGATGTCGTCACAACTGACGATCTGTCACCGGATGCAGAACCGGAAGAAGACGCCCAGAGATTTTGGCAACTCCATCTTAGCAGTCTTCAGTAGTATCAAAGACTACAAAAGCGCCAGTCAAAAGAAAAAGTCCCCTCAGCCAGTGTGGAAGATGTCTTCCCACTGTACAGACTCCCCAAGCTTTCGTTATTGCAGGCCATCTCCCATCCTGATAACGCCTAGATAAATACTGAAAAAGCCTTCCTGCATGTTAAAAAGACCGGTGACGTCATAAGCCTAGGCCTTACCGTTCCAGAGCAAGACTGTGCAAGGATTCCGAGAATGTAGGTATTCTGCACAGAGATAAGCGGCACTTTGTTCTGGCCTGAGCCTTCGTACACCCGCAGAGTTCCTTGGCCGATATTTCGTAATATACCACTGTATAAGCGACCAATTCATGTGTCTACGCACATCTTTTCCACAGCAATTTGCCGGAGCATTTGGCGAAGCACATCTTCGATCGCATGCCGATGAGGGTCCAGCGTACACTCGGAAGGCCTGGCCTCACGCTCAAGAGGCTTATCGAAGAACTCCCGGGCTGGGACTATCTCTCTTTGGAGTGGGGCACCGATCTGGTATGTTTCGTAGTCTGCGGCCACCTGTGATGATAGTGAGCTAATATTTCACTGAAATATCCCACGCTCGTTGATCGACGATCTTGTTGCAGCCTTATACGCCGGATCCTCTTACGCCAAGGCTGGTGTGCCTTCTCACCATCAGCAACATTACAGGGATATCAGGAACGGCGTGCAGTGGCATCACGGCAACTGGGTCCGTAATCATGATGCGGGTTGCGATGTCGCATTGCTAGCCCCGTTTCCGCAAGAAAAGGAATGGAAGTGCTTCGTCTGGCTATCGGAAGGTATTATCATGATGTATCCTCAACATCATCGCGCCCTCGCCAACGTCTGGAACGTTTCACAACGAGACCTCTGATCAGTTTGTGAAGTATATTCGAAACTTGCCGCCTACACCGCTTCCGGGTTTTTCGCACATGGGACTCAACAAGGTCAACGCGCTTAACTAGTACATCCCGCTCTAATTCCTGGTAGAGATGCGCCAGAGACCTTGCTTTGTTGCCGGCTGCGAGAACCACACGGTCGGATATTACACGGTGGGCGATTTCATCTCGGGTCGAGTTTGCAGGACTCACCAAATGCGAGCTAATAAATAGACGGACATTCTCATCAAGGAAGAACAGCTTTGACGCTCTTGTTGTAGTAGCTGAATGCAATCCAATGGAGGCCGGATTGCTTTCCCTTTTAGCCAAAGTCAAAATTCGAAGACACAGAGCATTTACCCTTTCCGGGCCCTTCCTGGAAATTAGTGAGAATGCCTCTAAAACTTTACAAGGCGGATACGCTCTTGCTGTCGTTGCTCAATTCAATCGAATGTGAGCTGATGTGCCTTTAGTTTTGAGCAAAGACTAAATTTGGGGACACGGCGCTCTCACTTTTGCCCGGCCACATCCCAGGCAGTATTGAAATTCTTTCTAAATCCCAAGGTGAAAAACTCTCTTCCCGTCGTCGCTCAATGCAACCTAATGTAGGCTCAGTTTCTTCCAGTTTTGACCAAAGACCCAATTTGGAGACGCAGTGCTCTCACCCTTACCCGGCAGCTTCCCGGAGGGGATTCTCGCTAATAATAATTAGACCCTGCCATTCGATTCAGGCTCAGCACCCATGAATGATAGAGTAGGGGCGCAGTTTGTTTTTTTGCACCAACATAATTCATCCAAGCCCCAGCCCACGAGTGATTCACCTTGAGCCACCTTGAGCCAGGTTTCACAGTATTCACTACCTCTTGCAAACCGTGAATTCAGTATTAAAGGTGGAGGCAGCCACCCGACAAGAGCGACATGAACCGACCCTCTACTCCCCGTTCTCTGTGTGTCCCTGTAACCTCCCCGCTGCAGAGCCCCCGCCCAACAATATGGACCAACACGGCAAGAGAATCTCTTTATCATCGACCTTTGGGCAATACCTGACAGCTAAAATGAGCAACAAGATCATTTCCCGGACGCAAGCCTAAGGATGGTCAACATTCCGCCTCAAGAACCATAACGATTCAAATGGAGTGCGCACTCGCAAGCTGCACGTCCTGCACAAACTACTATAGAAGCTATGCTACGACGCAATTGGGGACTTCCCCGACAATCCCATGACACCTGACAATGTGAAGTTCGAAGAGCCCTTCTGTGCGCTCCTCCATTACCCCAAGAAATTAGAGGATATGGGCTCCGAGAGATTCTCAAACGACAAGACATCCCAGTGCCATCTCCAAAGACTGCTCGCATGGACCCGTTAGCACTTCCAAAGTGAGATCGATGCTTACGACGAATTTGTCCAGTCTGAGATCAAGTCCGTCGGCTACAAGCACCTCTGGCTCCTCTTCCCGCCCTACACTATCGTACATTTAGTGGAGCGAGGCCGAGACCGGGGCTTCCGCGTGCATAAAACATACTACGAAGTAAAATTTGGCGGCGTGGAAGTTGCTCTGCATATCGAGGGCGTCTCTATCGACTTCGATGGCGGACGTCTCGGGATCGACTCTAACGAGGAGATACAGATCAAGTTCTACTCGGGCATGCGAAAGCTCACCGATCTACCGGCTATACCGCTCGCTCTGCGGCCAGACGCCGACGAGATGCGCGCAAAGCTGCTCAACCGCGGCCGCAAGTTTGAGTCATACGTCGGAGTAAACTACCTGGAGTACGATGGCGTCGGCTTCTACCAGGAGAGGGAGCAATCCTTCGACTCGAACCCCATCAGCCAGTTCGACATCACCGGCCGTGTCATGGTCGATCCCATAATCTACACCAGGAACAAGCCGAATCTACTGCCCCCTTTACTTGCTCCTCTGCCCACCAAAACCACTGTACAGGCACTGGTATCGGCCCACATCAACCAGAAGGCAACCTTCGACGACATCGTCAAGGGGAAAGGCCAGGGCCTTGTGCTCGTGCTGCACGGTCCGCCGGGCGTAGGCAAGACCTTGACTGCCGAGTGCGTTGCCGAGTATCTCTAGCGGCCGCTATACATGGCGTCGGTGATCAACATGGCGGAGTCGCGCGCGATGAGAATATCTGAGTAACGGTTGTGAGCACCGTTGAGCAGCATGTTGAGGACCATGTTGAGGACCATGTTGAGGACGAAGAGCCTGACACGCCCGGAGATTGGGTTGAAGCCGTGCATTCAGACAGGAAGGAGTCTGAAAAGAACACAGCTGCATTGAATGCTTGACAGCAAGAGGGATGCAGCCTGTCCGAGGCAACAATGTGCAAGCCACACCACATTGCTCCTTCCCATCAATGACAGAGGGGCCGAAGAGGGTAGGGAGGAAATCACCGTAACCCTCACCCTTATTTGCCGGGTGAGTAGCATTTGAGCGGGTATTCGATCATCATATTATTACTCTTACATAATTATCTATCCCTTACTCCGTAGCTTCAAGTTCATTATAAGAAGAACTGTGGATGCATCCACCCACAACCATCACCAAACTCATGCATACATCACATCCAATGCATCCGCCCCAAACACCCAAGACAATGCAGGCTGCCCAGCTCAAAACAAACTGAAGAATGATAACAAAACAGAGCGCAATCATCTCACCCAACGTCGGTATAAATATTCACTCACCTCTCCTCAGTCGTGGCCACAAACTTCACACTCTTTCTCCGCTCCCTCTCAAACCGCTCGCCGCCTCGCCCCGGGCTTGAGCTCAAGATGCTCGTGGTCGTCCCAAGCCCAGTCCTCGAGCTTGCGGAGAAGCCCTGCCCCCCTAATGTCTCACGCACGCTCTCTACCGCCCGACTCTGCGGTACGTCATATCCATCGCTACGAACGCCATGGGCAGGATGTTGCTCTACCCCGTTGCTCGCGTGAGGGGAATAGTTCGCATCCGCAGCGAGACGGTCGATACCTCCTCCAACAGCACTAAGACTGTCGATACCTGACCCTATGCCAGCGGACACCTTGGCGGCTCCGCGCGTGGCCTCGCGCATTGCACGTGTGACTTCCTCTGTTCTCGCCGCGATGCTTTCGTCTCGACCACGGCCGGGGAGACAGGCATGACCACAACCGTCGAAGGGGCAGCAGCCGTCGCTGGATTCGAGGAGACCGGTCTCGCCTGCGGGGCTGTCGAACATGTTGCCGTGCTCGGCCTCGAAGGCGGCGTGCCAGGCTTGGAGGCAGGAGGAATGGCCGCCGTGGCTGCAGCCGGGACAATACCACCATGTTGTAAGGATGGGACCATCTTCTTCATCGGTTTCTGTGTGTCTGGAACGGAAGGCCTGGTCGGCTGTGATGGGGGGCAGCGGGATATCTGGAGGGGCGTCGCGGTGGCCACATACAGAGCAGGGCGCCATCAACGACTTGCACCGATTGCAGCGCCATACTGAGTCGGTTGAGGTGGGTGTACGGTCGATCTCGCGCGGCTTGTGGCAGGTAGAGCAGGTGAACCCCACCTGAACTCCTTGGTGAGCTGGGTTGAAGATAACCGGATAGTCCTCGCCCCAGAGAGAGAGTACGCCGCCGGGCCAACCCTTCATACAAAGCTTACGAAGGAGGGCAGCTTCGACGAATAGCTTCATACTCATGAGACGCGTGTGGTGCTGGCGGAGGATTGCGGCAGCTTGAAACGAGTCAATGACATCGTCTGGAATAAGCGGCTTCAAAAGGAGGACGATGGCCGAGGCGTTTAGGGCGGACGACTTCGCTTCGAATGCGAGTGCACGAGAGATGAGGGTGTAGGGTTGGAGGGGCGGGAAGGGTTGCGCCGGAGATGTAGACGACGATAGTGGGTGGGGGTACGGAGGATCGTCGGACCAGCAGAGATAATCCCTCTCGATGATGTATGGAGATCGATGGTCGTCATCCAGATCGTCAATCTCAATGGAAAGAGGGTTCCATTCAGGAGACCCCAACTGGAAGTCGGTATCGGTTTGGGAGCGGTACGGCGAATCAAAACTGTCACTGGTGGTTTGTGTGATCAGGTTGTGTTCGTCTGTGAAGGCGCTGAAGTTTGTGTCGGTCCTCTCCAGCACCCTGCGGACAGGAAATCCGATATGGGCGCTTGGCGAGTGTTGGATGTGTTTGCCGCGAATTCGGCTTCCGAAGTCACCGTCCTCGCTCGACCCCGCGGTTGCAATGGCTACGCCACTAGGAACGCTGCCATCGGAAGAGCCGGTTAACCCTGTGGTGCGTCTACTCCCGTCGGAGATGGAGAAGACTTGAGCAAAGCTATCGTCCGAGTCTTGCCTCAGAACCGGCTTGCGTAGCCGATTGGGAGAGCTAGGTCCTCCGAAATCGAGCACTGGGGGGATCAACGGCTTTGCAGAAGGGACGTCCACAGCTTTCGCAATGGCGTCTGTGTCGTAGAAGTCATACCCTTCGGTGCTCGCCTGGGTATTTGCGCTGCCGTGGCTCACGACAGACAGGGGCTCCGAATCCAAGCGTTTTCGCTTGTCCAGTGAGTGTTCGTGTATTGCCGGAGGCAGTGTGAAGCTCTCTGGTTCAATTATTGGTGTCAACTTCTTGCCCCGTCCGGTTCCGTGAGTGTAGTCGACCTCGGGGTCGTCAGGCACTGGTCGGGCGAGGGGAGTAGGAACGTTAGATGTGCTCTCCAATTCCCTCGCGATCAAAGACATTGAGTGTGCAGCTCTGCTGTCGAGACTGCTCGATGACATGACCTTACGCGGCGTTACTTCGCCATCTACCGACAAGTCTATGGACATCTCGAGGCCATGGCCAGTCGGTTTTAGCTTGGCCTCGCTTTTCTTTTTGGAGAATGTTGTCCTGAGGCTCTCCATTCTTGTTTCAAAATGATATTGAGCGCGCCGACGAAGTACCAGGCCAATGCCGTACGCGAGGATTCGCCAGGTTTGCGCCAGACGGAACTGATTTACCTTCTCTGCGGCACTGGCGTAGTGTTGTAGTATCTTGCTAATTCGATCCGGTACAGGCTTCGCACCCGGGACGCAAGGCAAGTGCTGGTGCAATGCTTCCAAGTAGTTGACTGTCAAGTATTCGTAGACGTCGACGTTAGCACCAGCAGGGACATGGCCGATGGCCATGGCTTGTTGTGGCTTGTAAGTTCCTGTGACTTTGATTGTCTGCTCGAGTGATAGAACTTCGTCCATCCCGGGGCCAGTGGGAGGTGTGGTGCTGAGGTTGGCGGCAGACCGAGTACTTGGGCGGCGTCTCCGACTTCCACGTCGACGGGGACCCAGGAAGCTACCAATCACGTCATCCTCGGAATCACTACGACTGACGCTGAATCGAGGTGTTGCGGGGCTCGAGCTGTAGGAGGCCAAGGGGGTGCCTTCGTGTTGCAGGATGTGGGGCCGAGGACGATGCGATGGGGCACGCTCGTCAAGGAACATGAGCACGTCGCCGCGGGAGGAAAATGAGAGTGTAGAGACAGCCTGGCGGTCAATCACTTTCGGCGCGAATGTAACATCGCATTGGTTGAACAGGCCATCCCGACCGGCCGTCCAGAGGAGGTACTGGTCGTGCCAGAGCAACGCGCTCGGCGAGCTTTCGAACCTTTGCAACTCACGGTAGGGCATAGTCGGTCTAGCTAGATCCCAAATATGCACCGCGTTGATACCATGCCTCTTCTGGCTGCTCTCATCGTACGATACAGCAATCTGAGAAGCCCTTTTAGCCTGCGCTGTGGCGGACCACTGCCCAGGGCGCCATGCGAGGGTGGCAACGGGAGCGGGAGTCGAGATGGTCCATTTTGGCTTCTGTCTCTTGTCGGCCGTCTTTGAAAGGTCCCAAACATGGCACTTGCTATCCCAACCAGCGCTGACAAGATGGTCGCCATCGGGATGCCAAGCGATAGACGAACACGTCTTGTCGTGCGCGTTGATCCTCAACACAGGGGCGCTGGCCTTTCGTATGTCCCACTTCAGCACAACGCCCTGCTCTGTGCCGCAGGCAAAATAGAACCCATCTTTGGGCGACCATTGGACCTGGCGCACACCGTCGGCGTTGCACTTGAAGGCTTGAATGGCGCGGAAGGTGAGGCCGGTGCGCGTCTGCAGGGGCGTGCGGATGTCGAAGCAGCGCACGATGCCGTCCTGGCTGCCCGAGAGTAACCAGGTGCCGCGGTGGGGGTTGATGTCTAACGTATTCACCTGGCGGGAGTCCTCGCGAGTCTGAATGAAGTCGATGCCTTGGCCCCCGCTCGCGTTGGCGCCGGCGCGCGACAGATCGTACTGAAATATCTTACCACCGGCGCAGGCGGTGAATATGGTCGAGCTGCCATGGCCCGTACCCCATTTCACGTCTCTGATGGAGAGCTGGTCCGAGTTATTCGCGAGCAGGGCACGCAGGTCGACGCCCTCGCGGATGGCGAGCCCATCGAAATTGACTGTTTTGAGGATGTGGCGGCTGGCGAGCACAGCGGAGAGACCGTTCGGCGACCGGTCGAGACAGGCAATTGGGGCGCCAGCCAGATGGACGGCATTCTGCGAGGCCGACGGGCGGTACTGGGCGGATAGAGGCGAGCTGGTCACGCCAGCAGATTCGTGCGAGGCGTCGACAGTTGGCCTGCCCAGCAGCCGGCGCATGATGCGGCCTTGGTTGCCGATGCTGTAAACAGCCTCCATTGCGTCCGGGTCCCACGGGTCCCACTTCTCCGCTTCCTGATGTCCCGTTGCTATGCTATGCAAGCGTCATGCTGTCGGGCCGCTCCGTAATTCGCATTGTAGCCGCACTGCAGGCGTCGGGTTCCGCTGGCGTGTAGTGCGCAGGTAATGTGATGCGCAACGAGATTTCGGCGATGTCGGCTGAATGGTGTGGACCGCCGCAATTGAACGTGAATGCGCGACGGCGGCAGCAGTGCAGCACCACAGCGGGGCGGCTGGGCGGCAGGCGGGCGCGAACGGCTTGCCTAGGTCTTGGCGTTGAGGTCATGCCCGTTCTGCCCTTCTTCACCGCCCATTTTCCCCGGAAATTCAAGCACCCATCTCCCCCCACGCTTGCGGCTCCTGGTTGCCGAACAAGCCTTCAATCCTTCTGTCATCACCCGAAACCAAATATTCCACGCCCAACTGTACTTCGAAACGGCTGTTGCTCGCTCTCTCAACTTAACACGCCGCCTATCACCCGCCATGAATCCCGACCGGCTAGCTATGATCAACGGGGCGAGGTCTCCACGCAAACCCGTGGGCAGAGACATCACCGCCCCACGTCACGATCCCGGCGGCCGCATCTCCAAGCCCGCGCGCCCGGCCCACACAAGGCCCGCCGCTACGGCCTCGGGCAGCAGATACCTCACCCAGGATGAGCAGTCAGAGCAATTTGTCGCTGACGAGGACAAGTTCGTTCTCAAACAGGCCAAGAGGAAGGCAGACATCCGCGTGCGCGAACTCCGTGCCAAACCCATCGACTATCTCGCCTTCAATTTACGCTTCATCGACTCCGACCGCGACGTGTTTGACGATGACGAGGATGATGTGGAGATAGACGTCCCTGCACCTGAGCAGGTACTGGAGGGCCTCCAGGAGGAACAGCTCAAGGAACTTGACGAAGACATGCGCTCATACCAGACCCTCGAGGCCAATGCGAGGAACAAGGAATACTGGACGGCGCTGCTGGCGCTCTGTGCCCACCGGCGCCAGAAGCTTAAGCCACACGGCCCCGAAGGGAGAGCCCTGGCGTCTGTGGCTTCCGACGTCGACAAGATCCTGAGCCCCAAGTCGCTCGAGCAGCTGGAGGCGCTGGAGAGGCAGATCAAGGCGAAGCTTTCATCAAACGAGCCCATCGATACGGACTACTGGGAGGAACTGTTGAAAAGCTTGCTGGTGTTCAAGGCCAAAGCGAAGCTCAACAAGGTCTGCCAGGCAATCAAAGCTGCCAGGGTCGAGCTGCTGAGACCACGAGACCCGGATAAGGCAAAGGCGCTGGAGGAGTCCGATGGCCTGCCCACCACCACCCGGAACTTCGCCCCCGGGCCTGGCAAACCTGTGACACGGCCAGCTGCAACAGCGTCCTCTTCGTCTCAGAGCACATCTGCCCCGCCCCCAGGAACCGCCCGCTTTGCATCGACTGGAAACGAAGACTTCTCGCAGGCTACGAAGGCCCTCTACGACCGTGAAGTGGCGCGGGGTGTTGGCGAAGGCGAAGAGATTTTCACTAGCGAGGAGGCCATCCCCAGTACCACAAAGCCTCTCTGGGCCGACAAGTATCGACCGCGAAAGCCGCGCTACTTCAACCGCGTGCAGATGGGGTACGAGTGGAACAAGTACAACCAAACGCACTACGACCACGACAACCCGCCCCCTAAGGTCGTCCAAGGCTACCGGTTCAACATCTTCTACCCAGACCTCATCGACAAGACGAAGGCACCAACTTTCAAGATCATCCGAGAGCACGGCCGCCGGAGAGGCGAGTCCTTCGCCCCTGCGGGCAAGGAGGACACCTGTCTGATCCGCTTCATCGCCGGTCCGCCCTATGAAGATATTGCTTTCCGGATCGTGGATAGGGAGTGGGACTATAGCGCCAAGAAGGAACGAGGATTCAAGAGCAGCTTCGATAAGGTATGTCTTAGATCCCAATGCGCTCCCCATCCCAAATTAGAGTCGTTGTGGGGTGCGTCGGCCGCCAAGAAGGCGACCAAGTTCTCAGTCGTCGAGCGCAGATACAAGCCATCAAACACCCGCCACGACAAGCGCCACGATTTACGCGCTTGTCGGCTGAGAGCTTGGTCGCTGGCGTGGTCAAATCATGCTTCTTCCCTGGCTTCATGCTCCTTCCCTGCTTTGCTATCACGGCCGTCTCTCCATGGCCAGTATAGGCTAACTAGTGTTGTCAGGGCATTCTCCAACTTCACTTCCAATTCAAAAAGGTTCGTTGCAGTCCGGTGAGGGAACAAGGGGTATCACCGCAGATTCGCTGACTGCTTTTATTATTATTTTACAGATTTACTACAGAAAGTAACCCCTCGGGGCTTGCACCTGGTATCGAAGCGCCGTACTTTCTCTTCGCAGCTTCACTCGGGTCAAGCGGGTGCGGTGGGCTTAGCTGGCGGCACGCGCCCGTTTCGGAGACCAAGTATGTGTGAAGGACCGGAGACGGCCGCTTCAGACCGACCGACCGCTCGTAGCGCAGCGGCGGCCGGCAAAATGGGATCGCTCAAGGCATTCTCCACTCGGTGACACGGCTTCCCGGGATCATCGCCTCGCCTTTCCCGCCGGGCAGCACCGCTGCTTCCACGTTGAGGGCTCCCACCCACTTCCGTCATGTATGGCGATGCTGTCTGCCGGCTGAGCAGTGTGAAACATGATTGCGCCTTCCGTTAGTATTTCGCTTGACCCTGATCGATGATGGGAATGACCGGCAGCACAGTGGCGTGGATGCGTGCTCTGCGCGCTTGCCACGGAGACGAGACGAGCGGCGTGTAATGACAGGACGACGGACAAGCGAGCAGCAGCAAGCACGGTGGAGAGACTCACAGGATCGGGATTGCTGCCTTCTCATCGCGGGGCTAACACGCATGGCATCTGCTTGCGCGCGGAGGCAAGCATCAGGATCGGAACGAAATGAACATGGCATGCTTCTACATACCTTCTAGAATGAAACATGCCCTGCATGCTTTGAAGATATTGCGATTACGAGCTCACTGCACGGTGCAGTCTGCCTCGACAACTTCGGCTGTGCGCATCGCCAATGGGTCCAAAGGACCAACGGCCCATCCGTTGTTTTGCCAGGCGCAGTGATTGGTTGTTTCAGAGGCCTGCCCACCTGCAACTTGCCGAGATGGAATCAACTGTCCGCCCGCCTTTCCTGGCCTCACCGACAGCTTCGCGCCGTTGGCGTGAGGGCAGAAGAGCGGCGGCCGACTTGGCGGGAGTAGCAGCAACAGCAGCAGCAACGGCGCGATGAACCGATGGCGGGCCTTTGGTCGCGGGCGACAGCACTGCTTCCGCGCATGACGTATACCGAAGTCGCTGCGATCGAGTGTCAAGCTGCAGCATCACAAGGGCATAGAACAGCAACAATCTGATTGTTGCTGAGCGCGCTCGCCGTCACCGCCATGATGCGCGTATGGGTAGCTACTGCTGCCGCCACCGCTGGCGGTGACGGCCGGCCTCGAGATATCAAGTTTCTTCTCGGTGGGGGGAGAAGGGGACCGGTTGGTGGGAGGGGTAATTCGTTCGGTTGACAGCAGCGCGCGCCGCACCAACCAAGCACAAGCAACGGCCCCCCTGTCGGCTTTTTTGGCCATATTCCGCCCGCCTACCTCCCACCTCCCGCCATTTCTGGCTGTGGCTTTGACCTGGGGCCTGGGTGTGCCGGCAAGGCCTGGCTGTTGCACTGCGAACGAAACATGATGCAATCGCCAACCCGCATTCTTCTAATTCTTCCGGGCATAGCTCACAGCACAGAGCCCTGCCCGAAGCGGGTGCTGCCAGTGCGGTGACCAGCAACCAGAACCAGCGACCAGTGACCAAGTGGAGAGTGGGCACGGCGCGGGGAGCGTATAAGGCGTGGTGCATCGCTTGATGTACCTGTACGCGGGTATTGTACAGTACATGCCGACAGGTACCAGACATTAACCCATGGTTGCCATCCATGTCTGGCCCTGCTTGGCCTGCCGGCCCTGCCTACACACTACTGCCCGCATCCCATCGATGGCTGCGATGGAGAAGCGCCACGCTTCCAGTCTCGCTCTCTCTCTCTTCCGTCTCGCGTTTGCACCTGGCCCTTGCAACTTGCATCCACGGGCCACCTGCCGCTGGTTGCTCGCTGTTTTCTTGCTCGCTGCTCCTGGTACGGGCTACTTCGTACAGCACACAAGCCGCACACGCACACGCAGACGCAGTGTGTAAAAACATAGCAGTACCAGCTACATGTACTTCTGCTACCTTACACTGTTGCTGCGTTGCGCACACAAAGTGGACGCACACATATCATCCGTGCTCTGTGCCTACCTATTTGTATGGCACAATACCTGGCGATGCCTCTGTGGATACATGCCTCCATGACCCATCGTTGATCCCATCTCAGGTAGCGCACACTCAAGAGGTACAAGCTGCGCCCGCCCTCTCCTGACGCCCGGTCAGGTAGAGCTCTGGTCATCCAGACCAAACAACACCCAGTCAGCCAGCAGCAGCGGTGGCAGCAGCAGCAGCAGAACAGCCTGCTGCCCATGTGCGTTGGCAGATTGTCCTTCCCCCATCTCCATCTTGCGTCTATCCGCCGCGCCAGTCGTTGCCGTTGGTCTGGTCTGCCTCCACGTCCAGATTCCAGACCGCGCTTGACGCAGTACTGCCTTTCTCTCGACCCTCGACCCCTGCCCTGCTCTGCCCTCTTCCTCAACAGTCCAACCTCATCAGGCCAGAGGCGTTGGATGCCTGGTTGCACGCCCTGGCGTCCTGAATTCCCCAGGGTCAGATCAGTCTCCCAAGCCTGGGGTCCGTCGTAGTGCATAGAGCAGACATTTTCGGCCCATCTGCATACGTCCCGCCCCTTGTCACCAAGATCTCTTTCCACACACACCCCCCCTTCTTCCCTAGCCGCACACATCAGCCGCCAATCACACCCATCCTCTCAAGCGCACCTCAAGCCAACAGACGCCGTGGTCTTAACCACGACACCACCGCCTCTCTTTCCATTCATCCCGCCTTGCGGCTATTATATTCTCGACATTAGACTCGTGCATTGTCCAGACCTCCCGCATCTCGGTCCGTGTTCTAGGGCTCCATCCTCCCTGCGCCACAGTGTCTCGCTACAGGAGCCGCACCGCGAGAGCATCTATCTGCCTCTTTCTTAAATCCCCGACCCCCTTCTCCCCGTCTCGCATCCCGCGTGCCTGTCTTGCTTCGTTTGTCATGGATCCAGAGATTCTTAAACAACGGAACGCCTCGCCTCCCGCCACTTCCGCTACGCCTACCACCGACCCGAGACACCAGCAAGCCTCCTCGCAGTCCCCCCCGCAAATACCACACTACCTGAAGACGGAGCCAGACATGGACTTCTCTGTGGCCACAGAGCGGACGACACAGACACCGAATCTCGTAACAAACACCAGCTTTTACTGCCAAGGTGGGCCTCAGTTCAACGTGGCTGCCGAGAGCCAGGCAGGCTTCGAGCACTACGCTCTGCACAGCTCCCCCACAGCTGCTGTATTTCCTTCTCAGGTCTGCTCCAACCAGTCTTCGCCACGCAGCAGCTGGGGCTCGCCAGATCAATTTCGCTCTCTCTCGTGGGAGCCAGCAAACAACAACGGCCTTGCGAGCCATCTCTCGAGACAGAGCCAACAATCTGGCGGGTTCCCGCTAAGAGACTCCGACATGATCTACCTCCCATCAGCTACCTCATACCCAACAACAGGGATGTACGCTTCAAATCAGAGTTTCGACAGCTCAGAGTCCAGTTTCCACGTCCAGGATGGTCGCTTTGGCATCTACCAGACAGCGTCATATCCGATGGCCGTGCCTGATGGACTTCCCGTGTCGGATCTCGCACGCCCTTTGTCCGCATGCAGCTCCTCTCTCGGCGGCCTCAAGGCAGATACGGACCTGCCCAGCCCAGCCCCCGCCTCAGAACCGGGCGATGACCTCACGGGCGCTATTCACTACCCTAAGGATATCACGTCCAGGCAACACTGCCACAGCCCGCAGAGCAGCACCGTCAACAGCCCAACCAGCGGTGGCGGCACGCCCGGCAACGTTTCGAACAGTAAACAAGAAGAGCCGTACGCGCAGCTCATCTACCGCGCGTTCATGAGCACCCCGCGGCGTGCTATGACACTGCAAGACCTGTACCAGTGGTTCCGCGAGAACACGGACAAGGGCAAGTCCGACACTAAGGGTTGGCAGAACAGCATCCGCCACAACCTCAGCATGAACATGGTCAGTATTCCTTGCTCTGCTAGACGACAAATGCGCTGACAATTTAGGCTTTCACGAAGCGCGAGCGCCGACACAGCGGCGCCTACAACACCGACGACCTCGACGGGAGCGGTAGGATATGCCTTTCGTCAGACGCGGTCATCAGCGATAACAAGAACGCCAAGTCAACCGAGTGGTATCTCGAACCGCAGTTCGCTGAGAGCGGCGTGATGAGCACAACGCGTTACCGCAGCAAGGGCACCGCACGACACCAACACAGACACGGCAGCGCCTACAGCCGCAGCCGAGATGCACACCCAAAAATCGGCGGCCCGTCAGCGGCATCGGGGCATTCGACCTCCGGTATCCACGGTGGGAGCGGCAAAAAGGGGTCCCAAGGCCACGGCCAAATAGGGAGCAGCAACGGCAGCAGGCTGCGCGGTAGTCGACACCACTCGCACCCCAACAACACCACCTCCTCCCCCATGCAGGGTCTGCAGCAGCAGCACTACAACGCTACTGTTTCCACCGCTCACCACCAACTCCACGCACGCCACCAGCCCATGCCGTCTATGATAGGCGACGCAGCCGCGTACGGTGCCGCCGCCGCCGCCACTGCCTACCTCGACTACCCAACACATCCACCGCTCTACGCCGCCGACTACGCACACCCACATGCCCACACCCACAGCCCCGAATCGGGTGTGGACGAGCCGATGACCCCCGAGCCACCCTACAGCAGCGACTTGCTAATCCCCGACCTCCACCGCGTTGGCGCGCCCAGCAGCAGCAGCAGTCGCCCCTACGAGGTAGACGCAGCCTACCCATACCCCCACCCGGCGGCACCAACAGGGGGCATGGGCGTGGGAGTCTACGACGAGATGGTCGACCGCTACAGCGGATGGGCTGAAGAGCCCGCGGCGGCGGCGTATCACCAGCAGTACTAGCACTTTTTTTTCTGCCAACAAAGTCGAGTCGAGTCGCTGCCGGGCGAGGATAATACGATACGAAACGCACTACGGAACGAGATAGACGAACGGGAGGGGGTGTATATCAACGCCGATATGACGATACCTATTTACCGCACCACAAACGAAAGAAACCCCATAATGATAACTACTCTACTTTCTTCCCTTCCCTTCACCACCACGGCAGCGACAAAGAAAAAAAACCCCTGCGCACGGCGGTAATGCACTGTACAAGCGGCACAGAGAGCGTTAAGGCGGCAATGTATGTGTGTGAACACCCTCGACATCCATCACATCGCAGGGGCGGGCGGGCAGCTAGCGGACGGCAGCTGAGGGGAGTACCTCATGACCACGAACAAACGAACGGCGAAACACCGCAAAAAAGACACAATAAGGCGACGGTACATACAAAACGGCGACGACCGACAAGG
>Ga0247758_1000078_pt1 | contig 68227 bp, 44 predicted proteins | sample UWRJL156409C4_FD_180950 | JGI IMG/M metagenome (GOLD analysis project Ga0247758, IMG submission 180950) | Plant litter microbial communities from Arlington Agricultural Research Station in Wisconsin, United States - UWRJ-L156-409C-4 | ecosystem: Environmental > Terrestrial > Plant litter >... | reverse complement strand
GCTGGGGTCCGGGGGGGTTTTTTTTTGTTTTTTTGTGCGAGATGTGGTACATGGTTTCCCGAGTTTTGTGCATCGGGAGTATGCCGGGCTCCGAGCGACACCCATCGTCGAGTCGTAGACGCACTTCTCCTTCATATTTTAGCATTAGTCACATGCGGTAATTGTACGCGCGGGAAGTTGCTTGGCGTCCTGTGACAGAGTGACTAGATACTCGCCCGAGGATCACTTGACGCTCCCAAACACAGACAAACCGGGGCATTGCCTTGAGCCCCCCTCAACCTTCTTGAGACGGTCCGCTTCCATCTTCCCATGGATGGCATAAACCGTTGTGGGTTAATGACACTCGGTGGCCGGGAATTGGCGTCGTCTGGTGCTGACGAATGCTGCGCTTCGCCCCTGCTGGGCGTTTCTGGCCGCCTCGATGGCACTCCGTTGGGCGCCTCCCGGCTCATCATTGTGTAGGCGCCCAGTGAGTCTACCCTAGCAGGCCGTTGGAAGGAGGTTGACGTTCGGTCGAGATGTGTCTCCTCCATGGACACCGGAATGCCGCTGTCGTCGATGCTAGTAAGGCGAGGATGATCAACATGTGGATGACAGCCTCTGTCGACCCGGACGCGGCGTATCTCCAGCGCTGGTCGTGAGGCAAGTAGGCGACGAGATTTTCCTCGTTCTGTCTACCGCGGGCGGTCCCGGGAAGCCCAAAGGTAGCTCTGGACCGACTGGATATCCACGAGAGCATCTGTCCTGCCCCGTCCTCTGCGTACTAAATCAGGAGCCCAGTGCCGGCATATAACATCCAGCGACTTTGTCTGGTGAATGGAGCGGGTGACAAATGCGATGAAGAGATCCCTGGGACTGAACTTGTAATTCGGCAGCAAAGTGATGGGGTTATCCTGGACCTCCTTGCTGGTTCTGTTGTGCTTGAGCTCGAGCTGTTTGATATGAAGTTCGCATTTCCGGAGCAGGTCTTCGAGCTCCGAGTGATCGTTGCGAGGAATGAGCAAGGTCTCTTCATCCATCTCCTCAAGTTCTGACGTAAGTCGGTCAACTTCTTTTTCTTGTCCGTTGGTCTTTGCTTCGGCTCTCTTTAATTTCATCTCCTCGAGCAGTCAAAATCGTGACTCGACGCCCGCATGGGATGTCTCCTCGCGCTTGAGATCCTCCATGAGCCTCGCTTTCTTACCTTCTTGCCGTTGCCATTCTATCGTCAGACGCGCCAGCTTAACGTCCTTGACCATTTCAATCTGCTCTTGATGGTACTCCTCCCACCCTTCGTCGGATTCGGGAAAGTCTTTGGCAAGCGAGAGAATGGAGTAGATGGTGTCCCGAGGAAAGATTTCTTGGAAGGTGAGGAGCGTTGAGACTAGTGTCTCTACGTCCAAGAGTTGGCTGTCAATCGCGCCAAGATCGTCTTTGTCGTCTGACTTGCGGCAAATGTTGCTCAGCGTCTGGATCAAGATAGAGGCGCTGCTCGTTTCAATGTCGTCAAAAACCTCGTCTCGGAAACCGACTCTCATCAGCTCGATCTTTTCCACAAGCAAGGACACCGCATCAGCAAAGTCGTCCCAGTGCAAGCTGTGCTCGCCACAGTGGATGGTGGCATTGCGTGACAGGGCGACCTCCTGGATGATCCATCGTCGACCAAACCAGTCGGCTCGCATGAGTGTCGCCAAGTCTCTCCACGCGCCTTCCATCTTAACGTCGTGCACGATACCATCAAACTTTTGGTAGTTCATGCATGCGCGCGCCGGGTCGAAGGCCGTTTTGACCTCCCCATTGTCTTCTCCCAGCCACACACAGACCGTGGCCGCGGAGTTATAAATTCGAGCCATCATGGCAAGTTGTCCCTCTTTCTCTTCCGCCCCTTCGAACGCGGAGAGGGGGTTCGCCGAGGCCTCGGTGGAGGATTCGCCATTCGATGGTGCCGCGGGCATATCGTACCAGGGAGTCGGGAGGGCCTGTTGGTCCATTGGTGCCCGCGTGTGGCGCCATGGTGAAGATTGAGCTTTCAGGTTTGCGACACTTCAAGCCATGGCAGCTTCAAGACAAGGACCGGTGGTATCTGCTGTGGCGTCCATAGAACACACACAATGCGGCAGGCAAAGCCTCCGCTATGTGCGCCGTCCAGAGATGCAGCTCGGCTCAGCTTGCGAGCCTGTCCGCCTTCACGGAGAGCCGCATTCATCAACAGGAGTCTGCGGGTGTGGTTGCACGGCGCAGCCTTGCCAGCTTTTATCGACCACGTTGGACTGCGATTCGCCTGACGTTAGATGACCCCGCGTCGGGGCTTGCTGGACGTGAGAGGTTAGCGAATAGGAGACTCAAGGACTTGCAGGTGTGGAGTCGGAAAGCGGGGTTGTTGACGACTTGCAGATGTCAGTTGTCTGCTTGGGTGATAACTGGGGGACCCTGATGTTGCACTTTGCGAGTTTCGGGCGCTGAATGGGCGATAAAGAGATGAGCAGGTGGTGTGCAAAATGAATTGCGAAGCAGAAGCGATTGATGGAAAGGATCGTTGGTTTCCTTTCCTCCACCCTGACACGCCTAGGACTCTAGTGATAGTTTACCCAGTTGCTTATCTAACGAGCCACGGAATCTAGTCTAGTCCTTCCTACCAGAGTCAAACTAATACAAAGAACTATAACTCAACTTCTCTGCTTTTGCCAGCGCAACCTTCAACTGTCTGGTTTCTTGCGTAGAGGCTTTCCTCAACTGGCCAATATTTGCCTACAGCTTCTAGGTTTCCCTCTGCAATGCCATATGCCTGTGCTCCAACAGCTTTGTCCGCTGTTGTCGGCTGAGATGCTTTAGCTTATTGATGGACGTTGGCGTTTGCCATAAGTGGTGGTCGGTTCCAAGTGTACAGAGAAAGATGCGAGGGATGCTACTTTTGCTGAGCTGGTGGGATATAACGTGGTCGGATGAGTCTGGAGTGGCACTCCTGCCACCGACGGGCTGGACGAAAAGATCACTATCGTAGCCGCCGCCATCCTAGGTGTAGGAATGAGCTTGTAAAAGCGGCGGGTTGGGTAAGGAAGCGGAGAAAAGCCGGCATTCTACGCGAGGACTGGCCGCGACGCTGGAGGCCGGAGGGAGAAGCTGCATCAGTCGGATTTGTGTAAGAAAGCCTTAGCAAAGTTAATGGGTTGATTGTTTACGGTTCGACAAGCACTGCATTTCCAAGGTGCTAGTAGACGCGCTTCAGTCCTTCGGTACATATGTTGCTGGAGTCCGTCCGTCTTCCAGAACCGAACGTTGTGTTCTAACTCCTCCCAAATTGATAATCTTTGCGAAAGATGTATAATAGGTATGTAAGAACCATGACTGAACTTCCACATATGTGTCATATTTCGCTCCAGGTATCTGCAAGGGCAATACTACCTTGATCAGACAAGAATGATTCTATCTGGTTCTTTCTAACATAGCTCCATCTTGACTTCATGGCCAATCTCCTCATCACGTATGTGCATTGTACCAATGCGGCGATAGTGACACAAGCCGCCCGGCTCAATCGGCTGACTGTCTGTAGGTTGTATGAATATGAAGTGCCAGTGTAGTCGGCCTTCCCAGCTCAGACTTGCAACTCCGACGAGCAGCGCCGAGGCAGGAGGCGAGAGTGCGCCGATGATGTTGTATGCCTTGCAATGCTCAACGACGTGCGTGATCTTGCGGTGAGGGGGATGTTGGATGGTGCAAGAACAGCCATACGATGCATCATCATACGCATGGTCGAAAAAGGCGATGCCAGGTCCGCGCGCAGGGCAGGGCATGCCTCCAAAGAAGCTGCCGGTGCGGCTTCGGAAACTTGCTAAGAGACTCAAGAGGGCGTCTTTGTGGAACGCTGGGCCGGTAACTTGAACTTTGATGGGCCCGTCCTGTCCACTTTCGTCGACGATGGACTGTACCTTGGACCAAGGCTCCCAGTCATTCTTTAAAACCCCGATCTGCGTGATGTCAAACATCACGCCTGCTTCTCTACCACACCAGTGTCTACGGCCCCAACAAGCTCGGACTGCAGCCAGAAGTTCGGACCGAAATCGCAACTGGGGTTTCACGGGCGTCGATTATGAGAGGCGACAGAGGCATCGAGGTCAAGACGGACTTCGTCATCACAAAAGGCACGATCTAAAGTACAAAGGTCTCTTTCCGTCTGCCAATAAGCATTTGTACGGATTATATATACGATGTATGAAGATACCACAATGTAACCATGAAGTCGAATTACAACGGGAAACGGTTTGGTTCTGCCGCACTTGCATTCTGTGCCCCTGAGCCGCGTCCCCCGTTGAGCCTCAACCCTTCCCGCACAGGGGGTGCGCACTGACTGCCGCAGCCATCACCAACTGCCGACACCACTGCCGAAGCCTCGTCCAACTCACGACTATGACACTTTTTAAGCAGGGGTTGGTGTATTTTCATCAAGCTTTAGCTGGTCAACCCTCGAGTTCAGACTCTCTTCTTTGAGTCTTTGCTGTCGCTCCAACCTCCCTTCACTCTCTGGGTCAAAGTACGCTAAACACATCCAACTTGTCAGCATCAACTGCACCAAAATCAAACCAACAACAACGGGAAAAAGAAAGACTTACGCTTCTCCCCGAACACTGTCGTCCTAATCCCCCTCCGCGGCGCCTCATAACTCCCCGGAATCGCCCGATGATTCGTGCACCGATTATCCCACATCGCCACACTCCCTACCTCCCATTTCCACCGCACCGCATGGTCATCTGCTGAATGGATATGATACGCAAAGAAATCCAACAGCTTATCCGACTCCACCTTTTTCAGCTCGGCGAACCCCGTCACGAACCCCGGGTTCACATTCAGCGCCTTGAGTCCCGTCACGGGATGCGTCCTCACCGCCGGGTGATGAGAATCAACCGGGGGCCGGTTGGGGCCTACGCCCCAGAGGTCGATGATGGTGTCGTATTGCAGCCGGGAGGTGTGCACGGCGTGCAGGCCGTCGATGAAGCGCTGCATGACCGTGCTGAGTGCGTCGTACAGGCCGTAGGTGGATACCCATGCCGTGTCGCCGCCGACCGGGGGGTGCTCTTCCATGCGCAGCATCGAGTAGGAGGGGGGGTTGATCTCGAAGGAGGTGTCGGCGTGGAAGTCGCCTGAGGGCCAGGGGGTGTATTTTGCGATTTCGCGGTGGTCTTCGCGCGAACCGCGGATGATGACGTGTTTTTGGTCCTTTTGCGCGGGGTGCTTGTCGAGGGTGCCGTAGTGCGAGAAGAGGGCGACTTGCTGCTCGGTGGTAAGGTCTTGGTTGCGGAAGAAGACGACGCCGCGCGTGGAGACGAGGAGGGCGAGCTCGTCGAGCTGGGTGGGGGTGAGGGTGGAGAGCTGGATGTTGGAGAGGACGGTGCCGAGGGATTCGGTCAGGTCGGTGCGCGTGGCGACGGAGAGGAGGGAGGAGAAGTTGGGGTCGGCGGAGAGGGCGCGGTCGGGGAGGGGGGTGATTTCGGTGCGGATGGGCTCGGGAGGGACGTGGGAGGCGATTTTGGGGTTGAATTGGGGGTGGATGGTGATGGGGAAGCCGGAGTCGGGGGATATGTGTTTGCGGGCTTCGAGGTGGGCCATGGCGTATGTCTTGTTAGGGTTGGGATTTTGCTGTCTTCGTTTTGTTGTGGTGTTTTGTTAGCTGCTGACCCCTTACAGCAGGCATTTGGGATACCCAGTTTATAAAGCATTCATGCATCCGAGCAGCAGCCGAGCCCGGTGCCGTCTCCGGCGATTCGGGTCACCTTACCGAGAATCCGTGCGGGATGGTTGCAAGGATGGGACGCTCACGGAGGGGATTGTCCAATCCGAAGCGCGGCGCGGCAGGTATGCGGTGGCGCCATCGACTTACACAATGAGGTTATCGACTCAAGTCAGCTGCTGCCGCGACGCGATGTCACAAGCTCCCCAACCTTCCGGCACCGAACATGCCTCTTTTTCTATCCCGCTGACGGCGATAACAGGTTTGAAGCAGAAAGTGTAGAGGTGTCCCGCAGCTTTGGGTCGGCCTACCTGTACTTAAATCCGACCTCCCCCCCTTCATTTCAAGGGTCTGCGAAGCTTTTGACTGGTCAATTCCATGTCGCAATCAATGCAGCGCATTTGCATCGACAGCCCACGTCCAACTATCCGTCGAGTGGCGACGATGATTCGACGTCTGTTCTTCTTTTGTGCTAGAGAATGGCGTGCCAGCCCAGTCACATCACATCAACACCACCAACGCGGGGCTCTGGGGCCAGACCTCTCTGGGTATCCGAGGCATGCGAAGTTGCTGCATTCTTCTGTGCTCGCCATGGCTAATGCCCACGTCGTTCGACATTTACAGCTGCTGCAAGACAGGGTATGCGTCGAAGTGGACGTGATGGGGCAGGAGGACGCAAGTTTGCCACGTGCAACGGGCAGGGTCACATATGACAAGACAGCTCCCAAGTGCTAGGTAGTTAAGAAGCTCAATGCCAGTATTTTCAGCCAAAACTCCACCCATTATCTCTTCTTCCTTCGGGTCCCTTGCATTGTTTGCGCACATGCTCGTTGCCGACCCCCTAGAATTTCTCGCATACCTTGGCGTCATACAGCAACACAAGTCAGAGATCGGAATAGCGGAGAAGCAGACGACTCTGGTGGAGAGTAGGGATGGCTCCAGTGATGAGGAGGAGTTTACTTGGACGGAGGAGGAAGAGAAGGCGCTGGTTCGGAGATGAGTGTTTACCCCTGACTGAGGTGTGGACAGTGCTGGTCGTGTGGATAGAATCGACCTCCTTGTCGTGCCCCTTTTGATCATGGGATTCTTCGTGCTGCAGCTCGACCGAGGAAACATGTATGGCCCCTCCGTTGCCATCTGACCGGTCAAAAGAAAAACTAACAATCCGCACAGCGGCAATGCCATGACGGATTTTTTCCTACAGGAGGTCGGCATCACGCAGAACCAGTTCAATGTTGGCCAGCAGTTGCTTTCCCTCGGCATTGTTCTGCTAGAAGTATTTACTCACCTTTCCCCTCTGTGGAGTGATACCCTGCTTACACCCGATGTCAGGTTCCCAGCAACATGATTCTATACCGAACGGGCCCGACCATCTGGATGAACATAGATCATTGCATGGTAGGGAAACAACCGGAAGACTATCACCACCCCGATTCTAACACAACACTCTAGGGGCTTCATCGCAACGTTCCAAGCCTTCCAAAAAGGCCTCGCCCCCTTCTTAGTCACCAGAATACTCCTAGGGTGCGCGCTCTACCTCTCCCTCCAGCTATCTTCCCCTTTTAAACACAAACTCCTAGATTCCGCGAGTCAGGCTTCATCCCCGCCGGCCTCTTTACCATCACTCGATAGTACAAGCGCGACGAAACCAGCAAGCGCTTCTCCTGGTTCTTCATCGGCAACATGTCAGCCGGAGCCTGCTCAGGTCTCATCACCTACGGCATGTAAGTTATTTCCACCAACCCATCTCTCAAATACCAACAAAACTAACACCACCAACACCAGCCTCCACATGCGCGGCATCTGCGGTCTCGGCGGCTGACAATGGCTCTTCCTCGTAAGCCTCTCCTCCCCCTCCCCCTCACTAACCACCACCCCCAGATCGAAGGCATGCTAACCATCCTCGCCGGAATAATCTTCCTAACCCTCTTCCCCACCTCCCCCTCCAACCCAACCTCCCTCCTCCACCACACCTACTTCACCCCCCGCGAATCCCAAATTCTCCACCGCCGCATCCTCCTCGACGACGCCACCAAATCCCAACTCTCCCGACACGTCTCCCTCACCGAGCTCAAGCACGTATCTTTCGGCTTTGATCGACTCCGTGCGAACGCAATGACGAGCATAGGGGCTTGGATCCTGCTCCTCACGAATATCGCATGGGGTATGATTTCAGATCGGATTGGGAAACGCGGACCGATAGTTACGTTGGGGTTGATTTTGTTTTGGGGGGCTACAGTTCGTTTTCTCTCCTCTGCCTACCTAATATCATGACGGCAGAAAAAACAAACTAACAAGTGATGCTAGTTGGGAAACCGCCTCTTGATTGAATCCAAGAATGCAAACCTGAGATTCGCTTTCATCACCCTGGGCATCATCTTCTCGTCCAACTGGCGTAAGTACCGGACTAGGCCTCTCGGCCAAGCCCAAAACGCTAACAGATTTGTAGACCCCGTCAACGGCTCATGGATGGCTCTGAACACCGAGACATCCGGGGAGCGGTCCATCGCCATGGCGGTGCCCATCATATCGGCCAACACGTCCGGAATCGTCGGAAGTCAAATCTTCCAGCAAGAAGACTGGCCACTCTACCGAAATGGTTGGACAATCATCATCGCTCTCGCGTCGTTTGCTCTCCTCATGTCAGTAGTAGCCAACCTTCGGTATCGATGTTTGAACCGCCGCGGGAAGACAAAGAAGGATGGTTCACAGTTCAGTTGGTAAAGAAGAGCAGGAGTAATATGTTGAGACTCTTGTCCGCGATCATGAATCCTCTAATCATACCAGTATTTCTGTTCGATCACATAGGATCATGATGTAACCCCTAGTCCCGCAAAGCCCGCATCCAACGGCATTCGCCAAACTGTTCCAATCGTCGTCAGACAACGGAAGAAGGAGGGGCCGTTTTCATGTCTTTTGCATCAGAGAAGAAGGCCCATGCCAGCACTGCTCCGACAACGCACAAAACCGCCAGAGACAAACTCAGGAACCAGTAATCAAAAGTTGTTCTTAGTGAGGCGTCCCAGTAGTTTCCAACAAGCAATCCCGAACTTCACACAAGTGTGTTCAAAACAAACATCTGGCCCATCGCTCCTCTGGGGCTGAATCTCTCAGGACTCGCTAGCACCGCCTTTTCAACTACCCGTTTAGCCTTGACCACCCCAGGCGTTGATACCAAGGCAACGCATATGCCCTACAAGACCAAGAAGCCGAAGAAGAGTGGCAAGTGATACGACGAGGAGCTCGTGCACAAACATGTCGGTATAACCATGCCGGCAAGTGCTGGAACAAAGCATCCATAACCAATCGTGGCAATTCTCCTCGGTCCGTACCGATCAACAGCCCATCCAGCAACATGGACAAAAATCAACACGGGGATGGCCAACCCGAGAAATGTGGCACCCACCGCACCCGGAGAGAGCCCAAACTGCGCGCCGGCCTCCATAGACAAGGTCGAGTCATAACTGCCGAGGATAACGTACTGAATGAAGCCGAGAAGCAAAGCAACAACCAGCTGAGCGTCCGATAGACAAGTCAGGATAGGTAGCGGATTTCGGAACGTAGCCGGCTTGGACGACGCAAGGGAGGAACCGCGCTGAGGCTCTATCGTCCCGTAGTTGACAGAGTCATCCCCGTCCATGAGCTTCCCGCTCACATCCCTCGGCCTCTCCACCATCAGCACTCTCAGGACCAAATCCACCGCCAACATCATCAAGCTAACATTGAGTATCCCGTCGAAGCCCCATCTCGCAAAGATGAATCCCCCCAACTGTGGCCCAATTAGATCCCCCACCGCGACAATCGATCGAATCTGCTCGTGTCAGCCAGCCTCAACAACCCCAGAAGAAAAAAACCAACGTACTGCACCAAAAGCCTTGCCCAAATCCTCTCCCCTCACCGCATCCCCCACCATGCTAAACCCCGCCGCATACACCACCGCCGCACTCCCGCCATTCAACACTCGACTTGCCACCATCATGTCAAAGCTCCGACTAGTATAAAACGTCACCGTCGCCGAAAATAGCGCCCCCAACCCTACCAGGTATAAACGTCCTCTCCACGCCCTAAAATCCGCGACCCAGCCCGCCGGGACCGCCACGACGAGTAGGGCGAGACTAAAAGAGGCGAGGAGCGTCGCGACGCGGGATTGCACCTCGGATTCGGGCACAGACGGGAGGTGGGCGTGTATGAGATACGGAAGCAGGGGGACGCGCATCCCGAAGAGGAAAAAGTCGGAGAACTGGCCGATGGCGACGGTCAGGATGATGAAGCTGGGGTGGGAGCGCCGCTGGTGTTTCTTCTCCGTCGACCGCGGCGGTGCAGGAGACTCCATGGCGGTGGCTGTAAAGTGAGTGAGTGCCTCTGGGTGTCGAAATTGAGCCAGGGGGAGAGAGCTCGGTGGGTTTGCGCGGGAGAGGTGTCGGGGGATCGGGGCCCAGGGCAGATGAGGGGAGGTGGCCATGCTAGGCCGACGTCGGTAACGTTATCGTGTAGAACATGGGTAGAGCGACTTCGTCAGACGTTGTTGATGCAGGCACTCTCCAGGGATTAATTGAGTGGTGCCTTCCGGGCTGCACGCATCAACGCCCTATTCTCGGCTGAGATTCCATGTTGTCGTTCTGAACAAGAACAGGAAGAGTTGATTGAAAATGAAAAGGTGTTTGACGAGGGCCGACCCGAGACTCAGCAGAGCTTTCACGTTCCCCCTTTCCATTGAATCTCCAGGTTGCTGGGCACATTGGGGGCAAGGCAGGTTCCGAGCTCACGGGCAACCCCCCCTGACGCCTAGCCCCCGATGATGCCAAGCAGCCCCGGGCCAGCCGACCAAAACCCGAAGGTATGCATGGCGGCCCGTGTTCGGCGGGTTTTTTGCGTTCCGTAGGAAGCGGCGTCATGGTTGGGAGAAGAGCGACTTGATGGTTCAAATAATACGAGTGTGCGGGACCGGGCTAGTCCGAGGTGCGCCAACTGCCTTTTGCACCTGCTCAGTTCTTCACCGCCGTCCCTCGCTGCATTGCCCTCGATATTCGTCAACAATGTCGGCCGCGTCACCAACAACCACATTCCCCATATCATTGACATCGAGACTTTCCGCTTGGCCCACACCGACCCGCACCTCGTTCACCATCACATCCTTCCCTTAAGTCCCACTCACGACCACCTTCACCGCAAGCGACCCAAGTTGCTCAGATATTCAGGCGGCCTACTTCGGTGGCTTCCTGCTCATTGACCCCCTACCTGAGTCATGTCTCCCAAGCGGTTTCAGCACGCAACCGACGGCTTTCTTCTCGCCCGGCATCGTATGTCCGAGTGGTTACTGGACGGCCTGTGTCAATAACCTAGTTGTCAAGTCCATCACCATCGTTACCTGCTGCCCGACCCGCGGAACCTCGATACACCTGTCGTGTGTTAATGAGCTGGACTAGGCGCCTTCTGGAGCAGGGAAGGACCACAACTGCATGTGGACACCAGCCGCCTATCCAATCTCCATAACTGCGGTACAGCTAGTAGGCGGAGATACGTCTCGCTGGGTCACGACCTTGTCGGGCACCAACAGGATCGGCGCCCTGGGTGTGAGGATGGTGTATCAGGCCACTGACGTTACTACTGCTCCGCCTTCCTTAACAACAGAAACAGCAACAACAACAGCAACAACAACAACAACACCAGAAGCCCTTCCCGAGACATCAACCACCTTGCAAACCGACTCTCCAACCAACTTGCAACTGCTGGCGCCCTTGATTCCAAATCTAACGGGAGTCATGAAACCCTCGCATAACCAGGAGCACTCGATCAGTTCAGCCGCGATTAACGGCTCTGCTGCGGCCCTGGCTATAATAGTTGCGCTTGTTGCATTCTTCGTATTCTTGCGAATACTGCGCCGAGAAATACTTGATGCGGCCTAGACCCACTTTGAGAAGACCCATGTCGATGATGATGTCGATGACCAGAGACATGACGACCATGTCAACCATCAGATAGACGATGTGAGCCATGTCGACGACCAGATCAGCATTGACCCCACCCACACCGACAGGGTCAACGTCGACCAGAAGACCCTCCGACAAACCGAAGTTGAGAACAAGGTATTATTACGGTGGAGTGTCGCAAGGAATCTCCGTCCTTGGGTTAGGTCCTCGGGTTAGGTTGTAGAGGGGCTGTTGGAGTCAAAGCCTGCGACCAGGGGTTGTGGACCTGTCCGGTAGTCAACACAAGACCAGAGGCTTGGCAGCGCAGGAAGCCGTGATATGATATCGAAACCTCGTAGATAGTTATTTGCAATTAGATATCATAGAGAGCAATCTGGATAGATTAGTTGTGTTGTGCAAACAAAATAGATAGGTAGAGACGAACCCGCATTCGAAGTCGCAGCACACAGCGAGCTAGATGACTCTGGTCAGCATTCAACTTCCAAAGAGAAGTGCCATGCTGGAATCGAATCAAGGTCCGGTATCGCAATCCCTTGAACGACGAAGAGGCTGGTCTTCGGTCACGGTGTGTGAAACTGAATGCTCAAGGGACCCGCGTTGGGCCTGTTCGTCTGTGTTGAAATATCAAGTCTTGACAAGCTGAGTCCTCCATCCGACATTCAAAAGGCCTACCATCACCGAAACTTCTTGCTGGCCTCAGTAAACGTCATTCCCTTGGCAATCTCGACCGCCATCGCCGAGTCCGCTGCCACTTGCTTGGCCATCAGGGGAATGGCGGCTTCGGCAATCTCCTTTGGCAGCACAACGACGCCGTTGATATCCCCGATAATGTAGTCACCTGGTCGAATCGTCATGTCCTGCTCGTCGGTCTGCAGCTTGACTGGAACGTTGACAGCAGCAACCTTGAGAAGCTCAGCGGGTGGCGCCGTGTGTGGAACAATATGGATGTAGTCGCTGTTACTAAATGCTAGTATCAGTGGATTCACTTTTGCAGTGTTTTGGTGCAGCGGTCTAGTTCGACACCGTGCCAACATCACGAGCAAATATCTGCCGCCCCGTTAGCCTTCATCTAAAACGAAAGATGGACATGATGACGCACGGGATAGTTCTGCTCTCTCTGTTCCTGAATATCGCGGAATCGGCCGTCAATGACTGACCCAACGGCACCGCTCGCCTTGGCCCGGGTTGTCATGAGACCCCCGTAGACAGCATTGGGCATCTTGGGAGGGTAGTAGACAAAAACCACAGCGCCCTCCGGGACAGAGTCGATCTGCATGCCGTCTTAGCCCAAGGAAGCCTTCGAAGGCACGGGAGGGGGTCAGACGTAGTGCGTAGGGTGCTTTGGACTCGGATCATCCAGCGGCACATACTGAACTGTGTAGGCCGGGCCGACGACCTTGGTATCGCCTTCCTGACGGCAAGGCGACCACATGGTGAGCCCCGAAAGGAAGACACCGTTGCGGAACTTCAGCTTGCAGAGGGCATCCGAGACATCGCAGCTGGCATCGCGCTGCGTGTGAGCACCTTGATACACCCGAATACCGGGCCGGGCCGTAACATACGTTGTGTATTCCTGGAGAGCTCTCACAATAGGGTTGTCCATGGCATTTGGCATAGTGGAGACTCCGCGTTTGATTAGAAATATAAAAGCCCCTTAGTTCCCCAAACCAAGCTCCCTTAACTTATTACCTCCTGCAGCACGGCCCAGTGTCCCTTCGCTCGGCTAGCTACTCCAACACTGGTTGCTCAGTGCTCACACACATATTCTCGCTCACCCATCCAGAGCACCCATCCCCTAGCGCCTACCTATACCGAGCGCCCATCCAGAACCGCCTCGTCCTTTTCACTCCAGTGCTATCTACACGTGTTATCCATCTCGTCACCCTCTACACGAGCACTTACGCAACATGTGCTCTCGGGTGTACCAGCGCTGCACGTGCGGCGCCGTTTTCGATTCTGGCACGTACGATTTATGTGACAAGGCCCAAAAACGCCAAAGACAGTGCGCTCCAGGCAGAGATGTGTCTTAAAAGGACATTACAAGCTGCCTAGAGTGCTTAAGAGTCCTTCCACAAAATACTCAACGCTGAGACCCGCTATCATAACACCTTATTTCTCAGAGGGTTCAAAACCGTCATGTCCAAGTTGAGCTATGGGAAAGGGGCACGGTCTAGCAATGAGGAAAGAGGAATATCGTCAGAAATAAAGTTAGGGGGGATTTCTAGCTGGGGGCTGCAGAGAGAGACAAAGGGATTTTCTGGCATCGGACAAGGCTGTTATGGAAGCTGCGCTTTATAGTGGACTGGGGCGGTGGGAGTTAGAAGGGGGGGCCTAGTGTAAGAAAGTCATAGGGATAAGAGTATTAGCCACGGCAGAAAGCTTAGAAACCGTACTGGTGCCCTGTAGGCTCCAACATCAATTTTCAAGGCCTATATTGCTTGCCAGAGTTCTTTACAATAGTTTTTCACAATCTATTATGAACCTCACAATGCATGTTGGGCCAGTGTTAGCTCTGATTGGTCTAAAAAAGGTGGGTCCCCTGGGCCGGTCGGCAAGGGGGGGGACCCGACTGCCACTATTCGCAACTGTTTGCAAATAGTGGCAGTCGGGCGAAGAAAAAAAGTAATTGGCACGAGCAGGAATTGAAATGGGGATCTGTTTTCACTCGAAAACGATAGAAAGAAAGAGCAATCACTTGACCGCTAGACCACTGGCTTGTAGAATTTGAGAAGCGCCGTCATTCTTGCCGTTGATGTAGTCGGGGGAGCCCCGAGGAAGGAGCGAGAGCTCTGGGCAATCCGGAGAGGGGGCTGGGGGGGGGGGGCAACAATGAATGTTAATTTCACAATGGATGTTGAACCCACTATAATTGTTAGCCTACAGAAGGCTTATTAGATTCCTCAATCCGCCACTATGGAAAGGTTACCAGGAAGTCAGACTGGCGACTTAGCCCCTTACCCCTCCCTATTCAGGAGGACCCCCGTGGCCATTATGCTCAACAAGAAAGTGTTTTACAAGTGGCCTAGCAATCTACCGATTAAAACTTATGTCCCTTCGTTATTACCCAGCGCCCCCGCATCTCCATTGCTTCACCTCGACCGGTCTCCTTTTCAAATTCCCCACCAACTCCTTCCCTTCCCACGCCAGCCCAACCCCCTCCACAAACTTTTACGCTGTTCTAAGGTGTGTCCCAATTCAAAACAATTCCAGTCTCTAGTGATCCTTTTCCGCTACACTCCGCTGCTCCGCTGCCGCGCCGCAGTCGGTACCAGGAACATTATTAACCTGTCTGTTTCACGAGCTTGCCAACACGACCGCGCCAAGTTTCATCTACATCATCAACGCATAACGATAGGTTGGTTATCTCTGCAAGCACAGCCCTACTCTTTAAGCGCGCGCCTACCACAGCGCTTCGCGCTAACAACTGCAGCTCCCACCCATGTGGTTGTGGTCTGTGAAAATGTACTGTGGGGCCACCACCCAGGGAACGTCAAAAATACAGATTAGGGATGATGTTTGATAAGGAGTGGTTATGATTGGTTGGTTGTGATGGGAGGGATGGTGTGGGGCGTAGGGGGAGGTACATGCCCAGGATTAAGCGCTGCTAGGAGGGTCTAAGCTTCCGATGCCTTAACAGTTAAGATGACCCAGAGGCGCAGTCACAGTATTAATATGCGAGATAGCCCCATGGAAATAACTCCATAACTTCCTCCTTTAACTTAACTCACAGTACACCATTATTATTACCCAATTGCGACCTTTCAGTTTCATTCATCCTCTATCAACAACCTAACATCAATCTTCGCAATGAAGTTCATCGCTCTCGCCCTCCTTTCGGCCCTCGCTGGCGTCTTCGCCGCGCCTTTGGCCTCCACTGCTGACTCTGCCGTCAAGTACGTCGTCCTACCAGTTAAACAGCGGTTATGCTAAAGTCGTGTTGCTAACCATTTGTGTTGTAGGTCAAGGCAGCTCACCAATCGCCAGGCTGATCAACCCGATTTTGCTGCCCCTTCGTTCAGCTCGCCAGGGGGCACCCTCACCTCCGGATCGGACGTCGTTATTTCCAAACCTTGATTCGGGAAGCCGTACAGGAGGAACCAGCACGTCGGGAAGGAGCATGTTGACTCTAGCAAGGCAATAATTCAATGCACAATGAGGATCACATCGCTCTACAAGATTGTCCCTATGTTTCATATTGCCCGTGCCCCCGGCATAACCCTCTGAACTCGTTTTCAACACCACCTATCCTCATAGCAACCCAAACCTCCAACTTGTCTCCTAAGAATACACCTCCCCCTCCTCGTAACCTGCGCATCCACCCTTCCCTACTCCAGCCTATTAACCCCATTGACAAAATCCTACGCCTCAATTGCAATACACGAGCTCTTCTCGGGTTTCTTCGTATTCCCCATATTAAAATACACAGCGGGCAGGAAGTACGGTCGCCATAAGCTAGGATTTCCTTTAGACTATTACGAAGGGAATCGTTTAAAGGAGTTCCTCGTGTGTCTTTTAGAGTCTGTCTATGCCTGCGCTCTAGGAGAAAAACAAGCTACCAATAACTCATCCGCATTACAGTGCAAATAGATATTCCCTCGATTTAATGCTAACTCGCTTCCCAGGACAGTGATTCAGTGCGTCTAAGCCCTTCCATGAACTCATTATTTTCCTTCATTATTACCTAGCGCTCCCTCCTCTCCATTCTGAACCTGTTTCACCTCAAGCGGTCTCCCTTTCAAATTCCCCATTAACTCCTTCCCTTCCCACACTAACCCAACCCCATCCACAAACTGCACCCTATCCTTCGAACTCAAGCCATCATTCCCCACCGCCTTTACTAACAACATCACCACATCCTGCGCTTCAAACCTAACCGCCTTTCCCCTAACCGCCCCTATCACAACCCCTCCCACCAACCCAAGCAATAACAACATATACACCGCAAGCCACCCGTACAAATACAGGCCTCCACCTACCCTTAATCGCAGGCGGATTATACAACGCCGTCGTCTCCACCATTTGTCTTATACTTAACACTACTGCCTGCGCTAACTATAAGAGCACCCTTCCCAGGACCTCCGCAAAATCCGTTAGATTCCCCACATTAAGATTATACCTCGCATCGTGAATCCCCTAGGCCAGGACTCCTCCGCCACCGCCATTTGCACCGCCAATGATCCTATCCAAGGTGCTTGCCAGCAGTAATTTCACCTGTGGCCCAATAGCAGGACCTTAACTACCCCCATCCACCACAAGCGGCGAATCCGGCCCGGACATCGACAGCCCGACTTGGATTTCCCTCCCCGAATACCGACACTCGTCCCTTAGTCTACAACCAAGTTTTCTCATCTTTTTAGCCGACGAGCTGCGTTATTCGCTGTGATGTTATCATCGGAAACCCTAGAATTAGTACCAGTACATCAGGAGGTTAGCCTAAAAGGGCAGTAACGCCTGTAAAGCAAAGCCGTAGACGACAGACTTTGCCACCCAGTATCGTAAATATAACAGTTAAAATACCTAATAAAGATATCTGAACTTTAGTAATTTATATATTATAAGTAACAGTGTAAGATTAATTGCTTCAAAGGTGTAAGGCATATCTGCCCATTAACGGGGGCCACATCTAAAACCACTTACAAATTCATTCCCTTTTAACACCGAGCCCAACCTTAGTACCTGGAGCAAATGTAAGACATGGGAATGATTAGGCTATAAGATGGGATTTTTCCTCCACGGAAGTCATATAAACCGTGGAGCTGGACGGTGAAATAATCATTACGGTGAAAGGGCTATATGGGTTAGCTACTGAGATCATAGCAAGATGTCATTAACCTAATGTCAGCTTAGCACATACCGTCCGCGGATGTATTTGTGAAAGTGGTTCCACCATCCGAATTTAATTTTGGTTAGCGACTCTTCAGCCACGTTTAGAGCGGAGAGCAGTACATATAAATGATCGGGCCAGTATTTCAGCATGTACTAAAGAGGCAAGAACTTTAGGCAGACAACTCGACACGCCGCGTAGATCATCCGTACGGGCTCTCACTATACGTCAACCACTTACGTAAACACCTTAACCTGGGCCAGAGCCTTGGACTCCTGCTAAAGGACCTCCTGCTACGATCCTAGTATTTTACCTATTAGATAAGCTTGGGAAATTAACGTAAATCTGATCCATCGAGTAAGGCTAACTCTGAGGTGTTATTGGAGAAGGAGAACATTACAGCTAAATTAAGCGGCCCGGAGAGGTTGGTTTGGTGCGACGCCGGATAATTCCACGCCCAGCGCCCAGATTTGGGTTAATCACGTTTCGTACTTAAGTGTAGGTTCTGCGCTTGCGGGTGTTTAGGCGGGAGAGACGGAGGCTCTTATCGAGGTTTGGACGAAGCGGAGGGCTGCGTTATCGCGCAATCACCGGCCAAGCTACGGACGAAGACGATACTGCGTATGACCATCAGTTAGGGCTTGCCCGAAATTAAAAGGGAACGAATGGCACTCGTCGGCGCGATGCGCCGACTGAGCAACAAGCATGGTGCTGAGTCCGGAGAAAGCCCAATTTGCGGCCGTCCGGCTTTAGCACTTCCCTCTGGCTTGCGGTTGCCGAGAGGGAAATTCTATGGGCTATGGCCCGTTTCCTGGCCCCTCGTCAAATGATGTGCTGCCTTAGGCAGAAAAGGGATTGCTAAGCATGTTCACAACTTGGAGATGGTCATCCTCCGTCCGGCGCTGTGTCGAGATGGTCCGCTCGACGCAATGGCTCCACGACTCTCCCTAGCGTGACGGGATAGGGCTCGCACCCTGATTTTCCGTAAGTTTTCGAATAGCGAAATTGCTGATACCGTCCGTTGCACCGAGCGTGCCATCCGCAGAATCCGATCGAGACTCGACCGGTTTGGAACCACGATAGTACCCGATCCGAAGATAACCCCCGCCATACGACATGCGTTATGCGATCAACTAGCTCGAAAGTCCGGGATGACTGGATTGGATTGGATTGGGTTTGCGTGCAAGGTTATCAGACTAAACTAGAATGGCACGTGACCCACGAGGGACCAGGGTTTGGTTCTACTCCTTTCAAACACAAAACGGGCTGCTGCCTTCAAAACTTCAAAACAAACAACCCCCTAGGGGAAAAACAAAAGCCAAAAGGTACAGCTGGACCTAGACGGTCTCTGGGGTATCGGACAAACTGCGGTAGTAGCCTGTAGCTACTAGAGGGGGGGCTAGGGGGTGGGAGCGACCACCCAGGCCAAGGGGGAACCTTGCAGCGGTGCAAAGGCTTTAGGAGGCGGTCGGCCTCGTCCTGGTACTCCTTTAGGCGTTGTATTCCTCTTCCCAGTCCCACTCCACCTCATTGAGCGGGAGGTGGGAGAAAGAGGGCTGTGGGGCCTGGTCGCTCCATGCGAGGGCGTTCAGGTAGGCGGAGTCAGGCGGGTCGCGGGGAGCCGGGCTACAGGCTCCGTAGCCGCTAGGGCGGGGGGACCGGGCGAGGGGAAGGTGAAAGGTAAGACAGGTAGGCGCCCCGCGGCGACCACGCGTCGGACAACTGCATGTCTTGCGTCGCAGGTATCATGGAGTTTGCGCACCCGGTCGGCCTCCTCGGGGCCCCGGAACAGCTTGTGTGGGGGGTGGTGCCGCAGGCCGTAGTTGGCCGCGCAGGAGCGATCGTGGAAACGGGAGACGACCTCGCCGAAGGCGCACCTGCGGGAAGGGTCCGGGTGGCTGAACCGTACGTGATAGGCTTCGAAATCGCCATGGCCCGACCTTTCGGCCAGGAGCCTATGGAGGGACTTGCGCGGGAGGTCAAGTTCCCACGGGGTGCGCCTCTTCTTAGTGGGGGTCCACCAGGGGACTTTGGCGTAGTGCCGGGGGCGGTGGGCCTCCCACCACCGGGCGGCCTCCGCTTGTTGGTCGTAACTGCGTAGCTCCGGAGGTGGGGGGGCGGCCCTGCCGAATTAGTGTGATTGTATCCTTTTGGTTTGTTGTGAGTTTTTAGTAGGTATAGGTTGCTTAGCTTTGACAATAGGGCTTCCAGGCCAAGTTACACATATACCCAGTACATGTGTAGGTCGTAATTAGAATTGTTACCTGGGAGCTATCATTACAGACTACGCATCATCTGCTGCTTTGCATTAATAGGAAACTTAAGCCCGAGGGGACTAAATAGGGGCCCCTGAGGCTGTGCGGTTGTGGTGTATAGAATCACCCAGCTCAGGACAAATCAGTGACAGCTCACCCCAGCTCAGGACGACAAACGAAAAGGAAATTTCGTGTGCCCAGATTCGTCTCAGATAACCAGGCTGTTATATAAGAGAATCTGGGCACATGGAATTTCTTTTTTTATACCTTTCCCATATAACATTACCTACCCCAGTTTAAGGCTAAGTTAAGGCTAACTAATGTTTATTTAAGATTAGTTTAAGCTTACTTACCTTTACTTAGGATAAGTATTATTTTTAATATATTGTACCATGATATAATAAATCCCTTTATCTTTAACTGTGCTTAACATTAGTTTTATATATAAAGATAATGAAAATTATATTTATTTAATAATAAATAGCCTTACGTTTAGTACCTTGTACCACCACTACTATTAAACAATTTTTGACAGCTTACGATCTTCGTGATCTACGTGATCTGGAAAACAAAAACGACTAGGCCCACCGCCACAGTGCTACAAAGTTTAGCTCAGTTCCTCGCTTGTGGAAGGCAGTGCTAGAATCCTTCCATTAACTCCAGTCAGTAACCCTCCGCATGGAATGTAAGGTCTGTGGGTTCAAATATTAACTCAGCCTCACTGGGTAATTGGATAAAGATATCAATCTGGGAAGCGCGGGTCGATAGAGTCATCCCGGGGATGAGACTCCAACAGCTACACAATCCCAGCCAGGCAAACGACAAAGTGTACAACCACATGCTGGAGTGCGTGCAAATCTGTTACATTACCCGTATGGAAACGCTTAAGTTTCCCCCAGCTTCACAGCTTTAATTCTCAACACTTAGTAGACTATCTAAGAAGTGCATTCCACATTATGGAAAGAGAACCCCAATAGTACCACGCTTGAAAACTGTCCCTAAATTGTCCTTCACGCCTAGCATTATGCAGCTAGAATGACCTGGTAGGGCAACCTAATAATATACCGGAATTACCGTCACCTACTTATTAACACATCCCGGACCGCATATGGCAGATTACCAGGACCTAGTAACGTTACCGAACTTTTATGGCCCAACATTAAAAGTATTACAAGCTACTTCACCAACAAGCGAGTTTTTAAGTTTCCAGCTCCTGTACCGAATATCATCACACCTGGAACTCAATCTTACCAACCTAATCTTCACGATGTTCTTCACCACATTCCTAATCTGGCTCTTTATCTCGATCCGAGGGAATTGCTCCACCCTCCTGTCAATTAACACTACCAACGCCAAACCCTGGACAATCAACGAGATCTACACTTTCACACCTAACGGCTGGCCAGGAAGCCCCCCATATTCCACTTTCTTCGTTTCCATTACCAACCTAAACACTCTCTCCCTCCGTGAAACCCGCTATGGCTCAGTTTCTTTCCCATCTACGACGGCTAATTGCAGCACCAAGTGGAACGGCTTCGCGGAAGAGGACCCTTTTGACAGGATTATCGTCTGCGACGCAGCGGGGTTTGGCGAGGGCAGATGGACAGTGGAGATCCAGAGACCAAATACACGTAGATACGGGCCTTCGCCAACGAAAGATTTTACGCTGCAGGTCAAGTTAGAGGAAAGCATGTGGTTAAATGAAGGGCTGGCGAGGTTGACTTTTGGTGCAGGGCTGAGGTTCTCGATCTGGACAAATTTAAGGTACATCTGTGCCGGGAGTGGGTTCTGTAAGTCTTGGCTAGACAAGGATCATGGTCCATATTCAGTAACCCCTTGGGCGAAGGTTGAGTTCCTGGCAGGGGATTGTGCGCGCTCTGAGGCGGGAGTGAGGGACCTGTAGCTAGGAGTGGAGCGATCTCGTCCCATCGGTGTGGGCAAGACCCCAAAGATTCAACAACGTGAAAGGAAACAGCATGACGACAGCGCGTCAGGAAAAATCACGCAACGGGGCAGTCGCCACAACGATCAAGCGACGGAAAGATATATTGTCTCCGGTCCGAGCAAGTTGTGGGTACCTACGGCCCGTCCGCAACAAATTTCCTCCCCCTTTGGCAAGGGCGGAGACTGAGCAAAATCCGGCCATATAAGTGCCGGGCCGAATTCTGAAAATTGATTGTCTCAGGTTCAGACTCGTATAGACACATGGCGAATGGGGAATCCGCAATCGTCCCGAAAGTTTGGTCGTGCCGTCTTGGAGGCGCTGGCCGAGCCCCTGATCTGTCAATGGGTGTGCCGCAATATGCAACCACTCGGAGATTCCCAACAACCGTCGGTGCCTTATCAGCTATTTACGCACTTTGATTGGAGCTTGGTTTTTTGTTCTGAGACAAGCAAACCCATCCCCTCTTCGTTTTTACAAGGTTAATTTCAACCGATGCGGCCACAACAAACCGCATTCTCCGATGTCTTATTGATCCACAGCACGAATCCTTCTCACAATAACCAGTGCAGAGTCTTTATATAAGGAATACATGTGACTGACTGTAGCATATGGCGGGCCAGGCACCACAAAATTTCGCGGATTCAAGAAATCGAGCCTAGAGAGATTTACCGTATTACAAGCCATATGAGTTGAGAGATATGGACGGCGACATTCCACATGGGGAGCGTTACAGTACCACTGTCAGTGCTTATCTTGTTGGTTCCAGGTGAAATAGATGAAACAATATCATGTATCATCCCACACCATACCTTATACGCGTTCGATATTCTCTCAGGGCACTGTGGGTGGGTGAATTAATCTGCTAGCTGTCGTGTATTAATATCCCCAAACCACAGATTAAGGTCCCACTTATCTGTGTCACTTCTTTTTCGTAACCTCAGTATAATGAGTTAGCCATCATTTCTTGTTGCGAATAACACCGCTTTGCCCTTCGTCACATAAACGCTTTGTCGCCTACAATATCGTTAGTGTCTGCAGAAATGGCGAATTCATTGACACAATTGAGGCCAGATGAAGGAGACGAATCCTTTAGTGCTCCCACAACAACGGATGCCACTCCATCGCCCCGCGCGTCCAGCAACGGGGACGCGAGCGAGTCGTCTGATACTCCGAGCTCCGAATCGAGCGCTTCAGATGAACCCCAAGGGCCCACCAAATGTGAGGCCTCCATAGGGGACGATGCCTTTGATACCGAAACGAGTAGGGCTCTATTCGATGCCATTGACCAATTCCAGTCATGCGGAGCTGGGGAGTATATTGATATTCCGCAGGTACTATAAATTCCCCGATGAGGCAACGATGCCTTCGCTCACCTTTCCACAGCTTGTCATCGTTGGAGACCAATCGACTGGCAAATCCTCGCTGCTGCGAACCCTGACAGACATTCCCTTCCCCGTGGCAGAAGGCTGCTGCACTCGTTTCGCGACTCGCATCGTGTCGCGCCGTACAGCTCCCGGCACGCCTAACCAGGTTAAAATCTCGATTGTGCCGCCAGACTTCATGATCAAACACTTCAACTATCCTTCAGACGACCATTACAGAACTTACCATGAGATACGGGACTCCATAACTGCCGAAGAGTTTTCTCGCATTACTGAGAAGGTATGGATCTGGATGGTTCCACTAGCTACTCTTAAAATACTAACGAGGAGAAAAAACCTAGGTGGCGAAGGAATATATGGGCTTAAACCCAGGTACAGGTGTCAAGAATAAGAACTTTGCCGTTGAAGTCCTCAGGGTAGAGATATCTGGCCCTGGCCGCCCATATTTCAGTATTCTCGACATTCCCGGGACCATCAATAACGAGTCAAGCCTCAGACCTGGGGAAAAGCTCGGCATTTCTGATATGGTGACCGAGTATATGAAGCAGCCTGAAAATATCATCATGTATGGCCCTCATAGCTCGCTATAGAACCGCCAACAGTTCTGCTGACCTTTCAATAGCTGCGTGGCCGACGCCATCGCAGATCTCGAGAGACAGTTTGCTCTCGAGTTGGCCAAGAAACACGTAGACGCGAAGCGATTGATCGGCGTCTTTACAAAATGCGACGCTCTAGCAAGGTCGGGGGCGGAAAGGGTACGAGGATACCTCTCTCATGGACTTGTGGTGCCTCATGTACTAATTGCCGCTATCGGTATAGATTGTGCGGATTGCCAACGGCCAGGAGGAGGGCGGCGACAAGTTATCCCATCACGGCTGGTTTGTCGTTCGAAATCGGACCGATGACGACAGCTCTGATCCCAACTTCGATCCCCAACAAGCAGAGGCGAATCTTTTCCGCCAGGAACCCTGGACCAGAGTCGCGGACTCAAGGAGGGGATCGACCAGGTTGAAAACGTACCTCAGTGAGCTTCTATGCGACAAACTCAAGGCTGCCTTCCCACGCCTCGAAGCCAGACTCGGGAAGCTCTTGACAGATGCTGAAGCTTCCATGGAAAGGCTCGGAGCGCCACGAGATACGAGTGAAAAAAAACGGTCGTACCTTATCAATCTCGCCCAGAAATATGAGGAACGGACAAAGGACGCGCTAGAGAGACCGTGGCGGCTTGACCAAGCTAATACTAAGGTTCGCCGTCTGGTCAGAGAAAGCAACGATAGCTTCGCGAAAGGAATGAGGGACTCCGGACATGTCTACAGTTTCGAAGACTACGACGCGAAAGAAGAGGACTACGTGCAACGGCTTAGCGCCCTTCTGTCTGTAGACGTGCCGGAATTGCAACGGGACGCTCGCGAGGGAGAAGAGCTCTTTGCCAAGATTCGAGAGGAGATCACCAACTGCGGCTGCACAGAGCTTCCGGGCCAAGTTCACCCCGACATCATCCCCCGCCTTTACCGGGAGCAGACGCGGAATTGGCGAGCCATGGCCGAAAAACACCTAAGGCAGGTCGCCGCAGGAGTGATGCGTGCGGGCGAGGAAATTCTCGGCTCGGTGTGCTTGCGGAGCGGCAGCAGCGCCGCCATCATCTTCGAGGAGTGGCTGCGCGTCCTGCATGAATCGTACGACGACGCCCTGAAAAGAGCACTGGGAAGGTTGGAAGCCTACTGCGACGGGGACCAGACCAAGATGCTGCAAATAACGGACCCTGCCTTTACCAAGAGGCTACGAATCCTGAGGTCGCTACGCATGGTTGCAACCCTGACCAAGGCGCTAAAGCTCGTGAAGCAGGAAATGGAAGAAGTCAAGCTTCCTCTCCAAGAGTTCGAACCTATCTTGTTCGATGCTTGTCATCACTCCACGGCGGAAAACACGGCGAACGAGGTCCATGATATCCTCAAGGTGTACTACCAGGTATGAACCAAAGCCCATCAGGACATCCACTTCCCTTATCATTGTTACCCAAGGGCGATACCTCAGACTACCTTGGCTTGACATTCGTGGTGCTAAAATGTGAACTCACGGCAGTTTTCGTTGCAGTCCTTCATTCGGCACATCACCAACACGATTGTCGAAGATTTCGTGATCGATCCCACCGGGCCGCTGAAGAGATTGTCCGCTGCATATGTATACAGTCTCAAACCGGAGGAAGTAGACCGACTGGGACGGGAGAGTAGGGATATTGTTGAGGAGCGCCGGCTGCTAGATCGCCGCATCAAGACACTGTGGGACGCTCGAAATGCTGCGCGGACGGTTCCCATCAAGACCGGCAATTCCGTTTAATTATACTCTCTTTGATCGTGACTATGTCGGTGTGGCATTCGGCTTTGTGCTATGGAAGATACTCAACATGGTTGCTATTCTCTCTGCTCTCAAACTCAAAAAACCCACTGCTGAAGTGTCGTCTGTATTGATTGGAGACCGAATCACCATGGTATTTGGCAATATTAACACGCATCTTCATTAGTGGCCATGGTTTTCTGCTTTCCATCATGCTTCCTCATCTTAACTTAGCTCCTCCCAGTCCCAGCTAGCTCCGATGGCCGAACAGGAAACGAACCCGACGATAGTTCAGCTGGTCTGTACCCTAGAAGTCGCGACCCCACAACCGATCGACCTGATTGCCGATCACAATTTCCACCATTCCTCCTCGACCACCCCCCCATTTCCACCACCACCACTCCTTCAATTCTTCACCAAAACACACCAAATTCAAGATAAATACTGTGCGTGAGCAGAATATTGCGTCGGCAATCGATAAAGTTAAGCGCGGAGTCACACAGCGAGAGGCCGCGTAAAACTGGGGCATCCCTTAAGCAACCCTCTGTAACCGTATCCACAGCGCAACTAATAAGAAAACCAGTAAATTAGCTAACTAAAAGCTCTCTCCTGAAGAGGAGTTATTCCTCGTTAACTGGTGCTTTAATAAGGAAGCCTCCGCGCGGCCTCTAAGTAAGGCCTAGATTACTAGAATAGCTATAATAGTCCTTGCTAAAGGAGGTGATTTTACCCTTATTAGTTACTGTTAGGTAGACCGCTTCTTAACACGCCACACGTATGTTAAAATAAAGAAGTCAGTACTGTTAAAAAGCGTAAGGAAGCGTAGTTTTACGAAAGAGGCTTATAAGGAGTTTTACGGCCTTCTCAGCTTTCACTTAGAGTTTAAAGCTATCCGTTACATTAATATCGCTAATATGGATAAACATAGCATATAAGAAAGCAAGATAACGGCTGGGACTGTTATAAGCAATTCTCTTACACTTAAAGCCTTTATTTAGTCTTCTAATAAAACTACCTAAGTATTTATTTTAAAGATAGTCACTGTAAACAGCTAAAGGTTAACTCTAGTTATCGTCTTTTCAGGAGTAAGTCTTTAAGGATAGTGGTATCTTAAATAGGTTAAAAACTAACTTAATATCTGCAATTAGAAGTATAATTACTCCCTTACTAGCTTTAGTAATATAAGGATAACCTTAAAATAGTTTAAGGAGGTTTATTTACTGGAAACTAAGCTTACAGACCTTATAAAGTGGCACCTTCTTATTATAAATCCCCACTTAAGTTACAAACTAGAAGAATTAGCTTACTTAACTTTTAAGAATAAGGTTTAAGTACTGTTCTTACCAGCCTACACCTCCTATAAAACTTAACCTTTAAACTATAACGTTTTCTCAGCTCTTAAGACTTATTATAAGTAACGAACGAAACTACTTACAGCTTATTAAAGCTTAACACTAACTTATAAATAACGCTTCCTTCTGGCCTATAAGGATGCCTTTAAAGAGGGTGTAAGCCCTATTAACGTAAAAAGCGGCTTTAAAAAGACTAGTATATAGCTATTTAACCCCTCCTAAGTCCTTAGTGATCTTAAGGCACTAATTAGAAACTCACCCCCCCCCCTTAAACAGCTGCAGACCCCTAAGATAACCCTTATCTCTACAGACAGTGCCGTTAAGACTCCGTAAAAAAGCCGTAATATTCTCTATACCGTCAACAACGCTAGGGGGTACGCAAGCCTTACCAATCGAACTGTAAGGAGTGTTTTTCGTAAGGTAGGGAAGGCGCTGGATTAAAGTAATGTAAAGATAGCCTTATTAGAAGCCAAAAACGCGCGTTTAAAGGAGGATTTAAGGGCTACGGAACCATATAGTAAGAAGAAGGTAAAAGAGCCTCCAAACGGCAAGTTTGCAAGGATAGGCGACATCGTTACAGCCGAGGAGGCTTCGCAGAAGCCCCTAAAGCGGAGGCGAGTCACCGCGTGCGTAGACCCTACTCCTGCGATAGAGGAGGCTTAGGAGGTTATATACTATGGTTTAAAGAGCCTTCGTCGTGCCAAGGAGATGTAGAAAACATGTTGTTTCATAGAAATTAGTAAGGAAATAGATGTTTTGTGGCATGGTTACAATTGGGGGTGCACGTGGTCTTCATGATCGGCGATCAGGTCGATCGGTTGTGGGGTCGCGACTTCTACTGTTTGCGCATATCCAGGCCCGTAGTTCTACACCAGTGAAATGTCTGTCTTCACATCCCCGTCTGGAACCACCTGTCCCATCCACTCCCGTGACCTCCTCTTTCGTTTCGAACTTGTCATGATAAACAAAATAATCCTCACAAGCAATCCCAACGCGGCAACACCCCCAATGACAAATTATATAATTTTTTTATTATGCTGTTTTTAACATAAGGGCGCTGGTAATAGAGAGGACCGCGATCATCTCCCCGGTTCTAGATTCCGCGTCAAGGGAGGCATCTCTTTTCGTTGCGGCCATCATACTGTGAACGTGATGTTGGATGTCTTAGAAAGACTAGGTAGCGAATGAAGAAGACGGCACGCCGAGGTGAGCGTGACTCTTCATCCTTTTCACGCCCGTACAAAGGTACTTTTCTTGTTTCATCCTCACCTTCGATAGCCCAGTCACCGAAACGAATTTCCCCCCATTATTTCTTGCGCTATATCCCGAGTCAAGACTCAAGCGGTGGGAATAATATGCTTCGTGGAGAAATTCCCCGGTCAATCGTCGCCGATCTGCAAGGTATCACAGTGGCGGGCGGAGCTTGTTTTGCAAATATGCCATCACGCCCTGGATCGGCCGTGTCAAGACCAGATCGGGGTGTCTGCCATGAACGCAACCGAGTCAGGGGTCTGCTGTGCGGGGTCCATTTTGGGTTCATCTGCTTTCTCCCCACTGACCGTCAACCAAATCGCTTCATTTGTAGTCTGGGGGTCGATCCCGATTCCACAGCACGGGTCACCCCTGTTTACCGGGCCCGGTCTCCACGTCCGTTCAGGGCAGCTCGGCAGCTGAAGAGCACCCAGCCTACTAGCCACACCATAACCGCGTTGGCTCAAGAGATTAGCGTCAATCTCGAAACTCCGACGGGTTCTAGATTCCATTCTGAATAAATACAAAATAACCTCCCAGACTTCCCGATTCCCACTCGAGAGGTGCTTTTTGCGTTGGAGAGAGTGCTTGGTTGGTGTGAATGAGGGGAAGTTGATGGAGAGATGAGAAGTCGGTTCCTTCCGATTGAATACAACGAGAGTTGATGGAGCCCACAGTAAATAGTATGCTGAGAGTTCAACATTGGCTATATGGCAGCGCGTTTCAGATACACAACGCTTCTCGGCTCTGTCGGGTCTGCTCGCAAATTAACATGCTGACTTCTGTAGGCGTGGCCAGCGCTCCTCGAACTCTGAAGACAAAACGCTGCACGTCGGCATGCCCGCAATCAACCTTCTGAGATGACGCTCAAGAACTTGCCTGGGCCCTAGCTTAGGCTTGGGAACTGGCTGTTACGTATGAGAGAGTTGCACCTCGTCATGTCACTCGGTCCCTCTTACGACTGAATGATCACCTTGTCTTTATGTTTCTATTAACGACATGTTTAGTATCTAATAACATTATCCGTACAAAACTGAAGCGTAGGCATGAAGGTGATTGCTGCCACCTGTCTCAGGTGCGCAGAAAGCCCATGTCCGAACCCCTCTTGCTCTCTCGCGGGAGAAAAGAATTGACCCTCGATGGAGGGACGCCACATGACTGATTGGCCAAAAGACTTGCCCATGTGTTCTATGTATCTCCCCATGAGTATCCCATGTACCGCCCATGACCCCGACTCTTTCCTATGCATGTTATGCACTGCCCCATTCCTCCCTGCTTGTCTGCTTGCCTGCCAAAGCAACTATCAGTCATCCCCCTCCGCCCTTCTCGCCCTGTGTTGCGACCGGTTGTCTCATGCGCCATTCGCACTTGCTGGTGCAGTACAGACCAAGGCCTTTCACCTCTCCAGCCCTCTAGTACAACTGCTAGTACCTAAGTGCCTTCTTCGGCAGGTCACGGATGATGTCTTCCTCTGTGTGTCCACGGTCACCAAAGGCCCATTCAGCTTGATACCAAGGGCCGCATTTGGAACAGTACAGACCCTGATGCATGTAGGCTCCGCAGCGTGGGTTGCTCCGCCGTAAATCTTTGCAATGTCTCATTGTCGCCTTCTTGATTGATGGAAGCTCTTTAATGACTCTGATGAGGAGGTGTTGCCAGTCATCGAATCCCGGGTCTGTGTTGCCGGTGAGGAGAACTACGTCCTTAAAGTGGACTTCCTGCAACTTTACTTTGTGGACAACTAGAAACGAGAAGAGGTCCGCCATGTAGCAATCGAATCCACCAAGGGAGAGCGTCTTGAGATGTGGAAGGGATATCGCCTGGAAAAGCTTTTCGACGCGTGGCCCATCATCGTTGCGTGAAATGAATTCCTCGAAATGCAGGTCGAGCGCTCGTATCTCGTTGAAATGGCCGAGAAACTCCAATTTGTCGCTGACCCACTCGTCGATCATGCTTTGGCCGCGGTGAAACCATTTGGGAATCGAAAGCTCAACGGAGCTGGCATTGAGGGGGTGGTCGCGAATATAATCTGTGAGAGGCTCCTCACGACGAAAGATAGGCGAGTAGCTGCCCTCCGGATAGTTGCCTTGACGCCAGCAGTCCCATTCGTCAATGCGAATGGCGAATCTATTGAGTGAGATCCTAGTCTTCGCAATCGCCAATATGACGGCGCGGATCGTGTCCGTGGTAAAATCAACACCTTCACTTTCGTAGGTGAAGACCCCCCTGCGCACTTGATCGCCCACCTTTCTTTCTAGCGTTATCGAGCCCCATGCACGCTTGTGGTCGGACTCGGAGTCCATTCCAATCACCACCGCTTTCAAATTCTCCCAATTGGAAAAGCTGGCAAGCGCGTCGGCGATGTACGTGGTATTGAGGCCTGACGTCATCATATACTTTTGATGTTTCACGGCGGCAAAATACGCTTCCTTGTCGCGACAGAACCAATTGCTGACTGGTTCATCTCGCAAGCATTCGGGGACAATGATCAGGGTCCGCACCGCGGGTCCGAAAATAGGGTGGCGTGAGATCTTCAACAGAGCCTCAAGGCTGTGCTTGTTTAGAATGACTCGGCGTTCGGAGAACCATGCTTTGGCTAGGACCGGGGTCGCGATGCGGTTCAGGACTGGGTGGACGAGTCGAAGCTGAAGTATTGGTTGCTCGGGTGGCTTGTATATCATGTCGCAATCATCGCTGTCCTCAAGGTACTCCTCCCACTCAATCTTGGACCCATATTGGGAGGAGGCCTTCAAGACCTCGCCAGCGATCTTGAAAACAATCTCCTCGGGGCAAGCGAGAAGGCGAGACTCGGACATATTGAGTGCTGGTTGGTTGCGAGAGTCTGGCGATCGTGCTTTGCGATAACGGAAGCGAGGCTGTTGTAACCGCCAGGAATTGTGCGATTGGGAATGGTGAGAAGGTTTGAGGTCCCCAGAAGGCGAAATGCGAACTTCGGAACGAGGCAAATGCCAGGTGCGGATGGTAAGGCTAAAGGTGAAGTGAGACGACCGATCTGGAAATCCTTTCACTTGAGCGTGAAGCTGGACGGAAACCTGGAAGCAGTTGAAGTCAGAATTTCGAATCAGAACTTGCGATAACGGGAATGCGGGGCAAACCTGGTCGCAAGGCGATAGAGTAATTGCTTTTTGCCTGGGGTCGAGAATCAGCCCTCGGAAGAGGTCCTCGCCAGAAGAAAAGAAATCACAGAAAGCCCAGCCTGGCGATAGGATAGGATTGAGGGATCCCAATGATGCTGTGAGGAGGGAAGCTTGAGAGTGAGAAGCCACTCGCTTGGCAGAGAGTGTGGTAGGTGTTTGAAGATTTCGCGGACCGCAGTTCCGATTTGTTTGTTATATGACCCTAAAATCGACGGTCACCTATGCTTATAGTCACGTGGATTTTCGTTAGCTTTGATCAGTCCAGATCAGTCCCGGCTCAGCTTCGGCAAATATCCGTTCACTGAGCAGTACAGCCTTGCTGGGAAGGGGTAGTTTTAACCGAAGAGCCCAAAAATGGTCCCTTTCAAGCAGGGTCTAGATCTAGGACGTTGCATTCGCAATTACCACTACCCAAAACTTTATAGATAATTTCTGCCTCCATCTGCTTAGCAATACTTATATTTATCACTAGTCGTTAATATTAGCAATCTTTATAAGATACCTTTGCTTGTGGGGTTGTTAGGAACAGAAGAGATGTATTGTGCGTCGAGACTCGTAGTGCTCGTTAAATAGCTGTTGTTTTACCCTAAAGTTGCCCTCACTAACCACACTACCTTTCTCAGGCGCTGCTTAGGCGCTTCTCGGGAAATGATCAGCGAAATCGCTAAATATGGTTTAGACGAGTAGGCAGTAAGTACTTACCAGTTCAAACGGCAACTTTTCGCGAGGTCCCAGTTTTTGGGACACAAGTGGCCCAAAACTCGGAACCCCCCCTTCCCCAATCCGATCGGAATGGAGCGCCGAATCACCAGAGCGCGTGGTCTGGGAATGGCGAATTTGTTGTTGATGTGCTAGCGCGTCACCTATGAAGAGTAGCCGTCATCGAAACTCTCGGCATCGTGCTCAACTGCGACTAGCGCCAGTGTACCGATCGCATCAAGACACAACTTGGTGACGTCCGTACAGTCCTTATATATAATCGGCTAGTCTCCATCCTACTTACGAATTCTTTGACCGCACAGCTGGCTGATTTCGTCGCCCTACATCGTCGCAGCATCCGCTGCAGCGCCACCCATCCCACGCCGTGTCCCTTCCCACTGTAGCCCTCCCGGTTGAGCAAGACACAGTAAAGACAAGCTTCGTAGCGTTCGTCTCAGCACCACGTGTCGGGCAGAGCCCATGCACACCAGGACTCTTTCAGCCATGGCGTAAATCGCGCCGATGAAGGCCACCTGAGCACTCCGCCAGGCGGTATCGGCATGGTTGATGTAGACGACGTCGGCCAGATGCAACGAGCCTCGGCGCGACGGGCGCGACGCAGACCCCAGTTTAAATTGGGGTGATAGGCAGGGTGGAATTCTCGACAGCGATGATGGAAAGTTCGGTGGAGGGAATGCCGTCGCCCCAGACGTAGGAGACGGCGTTGTACGGGATGGCTAAGGCGACGGGGGTGGGTTTCGATCGAGGCGACGAGAGCATCGTTGTGATGATTCGGGCAAATGTAGCGAGCTGATGGTGCCCGAGTTGGGAGGGAGGAGCCGCACTGGTATTGTGCCGTCAATTTCTCTAGTATGTGAGAAGACAAATTCGGGCCCTCTGTCGCCACGGTGAACAACATTCCGCGACCGTAGGACGCACCTGCTGCGTGAGGGAATTCGGGGACAGCATCTCAGTTTTTTGCTTGGGCCAGTTATAGTTAGTGAGAATAAGGAAGCCGATGCAAATCATGATTGAAGATGTGGAACCTCCCCCGAAACAGCACGCGTCTCTGGTCCCCCCCACCTCCAGAGCCGAATAGGTGGTTGGCTCTGGAGAACAAATGCTATAAGCGAAGCCGAGGGTGCGCAAAAGTTTAGTCGAAACTACAGGAACTCGGCGGCGGTAATTGGTCAAGCTGAAAAGATAAGATGCACGCCCGGATGCACGCCCGGTTGGGGGCGAAAAAGCGTGCTGCAAGAATCCGAAAGCGGAGGATGGGCAAAAAAGGGAGCAGGCTGCATACATTCTGGCATCAAACCGCGTCAAAAGCCTCGCTCAGACAATGCTAGACCGACAATCAGGAGGTATATGTTCAAGGCCACGATGGATCCATTTTCCATCACAATCGGATGCGTAGCTGTCATTGACGCCATCGCCAAGACAGCGTCGACAATTCGGAGCTTTGTCCGCCATGTGCGCGAGGCTCACCAGGAGCTGGGCGCCACGGCCCGACACCTCTCTGACTTGGAGATAACCATCAACCTCATCAAGGATGACCACGAACCTAACAGCGAGATTCTAGACACTGGCGCCCATGTCCCCCAGTCCATCCGAACACAGACCGCCATGGTCATGGAAAGCTGTCGTGGCATCATCACTGAACTCGACAACCTCATGGACAAATACGACCCGGGGCGCCATCAAACGGCGCTCAGATGGGCTTTGGGAGGAAGGGACGATGCTAAGGCCCTGAACAAGCAACTTGAGGCTCATACTCGAACGTTAGCCTTTGATGCATGTACTAACGCTGTCCTAGGGCAGTTATAAAGTCTATCAAGACAGACACTGCTGCTTTAGGCACCGTGTCAGGGCAGATTAAGGATGACACCACACAGCTTCGTAAAGACACGGAGCATATCCTGAACAAGATCGATCAGATCAAGGAAACTATGGCCCGGCAAACACAGATCCCTGAGGATGTGCATGGTCGAGCCCACATAATCGAGCGTTATCTAAACTCGCTAGCGAGCTATGCTGAGTCTACAGTGGGTTACATGGCTACTTCGGAGCAGCCCCTGCCGACGAGATCCCCGTCCCTAAGCGCTAGGATCCCAACCCTCATGATTCCGGAATCACCTTACCTGGATGTGGCTATGGCGCCCACACGGCCTTTGGAGGAAGGCACAAGTCAAGCCATCTTCGAAGTGGCGAGGCGAAATCCGAAGCTAGACGAGTCTGTATGGAAGGCAGCCATCGCCTTGAGAGGTGATCTCGCAGCCAGGCCGGTCCTCTCGATGGATTGCGCGACAAACGACTGGACAGGACTCCATATGACAGAGATACGCTCGCAGCGTGAATTCCAGCGTTCTTTTGGGTCCGTTATCCCCGAAACAAGATCGGTTTTGAACCCGGAGATGCCCATCGTAGTATTGATTATCGGTCCATCTCTACACGGCAAGTCCACCTTGATCAACCGATTCATCTCCATCTCGGTGGACAGCGACCTTCCGACGCCAGTGTATGCGTCTCGCTACGACTGGATTGCTACCGTACATGACGTCAAAGTCCCATTGTCGAATTACAGCGTGTTCGACAGAGATCACTGGTCGGCGGCGGTGCCACCAATCCCGCCCAACTTCAGCATCGCCTTCAGGGCAGCAAATACGCATACCAGCGCGCGATACATGGTCAAGCCTAGCAAGCCCAATGCTGAGCTCGTCATGATCCGCCTTGTCGAGGCGTCGAGCAGCATGTTTGGCGACGACAATGTTGAGAACGTGGACGCGGTCAACAAGCTACTTAGCGCATTGCCAGGGAGAGGGTTGAACACGGTCGCATTCGTCTACAAGCATGGGCTTCCCGTCTCGGGACCGTGGCAGAATATCATGACCAGCATGGCCATCGCATGTCCACACCTTACTGTAATCAACACGCACTACGACTGCATCAACGTCTCGGCCCAGGTCTCCGAGGAGCGGCCGACGCTCTACGACATGACGCTTGGCGCCTACCAAGACCGCCTTGTCGAGGTGGGTCCCGCTCTTCCCGATTTCGGGTGGGATTTTAGCCAGTATCTCATTGACTGCGTGCCCTTATCCGATTTGATCTTTGCCGAGCTAGTGTCATCCAACACGATAGCTTCCATGGTATGGTTTTGGACCCACCGGTCTTTTACACCGCGTGAGTTTGATGCAATCAAAGTTGTCAAGGTGCCGTCCATGAGGGCGGCGGATGAGATGCTACAGCGGCGGCTCGATGCGGCCTTATTGGCCGTCAAAGATGACGTCGAGAGACGCAAGTGCCGCGTGGCTCAGGCCAGACGCTTGATTTGCTGCTGGACGGCAGAAGGCGAGAAACTCAAGCAAGAAGGATCTCATCGCTCGGAGCAGCCTGTGCATTTCGACGACCAACCAATTATGCTTGACGAGCGCTCCATCCACGTGTTCGTGCCCGGCAAGGCGAGCAGCTCGAACCAGCCCTCCTCGGGGGTCGCAAGTGCTGCTACAAGCCAGCAACAACTGTCATTCCAGCACAATTGCTACTTCCACGTCGAAGTAGTAGAGATGTGTGACGGGGGTGTGGGCACAGGTCGACCTCCAGCGAGTCTCGTCCATTTGGATGATTGGGAGTTCAACCGCAAAGACCACACCTGGACATGCATCTACGCGACGCATGCCGAGCAACGGCAAACAGAACGGTACACACTGAGGTCATGGACAGAACGGCGGAACCTCGACGAGGCCAAGATCAAGGAACTCGACATGATTGTCGAATCGCGAGCCAGCGACTTAAAGTCGAGGAGGGCCAGAGTGGAATCTGCGATTTCGCAAGAGGAAAAAGTGCTACGAGTCCTACGCGATAGAGAGGCACTGGCAAGGCACGCGAGCGACGAGCTGTCGGAACAAGCTCTGAGTCTCGGGCATATGCGTCTGACCGAGCTCGAGAGGCGGCGCTACAGCAAGCCGCTGCAAGATGTCGGGGACGAGGATGTGCGCGAGCTCCTAAGGCATGTGTGGTGCCGCCGAGGCGGCATTAGGGATTCGCTGAGCCTGCTGTCGTGGCAATGGGAAAAGGAAATTCCCAATTCTACCACACTACGTGACATGCTCGAGGCTGGTGAGAGATAGGGTTTGTTTCTGACTCATCTCCCTTGCTTTTCCCATTCTACGGACTAGCCCCAGCGGCAAGCTTGTCATGAAGAAACTCTGCAAGGACGATGAAAATTTCCTTGGTAAGAAACCCACTCAACTCCACTGCATTGGCAATTTGCTAACCCTGACTCATCTTCAGAGAACTCAACAAACGTGAGTGAAAAGGACTGCCGAAGTTTCGAGTTTCTTGCGATACCCAGGGGTCGACTTCTTCTTTGGTCATGTCATTCTAGCTGAGCCGAAGTTTTTAACCCGAACACACACAAATGTTACCAGATGGCACTGAATGCGGGATGAACAGGCGTGATAAGGCGCCTTCTACAATGGCGGGCGGCTGGGAAAGACATTTAGGGACCACTTGGACCCGGCCCTGGTTTGTCAGGCTTCAGTAATTCACTGGTGGCACCGACCCCAGTCCAGTAGGTAGGGAAGAGATTTAATGGTTTTAGTGATAGATGCAGAGACGAGCAAGATCAAAGACTTAGTGATATCGTATCGCTGTCTTTATTTGAATTTTTGCGCGCTGACGTGTAGGCACGAACAGTGAGTTATCCATCGCCGATGTACATCTACTTTCATCTCACCTTGGCAGGCTCGAGCGGCCAACGCTCCAGGGGAGCCAGCGGTACATGGACCAGTTAGCTGTCCCAAGTGAGAGCTTCGCTGGACTAATGGGCACACTCCGTGATAGATAGCTATCAAAGCCGCACCCAACAAAGTCAAACTGATGAGTAATCAATGACCCCCACATTGTGCTGCTGTATCCTGTGATAGTCCACTGCGGGCGTCTATCAGGCGTCGGGCTGGTGGGGTCGTGATGGCGGCCCGTCTGCTTGGTCAATGAGTCGGTACATGAGGATGGAGTGGCGGGATCAAGAGCAATAATAAATGCCTCATGCGGTGTGTGTGGCGGACAGACCAGTAGAGATGGAGATTGAGGATGCATGTCGTGACCGGAGAGTTGTTTCCGAATGTCGGTGGGAGGACAGGGGGGATGAAAAGGGGATCGGACGAGGGGGGAGGGAGGTTATGGGTCAGAATTTGGCAGCCAATTTCACTGGGGGGTATTCCAATGGGCCCATGCTCCAAGCAGTTCGAAGTGAAGAGTTGTGACTTGGCTCGATTCTCGAGATCATGTCCGACCCGTCAGTAAGTCGGTTTTTTCCTCTCGAATCTTATTTTTTAGACACCAGATATGTGGGAGGTCCTACAATGTTAATTGATACAACCGTTCTGATTGCCAGGACTTACCAGTGAGACATCCTGTTGTGTACTGGTATACTATGGAACGTCCCATTTACGCTGGTATATCATGTACTATCCCAAGTTTTGGGCCGGGATATTATATACTATCCCGAATGTGAGCTGGGGTATTGTGCATTATCTCAGGGCGTGTATCGGTATGTTCTGGGCTAAAGTGCGGGGTCGTGGCCAGGATTTGGGCTACAAGGGCATTATCGTCTCTTAGCAGTTTCTAACTGCGATCCTAAATTTGGGCTAAAACTTGCCCGCTTTCCAGGATGTGGGCTACCCTTTAGCAATATAGTAGGGACTGAAATGAGTGTCCTCGGTTTTAACGTTCAAACTGTGAGGACCTGCGTAACCCGAACACTAGAGATAGAGTTCTTGATTATAGCTAACAGAAGAGAGGTGCGTACACGATAAAGTTAGGTGCGATGGATGCTTTACGATATTCTAGTTCAAATTTTCGTATGATCCTGGCGAAAATAGTTATTATGAGGACCGAACTTTTTTTTTAAGAAAAATAAAAATAAAAATTATGATAACACCAATAAGCTAAGTGATTGTCATTAGGTAGCTTTGGGAGCCCTCCTCGGTAACATACCCCAACCTTACTGGCTTTGAGATCCGAGCACTGTCAAAGCCAGGGTCTGTCGATTCGTCTCTTCGTTGCTAGCGACTTTTGGCCGGATACTACACAAAATTCGCCGGGAGCGAATTTTACTTGGTGCCTCTGCTTGAAATTTAAGACGGTACATTTGATTACTTAGAAGAGTCTTGGGATAACCCGCGGTAACCCTAACCTAACAGGAGGGGGAAAGGACTGGCTAGACGTCTAGAGAAATATGCCGTTGGTGCCAGTGAACAATCTGTCAATGAGGTATTCGAAGAACTGCGACGCAGCCGGAGGGAGGTGCCCGCCCCTGATGAGGCTCCTCAGACGTGCCTCAGATATAACTGCAAGTTGCCTCCATTTCATCTTGACGGGTGATATGAACCGTTGTACTTGCCCCCCGGAATTGTCGCTGACGCGTTGTCGTTGCGGCGGAGGGGGCGGGCACCCGGGCGACTGAAGATGAGGTTCATGGTACCTGAGCCTTCGAGGGCCTCGTGAAACTCGAGCCCCATCCCATCGGCGTCGATAACACACTCGTCGGGTCTATCGAGAACGAGATGCTTGCATTGGTGGCGGCTAAGGGAAAGCAATAGAAGTTCACGAATCATTGCTGGCGTGCCTTTCAGCTGTGCTTGACCTGCTGACATGATGGTAAAGCTGGCGGTATCGAGAAAAAATTTTTTATCCGGAGCGTTCTGGAAGATCTGTGAAAGGAATGCCTGACAAGCGCTATCTATAGATGATAGACTGAGATTGGTCGTGTTGAAGAAGAAATAAAGGACTAAGCAGTTCCCAATGACACCATCATTGCCACCCAAAAGCTTCCGCGTGACAAGCCCAGCCAGGGTTAAATTTAAGGGTGAATGCCTGTCAAACAGGATGCTGACCCAGAGGTTCCAAATAGTAGATTATAAATGAATAATGTATTGCTAGCGTGAGGAACCAAGACTTCTCACGGCCATTGTGGGCACAATAATGCTATCTTAGAACTCCATAGAGGAGAATCCGTTCTACTCACTATGCCCTATCTTCTCAGCGTTGATCACGGTGATCACTCCGCGTTAGTTTCTCCGTGTGACACTATGGTTGACACTAGCAACTAACACTAGTTACCCCGGCAGAATTCGGCCGGCCCGTCTCGTCGCGACCCCTCAGGTCGTGACAATATGTCATGCAATTGTACTGTAGGGGTAGCTGTGCTTTTCAACTACCTGTATACTTCACAGACCTAAGTAAGAAGCTTGTACGCTAACGGAGCTCATCCGTTAAGAGCTAGGCCCTGAGACACTATTTACTATAGTAAAATTTATAAATCGGCTCCTGGCCATATAACCACTCGGCTCCGTTGCACAAACACCTAAATCCAACTCTTCTTTCTAGGGTACAGGGTACGCAGCGTTATAGGGTACACAGCGGTGCAAGGTACCCAAAAGGTTAACAGGTGTGACCCTCCAGCTAATTGGAACAATGTCTCACGAAGGGAACCGCCAGAAAATGAGAAAGTGTGACGGCTTGCAGGTTGTGGCCTTACAGGAACGGGCCGACATCTCCCCGCATCAGGCACAGTGCAAGAGAACCTCACCCGGAGGTGCGCACGGAGTGCTTGCTGGTCTTGGCACACGCCAGGGACAGAGCAACACCTGCTCTGTCCGCTTGGCTGTTGGGAGTCGCAAAGCACATAAGCAGGGTACAAGTTACTTTCATTGGCTATAGGTATAGATACCATCATTGTGCCCACAATGAGTGAGGGCTAGCAATACATGTTCAGTTGTGCTCTACTGTTTGGAACCTCTTGAGCGACGCCCTGATTGACATTGTATTGACGTGAGAGTTGTGCTAGCCTTCGTTCAGCCCCCTTAACCCACACCAATTTCCCTCGACTCTGTCTTCACCTAGTCCACCTTCGGTGTATCAGGGTCAGGTCATAACAGAAAGTGGAGTCATTTAGAGATGTAAGATAAGTAAGAAGTGCAGTCAGCTCAGTAGGCTCTGCATAATAAACGTTTATTGCAAGCTGAGGAAAAGAAGGAAAAAAGCTATCTGTGCCCCTGCTACGGTTCGCCTGCTCTGTAGGGCGGCTCAAGTGGGGTCTCACGGGGCAACTGTAGTAATTATGTGCAGCTATATGAGTAGAATAGGTTGATGATTGTGCCAGGTGAACGGGCCGCAGGTTTATACAAACCATCTGGTAGTTCGTCTGCTTCTTCGAACCTAGTCACGTGACCGTGACGATCGGTCTCAGGACCAAGTTTCCAACAACTCCGCATCGCGTGGAAGCACGCGTGTGGTAGTGTGGTAGCTGTGGCGTCATTTAGAGCTCAGGGTTAGGGTTCAGGTCGAGGGCCGTCTCTACCAAAGTAGCATCCACATACATCAGCGAATCTGCAGCTAGGTAATTAGTACTATATATCTTTCTAGTAGCTGTCTGAATAGTTGCACTACTGTTTTGATCACTTCCAGAGTGATCAGAAAGATGGGGTTATAATTGAATCTGTTCCTTGGCTCTCTCTGGCGAAGCCAGAGGGCCATCTTTTGTGTGGCTCCGTGCATGAACTAGATCACCAGATTGCGGCTGATCGCCAGCTTGATCGCCACAGCTGCCAGCCAGGCCCACGATCCACGCAGTGGATCGTATGTTCCTTTCTGACAGGACCTTCCAGGATTATAGGTTCGCAGCCAATCCTTCGTCTTTGCCCCACGCTTGCCGAACTACTGTTCAGGCAGCTACTTTCTGTGACCCGTCTCCTTACTTTAAAAGGTAGCGATTTATTACTGTATTCGTAAGCTTGGTTAGTGGCCGACGTTCAGAGCAGTTAGCGACTCCCTTTTCATGACTTTCTCTTTTGGTAATCTCAAGTTAAGTGCTGAACTGTAATGACCCATACCGCACTATCTGGTTATTAACGATAGGGGGGGGTTTTTTTTTGAGAAAAATGGATACTTCAACTTGGGCGCAACGGGATCAGCGAGAGTGTTAATTGTAAGTTTTCTCTCTGTCTTTTAAGCGCTGGAAAGCGCGGTTAGGTGTTTGAAGAGGTTGTGGTGGTGATGATATGAGGATCCCAAACTGGGTACTCGCAACTCTACGGCCACTTGGGACCGTAGCAACTATAGCCAAGGCAGCCCAGAATAGTGACCCCGTCGCTCAGTCTGGCTCAGTCTGGCTCAGCCTAAAGCGGCAACTGTTCAGTTCCGAAGAAGGAAAGGGAAATTCGTGGTGTTGATTTTAGGGTCGTGTACCTCCTGTTTTTAAAGGGGCGGGTGAACAAAGGGTTTGTGCGGTTCAGCTGTGGAATTGAAGAAAGAGCGAATCTTCGAAGAGATTCACTAATCGCCAGCAAAGATTCGTCCGAAGAAGAAATGCGGCTTCCCCCGGTTCCAATGGCTGCAACTTATCACAGAGCACGGCATGTAGGGGCTGGTCCTTTACGTCATCTAGAACGGAGTTGCTCTTTTCACGAGAACTGGACCTCCGCAGCGTGTGGCGAGCCGCATCCCAGCGAATAAAGTGTTTGAGGAAAGCTGACCCTCCGATAGCACCCAGACCCCCAAAAGAGAAGTGTGGAAGGTGCTAAGGCTTTTACCTCCTCAACACGCCCGCACAATCGCCTCCGGTCCCAGCGTGCTATGCCCAGGTGCGGCTCACCAAGACAAGCTGCTCCCAGTGATGCATGCTTTTTAGGCATCTTGGCCCCCCCACCGATGGTGCAGGTTCACCCGCACTCGACTTTACGGAATGGATCCTCGCACTCGGTCTTGAGTTTCAAGCCGCGCGCTCTGGCGCCCTTGGCCAAGTGGCTTCCGTCGGCAGGGTTGCTAACGGGAAAGTCAATCGAGACACAGGAGAAGCACAGCGTGTCGCGGGCGGGCAAAATCTCGCGTTCGGTGGGGCTCTCGATCGCGTCGAGCGTCTGCCCCACCATGCTAAGTACGGATGATGTCTTCAGACCACAGTGCAGCGCAGATAATTTTCTTGATGGAGAAGCGGCGCTGAAAAGCACGCGTACTGAGGCCGCGTTGCTCGCAGCCGATCCTGATCTCCCCATGATTTTCCACGGCTTCTAGCAGGCATGTATTCTTGACCGTATCACCCACCTGTCGGGAACGTCCATCAAAGCATGTTGCGGCGGTGCAAGGCCAACGGTACATCGTATCCAGCGTGGTCTAGAGAGCTGCGGGGTACGATGAAGCCGTACTGGCAGTTCCAGCTCGGCAAGCCACGCGACAATTTACATGGACGACATGCAAAGAATTCATCCTCGGGGCGTCACGCTAGCCATCTTCCAGCTCGTGAGGAACCAGACGCCGGCTCGACCGGTTAGAGCAGGAAAGTAGAAGTTGTAGAGTACGCAGCGCCCAGAGAGGAGTGCCGATGTCACTTAGTCTTAAGGGAAGGTCGACGAGCCTGACCTTTGGAGCCTGAATTCTTGGGGGAAAGGACCTGCAGGGTCACAATTCCCGACAACACTCCAGCGACAGCGTACGGGGTATTAGTCACCAGAATGACCTCATAGGGGGATGCCGATCAGGAGCTTGAGCTTCTGGCAACGAGGAAGTTGTCATACCTTAGGCTTCTTGCCGGGTTAATGGTGGAAAGACGCAGTCAAGTCGAGCGATGTGACGGAAAAAGCTCTGCCGCCAGAAAGGGGCCAGTCGGGAAGTTGGGAAAAAGACTCCCGTTGCGTAACTTCGAAATGTGAAAAGCGCCGATAGGGGAAGCTGGGAGTTGAAGCCTCAAAAATGGACTTTAACTATTCGGTCAAGAAAAACTTTGTTTTTCAACGTTGGAGAAGATGATACTGTCAAGGCAAGAAAATAATGATAGTTGAGCCGAGGTAAGGTGACGAATAGAAGTTATGGCGCGAGGAAGGGGCTGGTGGGAGAAGGTGAGTGTCAGAATTTTGATCTGCAACTTTTTTTTGGAAGCGGGAAGGCGGGGCAAACCTGGTTTCGAAATGACGATAACTCACCTGCTCCCTAAATGCGCGAGCTGCCTTGCGTCTCGGAGCAGAGGTGCTTGACAGGAGAAAAGGAAGCGCGCAACACCTCAAGCTGTTTGGTGATGTGCTGAGGTGCTGAATTCGGAGGCTACACACCGAGTCGCTTCCGTCGTCAACAGCGCGTTTGGAGTTTTGGAAGTGTGGCTGTGATGTTTTTTTATGGAAAGCGCAGATGAAGAACAGGCGCGGTTGGTTTGTTGCTCAGTTTGCAATCTCTGACCACAAGTGGGGCGTCTTTCTACCTGTTGGAGTTTGGATGACAGACTTCTCGCCGCCCTGAGCACCATTGCTTGCAGGACATGTCTACCTTTTTGGGGCAGTGGTCCGTAACATTGTATCTTGACGTTTGCCGGCATGTAACCGGCCTCGCAGTCACTTGAAGGGCGGGCATGCTGAGATGCAAACTTTAACCACATTCCTGGCCACCTACGCACCAGGCGTAACACCAAAGGTCCTCACTGCGGGGAAAAGGTGTCGATTTGTCGGCCTCGTCGGATGGAAGGGCGAGATGGGAGAGCTGGAAAAGCTTCACGGTGAGCCAGCTTTGATTTGATACCTCACTGGTGTCGGGACTTCAGCAAATGTACGATTTAGAATAATAATGCAGCAGAGAATGGGCAATGTGCTTGTCACAAAGGTAGCGCGATTACGGAACATAAAGCACCGCACAATGGCTTTGGCGCCCAAACCACAGAATCCCAACAAAAGGATCTGAATGACATGATGGGGACAGTGGCAATACATAGTATGCTAGGTACCTCCAGAGTCTATAGGGCACGACTGCACCGTCCTCGGCTGGAAGCCAGGTGAAATCCGACTTGATGGCCTCGTCAAATGCGCCGGATCGAAATTCCTCCCTGTGTCCTCCCTCACCTGCGCTGACTAAGCGCCAAAAGCCCGCATGCCCCAAGTCCTCCTCGTGCGTACTTACGCATCTGAAATTCCTCAGAAGTGACATGGGCAAGTATGCCTGAAGAGAGGTATCACAGACATTAGATCCTCGCCCAAGTCGAGGGATCAATGTCTGCTCGCCAAGGCTCCGACGGCAACTGCAGATCCGATTCCAGATATATGATGTTTCGGACGTCTTGGGCGGTTTGCCCGTACTCGTCGAAGTCCCACATGAATCCACGCCACCACACGTTCCAGAATTGGTCCAAGATGTAGCGGAATGTGCCATTATCGAGGCCATCGACCGGTTTCTTTAGCCAGCCCGGCTTGGAATCCTCGGGAAGCGAGAAAACAACGGGGACCTGACCATGAGTCGCGGAGTGTTCGACACAGTTGAGCATAGTTAGAGTGTCAAGCTCCAGCTGGTGCTTGATATCGGTGACCAGGGCAGTCCACTGGCCGACTGGTCGTCCAGCTTCAACTGGACACCCTGCAGTGTAAGACGCCGAAGCGTCATATCGTGATTTCGTAGGAGCTCCATCAAACTTTCCGGAAAGCAGCCGAGCTGCGACAGCGACAGGGACTGCAAGCATGGAAGCCGCAGCCCCGACCACACCATATCAGCTTGATTGTTGCCCATGCATGGAGAGAAATACAGTCGCAGCTCCTGGATGTGAATAAAGAGAGAGGTGAAGGCGATAATGGACCGCGCCGGTGAGATTGCCTCTTTCTGGTGATTGCCATCTCCGCCGGTGAGCTTGAGTCGCATGGTGCTGGCCTTGATAGGGTGGGCTTGGAGTTCCGCCGCCATTGGATGAGAGAGGTGATTCAGCAGGCAGGGATCGATTGCGACTCGGCTCTCCTCGCTGGGGATCGTTGTTGTGTCAACTCCAAGTCCCACATCGGCTTGGAAGATTGACAACGACACCCCGCTCCTGGAAAGCGCTCCAATGATCAGAGCTATTGCGTTTTGTGTGAAGATGACACTCTCTGGGCGGGAAGGATCAAAAGTTCCGGCCAGTTGCAACGTCGTCTCGTTCTCGATGGTATTTTGGGCCTGAAACTCCTTGCGTCCGCCGATCGCGGCCGCCTGGAGGCGAGGAAGAGCCTTCAAGATTTTGGCCAGCTTATTGACGCTATTGTAATCCTCCACAGCATTCTCCTGGCGATGCTTGACGACTTCGTAATGCTCAAGGACAGCTGCGTCGTTGATTGCTTCCTTCATTCCGCCGTGAACATGGTCGAGAGCGAATCGGATCTTCTTAATGGCGTGGCTGAACACGGGGTGCTTTGAGATGCCTTGGGCAACCTCCAGGCTGCGAGGATCGGCCAAGATGATGCAGCGCTCGGAAAAGCGCTCCTTGGCGAGGACGTCGGTCGCGATGCGATTGAGCTTCTTGCATACGAGGCGCAGGTTCATGAGGTCGAGCACCGCTTCGTTTTTGTCGCTGTGAGAAGTGGCCGTGTCCATGTCGTCTGGGTCGCTGTTTGCGGGGAGGCTGCTGCTTTGGCCGGGGCTTCTCGAGCGACCGGCGGACATCGCGACGGCGGCGGCGATCTTGAGAGCCAGCTCGTCTGGAACGGACAAAATGTATGAGGAGGCCATCACGGCGACTCTCATTTGGGGTGGAAAGTTTGCCAAGAAGGAGAGAAGGTCAGCGCAGAAAATCAAGGTTGTGTTGAACTGTGAAAGGCCAAGGCGATTGCTGATGTTTTGGCAGAGAAGTGCTGGTCGCCGGTTCCTTAGTGGGTGGTTGAAGGGTTTGACTAAAAAGAAAGTGTGGGAAAAGAAGAACGTGGTTGTAAACACAAAACACGAAACACGCGACCGGAAGACCAGAGTCGTAGGTGGCCTGGGCAAGGATTAGGGTAAATGCCCCTCTTGGAATCTTGAGTGTTTTCCATCTGATCATTTTGGAGGTTTTGGGGAAGTTTAAGTAAGTTATGTCATAGTCATTTATGGGGACGCACACACAGAGACTCATCACCTGAAGTCTCGAATTTAGCGGCTACTCGGTCGGCATTATTGTCAAATTCAACCGACTGTTTAGGTAAGCAGCGGTGGCGCGGCTGGTCCGCCCTTTACGTGCTCACGGTTGCTCTGCGAGCTTCTCTCCAATACAACACTTTGAACGGCTTCCAATTACTGCGTTTCTGGTGACCACGCCGAATTCAACAATTATAAAAGTGCCCGGCTTTGAGTTCGCTAAGTAGTGTGGGCAGAGTTTGAACCAGGTTATTTTCGATGAATGGCTGTACGGTTATAGAGAACTATAATCCAAATGGCCAGGCTATTTAGTGAGTACAGGCTCTAATCAGGTTTGGGTCTTGACTTGATCGTACGATAGGGCAAAGGGAAGATATACTGCCCCAAGACAGTCACTCGGCGCCAAAGGTGAGGGGGACAAACATCCAATCGCCCATGGGCGGGAAAACACATTCGGCTTGACAAACGGGGATTAAGTAGATTCATATGTGTGTAACTACAAGTTGAAATAATGTATGCTGGCCAAAGACCATGCACGAGGTTAAGATAAGAATCATAAAAGAGGCGTGCCCGATGAACAGACCTCACCGACGCGAACAAGAAGCGTGTGAATAGTAGACAAGCCCCCCTCCCCCACAAACGATAAAGGAAGGAAACAAAGCCGGACTAGCGACGCCCCGTCTTCAGCCCTTCCCCCCTCAGGATGACTTGCCCAAAGTAGATAACGGTAGCTCCCAAAATCGCAAAGCCGTATCGCCCCGCCAACCCTCAACACCATATTCCAGCAGATCCGTCAGTGGCCTCTGCGGAGCCATGATTCTATAGCATCTCTAAAGTCTTTTAAGGCTATCTTGTTATCGCAGGTTCCATTGGGCCCCCAGGGGTCGCCAACGGGACCGTACGAAGGGTGGCCCCTGTCTTTGTCGTGGTTACAGTTGCCGTAGGCGACAATCACGTTCCACCCCTTGTCGCCTGCAGGTCTTTGGGGGGGGTGGAGCACATGGCGTCCCATCCTCGGTTTGATAACTCATCCTATAGCTCCATGCCATTTCTCTTGTCGCCGGTGTTGAAGATGCCGCAGGTGGTATCTGTCTTTTGTTAGGGGGACTGGGATGGTGGCATCCATGGACTTTTGCGGCGACTTACCTGTCATCTTAGCATCACTCACTGTCGCGACCAAGAATGTCGTGTGCCTGCAGGGCATGGGGCAAGGAGATGCCGTAGCTGTCACCCTTGGCCGGCGATGCCAGGCTCCGGGCGCCGAGGAGAACAAGACCCACGAAGAGCCGGGCGAGACGAGTCAATCTGGCAAGCTCCATGGCTGAGAATGCTGTGCGGGTGGTGGCGCCGCGTATGCAAGTTGCCAGTGCTGCGGGACCAAGTCGAACGGTGACCAGGGCATCGTCCAACCTTCCGACCAAGGGCAGAGGGGTAAGGGCGCTACTTATAGTCGGTTGGTGGCAAGGCAATGCGTTGGGGTGCGGTCTCGTCTGGGGACGAGCTGATGCCTATCGGCCCTCTCAGCGTGGTGGTGGGTAGAAAACGGACGGCAGGGGCCGCTGGGGCGTACAAGTCCCTTTGAGGTCTGAAAATATGTTTGCCACGTGCAATCGCATTTGCCGAATAGCCCATCATGTTGGTAGGACCAACAACAAAGATCATTGCCGAATAGCCCATCGCACCAGAAGAACCACAAAGTTCGGGGCTCCGTCGGCATACATCCCTTGGCCGTGTTTGCGTCGCACATTTGAGCGGGGGAAAAAGCTGCTTGCCGACTGGCAATTTAGACTGGCCCGCGAAAGGGACCCTCCGTTCGCCTCCAGGTCCTCCTTCATTCAGTCGGGCAAGATGTGGGGCACCTGCATCAAAGCACCCACCGCAAGTTGCCCCTCTGGGTGGAACTCGATTGACCACATGGGAATGGACTCTTGACTTCATGATCATCCTGTTTGCCCACGGCTTGGTTGGTGACGTTTCTGTGTTGGATGGCCTTACCTGGGTGGGACTATCCTGCCCCATTCCGCTCCCCGGAAAATGGATTTCGCCCCAGGCTTCCTCCGACGCGGGGGCACTGGTGCCTCGCGGTTCACCACCAGCACCTCGATTCGCTCCTTCCCCGGCCACCCCTCGCTCATCCAATCGGAGTCATCTCGGTAATTAACCACCAGCAACTTGACCACCGCCTCTACGGCCTGGAGCCTGCTCATAATCCCCAGAAACACCTTCATCAGCTGCTCTGCCTCTTCGACATCCCCAAACACGTCTTCTGCATCCACGATCAGGAAGCATGTCTTCATCCGCCGCAGAACGCAGCACAGCAAGTCGGCCCACTCGTCTTCGGTGTGTGAAGCATGCAGCTTCGCGGCGGTGAAGTTGTTCGGGTCCGAAACAACCAGATCGGGTGCCTGCTTCATCGACTGGAACACCAGGCTCTTTAGTACCTCTGTTGCAGAGACGGTGCCGTGATCAGCGAGGTTCATGCTGGACAGATACCAGATCACCTTCCTGGAGTGTAGTTGGCCGATCAGCTCGGTCGCAATCTCCTTCACCCGGGCTTGCGCTCTCGGCTGGGTCTGCAAGATCAATAGCGACGAGCGCGGGGCAAGGATCCAATTACCGACGGTTTGTAGGATCTTGACGGTGTCGTGGTTTTGGCTGCGCCACGGGGACGACCTTCGGATGAGAGACTTGTGCTTTTGCAGGGCTTCTTCTGGAGACCGTTTGGGCTTCAGGGCGTCGAGGATGTGGCTGAATTGGATGTCCCGAACGCGAGGCATCATGCCGTTCACGTTCAAGTGGACTTCATTGAGTTTGGCGGTGTCGGCTGTTCGCGGTCAGTGTCGTCTCATTTCCTTTGGCTTGGGGGCACTCACAGCTGACGATCCGCAGTACAGCGCCGACAGCGGCCGTGAGCTCCTCCTGGGCGTGGCTGAACTTCATCTGCATCTCGTGCAGCTTGTCTTCTCGCTCCGCCTGTCTCGCCGTCTCCTTCTGCAGCAAAACCTTGATCTCCCGGATCTCCACCTTCGAGGCGAGACTCGACATGTCGTCAATCGTCTTGGCGCAGAGCGTGATCTCATCCAGAGTCTCCTTATAGCTCAGCTCGAACGGCTTGAACAGGGAGGTAAGGGCGCGGCCTGCCGGTCCAACGTTATACCACTTCACGGCCTGCTGGAGAAACAACAAGATGTGCGCGTATAGCGTCGCGACAGCATCGCGCATCTCGTCGGTCGCGTACAGCTCGGCGCTGAGCTCACACCTCGGGAGCGCCTGGCCAATGAAGTACAGTGCCTTGGAGAACCGGCCGACAAGATTCTCGTGGTTGATGATGCCTATGAGCACGAACTTCACCACGCCCCACACCAACGACACGTACTCTGGATGGTGCTGCGAGAGGAAGTCCAGCACCTTCCCGTACTCCGTGATTCTCTTTGACAACCCCCGGATCCATGATCTCAGAGTCTTCTGCTTGCCCTGCGATACCTGGCTGTATTTGGACTCAGCTTGTTTCGCGATATCGAGCAGGTCGCTAAGGGAGGTCGTCGTCGCCTTTCCTAGCCATACGGATGCCTTGGCGTTGCCTTCGAACTCTCGGTGAAGGTACCGCAGCGCTTCCGTATACGCTTCCGACGCGATATCTCGTTTCTTGGGGCTCGGCGCTGGGCTCGGAGCCGCGACCGTTTGGATAAGCGGAGTTGGCGGACCAAAAGCGGGGGTGTTGATGGTTCTCCCGGGCCGGCAAGGCTGTGGAACCCGGACCGCCCCCCGGATCCCGCACGGCGCGTTCGTCATAGTGATATCGCGGTCTGCCATTGCGAACCGGTTTGTGCCAGTTCATGCGCCGATGGGTTCCGAGACAGCAGGGAGATATGTCGCTCGATGCATCGTCTTGGCAGTGTTGAAGAGGTGTCGAGCCCGGAGGCCACCATGGTGCGGTCGAACAGCAGGTGTGGCAGTGCAACGCGGAACGCGGGCAGGAGACAGCGCATCTGCAGCCACCGGAAAAAACGGTCATTGGGCGCTTTCGAACGGAACTTCCCTTCGCCGCCAAGGACCGCTTGCCGATCTCGCCGCCATCCAAATGCCTGTCACGTGAGCGAGATCCAGTCGCGACGACATGCGCGCGACAATGCGTTTCGACCCAACGGCAATCGATGATCAGTTGAACTCTCCTAGTTCACCCGGGCAGTACCTTGATGTGCCGATTATTCAGCACTCATGACACAAGACGCAAGACAGTCCCACAAAAGAGCTTGCAAGTATTCGTTTCTCTGAGGCAATTGAGCAGGTGGTCCAACGGCTCACGCCCTCATCGACGCCTGCGAAACAAGTCCAAATATGGAACGCGAAGCCCCGTCGCCGCACCCAATTCAACCACTCGACACAGAGCTGAGGGTCGAGAAATTCCGAGAAATCGGCATGGGGGCACATCAATCGGGTCCACCCCTAGACAGGCCGACGCCGATCGCGGGAGCCAGGGGTTCTCGAACAAACCCAGGCAGCCACTCACGTTCGAGCGATATCAGGCCCGGACGGATGGGTATTTGAGTCCTAACATGGAATCGCAGCGGTGCTTTACATCTTCGTCGATGTAAAACCTCGGCCATCCAGCTGGGACTGCGTGGTGGTCGTACGTGGGGAAATTGGACATCCCTCACCCTTTCTGCGTCGGGAATCGCCCCGCGACGCCACTGCCGAGCTACGCGGGGGAGCGCGTCGCGCCTGGGAAATGTGGGCGCTGGAGGATAATAGGCCAATCATAGACACGGGTGCCCTTGAAATGGCATCAATCTGTGTGAAGGCTGGGATTGAGGCTTCGAGATCGGGTAACACGGCACGCGGCGAGATTTGGCACACTTCGGCGAGTTCCGTTCCCAGACGTCGTCAATACTCCGCCCGGCGAGGTTTTGTCGCCTAATCCACATTGCCGGATCCGCAGCCGTTGGGAAACGTTACGGGCCGCGTCCTCTTACCTAACGAAAAGATTAAGGCCAGGGACAAGTGGGAACAGGACAGACTACAGAAAGCTTCGCTGCCTTGGCCTGATTCCAAGTCCGCGTGAAGTTTTACGTCTGAGGATTTGGTGTCTCTGCAAGACAGCAGTGCCCTCTGATTGGGGCCCGATAACGACGGCTCTCGGCAATGCTGGGCAGCCCTTGGCTCAGGCTCGGCGCCACCAACAGCCCTGTCTAACAGCAGCAAAACGCCTTGGCTACATCTCGCGCTATGCCAGATACGCTTTCCGTGCGACGTCGCTGCCGCATCTGACTCTGACGCCGAGCAACACTCGCATCAGCAAGGACGAGATGGGGATTCCGCCTCCACGCCAAGTGTCCACTTTTCCCGATCCCTCGCGCCATCACCTACGTCCAGCCTTGCACTCCCATTCCGTTATCTCGAGAAGCCCTATCTCTTGGTATTTTGCCATGACATGGAAGGGGGGGTTCAGCCAATGCCATGTCTCCATCGATGGGACGCCGCGAGATGCTGGACCCTAGGCATCGAGCTACGAGATAGCTGCCAGCGGTTGAGCGATGAATATAATAGGTCGCGGCTCTGCGCCGACTGCCCGCAATAGCAGCCCCAGGATCCAACCAACGAACGCGGCAAAGAACTGTCTTCTTCCAGTGTTGAAACTGCATACGCGTCACGTGGTCTCCCTGTCCTCAACGTCTTGACGTTACCCACTATGGACTCTGTTCCGGTGTTGAACCAGGGGTGGGGCTATGGCCTCATCATAGGCCTTGGTGTTTTGTTTGCGTAGGTTCCTCGCCGCCTACCAATGGGCCTCAGCCATGCCATCATGCGATACTGACTCTCAGACAGCGTGTTCATGATTGTCATCACTTGGTCGCTAAAACGGTACAACTATGAGCTGCAAACCTCCGAGATGTTCACTACCGCCGGAAGGACCCTCAAGTCTGGTCTGGTTGCCACCTCTGTTACCTCGACTTGGACCTGGGCCGCCACCCTGCTGCAGAGCTCTGCTGTCGCCTACAAATAGTAATTTCTACCGGATTTCTGGGCGCTGGAACCTCTGCTAGCCCGACTCAGCGGTGTTTCTGGACCCTTTTGGTACGCCTCTGGCGCCACCGTACAAATCATCTTGTTCGCGACCTTGGCCATTGAGCTCAAGCGTAGAGCACCGAACGCACACACATGTACGAAGATGCCGAGGTTGTCTCTGCTTCGCTCTGCTAACCGCATGCAAAGTCCTCGAGGTTGTCAAGGCTCGCTATGGCCCGACCACCCATGTCGTGTACATCGTTTTCTGCTGCTTCTGTAACATCCTCGGTTCGTTCTATTCTTTGAGGGTAGACAATAGACCACAACTGACGACTTCGCAGTCACGGCGATGCTTCTCACTGGCGGGTCTGCCGTCATCCACAACCTGACGGGCGCTCCGGTGGCCGCTGCAGTCTTCCTGTTTCCGCTTGGTAAGCTTGCGTCGTATTGCATGCGTTAATTCCCCTAACGCGTACCCAGGTGTCGTTGCCTACACGCTGTTCGGAGGCATCAAGGCCACCTTCATCACGGACTACATCAACTCTCTTGTCATCATCGTCATCATATTCATCTTTGCCTTCACCGTCTACGCCACCAGCAGCATTCTCGGCTCGCCAGGCAAAGTTTGGGAGATTCTCACCCAGCTTGCCATCGACAGGCCACTGGAAGGCAATGCTGGGGGCAGCTACCTGACCATGAAGTCCCAGGGAGGCGGTGAGTTTGCCAAATCGATATCGTATGCTTGTCATAGCTGACATGACTTCAGCCGAGTTCTTCATCATCAACATCGTTGGCAACTTCGGCACCGTTTTCCTCGACAACGGCTACTATAACAAGGCCATTTCGGCGTCTCCTGTTGATGCCCTCCCCGGCTACGTCATGGGGTACACGAACCACCCTCGTAGATGCCGAGTGCTCTGACTAACATGGTGAACAGCGGCATTGCCTGGTTCGCTATTCCCTGGGTCACTGCGACCACGATGGGTCTCGCCGGTCTGGCCCTCGAGCAGTTTGACGTGTGGCCGACATACCCGAACCGCCTTGCGAAGGCCGATGTTGACGCCGGCCTGGTCCTTCCTAGTGCTGCTGTGGCTTTGCTCGGCCAGGGTGGTGGTATCGCCACGCTATTCCTCGCCGTACGCCATATTGAGACCCAACAGCTGAATAACATGCTAACAATCACAGTTCATGGCTATCATGAGCACGTACTCGTCCGAGTTGATCGCCGTGTCGTCGATCGTCACTTACGACATCTACAAGACCTACATCAACCCCGAAGCAACCGGCAAGCAGCTGATGCGCATCAACTACATCGGCATGGTCTGCTTCGCCCTGTTCATGGCCGCCTTCTCCACAGCTCTCTACTACATCGGCATCTCAATGGGCTATCTCTACGTCATGATGGGCGTAATCATCTCCTCGGCCGTCCTCCCCGCAACCCTTACCCTCCTCTGGTCCGACCAAAGCTGGGCAGCAGCCACCTTCGCCCCGATCCTCGGCTTCGTCTGCTCCGTCACCTCGTGGCTCGTGCGCACCAAGATCGTCTACGGCGAGCTCACCGTCGCCACCACCGGCAGCAACGACCCCATGCTCGTCGGAAACATCGTCTCCCTCCTCGCCCCCGCCATCTTCATCCCCCTGCTCACCTACCTCCCGCCCTTCAAGCCCCAGAAGTACGACTGGCAATCCATGCTCAACATCCGCAAGGTCGACGACCACGAGATCGCCGATGAGGCCCACATCAACCTGGAGCGCATCCCCGGCGAACGCCGCGCCGCCTCCGTCGACGAGGAGCAAGAGCAGATCAAGCTCACCAAGGCCGCCAAGATCGCAAGGTGGCTCACAGTCTTCCTGACCCTCGCGCTGCTGGTGATCTGGCCCATGCCCATGTTCGGAAGTGGGTACGTCTTCAGCAAGAAGTTCTTCACGGGCTGGGTCGTTGTCGGCATCCTGTGGCTGTTTGTGTCGACGGGGATTTGTGTGGTGCTACCGGTGTTTGAGTCTCGCTCGACGATTGCGCGCACGTCGAGGATGATGATGAAGGATCTGTTTGGGCTGGGGAAGGGGAGGGGCCTAGAGACGACGGAGGGTGAGGTTGTGGAGGGGAATGCGGCGGGGAGTGAGTCGCCGCCGAATGAGAAGGCGGTGGAGTCGGTTGGGGTTAAGAAGGCTGGTTGATGTTGGAGGTGGTGAGAAGGGAGGGGGGTGAGATATTAGTATACCATTTTTGAATATATTTTCACATCATGCTTGGTTCGCAATGTTTTTTTGGGGGGGGTTCCTATTTCGGCACAAGCCGTCAAACGCCGGTGGTTGGCCATCGACGCGGTAGCAGTGCAGTTTAAGCACATGTGCAAGCAATTTGAGGCAGCACACAGCCACGGAAGAATCGTTCATTGGCTGGATGGCGCCACAGCAGCGATCACGCGCATGTGCTGGCTTCGCCGCAATCGAGCTGGCGCCCTCGAAATTCCCCATTTTCTCAATCTGTGCTTGCTTGTTCGACCATCACAAACAGCCCGCGCATGACCACGACGACATCCCAGCCAGGAACCGCCGCAACTCTCGGCTAGTTGTTCTCATATTGAGGCTTTTTTGCCCTGAATTTTAACGTTGCCGAAGCCATCGAAGTGCAGCACCCGGCATTCCTCAATGTTTCCTTCAAAGCTTGGCGCGCTCCAAGGGAGCCCGTTCAAGCTTGACGATGCCAACAGCGCGTCATCTCCACGCCCTTTTCTCGGCCTGGGTTTAGGGAAATCCTGGTTCTCTGCGGGGGTGCCCAAAGGAGTATCCAGGGGAATTTCGAGTTCTGCGCCAAGAACCACGATTTCGCAAGACTGCACCGACGGCCAGAAGCTGCACTCTCAGCGCCTCTGCGCCCTCGGCGGTCCACGTTGGGGCGGCGAGGAGGAGCGCGATCTCAAAGTCGATAACAAAACCGCGAAGGATGCCGCTGCAACGGGCCGTACGAAGCGGCAACGCGGAGCCCCAGTTACCCAGGCACGGGAGAGGGCTGCTATGATCCGCAAACTCCGCCAATGTCCTGACTGCCGGTTGAGGAGAGTCGCCGTATGCTACCAGTATACTACTGCACGATAAAGTGTATGCTGACACATTTGATTCTGTCAGTGCCAACCCAGCCACCACAACATGACCTGGATGGAGATGACGCGCAAGTTCCGAAGATTTTGCAGATCTAACGAAGCCATCAAATTCAAAAGCTTTGGCACTCTTTTTCATGGGGGTGACTCCCGGCCCGAAGTCAGTGTTGACTCCGACTCACCGATACCGCCTGAGGAACTCAGACTCGGAGGTTTGTCACCCAGAGCTGTATAGTGAATCTGTCAGGGAGCGTGTGATGGCTAACTGTCTGGGTAGTCCAACAGCCAGGCAATGATGACAACGATGACTTCTGCTCATCGTGTGGAGGCGCCGGACGACTGATTTGCTGTGACGGATGCTCACGGTCGTTCCACCATCTTTGCGTGGATGCGAGACTCCGATTCCAGAACGCGATGTCCGAGGTCTGGTTCTGCAAAGTTTGCCGCGACTGGCGGGAATCCAATGGTCTGGATGGTCGTAACTGGAGCCTCGGTCCAGAGGGTGACAACGTCTGGGATACGCTCCCGACAACGTTAACGCCCAAACCACAAGCTTCATTAGCGTCGGTCCCTTCATTAAGACTGGAAACCGAGTCCGAGGGTGCTGCGACGTCCTCATTTTGTTTTCCCGGCTTCGACACCGCTGACGAATCGCCGCCCACCGGAGTTGATGATGCTATACCCGCGGGTGCAGAGCGTGCCTGTTGATCATTTGGGCCATGCGTTGAAGTAGTTTGGGACGGATTTAGAGTTCTGCCGGCTTCGGCGCTCCTCCAGTCATCCTCCATCGACAGTAGAAGTGAAGGCACAGCAGACTCCCTTACACAGGTGGAGGGTCAGACTTTTATACTGGGCTAGGGTTTGATGCAGGGTGAGGCCCAATCGGACGCCCAGATGTACCGTATCGTAACGCTGCCGGGGCGGACGGAAGAGTCAAGATGGGCGCCTTTATTCCCTCGTCTGTGGGAGTAACACGGGCCGCTGGGGCAGAAGATCGTTGATCAGCCAGAATTGAAATGAGCGAGGAGGACAAAGAATACACAAGTACGAAGGCTCAGGCCAAAAGAAAGGGTCCCCTTAGTCAGTGCAAAAATGCCTTCTTGGAACCTTCACATGGTCTTACTCTGGAACAGTGAAGTCTAGGTTTCTCGCATTACAGGCCGTTTTAACATGCAAGAAAGCCTTACCGAAAATTGAAAAGGCTTTTTTAAAGCGCAGGAAGGCCTTTTAAGAATACAGGTCGGCCCTTTCAAAATGGGAGAAAGCCTGCGATAAGTAAAACCAGGGTGTTCGTAGTAGTGAGGAAGCATCTTTCACCCTAGTTAAGAAGACCCTTTCTTTTGGCCTCAGCCTTTGTAGGCACCACGGCAGCCAACCGTGCGAGGCAGCCTGCCCCCAAAACACAACGTCCTGAGAGTTGAACCTTGCAGGTGTATTTCCTATCGTCATGAATGGCGGCTTGGTCCTTCCACTAGAGTGCACAAACGAAACTATTGGTCGCACTGAAAGGGGGGTCAACTTCATGAGTTCCGTCACCCCATGCAGGTGTTATTGGCTCGGGGCTCCCTCGTGCAGTTGCTTCGCCACCAGGTGTGTTACACAGCGCCTACTTTGGCTTGGAACTTTCCTACACTTTATTTGCCTTGACCGCGCACCACACATGGGTTCCATGGAACTCTTCCCTGTTCAGGTCCTGAGGTGCCTAGCGACTGTGCCGTGGGCAAAGCCCTCTGTTCCACAATACCCGACACATGGCCCCACCCATTCATGAGACTCGGCCGAGAGCCGGATCTGCTCATTGCCTTCTTGGTAGTGCGCGAGGATTGCGGTCCCGAAATAACAATACAGGAATGTCGGTTCAGTCTACGGTGTCCCAGGACTGCACCGACGATCAAAAGGTTCAGCTTCGTCGGCTCTGCGCACTTGATGGAGGTTCTGGGGCACGCCCTGTGGGGAAGCGGCTGCGCGGTGACGAGGACGAGGAGGTTGATGTCAGGTCAAAGAAGACGAGGGTCTCTCCCGCTGAACGCGGAAAGGGAGCGGAAGACTGGGTTGACGGGCCAGCACGGCAATGGTATGAAATCAACTGCCTGGAATAAAGAATTCTTACAGGAATAATTTAGGTACTAATTCAGATATGCAGGGCCATGCTGCTGGGCTTCAAAGCAGTTGGGCAATGTCTCATTCACTATACTGCCAGTCGACTTGCCTTTCTGGAAAAGTTAGCCATTGAATACGACCTTAGACGAGTGGATTCATTGAACTTGACAAGCCACCAGGCACGAGTTCCAGGTCATCCCGAAAGCAAGGAATACTACGATGTACTTATGGAGGAAATGAAAAATGAGTTTTTGACGTACGGTGAGTAAGATCGGCTTTGCGTACCGTAAGTGTGTATATGCCGGTCACTCATTTGACTCTATTCTAGGGTCGCTACTTCTTACATATTCTAAAGGGCTATAATTTGCGGACCCGCAGGAAGGCGATTTATATGGTATTCATTACCCATGTGCAATGAGAGCGGATATCGACTTCAGTTTCTTATTCAAACATCAGGGCGGAAGTCTTAACCCCCTTGGATGTGAGACATTCGAGATTGGCCATGTCCCGACAAACGTAAGGTAGCCAGAACATTACAACGCATTCATAATTACATCAGCCGTTTCATACAAAACACAAGACCTTTTTGATTCCCGATTCCCACCCGAAACAACACCAAAAAAAAGTACAACCTCCAAGTCGCAACCCACGCTAACGCTAGCAACGCACATCACTACTCAAACAAACACAGAAATTACCCTACTGCTGATTCCTCCGCATACTATTCGTCTGATACACCGCCTTCTGCACCTGTATCCCCCCATCTCCCGGAGGCGACCCTTCGGAGCTCGGCCCAGACCGCTTTATCTGCGTCTTTGTGGTCGTCCCCATCCCCAGCAGCATCTCCTCGTCGTTTGCAGAAACGGCTGTTCGGGCTAGTACGGGTGTGGTGTTAGACTGGGGGGGATGGCTGGGAGGGATGGGGGCGCTGCTCACATGTGTTGTCATCTGTGCTGTGTCCCCTGCCGGTGCCGGATGAGGGCATGCGAAGCTCGTACTCAATCTTCTCGACGAAGGAGTCGTTTGGTCGGAACCTGGCGTCGCCCCCCGAGCCGTTCTTTGGGCCATGACCGCCGCCGCCGATGGTGGTAGGGACGTAACTTGGCGCGGAGTCCGATGCGCCGGACGTTAGGCCTAGGGATGGGAAGTGCTTGGCGATGAAGGGCCGGAGGGTGGGCAAGCTCGAGCAAGTCAGGGCTGAGGCAAGTTCGCCGATGGACCAACCAGATGACTCGACGTGTTGCCAGGTGACGTCGTCCCCGATGGTGAGGAACTTGATTCGAATGACGGAGATAGCTACGGTGAAGAATCCAAGAGAGAAAATGCCAAGCAACATCCACTTCTGCCGCTTCTGCAGGTTCAAGTGCTGCAACGCCGGAAGGGGAAGCAGGAAGATGGCCACGTCGGTGATGATGTTACCACCGGCATTGACGTAGATCTGCGGCGAGTTCGGCATGCACTGGGCCTCAATGGACTTGTCCCAGAGCCCCTGGATGGGGCGGCAGATGAGCAGGGCGATGAGGACCTGGGCGAAGCTCCAGGCGCCGACGACGACGATGGCGACGATGTAAGCAACGCGCATGCGCTGCAGGGCGAAGATGCGGTAGTACTGGAGGAGGAAGGTCATTTTGGCGCCGCAGAGGCCGGCGTGGTAGAGCAGGAGTGTGGTCCAGAAGGTCTTCCAGTAGGTTGGGATTAGAGTGGGCGGTTGGACCGCGAAGATGTGCAGGCCGAGACCGTACTTGGTTGCTGAGGGGCTGTTAGTTTCGGCTGAGAGTGGTGTTGCCACGGTGTGAGGTAGTACGAACACACTGCAATACTGATGCCTTCGCCCCAAGTTATGACCTGTTGTCTGTGTTAGCCCCACATTCAAGGAGTGAACTGTTTTGTTTGTTCTGGGGGCATACCAGCGCAGTTATCGCCGCCCAGTCGTCAGGGCCCATCTTTTTGATAATGACCGCTCTCGTCCAAATGCGCAGGCCCACCATCGTCGTGGCAATTACGAGGCAAAAGACGACGCAAAAGATGACCAGGCCGGACCGGTCATCGTAGAAGCCGGGAATGAGCTCCGGCGGAGGCCCACCAGCACCAGCACCAGCACCACCGTCGGCCATTGTGAGTTCGGTACGGTTGCGGGACGAAGAGGAAGCGTGAGAAATCCCCGTCTCCACCGCCGCGGGAGCGAACGTAGGATTGGCACAGTCTTTATCTGCCCCGGCTTATGGGCGGCACAGCGCTTGGTCCCCTTGGCACAGCGTTCTGGCTCGCTCTGATTGAACGATCCCTCAATAACGTGGTTCTGGAAACGGGGTAGCAGATTATCAGTGCGCTGCATACAACCAGCCGATGGAGAAGGCTTGTCAAGGCTTGTCAGGTCTGTCAGCGCCGCATCCAGCTTCGATCTTCGTGATGTCGCATGCCAAGTGCGGGGTTCCGTGCAATCCTGCGCTGGGCATTCGCGATCCTAGCGCGTCGGCAGGTCTGCTCGGGAACGAGATCAGCGGTTTTTGTCTCCAGATTCGAGTCCCGACCGCGCGGACCGCCGTTTTGTCACGATGTACAACATCGCCGGGGTGGCTGCTCAGATACGTCACCCGACCGAATCATGCCACTGGCATTTTGCAAAGGATGGAAAGCATCGCGAAACTGGGACCCGCGTGCACTCCACTGCAATTTTGGCCCCAAAGGGCGCCATTGTCCACCGCGCTTGCCGAGTTCGGGACGCTATTTGCTTGGAGGTTGTGAGCACGCATGCGCTGGGCAATCCTGATTCCTTGGAGAAGGCGCCAGAATGACAGGTCTCCGACAGGGCCCAGGAAATACATTAGTTCACGTCGGGTCGTTAATTTCGAACCGCGCTCAGGAAGAGCGGGATCGCCCTGGGGACGGGACGGAATGCCAAGCCTTATTCGCCAACAGGCACACACCCTCTCGAGCCGTCTCGCTGCAATTCGCTCCTTCCAGGTTATTTACAAGGCACGCCGCACCACCACTACGATCGATCCCCTGCGTTGCCTCTAGTCTAGTGGCGGGCGAGGGTTTAGCTCATTTCAGATGGAAGAAAAGGAGCTTCCATTTAACTTGCGCTCTGCTGGAGTTCCGATTACACGGACCTCTCACTTTGCCAGAGCACCAACACTGAACAACGCTCTGTCCATTGCGTTGGTAAGTATCTATTCAAGGTTGCACGAAGCGTTGCGTCCTTTTCTCCATTCCAGGTTGTTGTAAACCGCAGAGCGAAGAAAAGGAGTCGTTGATTTTTGCGTAAATCAGCTGCACAATCCATACCCCGTAGGTAGGCACCCACCCATCTATTTGTATTGAATGTTTAGCTCGCTCTTTCATACCTAAGAGTAGATCTCGACATGGTAGGCATTGAGACTGGGAAATTTGAGAACCAAACGTGGGACCCCGGCAACTTGAATATTGAATCGGGAAAACACTCAATTGGACACCACCAACGCAGCTGGGCGGCTCGGGCTCAGCTCAGCTACCAGCCATTCCTCGCCCAATCACCTCACCAATCAGCAACATGGAATCTCGCACACGCCCAACGCGTTGTGCAGCCACACAGGGCAGCTTTCTGAAACACGGAAATTTTTGACGTCGCTTTGGTTTTCGCGATTCGAAAAAATGCGGGATAAAAACACACCTCAACACCAACGTCACTACAAGCGATAAGGACAGAAAGCCGGGTATAGAGCGAATGCAGCGTGGGAGGAGAAGATTCAGTTTGCATCATGGACGCCGGGACGCCGGTCAATCGGCGCGCCAATTCGCGAACCAGCCCAGACTCGCCGCATCACCACAACCAACCACCGCGGCATGGAGGGGGGGTACGCTTCCCCGTGCGCGCCAGCACGATGCAGACCATCAAGGACCTGGACGACTTTGAAGCGCGGCACGGATGGCGGCCCGGCACGGAGCCCGGCGTCGACACGTCGCGGGCCGACGGCGGCCACTCGGCAATGGTCAAGCCCCACGCCGAGTGCCAGATCACCGTCGTCGACTTCTCCACGGACAAGCTCAACGTCGAGGAGCTCGACAACCACGGCCTCATCGAGTTCCTCAAGGTGCCGCAGCCCGGCTGGGTGCAGTGCCGGTGGATCAACGTCAACGGCCTCAGCTGGGACGTCATCAAGGCCCTCGGCCAGCACAAGAAGCTGCACCGCCTCGCCGTCGAGGACCTCATGAACACCCGCGGCCGCGCCAAGGCCGACTGGTACCAGAACCACGCCTTCATCATCCTCACCCTCCAGAAGCTCATCCACCTTGACGACACCTCTAAACCCACCGCTCCCAGCATCCCCCCAAACCCCGCCGTGCCCAACCTCCTCCGCCGCCTCACCATGGCACCTCCCGCCAGCACCTCCGACACATCCATCGAAAACGGCACCACCTCCACCCGCGCCCGCAACACCTCGCAGACCTCCACCACACCCCTCCTCGCCCCCCTGCGCACCATCCACCGCTACCACGCCAGCCCCAACACCCCGCGCGCCGAGTTCATGGAAGAGCGCTCCGCCCTGCGCGCGCGCCACCTCGCCGTCGCCGCCGAGCAAGTCTCCCTCTTCCTGACCTCCGACAACACCATCATTGCCTTCTTCGAAGCCTCCGCCGACGACGTCGAGGTCCCCATCCTCACCCGCCTGACCTCCCCCTCCACCATCCTCCGCCAGTCCTGCGACGCTTCGCTCCTCCTCCAGGCCATCATCGATGTCATCGTCGACATGGCCATCCCCGTGCAGGCCGCCTACCTCGACGTCATCGGCGACATCGAGATGGACGTGCTCACCCTCGGCCCGGACATCCAGCAGTCCAAAGACCTCTACATCCTCGCCGCCGAGGTCAAGAAGATGCGCACCTTTGTCCAGCCCATCGAAAACATCATCAACACCATCCGCGAGCATAAATCCCCCCCCGCCTCCCTCCCCCCCAACGAAGACGACCTCGTCGCCTACCTCCGCAACCCAGAGCAGGGCGTCATCATCACCCCCATCACAGCCATGTACCTCGGCGACGTGCTCGACCACTGCCTGCTGATTCGCGACAACTTGTGGGAGATCACCAAGGCCGCGGACGATCTGATAGACCTGGTGTTCAACACGATTGCGGCGCACCAGAACGAGACGGTCACGCAGCTGACGATTGCAACGATTGTGTTTCTGCCGCTGACGTTTCTGACGGGGTATTTTGGCCAGAATTTCGTGCCGTTTCCCGAGCTGGATGCGGGGATTACGCTGTTGTGAGTGCCTCTGTCTGCCTTACCAAATCGGGGTTTGATGAGATGAGGAATCCGGAGAGTTGATACTGACTTTTTGGGGGTAGCTGGAAGATTGCCGCGCCGATCGTGGTTGGGACGATTCTGCTATTGCAGAGGTCGATGATTTTTAGGTATGTTAAGTCGTTGTTTCAGAGGCGGCGGATATCGAATTGGAGAAGGTTGGTGAAGGAGCGGAGGAGTGGGAGCAGCGACTGAAGTTATGTGATCACATGTTTGATGTACGGAGTACTATTAGATTGGGATGGGATATGCGATTCTTTCACTGCTGTCTTCATTGCGTTGTTGGATTATGAGACTGCATGAGGGAGGCATCCCTCACAACCATCGTATCATTATTTAAACAACAGGATACGGGCCTGGGTCCGATCAACACCACTTGAGAACAACATCGGCGAGCTTCTCGGGCACGCTCAGGAACGGATAGTGCCCCGACTCGACAGTCTCCTCATCCACATGAATCCCACTGCTCTTATGGGCCGCCACCAGGGCCTGCTGCACCACGTACGGAAACGCATTGTCCTCTGTGCAGTACACAAACGTCGTCGGGATCTTGCCGTACGCCACGACCTTGGGCTTGTGGAACGACCCGGCCTTGGGATGCGGGACCGTCTGCGCCAGCTGCCGCTGCTGCTCCTCCTTGGGCAGGTCGTTGTACCACATGCCGGCTATATCGAAGCCTGGCAGGAACACCTTTTGGTCCCCCTCGTACCCCATCCACCCGATCTGGGACGCGGGTGCCGTGTCCTCGAGCGACTTGCCGACCTCGACCATGAAGGCGGTGATGTAGATGAGCCGCGTTACGCCGCCCTTGAGGTCCCGGGCGCGACGCTCCTCGAGGCCTAGGCCGTGCATGGCTTCGGTGCCGATGGCGCCGCCGTACGAGTGCATCACGCAGACGAATTCGCGGCCAGCGTCGGCGAGGTCGCGCGCGACGGAGGCGAAGTGAGTGATGTCATCGACGGGGGCGTTTGGGAGGGTTTTCCATGCCGGCGTGTTGGAAGGGAGCTGGGGAGTGAGGAGCTCATAGCCTCGAGAGCGTACGACGTCGAAGAAGGGATCGTACGCGGTGAAGGTGCGCCAGGCGCCCTCGATGAAGAGGATAGCGGGCTTTTGTTTCTGGGCTGAGGCCATGGTGAGTTTTGAAGACTGATCTCAGACTCGTGTTGAAGGGGAGAGTCGCCTGACAAGATAGATGCACAATGGACCCTTTAATATCTTATGTTGTACATGCTGCAACAACGAAATCAGTAATGTCGGGACAAGTGAGCCCATTCCCACCCAATGGGTAGCCGCCCAGATAAGTCATATCGGGATGGAGGCCTATCCGGGATGCCATCTCGAGTGAAGCTCGGCCCGGCAGTAAGCTGTGATTGATAAGCCAAATTCAACCTCACCAATCAGTGAAGAGTCCAAAAAGGGCGACACTTATCTCAGCAAGCTTGTCATCAAGCTCAGCCAACCAAGATCATGCCCACTGTTATGAGCTGACTGGCGTGTCAGCACAATCCCATCAAATTCGGGGTTGAATGACAGCAAAGAAGAAGAAAGAAGTGCCGCATGGGTGGCCGTGGCGTTTACGTGTGGCTTAGGATGCTGTCTCATGCGTTGGAGACGTCATACTATTGGGACACTTTGCGGGCATTGTCTATAAATCACTTTGTCTCCAGGCCGCCTGCGTTTGCTTGGGCTCTCACATCTTAGACTTTAACATCTCCCTATGTATACCTCATAATATTACGTCAATCGGAGCTGTATCCCGCGAAATCTTAGATTACCCCGAGCCGCACTGAGAGAGAATATTTTGGCACGCATGAGGGCAAGAGAGTGAGTGACATGTGTGTCGAATTCTCGGAGGCAAGGAAAGAAGGCGTTATTAAATAACTTCCTGCCACTTATCGCCTCACAGTTTAGTCCCTCGCATTTTTCGCCTGGCTGATACGCCACCACGCATTACTCGATTTGGACCTTGGCCCCTTCGTTGGACTCAGCCGCCTAGCTGAGACCGGGAACTGGTCGCGCGGGGAACACTGCTTTCACTACGCTAAAATCGACAGCACGAATTTCCTTTTCCTACTTCGGAACTGAGCAGCTGCCGCCTTAGCCTGAGCTAGCCTGAGCTAGACTGAGCGAAGGGCCACTATTCTGGGCTGCCTCGGGTATAGCTGCCACGGTCTAAAATAGCCGTGGTGTTGCGAGGACCCGTTTTTGGGGCCTCGCACAACCACCACCATTGAAGCACCTTTTGACTGTTTACGATCTACGTGATCAACCCCGTTCACACACTTCTTTTCCACCCTAGTTGACGCCCTCAAGACGCCTCTTGAGGCACGGACCATTGGTTCTTCGATTCCTCGAGCCTATTAAATTCCGCTTGTGGTTGCAGGTGGGGGGCTCCCAGCTTAGGCCGTGACAATAACCCAAATTAAAGACTGCTGTCATATATTGGTTCATAGTGTGGGATAGTTGTTGGCTAGGTACGCTGACAGGGGAGTGCTGAAGGAAGCAATGCAGTGAATCTGAATGAGTGGAATTGTTCTACTGATTGTTGCTTGGTTCAATCTAGATACAGGAGAGAAGAGGCCTTTATAGGTTGTAGTAGCTTTCTATAGCCTCCTATTACTAATACAAGAGTGGAATAGTATAGTACGCAACCCCCGTGGGCTTGCGTAAGCTTTTCCTCTGAGTCAGAGGGCGCTGGAAGCTTCCAGGGCTTCCAGGGGCTATATCTTAACAATAGTACATAGCACACTAGTTAATCCGTGGCACAGTACGTAATATCCTGGCTCCAAAACTGGGACGGTATTTAATATACCAGTATTGTGGAACGTTTTGGCTGAGGAACGAGGGGCTTAGGAGCAGCGGAAGTGCAGTTACAAAGTGACTTGATTTAGTAGAAAAGGGGAATGCGAAGCACTCCCCAGTTATATACAAATGGAAGCTCCCTGTGTGTGGGGAGAGCACATGATCCAAGGCCCCTGCGCTCCAGCTAAGCCTGGAGCGGTAAGGCGCTTACGCGCCTAAGCGCTAAGAACTGCCGCTGCAGTTCGACACACCCCCCAGGTGCTCAGAACGCAGTTCTAAGCGCCTAAACGTTTAAAAAGAAGTTCGCTGTAAATAGAAAATAATAAGGTCCGGAGGTTAGTTAAGCCTGTAATTTCTTAAATTATACTACTCGAGTTAGTGCGTGGTTACGTTTTCAGCACGCGTTAAACTGAAAGCAGTGAGCTTATATGGTAGTCTAAGCTTCTTAACTCTATGTTAAAAGCTTACAATCTTTCCCCGTTTGTTTACTTTCTTTAAGCGAATATAAAAATTAAGAACACCACCATTCTCACCCCCTACTCCCAGTTATTATAGCTAATATAAAGACCGTAAGCTTACGCTTTAAGAAAACGTAAATCTTACTCCTTCTGCTTAAAATAACTATTATTTCTATTTATTAACTTACTTTACGTATTTAATTCTTATTAAAAGTGTAATTAATCTTATCTGTAAGTGTTTCCACCACTCTTTCTTCTACTTTAATTCTAACTAACTGCAGTTAAAAGCTTTATAATAAGTAAAAAGTGTTTATAGTGTAAGTTTCACTTATTCTTATCGTTTAAAAGTAGCAGCTAATTTTAATTTAAATGTTAAGACACCTACGCCCTACACCCGCACCCTAACCCTGTCGCCTAAGCCGTTCGGCTTAATCTCGCTTACTTACTTACCCTCTTATTAAGAGGAGGATAAGGATAAGGAGCTTCCTATAACTCCTTATTACTCTGCTTATAATATAGCTAGTCTGTAAACCCTTATGTAAGCTGCTCTTTTCTTCTTAATAAATACTTAACTTACTAACTCTGAGATTAGTAAATCGGTTTAATTACCTACTTATTATACCCTTAAGTCCTTACACTCCGCCTTTACTAATAAGCGTGGTGAGGCTTGCTTTAGGTGCTTTAAGAGCGTTATTACTAGTAATAATGATAGCTGCTATTTCGACTATATAGGCACTTCAGCTCGCTATACTTATTATATAAGCGGACATTTCTATATAAAGGTGTATGTTCTCTATAGGCTTATTTACGTACTTTACTAACCTGCTGTTTAGTCCTTTCTTAATAAAGCCCTTTACTGGGAAGTTCCTTACTACTATAGTGGCTAATACGCTGGCTTCTGTAGGTACGGTATGTTTTATAAGCTGTTCTATTTTAACTACTTATCTTAAGAGCTTAAAAACAGAGGGTAATGCTACGCACGCTCTTTACAGAGCCTTTAGCTCTGTAGAGTAGAGAGGAGTTGGTTAAGGGTGTTGTTATTAGTGGTATGGAGAGCTCTAGCTCTTTTAAGGAGCAGGTTATAGCCTTAATTAGTAAGCTTATCGATCTAGCAAGCTGCGTTTAAATATACTATCTAGCTACCTGTCGTTTTTATTTTATTATTTATTACACCTTTAGGTATAGATGCGTTATTATACGTAAAGACTGTAGGATTAGTACTCCTTTAATCTTTTAACTTCCTTATAATAGTTCTTTTACTTTTATAACTAATGTAACTAATGTCCTTTAACTTTATAAGCGTTATAAAGTGCTTAAAGCGTTATTAAAAGAGTAATTTAGTAAGTTTATTAGTTAATATCTGTTATGTAGGCAGATATGTAACTTTAAATAAGCTTTTCACGTACTTTTAATAAACTTACATATTATAAATATCGACGTGCTAAAGCTTAATATTTACTCTTTTATTCTCTTTAACTACTAACTGTATTATTTACTAATTATTATAAAAGATCCTCTATACTAAGCTAAACTTTAAATAATATCTGTTATAAGCCTGTTAAACGTTATTATTTCCTTAACTAGGTATATAAGTGTAAGCAGCGTAACTTTAGTTAATAACATTATAACTGTATATTAATAAGCAGCTCTTTAGTTAATTACGTTATTAAAGAGCATTATAATGTACCCTTATAATAAATAGTATATCTTTATATTATCTATAAAAAAAGCGTTATTAGTAATTATAAGAACCTCTTACCCTGCTCCTCTATACTTAATCCCTACGTATTATAAGCTGTATAAGTACCTATTACAACCTGCACCCGACACAGGCCTCGAGAGGACTGGCACGGGTTAAGACAGAACGTATGGCAGGACGCCAACAGGTAAGGGGTGTTCCGAAGACGGCTTATTAAGCTAGCACTCCTAAATGGGGGTTCAATGTCACTGTAGGTCGCTATCACTATAATGCACAGAGGTGAATCTGAACAGTAGGACACAAATGAACAATTGAATACTAGCGTGAGGAACCAGAGTCCCTCACGGAGGTTGTGGGCACAACCATAGCTATCTATACTAACTAACAGCGAGGTACTTCGTACCTTGCTTAGTCTGTTGTGCTTGGTGGTGCACCACGCAGTTGCGGCTAAGCAGTTAACTGAGTGGTGCTTGGTATTGTTAGTCCTTGTGAGCCACTAAGCACTTTCTTACTGGTCGTAGGGGCTTCGGGTCTTTACACCCCTGGCCCAGTGCGTCTGGACAGTGTACACCGTCCTCCTGCACTGTTCCTTCTGCGGGGGATTCGTCGGGCCACCCCGGCCCAAGTGACGGCCTGCAGGGTCGTCACAGTACCTGATTGTCTGTTTTACTGCAGTTAAGTACTTTAAACTTAAGTTAATTAGAAACTGTAAGACGATAAAGGCTGAAAAGGTTACGTTTAGTTAAATTATAATTACTATATATAAGATAGATCTTATAAACTTTTAATACTCTTTAACTTCTACCTTTAACATACTTCCTGTTGGTTTCTAGCCCCAGTGGGTCCACTGGGTCGGCGCACTGCGCCGAACCCTCTGGAACCCCCTGGAATCAGGGGGGTTTCACCCCCTAAATTCCACCAGTGAGTCACATAAGCACTTACGTGGCCTACGGCCACTATTCCAATCCTGTATAGTAGATAGAAGGCTCTGGAAGCCGACTACAGCCTACAAAAGGCCCTCTCCTCTCCTGTATCTAGCCTTCTACTAAGCAAGCAATT
>Ga0247758_1000077_pt1 | contig 68364 bp, 33 predicted proteins | sample UWRJL156409C4_FD_180950 | JGI IMG/M metagenome (GOLD analysis project Ga0247758, IMG submission 180950) | Plant litter microbial communities from Arlington Agricultural Research Station in Wisconsin, United States - UWRJ-L156-409C-4 | ecosystem: Environmental > Terrestrial > Plant litter >... | reverse complement strand
GGAGCCCCCGCCTGCACCGGGCAGTCTGATGATTCTTCAACCCCCACCCCCCGCCCAACCACCCGTGAGCCAACCTGTCATTTTAATGATGCTAAACCGTGTAAGACTTGGCGACACCATTGCGCTACGAAGCCGAAACGCCATTAATCGAGGTCCCATCCGGGCAGCTAGGCTGCCAAGATCCTCCCGCACAGTTGATTGCGCTACGAACAGACGTCAGTAGGTACCCAGGTACTCACCCTGTTCCACAGCAAGTGAAGGATGGAGAGGAAAGGAGCAGTGATGAAATTGGTAGTTCCGAACTTGTGGAATCGAACACAGGGTCTTGCAGCCTGACCTTCCGTCGCACCATCTCTGTCGAGGCGAGGGGGGTGAGGAGGGCGATGGTCCAGAACTTCATGGTGGTGGTGACGGTCAAGAAAGAGTGATTAATATCAATGAAACTTGGTATGATGGCTAATGACTTGTACTCGGTGGTTGATGCTGGAGGGGTAGAGAGGGTTGCTTTATAGTTTTTCTCACGCCTCTTCATACCAGAGAGCTAAGAGCGGCGCCTTCATTCCCGTATCAAAGCGAATGATCACCAGAAAGAGTCACCCTCCGTCAAAAGGATCAAGCTAACAGTCTTCCTAGCCGATGTTAAAAACAACCGAATTCGAAACCTATTTTCCTTCTCGGCCAATGTTTACAGTAACCTAACCAGAAATACCCCTTCCACATCAGTCAATATTCACAGCAACCGAATCCGAAACTCCTTTTCCGTATCAAACTCTCCTTCGGAAAGTATATAATCCTCTTGCCCAGGCAGTGTATCCCTGATTGGGACCCACGTCGCCGCGGATTCCCCCGCGGTGACCAATGGGTTTCTTTCAGGCACAAAGCGAAACGCCGGACATCCACGCTGCTCGTATGAGCCAGGACTTCCCGGAACTGAAGAGACTATCAGATATATAAACTTCCTGTCGCCGCCCATGCCTTCGGTTTGGGTCTTAATGAGCAATGACAGCAGATATAGGTTATTGTTGTTAAGATTCTTGTTAACTGCTCTATCGAACGAGATGTTATCTGGGAGGAAGGGGAGCTTTTTTCGTTGACATATGTGTACATGCACAATTTGTTCTCGAGGAAACAAGTGCGGACTGTGATTCGATTAAGATGTGCTTGCAGTAAGATAAAGCCGCCAGCCACTCTTCCGGTCGGGTCAAAGGTTACGAGAGTGGTCTGGGCGTCGAGGAAGGTGCATGATCTCTCAAGTTGGCCCAGGTATTTAAGTGTTTGATGGAAGTTTTCAAAGCTACCCAGAATGTGATACTATACTCTCTGGTCGGTTATGGCCTATGACCAAGTTGGCGCTCTAGAGTTCTCAGTTATTATGCACAGGGAGGGAGAGGGTTCATCTGTATACTATGTAAGCTGGTGTATAATGGTTTTATTTATCCAAATCCTGGCTAGATATGTATTTGTGGAACCTATAAGCGGTGCGAGATGCTTGGCGATGCCTGACAAGGCTGAGAGTTTGCCTGAATAGTAGGTCAAGCCCATTGCTGCATATTCTTGAACAACTCCTTGCCACAGAAAATGTCGTTTCGCATAAGACAATGTATACTTTGGAGACGGGAGTGGTTCCATTAGATTGTGTCTAAGTGTGACGACCCTGCAGGCCGTCACTTGGGCCGGGGCGGCCCGACGAATCCCCCGCAGAAGGAACAGTGCAGGGGGACAGTGCATACTGTCCAGGTGCACTGGGCCAGGGGTGCAAAGACCCGAAGCCCCTACGACCAATGAGGTGCTGCTTGCGGTATGCCGAGTGCTTGCATCGCGAGCAGAAGAAACCTCACGAGCAGAACGCTCACGCAGTGTAAAGTGCTCGCACAACGAGCACTTGCGACGTTATAAGCAAAGTATAAAGTACCTCCCAGTCAGTTAGTATAGATAGTTATAATTATATCCACAACCACTGTAAGGGACTCTAATTCCTCACATTAATATTCAATTATTTATTTATATTTTACTGTTCAGACTCACCTTTATATATTATAATAACTACGACTTACAGTGATATTAAACCTCCCGTTTAGGAGTGTTAGCTTAATAAGCCGTTTTTAGAACACCCCTTACCTATTAACGTCTTACTATACGTTCTATCTTAACCTACGCTAATCCTTTTAAGGCCTATATTAGGTGTAGGTTGTAATATAATATTAGTATTAAGTTTTAAACGTTATTTATTAAATTCCCAGATATTACCTCTCTCTTACTAACATATTAACTTCCAGAAAAGGTAAGGAGATTAAAGAGGTGTAAACTTAACCTTAACTCCCTATTATTAATAAGTTAGTTACACACCTTAAAGACTTAAACCTTAATTAGTAAAGACTAGTTAAAGAACTTAACAAAGCCTTCCCCAGAGATATTAAAAGCTATATTAGTCTTATTAAGAAACTCTAAGCATGACTTAACGCTATCAAGTTAGAGAATAACGACCTTAAAGGCTTATAAAAGAAATAAGTAAAACTCCCTCTACCCTTATACTTTAAGGGAGACTTTACGCAGTTAAAGTCCTAAATAGCCCAGCTTTAAAGTTATATCACCTATTATAATAAACAGTTCTTTAAAGAAGAAGGAAAGGTTAAGTTCGCTAAAGCCTTACTGGATAGAGTAGCTGCTTACTAATATAAACCCTATGTGAAAATAATTAATAATCTCTCTTTAAATAGAGCACGTAAAAAGGCTCCCGAGACGTAGGCCCTCTTTAATAACTTTAATGTTTTCGTTAATTAACTTTAAATTAAGTTTAGAGAACTGAATACCCTTAGGTAGGTTAAATAACGCCTTATAGCCTTAAAACAGACGTCTTTAGTCTTTAAGTTCTCTACACGCTTTAAATTAAAAGCAGTAAAGATTAAGCTCGGCTAAAAGGCCTTAGTAATGCTATTCTAGAGCGGTTTAAAAAAGCATATTATTAAAGACCTTTACTAAAAAGACTGACTAGACCGTCTTTAGGAGTTAGTCGAGATAGCTATTAAGGCTGATAACCGGTATTATAATTACTATTATTAAAAGAACTTTTAAAAAGAGTAAACCCCCTAATTAAGTAAACTAAAGAAAGGGAACTAATCGATAACGATAGGTTACTATCCTAGGTTAATAGATATTAATATAGTAAACCGCTAAAATCGACCTAACCGTGACAAGCCTTAACGATAACAGCAGTAGAAGCAGCTTAAGGACTTATTACAGGTCTAATACTTTAACTGTAATAAAAAAGGTTATATAGCACAGCAGTACCTGTTATTAAAGCAAATTAGTTAAAAACCCGTCTTAAAAGGAGGAAAGCATATTAAGTTTAACTTAAGAGATATCTATATTAAGATAGTAGGTAATAAAGAAGATTATACCTGGATAGATAAGTGTAACTTAAAAGGTAAGGAAAAAGAAAAGGAAAAACCTCAGGACGTAATATACCTAATCTTTAAGGGTATCCCAGAAGAGTTAGCTACAGAGGTGCAGGTTGTAAAAGACCGACTCTAAGGTGGAAACTTAAAACCACTAGAGGTACAGGTCGTAAAAGACTGACTTTAGGAAGAAATGTTCCAGTTAACTGTTACAGGCCTTAAAAACCTTACCCTGTAAGCCCAGGAACTAAGGAAATCCAGGAAAGACCCTAACTTAGAAATCATTAAGATAGTGGAAGGAGTCGAAGAACTAGCCCTCTAGGCTACCTAAACGGTAAAATAAACCTTAAAAGGTGAAAGAGAATAAGCTAAGAGAATCAAATTAAAGAAACGGAAGTTCTTCTTAACAATACCCCTTAAAACTCTTAAACACTTTAAGCACATTAAGTAGATTAACACCCTTACCTCCCTAAAAGAAGGATAATTTAAATAGCTGCCTTATATTAAAGCCAGTATACCTTAAACCAGTACCTTAAGGGTCCCCTAAGAAGGCACAAAGTAAGCACATTAACAAAGGGTCTAGGAACTGAAGGAAAAACATTAAAAGTTAATAAATGAAATAAAAAACTTACAGGTTAAAAGCCTTATTATAACGTCTAAAAACAAAACAGTAAAAGTTAAGTTATAACTCTGTAATAAAGTTCACTTTACTAATTAACTTAAATACTAACTTATTAAAAAAGGCTACTTTATAAAAGAATAAGCTGGTTTATTACTACCTGAGTTTTAAGAAAAGGTTTAAGAGAAACAACGTATATAAAAGTAAGTAAAAGAAGAAAAAGAACAAGGCACCACTTCCCCCACCTTATACTTTATAACTGCAACACCCGCAGTTAACATCAACCACCTTAACTATAAGGACATACTGTGGATTAACTATATATACAATAACTGTGCCCTTAATCGACATTATAAACCTAAGGCCCTTTATAACCACTTTCCCAGTGTATAAAGATAAAACTACGCTATTATAAAAGTAAAGTTAAAATTAGCTTACTACTAAGTCTCCTATTCCCTAATAAGAGAATCTAGTAATAAGTGGAAGGTTACTGTAGCTAATTAAACTCCTACTACGTGTTAATAAGGAGGAGTACTTAATAACTGCTTAGTCGTAACGTGTTTACTATATCTTAACAGAAAAGCTAGAGAATAGTAAAAGTAAAAGGACTACTAACAGATCTAAAAGTAAAAAGACATTATTACAATCCAGTCCCGTAAAACGTACTATTAACTTATTAAAGACTTTAGGAACATTATACCATTTAAAGCCAATTAGACATTAAAGCGTAAAAACCTAAGAAAAGTTAATTATTAAGTTTATTAAAGCTACCTGTTTTTCCAGAAGGAATTAAGAAAAGGTTACAAGCCCTTTAAAAGGGCCGGAAACTAATAATTTACTAGTTAGTAAAAACCCTAAGAAGAAGGAGAGGCATTTAAAAGTTAAGCCAAATAAGACCTTAAGGACAGATAATTACTATAACTCAGATATTAAAGGAGCATAAGCACTATTCCGTTAATATTAACATAACAGACAGAAAAGGGAGGCTATTTAAAGTAAAAGCAGTAATTAATAATAAAAGTGCTTTTAACTTAATACACCCTTTATTAATTAACTAAAGGAAACTCCCTAACTAAGAGTATAAAAAGGCTATTCCTATTTAAAATAGAGAAGGAGGCCTATACTAATATAATAATAGTAAAGTTACCTATTACTTACTACTCCTAATTAAAGTAGATGGGGATAAATAATAAATAAACTTTAACATTACACCAGTAATAAGGTACAATATAATCCTAAGTTTACCCTAACTAGAAAAGTATAACCCTGTAATTAACTAAAGGAGTAACTACCTTACCTTTAATAAGTCCTTTAACTGTAATCACTATTTAAAGGAAGCTAAGAAAGCCTTAAACTGCTCTAAAAATGCATAAAGCACTTAAAAACACACTAAACCCTTAAAACTAAGTACAGTTTAAGTTAAGTTCACTAAGACAGTTAAAAGACTAAAAGGTCTACTGTATTACTTAAATAACGATTTAAAAGGTAAAAAGAAGTAAGAAGCTAATCTATAAGTAAGTAAAGAAGTTAACTTATTTAAAGTACCTACAGAATATAAGAAGTTTACCCAATTTTAAAAAAAGATACCGCAATTACTAAACTACAGACTGTAAGACTATAAGATTAAGTTAAAACTGGAAGCAAAGCTCTGTAATTTCTAACCTTACTACCTGAACTCCCAGTAGGCTGAAACTTTAAGAGAGTATATTAATAAAAACTTAAAGAATAAGTTTATCGTAAAGTCCTAGTCCCCAGTAAGGTACTTAATACTGTTCGTCTTAAAGAAGGGAGACAGTAAACTACGTATAGTTATCGATTACTAAACATTAAACGAAGATATAATTAAGAACCGTTACTTATTATTACTTATTACGGAAATATAAAAACAGATTACTAAAACGAATTAGTTCTCCAGTCTTAACTTCCTTATAGGATTTAACTACGTTAGAGTGAAGGAAAAGGATAAGCATAAAACAGCCTTTTAAACTCACAACAGGCATTACCAGTACTATATTATACTAATAAGATTAATAAATACCCCCGTAACCTTCTAAGGCCTTATTAACAATGTTTTGCACCCTTTCCTTAATAAGTTTATCTTTATATATTTAAATAACGTTTTAATATATTCTAAAACTTTAAAAGAACACTAAAAGCATATATAATAAATTCTAATAACTCTCGAAAAAGTAAAGCTAACAGTAAACCTAAAGAAGAGCTACTTCCACGTTTAAGAACTAAACTATTTAAGGTTTAAAGTAACCTTTAAAAAGCTCGAAATATAACTGGAGAAGATAAAGGCAGTTAAGGACTAACTTACTCTAAAGAACTAAAAAGAGTTATAAACCTTTATCAGCTTTACAAACTTTTATTAATACTTTATTAAATACTTTATAAAGATTATAAAACTATTACATAAGCTTACAGGAGAGGGTAAACTATTTAAGTGGACTAATAGACAGTAAAAGGCGTTTAAGGACCTTAAGTACACCTTTATCACAGCACCAGTCTTAGCTCTCCCCGATTTCTTAAAGCCTTTCCAAGTCGAAACAGACTCCTCAGAATTCGCAATTGGTAGAGAACTCAGCTAAGTCCAGAACGATAAAAAACACCACCCAGTTACCTTCTTATTAAAAGGAATCCACAGTCCAGTTTTATAATATCTAATCCACAATAAGGAACTAATAGCGATTATTCAGTGCTTTACTAAATAAGTACTATATCTAAGCAGTACGGAAGAACCAGTCTAGGTCTTTTCAGACTATAACAACCTCCAGTACTTCCTAATAAAGGAACTTAATCTATAACAGGCACAATAAACAAAGTTAATAACCTTATTTTACTTCCAGATTTACTATATTAAAGGAAAAGATAACGGGTAAGCTAATACTCTTAGTTAGAGATAAGACCATAAAGATACTAATCTAGTCTTAATTCCCATTACTATATTTAATAAAGCTAAGAACAGCACACTAAAGTATATGCTGTAAATGTTAAATAACTAAACATTAGAATAAACTATTAATATCTATATAAACTTATAAATAGAGTATAACGTTTATTAATAATAACAGGACTTTTAAGTGAGGAGGTTAACAGAAAGTACTTATAAGTATAAATACCCTTTAAGAGACTTCTTAAAGTACGTGTAAAATTATAATAAAAAGTGTTTAAAGTATCTAAACTATAACGAAATTAGTTATTAGCTAAAACAGCTATTAGAAGGTGTAAATAATGTATTTAAACCAGGAGTAAGGCTTTAATATTAAGAGAAACTATACATTTATAACTTAAATAAACGAAAAGAGTACGTCTAACAGGTCTACAAATCTTAACTCAGAAGATATATAAGCTAGGTTAAGACTTTTACGTAAGCTTAATAAACGTACACCTTCTTAAGAATAAAGAAACTAGTTGAAGAAATAGTTAATAACTGTAATATCTACTATCGTAAGTAAAACCGATATTATAAGCTTTATAAGCTTCTTAAACTACTCCCCGTATTATAAACGTTATAAAGCTCCATCTTATTTAACTTTATTATTAGGATTCTAAAGTCTAAGGATTCTACTATAAGAGTTACTTATAACTAAATCCTTATAATAATTAACAGATTAACAAAATAAGCCTACTTTCTACTAACCTTGAAAGATATAACTACAGAGCAACTTGCTTATATCTTCGAGAAAGAGGTAGTTTCGTAACACCTTTAGCTAGATAACATTATCATAGATTAAGATAAGCTAATCGTGTTAAAGTTCTAATAAGGGCTAATATAAAGAATAGGTGTAAAAAGTAAGCTTTTAACAGCTTTTTACTTACAGACAGATAGCTAAACGGAGAGAGTTAATCAGATACTTATAACGTATCTCTAAGCTTACATTAACTTTAAATAAGATAATTAGTTTAAACTGTTACTAACAGTACAGATAACTTACAATATAACACTAATTAAGTTAATAAGTATATTACTATTCTTCACTAACTACAGTAAAGAGCCTAAGCTCTATCAAAGCCTACTTACCAGTACCCCCTAAGCCGTAATCTGTATAAACCGGATGTAAGAATTACATAACTACTTATAAGCTAAACTTAAGTTTACACGCAAATAAATAAGGAAGTTTATTAATAAATACTAAACTAAGTAACCAGTGCTTAAGAAAAGACTTTATTACAATAATAAATAAGTTAAGGGACCAACTTTTTAAAAAGGGGATTACGTTTATCTTTTTTCATAAAACCTACATTCGAAACGGCCTAGTAAGAAGCTCGACTTTAAAAGGTACAGACTATTCCAAATTAAGAAAAAGGTCGCCACCTTTAATTACAAACTAGACTTACCTATTAGTATAAAGGTGTAGATTAAAGTTTTCCATATCTTACTTTTAAAACCTGCCCTAAAAGGAGTTCCTCTGGAAAAAAAGATTAAGATCAACACTAATAAGGACAAATACGACGTTAAGGAAGTTATAAATTCACAAAAAGGAAAGAACACGTTTGAATATCTTATTAAGTGGTTAAATTACAGCCCTAAAAGTAACTTATAAGAGCCTGTTAAAAACCTTAAATACCTAAACCTAATTGCGGAGTTTTACTGGAAGAATCCAGACCGATTAAAACTAACGATAAGAACTAAAAATAAGATAAGATCTAATATCTAAACTGCTAAACTGAAGAGTAAGACTACCGCAGGACTCAGAGCTTAAGAAGTGGTGACTCAGGGCGTTTGTTTAAGCCGACCCTGTCGTTCTTTTTAGGCTCTGTATATAATATTACTGTAGCCGCTTATATACATAGTGATGTGTTCTCTGGCGCGTGCCACCATCAAAAAGGGGCCACACCGCGCGGTTCTTTAAACCACACTTCTTTTAATAATTATTATTCCGACGATTTTCACTATAAAGACCTCCCATTAAAAGCCCAGTGACATTTTAACCCTTTAATTAAAGGAAGATAACCTGATTTACAGTCACGTTTCCTTTATTATTCCATGTTAGGCTCTGTTTTATACTAAATACTGTTATATATTAAGTTTTATTCTATATTAAGTACGTATTTATTTTTCTACGTTAGTTATATTTATATCCCTTTAATTAAAGGACTAGTAACTTAAGAGTTAGCCTTTTAAGCTAATAACACTGTTCTGTGGTTATAATTCTCCTTATGGTTTCTTCCCTGTTATATTATTATATTAGTTTAAATAAGGGCTCTGTTAGGGAGTTACTTAACAGTTAGGTTAAACTAGTCTAAAAGCTCCCTAAATATAATAAAAATATTATTAATTAAAGTAAATATTAATATTAAGTAATATTTAATATTTTATTAAAATTATAATATTACAGGTTTAGCCCTATATAACTATTATTAATAATAATAATAATAAAATGTTTAGATCCCTAGCACCTGTTTATTATAAGGGTGTGCTTTATTACTGCTCCTTTTAATTAAATTATTATAATCCTTTAAAAGTGGGTAAAGTGTATTTTTAACATTTAGGAAGATTTTATTAAGTTAAGAACTTAGTAAAATTATAAGACCACAGTTAAATATTAAAAGTGGCTACGTGTTACTAATATTAAAATATATCTTATTCTTTACTATTAAAGTCCTTTAATAGCGTTATTCTTTTAATTAAACGGATTTAAAAAAATGGGATTGGAGATTAGGGAACCTGGTAGCTAATGTTTAATTATAACTTAAATCTAACTTAATATTAGCTACTTAATTTAAAAGTGAGAACATTATTAGCTTTACGATCTTAAAATCAGTTAAGAACGTTATAATAGTGATCTTAACAGTCTGCCTTAAAATAGGAGTCCTCTTTAATAAATAAATTAAAAAATAGTATGTTACTTAAGTAATTAAACTAGTAATAAGGCACCTTTATAATAAAGGGATAGTATTATTAGATTTAAAATACCAGTTTTCCTTTAATTAAACTAATATTATAATTAAGTTATAAAAAGGAAGCCTTTACAGTCGTTAAACGTATTAATAAGCTTTATTAACACTTTTTATTAAGATGTTAAAAACCCTTATTAAGGAAACGTTAATTTTAATAACTTTAATAACTCTGTTTAATAATACAGTCTCTTTAAAGCAGTCTTTTATTAATTAAAATATTATATTACTATAATAGCAGTTCTTAACTCCTTAAGATATAAGGCTTAATAAGCTCTTTAATAAAGAATATGTTACTAATTACCTAGAAACATTTAATAAATATTATAAAGATTACACCAGCCTTATAAATAAGGTACGTTTCCTTAAGTGGATAAGATAATGTAAGAAAGACGTAAAGGCAGAGATCTGTAATAAGAAGGAAAATATAGAATTATACTTATAAGATAGATTAAAAACTTAAATAAAGAAGTATTAAAAGTATTAAGACCTTTATTAAAAGGAAAGGCCAGTTAAAGCCCTTTACTATTTTTATAACCACCTTATTAATTAAAAGGCCTTAAGCCTTATTATAACTATTTAAGAACATAGTTAACTCTTAGTTTAATTAAATATAAATAAGTATAGGAAGGTTAAGTAAAATGCCACTTAATACTTTTATAATATATTTAATCCCTTTATTAAAAGTGTTATTTATTAACGTAAGGATATATTTAATAAGGATGTTAAGATTATCACTTATAATAAGTTTAAAGAGTGGTTTATTAACTTTACATTTAATAACTATTTAATAAATGGGAAGTTTACTTACCCACAGCTTTTTAATCCCTTAAAAGAAGCGGTTAAGGTGATTACTTCTTTAAAAACCCCTTTTATCCCTGTTAAGGATAGTGTAAAGGACTTCCTTCTTACCTTAAAGGTCGAAACTGAAAGTCCTCCCCCTTTAATTAGAATTAGAAAACCTTACCTTATAACCTTAATAATAGAAAGGAAAGTAAATACCTTAATTAGGAGCTTTAAGTAATTAAAGCTAAACCTGTTACATTTTAACATTAATATCCCTTAACAGCCTAGTATCCTTTAAGTTAAACTAATTTATATTTAATATTAATAGAAGGTAGTATAGTTTACTAAAAGTGAGGAATTAATTATAACCTTTACTTAATAATTAAGAAAGTAAAAAGATACTTACCTATCCTTAACTTACGGTTAAGGGTTTATAACTCTTATATATTATTAATGTTTGTAACCTAATTACGTTATAACTACTTATTATATTATAAATTACTTATTACAGTTAAGACTAGTTTATTACACCTATAGTGATTTATACCTAGGCTTAGTTACTGGTAAGTAAGGGAGATTTAATTAGGATAATAAACTTTTAAGAGAGGAGGTTATAAAGATAAAGGAGAGATTAATTTTTAAACTTTACATTATTACAGTATTAATATTATAATTTTAAAAGCCTTATTATATTAGGTTTAAAGAATGGTACAGGTAATTTAAAGATATAAAGCTAGGATTTTAAATCTAATAGAACTTAATTAAAATAATAAACAGGCTGGACCCTAATTATAGGGATATCCCCAGTCCTTTAATTAAAGGAGAATTAAGGCCTAATATTACCTAGATGGGTGTTAACTACCTTTTTAATCCTAATAAAAGACTGGTTATTAATTACCTTAAGCTATATAAGGTTAAGATAGCGGTAAAGTACCAGTAAAGTACTTAAATTTACATTTAAACCTTAAAGTTTCCTAACTTTAATGTTAAACTTAATAGTGATTTAGGATTAAATGTGGACTTAAATGTATAATGTACCTTAACTACCTTTATTAAAAGAAAGAGAGTTAAGGAAGTTAAGGATAGTAAAAGTTAAGGGGAAGGAACGATTAACACTACTCCTTTTATATTATAAAGTATATAATTATTAAAAATCAGATTAAATCCTAAGGTCACACTTACCTTTAATTATAAGAAACTGGCTTTAGATATATAAGAGATAAGTGAAAAAGTTAAAGAAATGTTAATAACTTCCTTAAAAATTAAGGAATAAAAGGTATTAATATAAATTATTCCCTTATAAGGTTTAACCTATAGGTAACCCCTAGATAAGGTTATTAATAAGTAGCTTAATTAATTATTAAATAATAAGATAAAAGAATCGTTTTTAGGACTGTTAGAACTTTCACTACTTTTAAAAGTTACACTTATATCTTATTTTAAAGATAATAGAAATTAGCTAATTCTTATATATTTAAAATCTATAAAACTAGATAATAATATCCTAAGTAAACTCCTAGCTAAAGTGAGTTATTTAAAGCTTTTTAATTAAAAGAAGTTTAAAAAGAATATAATTACAGCTGTAATAAGTGTTAATAATAATGGTAAGTTACACTTATATTATAATAAGCTGTAAAGAGATTTTAAAAAAGGGAAGGTTATTACTAACACTTTTTAAAACCTTAATAGAGATATTATAAGGACTTTTATATAACAGATTACTTTAATTAAAGTAGTAAATATTAAGGGGAAGTTTATAAAGCTGTATTTACTCCCTAATCTTTACTTTAATATTAAATCTCTTAAGTTAAAGAAGGTGTTAACTTTTTTAAACTTTAAGTTAAAGTGTAATGTAATTACATACATATTTATAAGGGTACTTAACATCCTTATTTTTAACATAACTATATAGTTATAAGGGCTTAATAATACAGATCTTATTCCTTTTATTAAAGAGATAAAGATATTACTATTCCTTTATAAAAAGCTGTATCTAGTTTACTTCTTTATCTTTAAATATAAGGTTATAAATTACGATTTACTTCTTAAAGTCCCCTTTTTTAATAATATTTAGTTAAACTAAATACATTCTGGAGATTTTAAGGAACTTAAGTGTATTATAGTTATTAAGGTCTTATTTAATAACGCTTATATTATAGTATTAGTAGTTAATAGTTCTAATTAAACTGAAAAATAATACGTTTAATAAGTATACTTATATATTAAAGGGACTAACACACCTTATAATATAAAAGTATGTCTTTAAATAGGTGGGTTTAGAGAAAGGTGAAAAACCTATTAGATTCTTAAATAATAAAAGTAATAAGGCCATTTTTAATAACATTTTTAAACACTCCACCTTATTATTAATTAACAACTTATAATATAAAGCTCTTTCCCTTTAATTATTAGATAATTTTACCTTTAATTAGAAGAAGATAACTTTAAAGGAAAAAGTTCGCCAGTTATAAGAGGTCTTAGGGATATGTAAGTGTTATAAGAAGAAAGAACTTTATTAGTTAGATATAAAGGAATTACCTGTTTTAATTAAAAGCTTTATTATATATAAGTAAGCTGATAAGAAGGTTAAACCAGTTAATATTACTTTATTTAACAGCTTTATTCTTAAAGGAGATTTAAACTGGAAGTGTAAATAAATAGCTAAAGTAGAAAAGCATATATAATATAGTAATGAGTTTAATAAGTATTACCTGTTAAAGTTCTTTTTAATTAAATAAGGGATAAGGTTAATAAAGGAGAGGTTATAAGACATTTTTAATAAAGTTATAAAAGACCTAACTTTAAAAGAAGTTAAACTATTTATTTATATCCTTTATAATAAAGAAGTAACTTTTTTATAAGACTTTATAAAAAATGGCCAGATTAGCTTAAAGATTATACCTTTATAAAAGATTAAGATTATCCCTTATAAGGTTTAACAGTCTGGTTATATTCTTATCCTAAAGCCTCTTATCCTTAAGGTTATCTAAGTCCTTAAAGATAAGGTATAATAAGGAGTTTTAAAGGAGTTTTATATAATATACTGTAATAATTAGTTTATGGTTTAAAAAAGGATAATGGTCTTTATCTAATTAATAATACTTAAAAGATAAATAGAGTTACAGTTTATAATACCTTTAACCCACTAAGTGTAAAAGAGTTTAATAAGGAGTTTAAAGGCTGTAAACTTATCTTACTCCTAGATCTTTTCTCTAATTATAACTACGTTAAGTTAAATATTATAAGCAGAGATATAACGACTTTCTTTACTTTAATTAGACTTTTTAAAATATATACTCTTCTTTAAAGAGTAATAAACTTAATAGCTTAATTTATATAAGTTGTAATTTAAATACTTTATAACCTTATCCTATATAAGTGTCGGCCGTTTCTTAATAACATTTATGTTAAAGGGCCACAGTATAATTATAATAAAGAAGAGCTTAAACCTGGTTTATAACGTTATATAGTTAAGCATTTAATAAACTTAAACGTTATACTTATTAACTGTAAACTAATAGGAGTAACTGTTACCTTAGTTAAGTTACAGTAGGTTTAGGTAAAAGCTGTTTTACTAAGTTACCTGTGTTTACTAAACAGACGTTCCCTTAATTAGATAAAGGTTATTAAAGTAAATAAGTAGAGAATTTACTTAAACGTTAAGGAAGTCTAGTTATTTATAGAAATAATTAGATTTTATTAAGTTTAAATTAAGTTATTTAGATAAGTTATAACATTATTATACATGCTAATAAAAAAGGATATATAGTGGGAATGGACTAAAAGAGAGTAAATAATAATAAAGTTCCTGTAAAGGAAGGTTACTACTACTTTAATCCTAACAGTAATAACCTATAATAACCCTTAATATAACCTTATCTTTATAATTATTAATACTAGCCTTAAAGGATAGGGAGGAGTTATTAAGTAAGTTAGGTTAGATAAGAAACGGCACCCTTACTATTTTAAAAGTGGAATATAGTTTAATGTTAAGAAACGTTATAACGTTACTAAATAAGAACTTAAAAGACTATTAAATATATTAAAGTAAACTTATTACTACCTTTATAAGGTTAAGTTTATTATTAAAATTAATACTCTTATTTTAATTTATTAATTAAACAGAGCTGTTAACGATATATTTAGCACCTTTTTTATAAGATGGATTATTTAAATCTGGAACTTTAACTTTAATATTAAACACATACTTAGTTTTAAGAACACTGTAATTAACAGGCTGTTATAAAAGCCTATTAGTACCTTTAATCTAATAACATTTAAGCTTAAAGAGGATATTAATAACTTTATTAACACTTAGATCTTTATTTAGAAAACCATTAATGTAAACCTTTAAACTAAACTGTTACTTAATAGTATGTAAAAAAAGGAGTCCTATAATATTACAGCTTACTTAACTAGCTTTACTATTCCATTTAAGGTTATAAAAAAGTCACGTTTAGTAATTTAAAAGTGGAAAGTTAGGTGTTATAAGTACATTATTAAGTATAAGATCCTTTAAACACAGCCACCTAAAGGTATAAATATCCTCTTATAGAGAATTATAAACTATTTAAAGCTGTAAAGACAGATTTAATTACGTCTTTATAAACTCTTTAACTATTAAGGATGTAAGGTTACTTATAATCGGATTATTAGGTATTATTACTAAAAGGGAATATATATTATAGTTAAAAACTGGATTAGAAGCTATCCTAATTATTAACGTTATAATAGCAGGTGTTATAAAGAAGGATTAAAATATAACACATTATCCCTATAGCTGTTTATAAAGTGGACTTTTAACCTTTAAATCTTTACATTTAAGCCTAAAGGTAAGAAAATATAAGTGATTAAAGGACGAGATAATCTCTCTAAATACCTAAAAGTAAAAGTCCTTTATATTAAAAGTTTAAAAGTAATAAAAACCTTTATAATAAATTACATTATTCTATAATGGGGATAGCCGCTGGAAGTCCTGGTAAATAGTGGCTTTAAGTTTAAAGGGTTTTTAAAGGAATACTTTAAGGAACTTTACATTAAATATATTACCATATCCTTATATAATTTAAAAGTTAATAGATTAAATAAAAAAGGTTATTACTAAATTACCTTAATATTAACTAAACTTACTGGTGGAAACATTATTAGATTTAAAAAATGGCTTCCGTATATCCTTTATATTAACAGGACGAGTTTTAAAAAAAGTTATAAAATAACCTTTTTTTACCTAATAAAAGGCTTTAACTTAATATTTAAAGTTAAGGTTAATCACCCTTTTTAATATCTTATTAAGTAGGATGTAATTATCTTTATCTGATTAGATAAAGGGTAACCTAATCTTAAAGCTAAAATTACACTAATAACTATTAAAATAAGATACCTTAATAAAGCTTAATATAATATAAGTATTATAATAGACTAAATTATAACTATAAGGTAAAAGTGGGCTAATTATTAAAAAAAGAAATTTATATATAAGTTTTAACCTTAATCTGCTTTAATTAAAGAAGGAGACTTTATCTTAATCTAGAATAATGTACAAGAGATTAATATATCTATATACTAAAAGCTGACGTATTAGTAATATAACCTTTATAAAGTTAAAAAGGTTAGGCCTAAGTTAACCTATATTTTTAAGACGCTTAACAAAGTATAATTTAAAACCTCCTATTTATTAAAAAAAGTTAAAAAGTTCTTCCAGGTAAATAGTATTTACGTGGAGTTTAATAATAAAACCATTTTTACTTTTAAAGACCTTAATCCTAATAAATATAACTTAAAAGATTTAAATACAGAAGATATTTTAACATTAACACTTAATAAGAATAGTAAACTTATCTTTAATTAAAAGGAAAAGGATATTATATAAAATAAGGAAGTTAAGTATAAGTAAGAAGTTATTAAATAAAGTAACATCCCACTCCTAGTTAATAAGGGGAAGTGAATTTAAATCTTTAAACTAAGTAAGTTTAAAGTTAAAATTCCATAAGGGAAGCCTCTTAGTTTTTAGGATTAGAGGAGTAATATAAGTTTCCTTTCCCAGATGTCTCCCACCTTCCCACTGTTAATTTTATATTTTAAGGTTATCTATATGTCACCTTTAAACTTTACAGTGACATTTAAGGGGAAGTATTATTATATAACCTTAATAACTTACAGTTCCTTTAAAACAGTATAAATACTTTAATTAAAAGGAGTTTAACTCCCTAGTTTCTTTTTTTTCTTCTTTTATTTTATTTCTTCCCTTTAATAATTCAGGTGTACGTCCTGATATATTATCACTTTCACTATACCTTAAAGTAATATAGAGGAAAAAGGTAATAAGTTTATTTCTGTTTTATAAAGTATATATATCCCTTACCTTTATCTTCCTATATAGGATTTTACTTCCACTTTTTCCCCTATTTCTTCCCCTTTTTAAAAGCCTCTTATTACTTTTAAACCTTACTTAAATTAAACTTTAACTTATCCTTTAACGGTATAATTATAAAGTTTAATAAAGAGTTTCTTAATAACAGAGTTACCTTTTATAACTTTACTTTTAAAAGAAGATTCTAATTCTTATAGCTGTAAATATAGTTATTAAACTGGCAGTTCCCACACTACCTAATATAAGAATTGTTATTAATATCTAGGTATAATAAACACTTAAAAAAAGGTTATATTAATTAAACCTTCTAGCTGTTAATCTTATAAAATAAATAATAAAAGGATTCTTTACACTTAAAATAAGGGTTAAAGTTCTTATTAAGAAGACTTAATTAACTTATATATGTTTAATTAAGTAAAAAGGGACACTTATAACCTTTTAAATACCTGAATAAATAAGCCCTTTACATACTTAAGATAATTAATAACTTAGTAAAACTAACAGTTAAGTAGGCCGCCGTTATATACCTTAATATATACTATGTTAGGTAAAGGGAGATAAATTCCGTTAAAAAGCCTAAGTTAAGCCTTATAAAGGTTAAGGTAAATAAAGAGTTTTCTAACTTTATTTTTACTATTAGGAACCAGTTAAACTATATATATATCTAAAAAGGCCCCTTTTACCTTAAAGATTTTAAGGTATAATAATATAGTAAAAAAGTAGTTAAAGCTTATCTGAATTTATTACAGTGCATTATTAGGGATTATCTTAATATCTTAAAGTGGAGATTTAAAATTAAGAACTTAAATAAACTAGGAGGGTGTTATTACACCTTTTAACTTTAGGATAAGAGTAAGGTTTATAGGTTTAAAAGGTGTAAATTACACTAATATCAGATTACGTTTTAATATCTTATATACTAGTGTTAGACACTTAAGTGTCTTTTAATTAAAGATAAAGGAGAGTGGAGATAAAAAGTTTAAAGTTATTATTATAATAGTAAGTGGTAAAAAAGTTAGAGGTTATAAGAAGAAAAGTGGTGTTAGAAAAAGGAGGAAGTTCTAAAAGTAAGTTAAGTTTTATTTCTACAGTTATTATTAAATGTAAACACTTACTCCTTCCTTTAATTAGATAGAAAAAGAGTGTTTACCTTTTTAACTAACTAGTTAAAATAGGCCAGTTTAAAAAGTTATTTTAACCCCTTTAATTACTTTTAACCTTAAACTTTAAACTTCCACTAAACCATACACTCTTTTAACTACTTTTATAACCTAACATTATATACACTTTACCTCCTTCTTATTATTCCCTCCCTTTAATTAAATAAAACTATTATAAGATTTATATTCTTTTTAAGGTAAAACAGTGCTTTTTACTATTTAAAATGGCTTTACCCATTTCACAAACCCTTATTAAGGTGTATACTGTAACTCCTGCCACTCCTGTTAGGTAATGTGTTATTAAGTAAATCCTTACTCTTAATACTTAATTAAAGCTCTTCCCTCCCTTAAGAAACTTCTTAAACCTTTTAAAAGTCTATTCCCCCTTCCCTAATTATAATTTTATTAAAAGCCTAAAGTTTAAAAGTTTAATTATATTTACTATTAATAATTAAACCCATTCCTTCTTTACCTTAATCTTTTAATCACACCACTAATATTATGTTAAGCTTTTTAACAGGTAGCCATTAACGTTTATAATTGTTTTAAAGAACTAAATCCTGCCATTTTAAAATTAACCTATTAATTACCTTAAAGTAGTAATCTGTGACTGGCTAATGTTTTATAATCTAATTAAACTTAAGGTTAAGGATAAGATATATTAAATTCACTTTCTTAAAAATACCTATATTTACAGTAAAACGGTTTTTAAAGAAAGGTAACCTACTTATACCTTACAGTTTTATAATACTTATATTAAGGTTAACTGTAAAATCTAATTAAACGACCTTAAGGTAGGCACCTTTATTATTTATACTTTTTAAAGATTAGAAGATAAAGTTTAAATTACTTTTAAGGGTGTCTTTACTTAATTTCACAACCCTGTTTATAACTATAAAAAGTAAAAGTAGATAGTGTCTTAATGGTTTTAATACCTTTTTATAAATAAAAATAATAAATATTAGGTAATAGCTATATATGATAATTACCTTAAGATTCTTTACAGTATTAGTTCTCTTAAGTAAGGGAAGACTTTTAAGTAGTAAAAGTAAGTTACTTTTTAATACCTTTACAGTAAAGTGGTACTTTAAATTATAACGTCGTTACTATTAATTATAACACCTAATAACATTAATATTAAGTGGGTATGGGTGTTATAACAAGTGTACGGGTTAGAGTGTGGCCTTATAACTGTAAAGGTAGTGAGAATAATCCTATAAGAGTTAATAATAGTTAGTTATAACGTCCCTTAGATTAATGTCTTTACGTCCCTAATGTACTTTTCCTTCTAATTAAAGAAAGGGTTAAATAAAAAGAATATTACTTTAAATATACCTTAATATTAAGTAAAAGTTATCTTAAATACTTTTTAAATAACTTTAAATATTACACTTTATAAGAAAAAGAAGTTAAGTTTAAAGGATAAGGGGTTTATCACTTATTATAACTGTAACGATTATATAGTGAAGTATACAGCTCTTTTAACTAAAGGGAAGGGAGTTAGCTCCTTTAAATTCACAATTTTAAGTAAGCTTAAATAAACAGCCTATATTAAAGGAATAATTAATAAGGTTTTAAAAAGTCTTATAAATTTAGTTATAGCGTATTAACTCCCTGGTTTAAAGAAGTACTTTAATTAGAGAGTCTTAAACTTAAATATTCTATTTATTAATAAGGATTAGCAGGCTTTAAAAGCTGCTTTTAAGGGCACTTTAATCCTTTAACCCATTATAGACCTAAAGGTTAAAATGGTTAAGTTAAGTGTAAAGGTTTTAAAATTTAAACTTATTAAAAAGGAAATTAAATCTGCTTTTAAGTTTATAAAAAAGTTTGTAAAAGAACCTGTTAAAGCCGTCACTAATACACCTTTAGTTAAGTTTTAACGTGCTTGTTACCAGTTTAGTTATTAAACTAGATAGTTTAAATAATAAAAGGAGGTTTTTAAACTTAAGGAGTAAATAGGACCTTATTTCCCTTAAACTTTAAAGCTGTTTTTACCTCCCACGTATTAGTTAGATTTTAATAGATGGGATGGGTTATAAGAAGGATAGGAGGTACTGGAGGACTGGGTAAGTAATAAGGAGGATTAGTTATTATAGACTGTTATACTGTTTTTATAACTGGAAGTCTTAAGAGGGTTGGTTTGTGTTTAAGACTGCTATATAGGTGGGATTAACAGCCAGTTTTAAGGGGAAGTGTAACTTAGGGTGTTTATTTAAGCCGACCCTGTCGTTCTTTTTAGGCTTTATATATAATATTACTGTAACTGTTTATATATATAGCGATATGTTCTCTAGTGTGTGCCACTGTTAAAAAGGGGCTGCGCCGTGTGGTTCTTTAAACCACGCTTCTTTTAACAATTATTATTCTGACGATTTTCACCATAAAGACCTCCTATTAAAAGCCTAGTGACATTTTAGCCCTTTAATTGAAGGAAGATAACCTGATCTACGGTCGCGTTTCCTTTATTATTCTATATTAGGCTCCGTTTCATGCTAGGCACTGTTACATACTAGGTTTTGTTCCATATTAGGTACGTATCTGTTTTTCTACGTCAGTTACATTTATGTCCCTCCAATTAGAGGACCAGTGGCCTGGGAGTTGGCCTTTCAGGCCGACAGCACCGTTCTGTGGTTGTGGTTCTCCTTGTGGTTTCTTCCCTATTGCATCACTGCACCAGTTTAGTAGTAAGAAACTCCTTAATAAGTATAGAAAGACATTTGTTAGAAACCTTAGCTAGGGTTAAAAGGACCTTAGATTTAATAAGGAGGTTAAGCCTCCCTTAGAGTTCCTAGCGTGTTTTACACGAAAATAAATACTGTTAAGGAAAGAAGTTAGTAAAAGAAAAAATAAGCAAAAAATCGCTAAGGCACTTATAGGAAGTTAAACCCATAACCCCTTATTAAAGAAGGCAGTCACAAATTAAGTTATAAAGTAACCGCTCACTACAGAGACCCCGCTAGAAAGTTCCCCTAGTTAAAAGACTCTACGTCGTCAGGAGGAGCATTCAGCTTAGCCTCCTTACTTTCCTAGAACTCTAGCAGTTCCGCTTTATAACTAAACGCTTTTACAGCCTGGTCCTTAAAGTAGGACCGCTATTTATAAAGGCGCGCTAAGCGCGCTGACGCCTTTTAAAGCTTAGCAGTGGCTTTGTAAAGCTGCTAAGTAGCAGACTTGACTTGTAAGTTAAGGTTCTGCTTTTTAATAAGGAAAACCTTTAACTTCGCTTCACTAACATTAAAAGCGTTACACTGGGAAGGCTAGTGCCTCTTTAAACAGTGGTTACAGTTATTAGACTGGTTTAAAACCTGGTAGATAAGTGGAAGGTTAGCGGACTTATAGGAAGAATAAGGAGATATTTCGCTATTAAACGCGTGTGTGTAGGCTGTAAGGTTTAGATAGTAGTTAATATTTTTGCCCTGTTCCCATTTTAAGACCTGGGAGTTAGATACTTGTTATATAGTGAAGTGGTAAAAGGAGAAACTTACCTTTTAGGTTCTTTATAAGAAAAGAATGTTAAAGAGGGGGAATTGTGTAATAACCTTATAAGCTGTCACTTAAGTTAAAGCGGCCCGATAAATCCCCTGTAGAAAGAACAGTGTAGGGGGATAGTGTATACTATCTAAGTGTACTGGGTTAAAGGTATAAAAACTTAAAGCCCTTACGACTAATAAGGTGCTGTTTACAGTATATTAAGTGCTTATATCACGAGTAGAAGAAACCTTACGAGTAGAACGCTTACGTGGTGTAAAGTGCTTGTATAATAAGCACTTATAACGTTATAAGCAAGGTATAAAGTACCTTCCAGTCAGTTAGTATAGATAATTATAGTTGTGTCTATAATTACTGTAAGGGACTCTGGTTCCTTATATTAGTATTTAATTATTTATTTATGTCTTACTGTTTAGATTTACCTTTATGTATTATAGTGACTGTAACTTACAGTAATATTAAACCCCCTGTCTAGGAGTGCTAGCTTAATAAGCTGTCTTCAGAACGCCCCTTACCTGTTAGCGTCTTGCTATACGTTCTGTCTTAACCTGCACCAGTCCTCTCGAGGCCTGTGTTGGGTGCAGGTTGTAATACTAAGGTGGTTGATAAAGTAAACTAACCCTCCTTTAGTTAGGAAAGTGTTATTATAAGTAGTGTGCTTAAATCCCGCGGGATATATCTCATTAGCCTATGTTTCACTACACTTTTAGTAGATCTGCTAGGGAGTAAAGTGGAGGATTCTGGGCAGCAGCATTCTTTCCTAAAAGACCTAACCTCTCTGTTAAAGGCCTGGTTAGCATACTGCAACTGATATTACCTGTTATATAAGACAAATCTAGGTATATAAAATTTCCTTTATTATACCTTGCCCACGTGACACTGCTTACCCTGGCTTAGGCCCGGCTCAGGCCCAGCTCAAGCCCGGCTTAGTCTTTACTCACTTTTGCTTAGGCTAAGTACCATTTTGGGCACGCTGCGCCGAAATATTCTAAACTGCTTTAACTCTAGCTGAGTGGGCCTAGAGTTAGTCTTATTAAAAATAAGGGGTTTGACCCCTGGGTTGAACTTAGGCACTCTGGTTAGCTTGTGTAAGGATGCCTAGCACAGCCAGTAATCTAACTACTACGCCACTAAGTCTTCGTCAGATGGATAATAGTTAGTTTATATAAAGAGGTTTATAAAAGAAGACTTTTTAATAAAGTTAAAAAGTTAAGGAGATAAGAGATATATATATAACATGCCAGTTTAAGCTATAAATTTAATTTTACTAGCTTTCCCCTTTTATAAATATATTTATACTGTAACCATTTACACTTATGTGACGACCCTGCAGGCCGTTACCTGGGCCGGCGCGGCCTGACTGATCCCCCGCCTGAAGGACAGTGCGAAACAAACAGTGCGCACGGCGTTACGCACTGGGCAAGGGTGCAAAGACCCAAAGCCCCTACGACCAGTAAGAAGAGTCTCTGTGCTAAGACCCGTCTCTGTGCTAAGCCCGTCTCTGTTAACAGAGACCCGCAGGGTCACAGAGAAGGAGGTCTCTATAGTACCTCCCCTTAAGAAGCACAGAGACATAATCCACAAAGATAAGTATAAAGTACCTCTTAGTTAACTAATATAAATAGATATCATCATGACTATAATAGCTTTAAGGGACTCCTGGTTCCTTACACTAATATTCAATTATTCATTTATATCCTACTATTTAGACTCATCTTTATACATTATAGTAATAATAACCTATAGTGATATTAAACTCTCCTATCTAAGAGTGTTAACTTAATAAACCGTCTTTAAAACGCCCCTTAGTCTTTAACGTCTTGCTATACGTTCTGTCTTAACTTGCACCAGTCCTTTTAAGGCCTGTATCAGGTGCAGGTCGTAGTATAATACTAGCATTATAAGTTCTAAACGCTGTTTATTAAACTTCTAAACACCCTCTTCCTCCTCTTACTATATTAGTACTACCTCCCCCTAACTCATTTACTAAGAATAATAACTAGGTTAATGATAAGAATATTACCCTCTTAGACTTAGCTAAAGATAAAGCAGAGATAGGTAACAAAGGAGAGCTATCTCGTAAAGAATTCTTAAAAGCCTTTAAGACTTACGGAAAAAACATAATTATAACATTTAAGAAAGCGTTAACCCTTTAATAATAACTTAAGAGCCTTAAGATTAGCTAACCACCTAAGTTTATTAGTAAAAGCACTAAACTATCTACTTAGCTTACTTATATAAAACGTAATTTCTAACTTTAAGTAATCATTACAGTGGACTAGAAAGTCCTTTATATAGTAAGCTAGCTAAAAAGCGACTTTAACCTTTAGTTTTCAGTAATTATTAAAGATTACTTAAACTCTATACTTACAAAGTGGAGGATTATTATTACTAAGGTTTTCGATAAGTATAAAGGATAAGTTAACTTCGAAACTAAGATTATTAAGATATATAAAGTCTAAGATAAATAGAAGTAAGTTAAAGACCACTTAGAGAAGCTATTACAGCTATCTTTAATAACTATATACTTATCTGCCTTTAACCAGGACGAGTATTAAGTTAATTAAAATAAGTTAGCTTTAAAGTTTTACTTTTATAAAGGCTTAAAGGATAATGTTAAGGATAAGCTTTATAAGAAAGACCAGTACGTGTTTAATTTCGATTAGTACGTTACTAAGGCTATTATTATTAATAATTGGCTATTTAAACAGAAGTCAGAGAAAAAGGGCTAATACTAATAAGGTACTCCCCTTATAATTAATGGGAAAAATATATTAAAGCTCTTTTACACTAACTAATTACATTAAAGCACTATATATAACACTTACCCTAGTCTAATGGATATTAATATAGTGAACTGCTAGAATTAGCTTAACTGTAATAAACTAAAATTGCTGGTGTCGTTTCGTTCGTTATTACGCGACGGCCCTTCGCTACGCTACAGGGCGCTCCATTTCTCCCTTTCACTCCTGGTAATTTTAGCGTGGGGTATTAAGCTTATTTTAATAAGTATAGCGAACAAAGTGACAGAAACCTGTCTAAAGGCTAATATATCCATTTAAAAAGGTGAAATAAATATTAAAAAGAATAATAATTAAAGTTAAGAAAAGTAATCTATATAAACAAATTGTACTTTTTATTAATCTTATTTTATAAAGTTTTTAAAAGCTTTAATTTTTAAGATTCACATACTTTGTTTTATAAAGTTTAAAGAAATAATAAAAAGAATAATAATTAAAAATAAATCTTACTTTTTAAAGACTTTATTTTATAAAGTTTATAAGCTTTATTCTATAGGGTTTACAGGCTTCATTTTACAGGGTTTACAAGATTTATTCTACAGAGTTTACAGTTTTTATTTTACAATTTACAATTTACAGTTTTTTTTTTCACTTTTATAAATACAATTCGAACTGGGAACCTCTTTAATTTATATTACGCTGTTTACCACTATATTATTTCTATTTCTATCTGTGAAAAACTAAAGTTTTTCTTTAACCTAACTGGGTGAATTAGAGTAATAATTTAATAATTTTTAATTATAAGCTTATATAATCAAATAATACGTTTTAATATGCATTATATGATGTAGAATCCGATTTTCACATTGTTTTCATAGTTAGGGTTAAATATATTACGACCTGCACCCGACACAGGCCTTGAGAGGACTGACGCGGGTTAAGACAGAATGTATGGCAGGACGCTAACAGGTAGGGGGTGTTCTGAAGACGGCTTGCTGAGCTAGCACTCCTAGACGGGGGGTTTAATGTCATTGTAAGTTGCTGTCACTATAATGCATAGAGGTGAGTCTGAATAGTAGGATATAAATGAATAATTAAATACTAGTGTGAGGAACTAGAGTCCCTTACGGTGGTTATGGGTATAACTATGGTTATTTATATTAATTAGTTAAAAGGTACTTTATACCTTAATTACTGTGTTTACTTAACGTGAGGAGTGATTATAGTGATTAGAATGCCTTTAATTACTGTGATCACTGTGCTCTTAGTGAGATTAGAGTGATTACTTAATAATTAGTCGTAAGGGCTTTAGGTCTTTACACCCCTGGTTTAATATATAGTACTGTGCGTATTACCTTTCTACACTGTTCCTTCTATAGGGGATTTATCAGGCCGCCCTGGCCTAAGTGACGGCCTATAAGGTCGTTATACGATTCTCCCTTTTTAACGTTCTTTTTTTATAAAGAACTATTTATATGTTCCTTCCTTTCTTACCAGTTATTATATCGTTTAATTAAGTAATTAAGAATAGGAAAAACGTAACGCTTTTATTAACTAAACGTTATATTATTAATATTGAGTTTATTCTTACTTTTAAGATTATTATGCCTGTAAAGTGTAATCGTTATCACCACTTAAACCTGCCAGACTGTAAGGTGGCCAGTAAGAGTAAGTTATGTAGTTACTGTATGGTGGTTAGTGGGATTGTATACTTATCTTATAACGTTTATGGAAACGATCTGTCTGTCCTATACAGGGTTCTGGACGAAAAGAAGCGCCTTAACGCTAAAGAGTGTGAAACCACTCTTCTTCTCCACGATATGGCCTCTAAGCTTCTGCGCTTTAAGGACTAACAGAAGGGATTAGTATAGTGGGTAGACAAACTTTTTAGCCATAAGTTTAACATTATGGTGGAAGAGGAGTGTAAGGCCTAGGAAATAACTGTGTTAATTCCTAAGTTTAATTAGGGAAACCTTTTAGTGGAACTAACGTGTGGTTCCTTTTTTAGGGGGTTACTGTAACTAGTAACTTTTTCTTAACTTAATCTGTCGCTTTACTTATTTCCTTTTCTCTTTACTAACTTCTTTTTTCTTAACAGTATTTATTTTTATATAGAACATACCAGGAACTTTAAAGGCCCAGCCTCCTTATTAGGTTTAAGGTCTTTTTAACCTTAATTAAGGTTTTTAATAAATGTCCTTCTATACCTATTAAGGAGTTTCTTACCGTTTCCTAAGCTTTAAGTCTTATAATAATCTTACTCTTTAGTTTAACAGTTTAAATATCAGATCTTATCTTATTTTTCTGTTTTTAAAGTAAACTGGTTAATTTACCTCTTTAAGGTTACATTAACTAGTTTAACCTTCACTTTACGTTTTTTACAGGTGGTTTTAATTAGTTTAAATTCTTTTAATAGAACTCTGTAATTAGGTCTGGGTATTTAAGGTTTTTAACTAGCTTTTATAAATTACTTTTAAGGCTGTAATTTAACCACTTAACAAGATACTTAAACGTGTTCTTTCCCTTCTATAAATCCACGATTTCCTTAATATTATACTTATCTTTATCAGTGTTAATCTTAATCTTCTTTTTTAAAGGAACTCCCTTTAAGGCAGGTTTTAAAAGTGAGACGTGAAAAACCTTAATCCTCACCTTTATACTAGTAGGTAAGTCTAGTTTGTAATTAAAGGTGGTGACTTTTTTCTTAATTTAGAACAGTCTGTACCTTTTAAAGTTAAGTTTCTTATTAAGTCGTTTTAAATATAGGTTTTGTGAAAAAAGGTAAACGTAATCCCCCTTTTAAAAAGTTGGTCCTTTAACTTATTTACTATTATAATAAAGTCCTTTCTTAAATACTGGTTATTTAGTTTAATGTTTATTAGTAAACTTCTTTATTCGTTTACGTATAAACTCAAGTTCAGCTTATAAGTAGTTATGTAATTCTTATATCTAATCTGTGTAGACTGCAGTTTAAAAGGTATTAATAGGCAGGCCTTAACAGAGCTTAGGCTCCTTACTGTAATTAGTAAAGAATAGTGATATACCTGTTAACTTAATTAACGTTATATTATAAGCTATTTATATTATTAGTAACAGCTTAAGCTAATTATCTTATTTAAAGTTAATATAGGTTTAAAGATACGTTATAAATATTTAGTTAACTCGCTTTATTTAATTATCCGTCTGTGGGTGGAATGCTGTTAAAAACTTACTCTTTACACCTATTTTTTATATTAATCTTTATTAAAACTTTAATATAATCAGCTTATCCTAATTTATAATAATATTATCTAGCCAGAGGTGTTATAAAACTACCTCTTTCTTAAAGATATAAATAAGTTACTCTACAGTTATATCTTTTAAAGTTAGTAGAAAGTAGGCCTATTTTATTAATCTATCAATTACTATAAGGATTTAATTATAGGTAACTCCTGTAATAGGGTCCTTAGACTTTAGAATCCTAATAATAAAGTTAAGTGAGACTGAACTTTATAGCATCTGTAGTATAAGGAGTGGTTTGAGAAGTCTATACGGCTTATAATGTCAGTTTTGCTTTTAATAGCAGATATTACAGTTATTAACCACTTCCTTAACCAGCTTCTTTATTCCTAGGAATACATACACTTACTAAACTTATATAAAAGTTTTAACTCGGCTTATATATCCCTTAAGTTAAGACTTATAAACCTACTAGACGTACTCCTTTTACTTATCTAGGTTATAAATATACGGTTTCTCTTAGTATTAAAGCCTTACTCCTGGTTTAAGTGTGTTATTTACACCTTCTAATAACTATTCCAGTTAATAACTAGTTTTATTATAATTTAAATATTTTAAGCACTCCTTATTACAGTCTTACAGATACTTTAAAAAGTCTTTTAAAGGGTACTTATACTTATAGGTTCCTTTTATTAGCCTTTTTACTTAAAAGTCCTATTATTACTAATGGATGTTATACTCTGTTTATAAGTTTATACAGACGTTAATAGTTTATTCTAACGTTTAGTTATCTAACATTTACAGTGTATGCTTTAATATGCCGTTTTTAACTTTATTAAATATAGTTACAGGGACCAGGATTAGATTAGCATCCTTATAATCCTGTCTTTAATTAAAAGCATCAGCTTACTTATTATCTTTTCCTTTAATATAGTAAATCTGGAAGTGGAACAGGGTTATTAATTCTACCCACTATACTTACTATAGATTAAGTTCCTTTATTAGGAAGTATTAAAGGTTATTATAATCTGAAAAAACCTAAACTGGTTCTTTTATACCACTTAGATATAATACCCACTTAATAAAGTATTAAATAACCGCTATTAGTTTCTTATTATAAATTAGGTATTATAAAGCTAGGCTGTAAATCCCTTTTAATAAAAAGGTAATTAGGTAGCGTTTCCTATTATTTTAAACTTAGTTAAGTTCTTTACTGATTATAAACTCTAAAGAGTCTGTCTTAACTTAGAAGGGCTTTAAGAAATTAGGGAGAGCCAGGATTAGTGTTATGATAAAGGTGTATTTAAGGTCCTTAAACGCCTTTTACTGTTTATCAGTTTACTTAAACGGTTTACCTTCTCCTATAAGCTTATGTAATGGTTTTATAATCTTTATAAAGTACTTGATAAAATAGTGATAAAAATTTATAAAACTGATAAAGGCTTATAATTCTTTCTAATTCTTTAAAGTAAGTTAATCCCTAATTACCTTTATCTTCTCTAGTTACATTTTAAGCCTTTTAAGGGTTACTCTAAATCTTAAATAGTTTAGTTCTTAAATGTGGAAATAGCTTTTCTTTAAGTTTATTATTAGCTTTACTTTTTTAAAAGCTGTTAAAACCTGTCATATGTGCTTTTAATGTTCTTTTAAAGTTTCAGAATAAATTAGAATATCGTTTAAATATATAAAGATAAACTTATTAAGGAAGGGGTGGAGAATATTGTTAATAAGGCCTTAAAAGGTTATAAGGGTGTTTATTAATCTTATTAATATAATATAGTATTAATAATACCTATTACGAGTCTGAAAGGCCGTCTTATACTCGTCCTCTTTCTTCACTCTAATGTAGTTAAATCCCATAAGGAAATTAAAGCTAAAGAACCAGTTTATTTTAATAATCCATTTTTACATTTCTGTAATAAGTAATAGTGGGTAATGGTTTTTAATTATATCTTTATTTAACGTTTAATAATTAATAACTATATGTAACTTACCGTCTCCCTTCCTTAAGACGAATAGCATTAGGTACCCTGCTAGGGATTAGGACTTTATGATAAATCTGTTCTTTAGATTTTTATTAACGTACTCCCTTAAGGCTTCTGCCTATTAAGGGTTTAAATAATAGGGCTGGAAGTTACAGAGCTTCGCTCCCAGTTTTAACTTGATTTTATAGTCTTATAGTTTATAGTTTAGTAATCGTAGTATCTTTTTTTAAAACAGGGTGAACTTCCTGTACTTTATAGGTACTTTAAATAAATTAATTTCTTTACTTATCTGTAAATTAGCTTTTTGCTTCTTTTTACTTTTTAAATTATTATTTAGGTAATGTGGTAGACTTTTTAATCCTTTAACTGTTTTAGTAAACCTAACTTAAACTGTACTTAGTTTTAAGGGTTTAATATACTTTTAAATACTTTATATGTTTTTAAAATAGTTTAATACCTTCTTAGCTTTCTTTAAATAGTGATTACAGTTAGGGGACTTATTAAAAGTAAGGTAGCCACTCCTTTAATTAATTATAAGGTTATACTTTTTTAGTTAAGGTAAACTTAGGATTATGTTATACCTTATAATTAATGTAACGTTAAAGTCCACTTATTATTTATCCCTGTCCACTTTAATTAAGAGTGGTAAGTGGTAGGTGACTTTACTGTTATTATATTAATATAAGCCTCCTTCTTTATTTTAAATGGGAATAGCCTTTTAATATTTTTAATTAGGGAGTTTCCTTTAGTTAACTAATAAGGGGTATATTAAGTTAAAAGCACTTCTGTTATTAATTACTGCTCTTACCTTAAACGGCCTCCCTTTTCCATCTGTTATATTAACACTAACAGAATAATGCTTATACTTCTTTAACATCTAAGTTATAGTAACTATCTGTCCTTAAGGTCTTATCTAGCCTAACCTTTAAGTACCTCTCTTTCTTCTTAGGGTTTTTACTAATTAGTGAATTACTGGTTTCCAGCCCTTTTAAAAAGCCTGTAACCTTTTCCTAATTCCTTTTAGAAAAATAGGCAGTTTTAGTAGACCTAGCAATTAACCTTTTTCAGGTTCTTACGCCTTAGCGTCTAGTTGACTTTAAACGGTATAATATTCTGGAAATCTTTAATAAGTTAATAGTACGCTTTACAGGCTTAGATTATAGTAATGTCTTTTTACTCTTAAATTTATTAATAGTCTTCCCGCTTCTGCTATTCTCTAGCTTTTTTATTAAGGTGTAATAAACACGTTATAACTGGGCAGTTATTAAGTATTCCTCCTTATTAGTATATTATAAAAGCCTGATTAACCACAGTAACCTTTTACTTATTATTAAATTCTCTTATTAGGGAGTAAGTAACTTAATAATAAGCTGGTTCTAACTTTACTCTTATAACAGCGTAATCTTATCTTCATATATTAGGGAAGTGGTTATAAAGGGTTTTAGGTTTACAGTGCCAGTTAAAAGTATAATTATTATATATGTAATTAATCTACAGTATATCTTTATAATTAGGGTGGTTAATATTAACTGTGGGTGCTGTAATTATAAAGTATTAAATAGGGGAAGTGGTGCCTTATTCTCTTTCTTCTTCCACTTACCTCTATATGTGTTATTTCTCTTAAACCTCTTTTTAAAACTTAAGTAATAATAACCCAGCTTATTCTTTTACAAAGTGGCCTTTTTTAATAAGTCTATACTTAAGCTAATTAGTAAAGTAAACTCTATTATAAAGTTATAACTTTATTTCCACTACTCTATCCTTAAACGTTACGGTAAGACCCTTAACTTATAAGTCCTTTACTTTATTTACCAGCTTTTAATATTTCTCTTTTAATTCCTAAACCCTTTATTAATATACTTACTTTATACCTTTTTAAGGGACCTTTAAAGTACTAGTTTAAAGCATACTGGCTTTAGTACAGGGTAGCTATCTAAGCTGTCCTTCTTTTAAAGAGGTGAGGGTGCTGATCCACTTAGTGTGCTTAAAGTGTTTAAGAGTCTTAAGGGGTACTGTTAAGAAGAACTTCCGTTTCTCTAGTTTAATTCTTTTAATTTATTCCCTTTCACCTTTTAAGGCTTATTTCACCGTTTAAGTGGCTTAAAGTGTTAATTTTTTAACTCCTTTTACTATCCTGGTAATTTTTAAGTTAGGGTCCTTTTTAAACTTCCTTAATTCCTAGGCTTACAGGGTAAGGTTTTTAAGACTTATAACAGCTAACTGGAACATCTTTTCCTAAAGTCAGTCTTTTATAACTTACACCTTTAATAATTCTAAGTTTCCACTTTAAAGTCAGTCTTTTATAACCTGCACCTCTGTGGCTAACTCTTTTAAAACACCCTTAAAGACTAGGTATACCACGTCTTAAGGTTCTTCCTCTTTTTCCTCGTCTCCCAGGTTACACTTATCCATCTAGGTATAATCTTCTTTATTACCTATTATCCTAATATAAACGTCTTTAGAGTTAAACCTAATGTGTTTTCCTCTTTTTAAAATAAGTTTCTAACCGACTTATTTTAATAACGGGCATTACCGTGTTATATGTCCTTTCTTATTACAGTTAAAGCACTAGACCTACGATAGGTCCTTAAGCTGCTTCTGCTGTTATTATTATTAAGGTTTATTACAGTTAGGTCGATTTTAACAGTTTATTATATTAATATCTATTAGCCTGGGGTGGTAACTTATTACGGTTAACTAATTCCCCTTTTTTAATTTACTTAGCTAGTAAGGGGTCTGTTTCTTTTAGTAATTCTTCTGATAATAGTGATTATAATACCGATTATTAGCCTTAATAGCTATCTCAATTAACTCTTAGAGGCGATCTAGTTAATCTTCTTAGTAAAGGTCTCTAATAACGTGCTCCTTTAGACCGTTTTAAAATAGCATTATTAGGGCCTCCTGGCTAAGCTTAGTCTTTATTACTTCTAATTTAAAGCGTGTAAAGAACTTAAAGATTAAAGACGTCTGCTTTAGGCTTATAAGGCGTTACTTAGCCTATCTTAAGGCGTTTAGTTCTTTAAACTTAGTCTGGAGTTAGTTAATAAAAATGTTAAAGTTATTAAAGAGAGCCTAAGTCTCAGGGGCTTCTTTTTATACTTTATTTATAAAAAGGTTATTAATTATCTTTATATAGGGTTTATATTAGTAAGCAGTTACTTTATTTAGTAAGGCTCTGGCGAACCTAACCTTTCCTTCTTCTTTAAAGAATTATTTATTGTAATAGGTGATATAGCTTTAAAGCTGGGTTATTTATAACTTTAATTACGTAAAGTCTCCTTTAAAACGTAATGGTAGGGGGAGTTTTATTTATTTCTTTTATAAGCCCTTAAGGTTGTTATTCTCCAGTTTAACAACGTTAAGTTAAGCCTAGAGGTTTTTAATAAGATTAATACAACTTTTAATATCTTTAGGGAAGGCTTTGTTAAATTCCTTAACTAGTCCCTATTAGTTAAGGTTTAAGTTTTTAAGGCGTGCAGTTAATTTATTAATAATAGGGAGCTAAGGCTAAGTTTACACCTCTTTAATCTCTTTACCTTTTTTAAAGGTTAATATGTTAATAGGAGAGAGGTAATGTCTGGGAATTTAATAAATAGCATTTAAAACTATGACATTAATATTATATTATAACTTACACCTGACACAGGCCTTAAAAGGACTAACGCAAGTTAAGATAAAACGTATAGCAGGACGCTAACAGGTAAGGGGTATTCTAAAGACGGCTTATTAAGTTAGCACTCTTAGATAGGGGGTTTAATGTCACTATAGGTCACTGTCACTATAATATATAGAGGTGAGTTTAAATAGTAAAATATAAATAAATAATTAAATATTAGCGTAAGGAACCAGAGTCCTTTACAGTAATTATAGGTATAATTATGGCTATTTATATTAACTAGTTAAGAGGTACTTTATACCTTGATTACTGTATTTACTTAACGTAAGGAGTGATTATAGTGATTAGAATACCTCTAATTACTATAATTACTGTGCTTTTAATGAGATTAAAGTGATTACTTAACGATTAGTTATAGGGGCTTCGGGTCTTTACACCCCTGGCCCAGTGCGCAGTACCGTGCGTACTGCCTTTCTGCACTGTTCCTTCTATGGGGGATTCGTCAGGCCGCCCCGGCCCAAGTGACGGCCTGCAGGGTCGTTACAAAATAAAGGGAGATATTCATGTTTAAAGTGAAAATATTATAACTTTCACACTTATTATTTTAGTTTATAATATAGAAAAAGGAAGCATTATATGTAGATTTTAACTGCAATTCTTAATCTAAAGCCTGATTTGGAATAGCTATTAAAACCAGAGAGATATTTAAGTTTATATTAATGTTATTATTATTATTTAGGCTTAAACAGAAATATCTTTGTTATTATAAGCTGTATAGTAAAAATAGTTCCCGCTCTGTATTTTACGTAATAAACTGTATAGGAAACGTAATTATTACTTCTTATTATGCTACTTATTGACAGGTTATTATTATAATAACTATTATTATCTAACTTTAAACATTAATATCTTTCTTAATTTAAGCAGTATGGTAAAACTGATTCCAGTTCTGGATTCTACGTATTAAGTCATATAATAAACGTAGGTAAAAGAACTTATTATATTACTTATTAACCAGTTATTATTTAAATAATTATTATTATTAGACTTTAAACAGTAATGTCTTTCTTATTATAAGCCTTATAGTAAAACGAATTCCAGTTCTGAATTCTAGGTAAAAATCTACATATACAACTACCTTCTTTGATTAGATTTAGCCTTGTTTTTATTTCCGAATACCCATTTGTTTAATTTTTTCAAACGCTAATAACTCCTGAACCATAACCCTAACCCTGAATCTGACTTCAGATTTGGAATCTTGGTCACGTGACGTATCTGAAAACATACCATATCACGTGATTTGGGGCCCGAGCAGACCCACTTTTGATAATGAACCGACCAGTCCTAGGTGGAGTTGAATTTCCTTATCAGTTTTGACTGAATTTCCCATAGTAATTTTTTTTTGGACCACCCCTACAACAAATTGTCCTCCGGACAGGATAAAAAGGTAGACGTTTGGACTCAGCGACCGATTACCCCCACCGCCGATCATGTAACCGGGGGGGCACACCTCCAACTCCACGACCCATCCCTCACCAACCACGCACTCAAATGCAATAGAAATTGATGCCTACTGGTTCTCCTCTGCCTCGTGAAGCCTATGAAGTATATAAATAACCTCCTCTCTGGCCTCCTCAAGATCTGGAGCCGGGTTTCGTGCCGAGGCCCCCCTCCTCCGCTTATACAGCCCTGTGGAGGCCTCCTGAGCCTCAGCGATGTCGTCCAGGCTGGCAAATTTACCATTTGGTGGATCCTTGACTTTCTTCTTACTTTTCGGTCTTCTGGCGTCCGATTCCTCTCGTAACCGTAGGTTTTCGGCTTCCAAGAAGGCCTTCTGGGCGTTGGCTCGGTCCAAGGCCTTCCCCGCCTTCAAAGAACGCTCCTAACGTTGCGAGAAGTAGGCGATTGGTATTGCAAGGCGTTGTGGACTGAATCTAGAATATCTCGAAGCCGTTTAGGTGTTTATAGGGTGACTCCTTCTGTAATAGGAAGGTTAAGGGGGGTGGGGGAGCGGCTTGGGGGAGTGGGCGAGTCTCCAACCACTGCTTCAGGTCTCCAAGAATTCGTTGGGGATCGAAAGGCCAGATTCCAGTCTTTTTGAAGCCACTACATATATTATCAGCAGTAAAGGCCTTTGCGGCAGCATCGCGCTAGGCCACGGTCCAACGTTGTTTATTCAGGGACGAGGAGGCCGTGAAAGTAGCCAGGGCAGTGTTTCTTGCCGAAAATAGGTCTTCACTGGAGAGAAAACGCTCTGGTCAAGTGGCTGGCTTTTGTGGGAGGTGTGAGCTGGCAAATAGACAAGCTGGACCCTATTCCGGAAGGCGGTAAGCTTGAAGTCCTCGTTGGTATGGCTAGAGTCTTTGTCGAGGATAAGGATGCGCCATGGCGAGGCGTTTTCTGGCCTGGTTTCCGGTAAGTAGACCTCGTTGAACCACTTGATGAATATTCTGGTATTTGAGAAGCCAGGCTCGGAATAATCGTACTTCCAGGTGGAAGTAACAGAGTCCTCCTTATGGAAATCGGAGAACCACTGGCCCTGCAAGCTTGCACCGGTAAAAACGATGACTGGAGTGAGCCTCTGGCCGTCAGCGGTAATCGTTTCGATTACAGAGACCCAGGCAGTGGCCTTAGGAGTCTCTTTTTAGGTTCTGGAAGTCAAGGAGTCGCCAATAAGCTTGCAATTCTCCGTCGTCTCCAACTCTTGCATGCCGTGCTCGTCGACGTTGGCGAGGTACCTCGGCAGGACGTCCTTAACGTCTATCTGATACTTTAGGCGCGCAAAAAAGTCTTCCCAGACCTCCTTAGTACTTTCTCGGCGTCGTTCTTGATCGAGAGGCCGAGAATTCTTAACCCTGACGTTCTTATAGCGGCGGAGGAAGCGGTCAACCCAGCGTTTACCAACCAGCTTAGCACACCCTCCTTGCGCCAGAATAGCTGGAGCCATTCTACCAAGCTGGGCCTTTGTTGGAGCTCTTGCAGAAGCTTCTTCATTACGCGCCCAAGATGCTAGAAAGCCTCTTCTTCTGGGGAGAGTCGTTGCTTTGGCAATAGTGCCTCGTTGACGGTGGTCGCGCCGCGGAGCCGGGCGTTGAGCGTCCAGCAGCAGGCCTCAGCGCTGCAGACGTGGCAGAGCTTTGAGCAGACCATGGTTGCGGTCAATCAGGGCAAGGCAGTCATCATATTCACTGTTGCCACCATCATCTTTGTAAGCTTCACTCCGCCTACTCGCTGACCTTGTCGATCTGAATCTACTACTCGGGGCGGGCATCCCATTGACAGTGTCTCACTCTAGCTCCCGCTCTCGCTCATGTGAGCCGTCTTCGGTATGAACAACGTCAACTTTACCGATAACGGCAACAACACCATGTCCCTAGCGCAGCAACTGAAACTCACAGGTAGGTCTCACATCCGGGCCCCTTTGATTCTCCTCTCCCTTGTCACCCTTCCCTTTCCATTTCCCGACCACATAGCTAATGACTTATGCCAAGAAGTTACGTTACCGTATCAGCAGGCATCATAGCCATGATCGTACTGATCGCCTACCTGGCGATAAGTCCAAACAACCTACTGCTGCTCACACTACGATATTGTCTCTGGCAACTGTCTTGCATCTGCGCCTCTTCAAGATCCCCACTAGGTCAAAAGAGGCGGCTCATCGCGCAAGGTGGGCTCCAACAATATGTGGTGTTTGATTTAGAGAGTTCATTGTCCCGAGAGCGACCGGGCCATTCCGTGGATGATAGTATATATAAATGTGCTGGCACAGGGATGACGATGTCTTTATTTGAGAGAGAGCCTTCGAAGATTTGTATAACAGATGTAGGTGAAGGTTTCCAACCTAGATAGACTTCAAATTCGGTAACAATCCGTGTCTGTAACCATACTAACAAAGGTACCGAAAGGAGCATTTGTCCATGGCCACACATATCAAGGTCATCCTGCTGCTTGTGCTGCTGCTCTGGCGGTCCAGCGAATCATCAACGAGGAAAGACTTTTGCAAAATGTCCAGCCGCTGGGCGCATTGCTCTCAAAGCGTTTGAAGGAAGAGATTGGCCATCACTCCCGTCAAAGGCGATAATGTGGTGCTTATGAGAGCGCATTTCCATCTTATTCCAATGGCCCAAGAATCTACTGCGTCTATCAGTGTTGTTTATCGCGCCTCCCCAGCCCGCTTCTTGTCTTCGATGTCCTTGTCATACCTCGCGAGTGTCGCGGTCAAGCTCTTCAACCTTTCCTGCACTTTCAGATACGCCTCGTGCAGCTCCTTCTTCCCTTGCTGGATCTGCTTTGCCCGCGTCATGACGACGAGCATAAACGACCTCTCCATGAGATTCAACCCCTCGACCCCCGCTGGCGGATGAGTGAGGATCTGGCGGTCAAGAAATACGTCAAGATGATGCAGCTCAGCAAACCGCTCGTAAACCCACGCATCAAACTCCTCGGCGTCCATCTGGTTGACGCACTCTCCGGCCTGCACCGCACGTCCCACGAGCGGCACTGCCCGTAACACAGCGCGTGACGCGTGCAGCACCCTCCCGATACCGTTATAGCAGACGGCATAGTCGACCAAGACGTAGACGAGCTGCCGGCTCGGCACGTCGGACTCGCCCTCCAGAAGACGCCAGTATTCGTCCAGGTGGCGCAGGCCCTTGCGGTAATCGCGAGCCGCCACGTCTTCCCATGGTACCGCCACGCGGAAAAGTGCGCTGTGAATCTCAGCCAGCCGCTTCCATCCACCCGAGTTAGTCGAGGTAGGAGCCTCGGCCTTGAAAATATCGGCGAGGGCTGCCTCAGCACTGCTCGTCTGGCTGGCTATCATGTGAATCTGGGCGTCGACCATCGCCATGTCGGTACGGGCCTGTTCGCAGTGGCGCAATATTTCCGGCAAGGGCTCGAATGCTGGTAACTTAGAAGAGGAGCTGCAGCCGCTGCCAGGCTGATCCGGAGCGGGTGTGGCGAGGCCGAATGCGGACAATCCGCCCGGGATGTCGGCCATGTTGGCGGCGAAGCTCTCATCAAGGATGCGGTGGGCTATCTTGCCGAAGCGGGCGATGGCGTCCGGGTTGGCTTCAATTAGGGGCGCGATGTGGTCTTTGATTGGGGTGCGATCGAAGAGCTCCGGGTGCTTCTTTATCGCCGTCGCAACTGCTCCGGCATAGCCCCCTTCACGAAAGTTGGGGTCATCGAGAAGCTGCTTGGCAAGCTGCATCTTAGCCATGTCAATATCCTCTTTCGGCTTGTCCCTCAGTATGTCCAGCCAGGCACACGAGATCCATTCCTGCAGGTTGCGGAACTGCATTCGGCGGATGGCGGCGTAGAACGGGTGGTCTTCAGCGACATCCCGTTCGAGGTTACGCTGGAAGTGCTCCATCCCTTCTATATTCCCCTTCCTCCGATCTGCAATGCAGGCTTCAGCGTAGCGTAGCTGAAAGAGGGTGAAATCCTGCGTGGCGGTGAGAGGATGCCTGCTGAGGGAAGAGGACTGACGGTGCACGCGCTCGACTGCTTCAAGTGCCCGCACGACGATATCGGAAGCCTTCGCTGGGTATTTCTCATGATTGTAAGATTCCCATGAGTAATTCATAATCATCTCTAGCTCGTGTCTGTTAGGGATTCCCCCTTTCCTGTTGTCCACGACCTGGAAGATGCGCTCCAGATGCTGTTGAACAAACGGCAGCAATGCCCCGGATCGTCTCGAGTTGGTCTGGAACGAGCTGAGCGATTGCATATGGACGAGGTCAAATAAAGACATGCCCATTCGTTTTACCTCGTCCTCGAAGCCGGGACCTTCCAACGAAAAGGCGGTGGCCATAACCTTTAGATTCTCGACGTAGTCATCGTGCCGCACGAGACCGTCCCACATGATGCTGGAAATTTCGTGCATATCAGCGTAGGGGCTGGCTTTCGGGACCCAGAGCAGGAATTGCCGAACGAAGGCGAATTTTATTGAGGGCCATCTCTCCTGCGGTGCCCAGGCTCGAGCAACCAGTGTGGCCATGGGATGCAGATGGTAGCAGGCGATATCGGTTCCCTCGCTGGTCTTCATCGTTGCTCGCTCGGCTAGCCCAGCACTAATGAATCGGTCGAAGATAAAGCCCCAATGCATGTTGATACGCTGCGCTTCCTCAAACTTGCCAACAGCGATACGGAAGTCTTCGGTTAGCCAAGTGGCGTAGGACCCCTCCTGGAACATGCTCATGGACTCAAGAAACAAGAACCAGTAGTAGTGCCGCGGATCACGCGGAGCGATTGTCCAAAAGGGGGCGACCTGGGCTGGCATAACCAGGGAGCCGCGGGGCGAGGGTCTCTCTAGCTCGGCGAACACATAGGCAACAGTTCCGGCGAAGCGGCTGTCACGCGCCCCCTCGTCATCGTCGGGTGGTGCATCCTCCTCAAGAACGCCAAGCAGGATCTTGTCATGCAAGGCGCTGAGGTTGTTTCCCAGCCGTCGCAGGTCCGGGGCTATCCTCCTGAGGACGGCCGGGTTTCCTTCGAGAAGGATGACAAGTCGGCGGATGATATCAATGTTCTGCCGGTGGCGCAGAGTCTCTGGGATATCGGAGAGATCGCCATAAGCCAGCTTCTCAAAAAGGCGGACGCCTGGGATTATGGCGAGCCCAGAGAGCTGGTAGCGATTGCAATCGAACTCGTCGTTAAGAAAGGGGTCTTCGACGTGCCGCGAGACCAGTACCACTCTGGATCGACCCTCTGAGGCCTTGAGAACAAACTCGCGGAGCTTGACCAAGTCCTCCCCTTCCAGCGTAATTCGTTCCAGAGCGCTGGTGCGAGCCGACAAGGATTCCAGACTATCCAGAACGAGAAGGCAAGGCTCGCCTTGCAGTTTGGCGACGATTTCTTCCTCCGACCTGTGACCCGATGGCATCCCCAACTTGTCTGCAACCATGTCTAAAATGGCAAGGAAGGAAACTTGGCGCCTGCGAACACCCTCATCACCATCGCCGAATAAAACAAAGTTTATTGTTGCTGTGTGTCGGATCCATCCAGACCGCTTCCACCATTTTGTACAGAACCGCATCAAGGCTGTCTTTCCACAGCCCCCTTGTCCGGAAAGAAGCATCAGTGGCTTTGCTGACAGAGCGTTTTCCATTTCCAAGATATCTGCATCCCTCCCGATGAGTTCTTCGTCCGGTGTGTCTCGGCCGTAGCCTGGCTCGAGGGACTCGACCTGGAGGAAACTCTCAGATGTTGCGTGATGCGCGCTTTCGCTCGTGGCCGTTGCGGTTGTGTTTAGGATGGGCTCGTTGCGTGGTCGCCGATACAAGATGGGGACAATGTAGTCCATCAGCGGAACGGAATACATGTGGGCAGCCCGTCTCTGCTGGTTGTGAAGCAAGGCCTGGCGTGATAACTGGGTTGCCACTTCCACGTGCGAGCCGGTCAGCAGCAGAGAGGAATAGAAGACGTTGGTGAAGATTTCCACCGCCTCATCTACCACCTTGAAGGACATGGCGACGACGGATTGCATGCCGTGGGAGATAAGAGTCGCGGCCAGGTTTCCACCACACTCTTCACTGCGGCTATTGGCGGACTCGCAAGCGTTCACCACCACTGCCCTGACGCCCGACTTGGAGAGCAGCTTGCCAACGTCCTCTCCCGACTTCCACTTCTTGGTGGACCGTTTGGGTTTCTCCCGCGATTCCTGGGAGTCTTTCCTGTCCGGGTTGCTGCAGAAGCAGAGCATGGCCCTGTGGTGGTGCATCCACAGTCAGTTAGCTCAGCCGGTCTGTCTTGGTTCTATTCACGTTTGCACCACTCGTACCTCGCAGTAGGTTCCGTTTTGGGCTTTCGGATTGCGCCGTGCATGTCCAGGTGGACGAGGTCGTAACGTCTCTCAGACCCCTCGCTCAGGCAAGCCTGGAAGGCTTCCCAAGTTGCCGGCCGAAGCACCTCGACAGAGATCCTCACATCCGGGCGGGCCGCGGAGACCCGCTCGGCAATGGTCATCAAGCAACGAGATACCAGCTGATACTCAACGTCAGCGGCCCCTCCTGGCCGGGCCACGACGAGGAGGATATTGAAGCGCTTCGAGTTCCGCACGCGGGGTTCGCTCGCCCAGCTCGAGGGGGCTTGTTCCGTTCTTGTGGCCGTCGTCCTCCAGACGCTGACGCTGTGAAACTTGTGCTTCGTGGGCCACAGCGTGACATCCCCCAGAACTTCCCAGTGGAGGCGCTGCAGGCTGGACAGTGCCGGGTCGTCAGGCGTGAGAACCTCAACCTCAAGGTGTCCCTCTGAAGGAAGCAGACCGCTGCGGGAGAGCTGCGCGGCCAAGCACTGGCCATATTCGCGGATGAGATGGAGTGCAGAGTCGGCTTTGGTTGCCTCGAAAGGCTCCGCGACATATTTCTCAAGGTACCACTTGATCAAATCTTGGGCATCATCTTCGGGGCGGCCTGTGGCGGTGATGGGGTCGAGGATCTCGATCACTCGTATGCCACCCGCATCCTTGGTTGTGAGATCGGCCGACCAGCCCAACGTGTTGCCCTGCAAAGCTTTGACGGGGGAAATTTGAAGAGTAAAGGCCATTTTTGCAGTCGAATCAATTGTAGGGCAGTCAACTAGGCGCTAAAATGTTGGGCTCTATATGTTGGGGAAGGATCAATGGACACGAATGTGCAAGGTGGGCATTCGCACCCCCACCCTCCGCTTGGTGAAGACCACATCTACCCCTTTTCCTGCCCGGGCCGCGGAGAAAGGACGGTGAAGAAACGCCTCCGGCGCCACGGCGTCTCGGTTGTCATGCTCCTCAATTTAGGTGACATCCTCGCAATTGGTTACGGCAGCGTGTCGGCGCCGCCACAGCGCAAAAAGTCTTAGCTGGCCCCTGGCGGTTCACGTGACATCGAAATGATATTTTCTCGCCAGAACCTTCTCGCGAGACTTGTCTCCCATCTCTTTTTTTCTTCCGAGCACCCACAGAGTGAATTGAGTCGAAACCATGGGTGCGCAATCTCACGAACTGAAGTTCTTCCTGCTCAAGAGACGGCTGCCGTCGTCGGAGAGCGCAAGCATCCTCGGGCGCGTCGTCAAACACTTTCTCAGCCCCACATCCGACTACACCCCGCAGTCGCCCGAAGGGGCACTCACGCCTGGCGTGTGGAGCCAATTCCTGCTGGAGCAGCAGGTCGACCACGATGCCCACATCACCGCCTCCGCCTCCAAAGACGACTCCTTCTGGGCAAAGGTCAGAGGTGTACTGGCCGCGAAAGCCAACGCCGCAGAGGACGGATCGTCCGAGATTACGTCCCCGCGTGTCTTGGTCCGCGCGCTGAAGCGAGAGTCGACCTACCTCGAAGCACTCAAGAAGGCCCCCCACGTCCGCCGAGAGATGCTCAGACTCTGCCCGGTGGGTGGCAAGGTGTATCTCGTCGTGGGAACTATGAGCTTTGCGACTGCCAGGGTGAGGCGCACAGGGAATCGTGCCACCGGGGCTGGCGCATCCGCCACCGTGCCCGTTGCGGGGGGCGTCGACGCGGGCGGCGCGTCCATCGAGCTGGGTGCTGAGCGGTCATCCTCTGCGGCTTGGACGACGGATTACACGGTTCAAGTTGGCGACGCGGTTGGCGGAGGACAGGAGGTCTTTGCGATAGCCTGCAGGGAGATATCGCGCAATTTGCTCGGCATGGGGGCCGACGTCAAGCTGAGAATTGCTCAGCCAGAGTACCGGGGCGGGGTGCATTTTGGCGTCGATGACTCTGGCGATTCGGACGATTCGGACAATTCGGAAGATGGGGACGCGAGTGGGGATGAAGACGACGCCCAACCCCTTCCACCCGTGACGGGGCAGTGGGATGTAGATTCGATCGTGTTTACTTTCCGTTAAGAACTCGTTGATAGCTGGTTGAAGATGAAATATTGTGTTGAGGCCAAGTTCATTGCAATAAACACAATGTGTATCACCAAGCCTTGATTAACTACGACGTTATATTCCCATCCAGCGCTCCTTAGTTTACGGCACAGGCCCGAGGGAAGGATTTGTCCCCATGCCCTGTTTTGCCGCGCCACATCTGCCAGCGCCACACCAGGCACCCGCCGCGGCAGTGAAGCCCTTCATTTGGTCGGTGTAAGCGAGACTCTGCGTTTCTGTAAGAAAAAAATGATAAAACTTATTGTTCGTGGACATCAACTTGCAGATGTACTTGTCTGGATGTCTGCGGTGGTACACCCCTGAAAGTTTGAAGCACTGCTTCGGGCACCTTGCAGGACACTATTTTACGAGACGAATCTGGGCACGGCTCGGCCTACGTGACATCGCTCACCCTGGCTCAGGCCCTGCTCAGTCTTTGCTCAGGCTTGCTCACCTTTGCTCACCCTAATTACCATTTTCGGCAGGGCTGCGCCGCAGCAGGCCGGGAATTGCTTCAACTCTAGCCGAGTGGGCCCATTCATATAGGTGCTACTGTAGCGGCAGGCTCACTAAATATATTAGTATAAAGATTACTTCTAAGATTCAGACTTAAATATTTCTTAAATTTTCACTTTCACGGTTTTCCAACGTCTAAATCGCATAACTAGCAGCAATAAGGAGGAGCGAACCTTTCTTCCAAGTCCCTAAGCCAAGGGGGGCTCTGCCAATGTAGATGAAGGGGGGCGAAGGAGGAAGGGGGGAGGAGGGGAAAGAATATAGGGTGCAAGACGGGGCCGGAGACTGGTCACTCGGTCATCCGCTACCAGCAGCTTTAGGTTGCTATATCTGCGGCTGCAGTAGAATAGGGGAGTCGTAAACGTGTTTCCCCGCCTTTTGCGACTTGACCAACTAAGACCCGGGGATATTTTCCTACTCTCAAGCTCTATGACACTGTGTACTGAATTAGAGTTGTTTCTCTGGGGTTTAAGGCGAAGACAACCCCCGCAACGGCAGATACAAAGGACACACTCCCCACTTGCGCTACCTACCAAAAGGTGTGCCAGAATAACAACTCTGACTACTTGTCATTCTAGAGTGTTATATAGTTAATTAAGTCCGAGTTGGTGAGTGCACAGATTAACTCTTCCTGCTGTCAGGTGAATAGCGGGTGCCTTGCCCCAGAAATCTTCACACGAACATATGGGCTTTCACCCTCTCGTGCGGGGTCGAAATTGCAGGGATCAAACAACGCTGTGAGCCTGTCGGTCTCCGAGAATGTTAAACCAGGCCCATGCACAACCGTTGATGACAGCATTCGAGCGAACGCCCTGGACAATGTCGCCACCTTGCAATCCCCGTGACTCCGAAGAGAGCCAAGCCGAGGTGACAGCACGCGCTTTCGGTGAACGATGCTGCCAAGTCGCCAAGGCCAGAAAGCGCTCACGATAAATGCCATGGCGGCGGCGATGTACTTACCAGCGGTCAGTCTGTTGGCGAGCCAAGAGAGAGCCAAGAAGACCTTGGCATCTTGGCGGTGATCAGCCATATGCGAAGCATCGCGGGTGGAGTTTGGCAGGTCGAGCACTCCGTTAATTTCGAGCGTTGCGAGGAGGGCACTCCCCTTAACTTGCTTGATAAGAGGAGTCTTGGCCCGAGGGGTGGCTATCTTGTCTTCCCGATCTTCTTGGCATCATGAGAAAACAAGCTGAGGGGCTGGATCCCCTGGCATCCGACGAACCATAAGTAGGAATGTGAAACTCGAGCTGTGATTGTATCGGTGATCTTCGTGCACCACCTCTTCGTCGGAGAGAAACACCCTTTCATTCACCTGAGATATCGCCATGCCGGAATTCTCCAGTACATTTCCACCACAACAGGCTGTTTGGGGCCTGCTTGTGGGTTGGATCGTGTGGTTGGCTGTCGTTTCTGTCTGTATTTTCACCCTGACGCCGCCTGTTGTTCCCGAGGTGATTGTTGGGACTTCGATGGTTCCTCTCCTCACCTTCGTTTGTTTGTCGATACATTACCAGCGTGTGTAGTCAACATCTCTATTTCCCTCCCCTGGGGACCCAATCTGACTATCATATCAGCTCTATACGAAGATCCAGAAAAGGACTAACGACGTACAGTTATAACTTGGGCAACACAATTCTTACAGTCGTTGCCGCAGTTATCGGGCTTCCGATACTGTATCCAGTGGCCTGGTACCCTGATCGAGTCAGGAACTTGATTGAATATGCCGAAGACACTGTCGTAAGACACCCCGCTGTGTAACGAGACCGCACCGATGTAACCTAACTCTCCGTTAGGAAGAAGCCATCTTCCCGTCTTTGGCCCTGTTCCAGCGGACGAACTGGGCATCTGAAGCCATACTTGACGACGTAAGGAGCAAATGTTTCATTGGCTGGCCCGATGACAATGCTCCAAACTGCACTCATGTAATCGACTTGACAAATGCCTGTCAGTGTGCGGGCAATTGGCAATTTGGGTGGCACAACACCAGCTATCGCGTTCTCACACTTCAGTCCAACCAACAGATGAGATCGGCTATGCCAACGACACAGATGATCACGCAAACACCTTTTTTCTGTCAGTTCAGCCCGCTTGCGCCGGAGAGGACCAGACTGCTAACCCGATCACGACGCAGACAACTCATCCGGAGTAACTCGATCCACTTTCACATCGACGCCCACCCTCTGGATCGCTGTTTTCGACCCCAGCTTAACCCTTCAAGAGGCGATGGAAAACGGCTATACGCGCATGTACCCGATCAACGCCAACGGCATGGCCGCCATCAGCCTCGGGCTTCATTATCGGGAAGTGCTGGGCAAGCGCCCTGCCTACGACTACGGCGTCTCCTTCTCAACGGTACCGATACCCAAGATCAACTGTGATATGGCTTCAGATCCAGACGCCGCGCCGTGCACCTTAAGTCTCTTTTTACAGTATCCGACATTCGACAGGCAGGTATCGAAGCAGAGTGTTGCATCGACCGCGGGTGGGCTAGTAACTGAAGCAGGAGCGTGGTTCGCGTTATTTCAGCTCGTTGGTTGGTTGCTTTCTGGGTTAGCCAGCCAGCCCAAATAGAAAGAAAGCGCTTTTGGGGTATGGGTTGGTTATGTCTCTACACCAGCTGTTAGCCCATGTGGCAAACGGTTCGACGGGATCGAGATTTGCGAAGCTGAGGGAGGCAGGTGTGGACGCATTGATAGCTCGCCCGGGATTCGGCGGCGCCGTAGGGGTCGGGGAGTTTGCGATAGAAAACAATCAAGCACTTTGCACACACACTTTTCCAATATCTTGTGGATCCTTCATGCACATCAACACTAATCGAACCATCTAGTAGCAGGTTACCGCCGAAGTTTCCCTCAGGATAGCAGGTGCTATTCTTCAGTTTTATGAGGTAAGGCGAATGATTAAGGACTCGGGTGCGCTTTATAGCCTTCATCCATTCTTAAAATTTAAATATGTAAGAAGGTCTTGTTGCTTAGTTGAACGTGAGCATTTGAATGTACCAACACTAGTGGGCCATCTTTGGTAAGCAGAACTGGCGATGCGGGATGGTGCTGGTAGTCTCAAAACCTGGCCCCGGCCTTTCCGCCAATCATCATACCACGAATTCTGTCTATCCTGCCGGTGCAGCTGTGCCAGGTGTCTACAGCTATCATACCTGTGCTAAGCGGAGAACTACCGCTACACTAAAAAGCACAGAACTTTCATTACTTCAATGAAGTGCCCTTCTTTATACGCAAGCGCATCGTTACATGCTTGCAAAGCCGGCGGCAGGCTTAGATGTAATGTTCTGGGTCAGTTCCAGAGGAAGGCGCGTTGTGAACACATCTATGCTGTTGCAATGACCAAACCACTCCTTAGGAGACTTAAAGTGGGTGTTTACCTTTTAGTCTTAAAACAGGTATATGTACAGGTTTATATCCTTTAATATGTGCTGATTAGATTAAAAGATGTAGTTATTTTTATCATTCACCTTTATATAAGAGAATGTCTATTTGCACTATGACTTCGGTCTATTTGCACTATGACCCCGCACGATGCTGTACATAACCCTAACCCCCGCCCGCATTCAAATGTCCAGTCGCATCCACGGTCGCATTGTGCCATGAAATTCTTTCCATTCTGCCACAACTTTGCTCCCCCACCACAACTAAACCATCGCCATTCTACGGTCGCGCGCACTGCGCCCAAGGGTAACTAGTCATTCGGCGTACGATTTCCCGGGCTAATTGAATGTTCAGATGGCCAAAAACAGCCTGCCGCGCGATGGCGCGATGCAAGCCGACCCCGAGGTCGATCCCGAACCCGCTAGCCAGCTAACCAGAGGCCGAGGAAGCAACCGTAAGGGACGTGCCCGTGGTGGTGCTCGCGGAGGCGTACGGCCTTCTATACAGCGTAAGGCCTCCAAGTGGGAGGGGGTTACTCTAGAGGGTAGCCAAACCATGGCCGTAGGGGGTGGCCAAGCCGTTGCCACGCCTGTGAATAGTAGCAAGGGTAGAGGTGGAATATGAGGCAGAGCGAGAAAGGCCTCTGGATCCAGTAAGGCATCGTTAACTGCAGCACGAAGAACACACGAGGTAGTGGCTGAACCACACGTTCCAACCGGTCAGGTAACGCAGGAGCTGCTTATTCAGCGAGTAATAGTTAGTAGTCAATTGTAATTTTATTGCAGAATTGAGCGATTTGGGCCCTGTTCGATCGATCAATTGCGAGTGTTCAATTGAATCGCGGTCGCAAATGCGACCGTGGATCCGTGGATGCGACTGGGCATTTGAACGCGGGCGGGGGTTAGGGTTATGTATGGCCTGGTGCGGGGTCATAGTGCAAATAGACCGGAGTCATAGTGCAAATAGACATTCTCTTATATAATAGGGTTTAGCAGCACTTACGTTTAGCGTAACCCTTTAGCCTTTTCCATTTATATCAGCTGAAATTAATAAGAGTATTTAAAGCTTAGCTGCCCTCCGTTCAAATTGTTTAAAGGCGGTGGTATATTAAGTTACTGCCGTATTACTACGGCGGATTGCATCATTCCAGATAAGGCAGCGGATCTAGTATAGTTAGGAACGTGTTAGAAGTTTACAAAGGAGGTATAAGCAAGAGTTAGAGAGAAGTTACATGTCCGAAACAAGGAACTGATTTATCTTCGAGAAAGACAGGTAATGGAAACTCTATTAACAGAGCCAGTGTCGGTTGACGCTTAGAACTGAAGGGGCAGATCTTCAAGTTAATATGAACGAGGTCATTTCGCAAGCATAATATATCGCTAAACTGGCGTTTCTCCTTCACCCCACGCATGAGCCTTTCCGACCTGTTTCGAGCGCACCACTGTCGTATGAACTACAGGGCTTCAGAAGTGCGCGCTAGTGTCAACCTCTTCCTCCAGTTCTAAGTCTCTTTCTATAACACAGTTAGTTTGCATTAATAAATGTTATATCAGCAGTAAGCTGTTTAGTAAAACACTAAAATTTAACTCAGCTATATTAAAGTTACGCACTAAGAACTAACGATAGTTTCAGTGGGTCTGTCAATAGTGGTTATTCATATAGGCGAAAGAAAATGGTAGTACTTAGCGGTAGCCTGGTGTCCCAATATTAAGTCCGCAGCTCACATCCTATTTTAGATTACGGTAACCGGGCCAAACATTGCTTCCCTGAACTGACCTCAGCGCAGGGAGCTACTCGCTGCGCCTCACCCTCAGCTCAGGCTCTGTGACTAATCCGGGCTTGGTCAGAGAATGTTGTGGGGGGTGACTAAAGAGGTAGCATTCTCCCCCAGTATCTACCTACCTCACCTAATCTGTAGCTTGTCTCCACGGGACCGCATGGCCCCACCTTCGCATATCCCAGTGCTCCCAGGTTCAAGTGCGTGTACGTCAATGGCACGACACCATTTGGACACCAATCGTTCGTCGGCACACCGCCATAGACCTCGGTATTGATCAAGCAACTACAGTCCCCTGAGGGCGCCCATAGAGAAGAGAAGACGTTGCGGAAGGTGTTGGCGCAGTATTGGCAGCAAGTTATCGGGTCCGGGGTCTTGACGAAGCCGTCGACGGTGTATTGCCCCGGGAGCGTGACGGTTTGATAGGACGCGGCACTGGAACAGAAATCGATGGGTATGGTCTCGATGGGGGCGATGGTGGTTTTTGTTGAACTGATTTCGGTCAGGGTTGTTGTGGCGGAGGTGATTAGGGTGGTGTCGAACTAGACCGCTGCACCAAAACACTGCAAAAGTGAATCCACTGATACCAGCATTTAGTAATAGCGACTATATCCATATTGTTCCACAGGTGGAGATGTCGGTTGAGGTGACGGTGGAGGTTGAGGTGAAAGTCGATGTGTCTGTGGTGGTGGTGGTTTCGGAGCCGAGATAAAGAGTGACGATGCTTTGAGGGGGCGCATCGCGAGCCGCTGACAAGGACTCAAGGATCCTGAGCTGCGATTTCCGCGGCGGAACAAAATCAGCAACATCACATCGCGAAACCGGCGCGCACAGTGGGGAGGAGAGGGTATTAGGTCTCCTTTTCAGCTGAGAGATTCAGTGACGGATTTGTCTTTGTCGAAAATACAAGGCGTTCGGCGTGTCGGGGGTCTGGCGCGTTCTAGCCGTTCTAATCGAGATGGCCCGGCCCCACTATCACATCCACAACGACGCCTCCTCGACTTCGTCCGTCAACATGGGGAAATTCTGGCTTGGCGGTAGTGTGCGTCCGGAAGGGTGAGAAAGAGGTCGACGAGGACCCCGCGCCCCCGTGGCTCCACCAGCACCGCACCGGCCCCACAGTCGGCGTCTTGGCAGCTCCGGGCCCATCTCCCGCCCCACTCCCACCCTCTAGTCCCAATGGTTGCACCTTTCACCAGCAATAACTCGGCCACTCGGCCACTCCGTGGTAGTTGTCGGCTTACACCCCATGATTACACCCTTTACTCCTTGGCAGAGAGGTGCCTAACTTGGGTAACGCTTGGTAAGCACGGCAGGGTCATTTCAGGGCTTAGAAGTAGTCCATATGTGCTGAGCCGCAGTGTTGCTAGGTACTCTCCAGCTGACGTGAACCTGCATGCGGGAGCCGGTCTTGATTCTCATGAATCATACTGTCATTGTGCCTCATTAGGTGTTCGTAGCTTGATGTCTCTTGCTTGGCGGGTGTATTTGAGTGGTTCCATCTCGTTCAAAGAGTTTTCTGTGCCGTGTGGTGCCAGTTTATTGGCGCCTTCGAACGGGCCAGTCAGCCCCCAACCTAGGTAGCCAGAGCCGGGTGCCGCCCGGCCCCCACAGCTGCTCCGGGCCAATACATTGCCACACCTCCCGTAGCCTACCTCAGGCTACCTCAGGCAAACCACCACTCGGGCATTCAAAGACTGCATGGGAGGGTTGCAATGCAATACCCTTCCACTTCCCAACTTCGCTTCCATGTACTGCAGTGCAATGAGGGCCTCAAGTCAAGGGTGGTAAGTCTGCATCCAGATGAGCAACAGACACAGTCATGAATCAAAGACCCCATAGAGATTGTAAACATATTCATCAATCCAACTCTTCTATTGATTACTTGAATCACCAAGGCTGGGATTTGTATATAAAACAAGTGGCTTCTTCAAGGCCCTCTGCCCAACTCCTTCTGCAGGACGATCACCTTACATATCCACCAGAATTCAACCAGTCCTGCACTTCAACCCTAACTTCTACGACACCATCCACACAAACAAGTTAACCTATTCATCATGAAGACTCCCACCTTCATTGCCCTTCTCCTCGGCACCCTCCATATCGCTCTCGCGGCACCGATTGCAGCCCCAGAGCCTGTTCCCGAGCCTGCTCCCGCTCCAACTCCCGCTCCAGCGCCGGAACCTCTCCCTGTGCCTGAGCCTGTTCCAGAGCCCATGCCGTTCCCAGAGAAAGCGGACGGGACTAAGGGTGGCTCTCAGAGTAGCGGCGGCTACTGTGCCGTTATGTGAGCGGCACCTTTATGTATTCCAGGTTGGAAGCCCGGCCTGCCAGTCGGGGTTTTGGCGTATGGTAGGTTTCCACTTCTCTGCACTTATACCCACCTTGCCAGTTGAAGAGATGAATTGAAGCCGTTTTCTAGTGGGATTCATGGCGGTGCCGTACCGCTTGCTCTGATTTGGGTGGTGTTCATTCTTGACTGTCTTTCTTTTTCATTCATTCTTTCAATTTGACGTGTGGTTTGATATTTAAAGGGCGGCGGGTGTCCCGGTATGGCAAGTGAGGTCCGGTAGTCCAACCCTGAATATACAGTTTCAGACATTCTGGGTGTATTATCCCGGAACAACGAAGTGAACTGAAATTACCCACTAAGAGTAATTACGGTATCTCGGGTATTTTTGATTCCACATCATCTAGGCAAAGACCCAACTCGTCCTTATGAAAAACGCCACGTTCCTTGCCCTCACCGTGGGGGCCATGCACGTAACTCCAGCTCCGGCAGCACAACCTGCAGCCGCTCTATGGGGATCCTCCTGCGGCTCCCTTTCCGGGCTTGGGGGCCAAAGTGGGGCCCCAGAGATGCAGGCGTCGGCATCGGCATGTAAGCGGCACAGCTCTTCGGCATTGAACTGACACGCCAGGAGAGATAGAAGTGGGAAACATAGACCGAGGCTATTGGTGCCTGCAGGCTTCGCATGCAGCGGCGGGGTAGGATTGGGGGCTACTTCGAAACGGGACGATGTGCATTTCAGCCTCCTTCTTTTTGTGTTCTTAGGTACGAGGGCTCGGGCCAAAAAAAAGGGTCCCATCAGCCAGTGCGAAAAATGCCTGTTTACTGTTAAGACCGCCCATGGTTTTAGCTATACCAGGTCTCTTATTACCAAAGGGCATGCCAGCCTTCAAAAAAGGCCTTGCCGTCCCGGAACAGGACTGTATGAGGATCCAACAACGGATTTTCGCACTGTCTGAGGGAACTCTTTCTTTTGGCCAGAGCCTTCGTACTAATTTCCAGTTTGGTGCTCGGACCTCAGAGGACGGCAGTGGCGTGCCCACTGGGTTAGGTAGTCTCATCCAAGCCAAACCCGAAAACGCGCATCTTGAATGTGACAACAGGCAGTTGAGCCACTTTCGCGGACATGGCCTTTCTACCATAAAAGAGGCAAGCACTTCCCACTACCTTACCTTTGCTCATCTCCCCCTTATTCCAACATCACACCCCAAGATATTTACCCTCAATTCCAACATCTGCCCCAACCGTCCTGCCATACAAACACAACATCCTGTCATCATGAAGACTCCTACTTTCCTTGCTGTCCTCTTCGGCACCCTCCATTTCGCCCTCGCTGCACCAGTTGCTACGCCCGAGCCAGCTCCGGCTCCAGCCCCGGCCCCGGCCCCAGCCCCAGAGCCTCTCCCTGTGCCAGAGCCTGCTCCAGAGCCCATGCCTCTGCCCGTGCCGGAGAAAACACCCAAGAATACCGGCTACTGCGCCGTCATGTAAGCGGCAGCTCACAGGCCGGGCAACCGACCACGCCAGACGAGACAAGGTATGTGGCGAGCTTCCAATTTCTTTCTGCAGCTATATCTAGTGAGTGGGATCGACTGACGCTATTCTCCCTAGTACACATATGAAGGCTTTGTGGGTAGCGGTGAGATTGAGGGCTGCTCCCGTTTGGAACGATGTGCAATTTGGCCTTGTTGGTGTCCTGCTAGGTTCTTAATATTACTGATACTATTACTGATATGTCCGTAACTTGGAGAATGGAACTGGCATGTTTATTAATCCTCTCAAGGCAAACCTGAAAATGTGCGTAATGTGATGGCAAGCGGTTACAAACCTGTCACGGACTCGGACATGACTTTTCCAGGCAACTCCAGAGCATAAAAGCCAAGATAATTCACACTCTCTTTTCGCTCAAATCTGTTGTCTTTTTGCATCATCACTCCAAGATATTCCTCTTCAACTCCAACATCTGCCCATACCATCTGCTCAACTACCCCTCGCATCTCATCACTATGAAAAACACCGCCTTCCTCGCCGTGACGCTCAGAGCCCTGCATGTGGCCCTCGCTGCGCCAGCTCCCGCTCCCATCCCCGCCCCCGCTCCCATCCCCGCCCCCGCTCCGGTCCTAGACCCTCTCCCTGCTCCGGATCCTATTCCCATCCCCGTGCCGGAGGGGGGTGGAAGCGACGGCAATGCCTATTGCACTGTCATGTAGGTAAGCGGTGGCTCTCAGGGACAACCAGTGCTGCCAAGCCAGGAGCAGTCGGGAATATTGTAAGAGATCCCCAGGACGGGTACCAGTGGGAATCTGCAGCGATGGCTTGGTAACTTTGTGAGAGGGATGAGCTAACGCGATTTCAAGTGCCAGTGGGGTTTGTGAGGTGGATAGGTAGGTAGGTAGGCAACAGTGGGAGGGGTAGTTATGCGGCTGTGGGATGTGTGGGGTGCTTGGTTTTGTCTTGCAGCTTGGGATGGTGGTTGTTCTGGGGTGTGTGGTTCTGCTTGTAGTTTTTGTGGTAGATAGGTATCGGGTACGTAGAGAATTGAAGGTTGTGTGTCGCCTGGTCAGAGGTAGCTACCAAGGGTACCGTGCAGTGTGGTGAGCTGAGAGCAAAGGTGCATGACTGATTGAAATCCAACAAGTACCTAGGTATGCATCTGATGGACAGATAAGCTGCATTAGCGTGGAATTTTGTATTAGACTTCCGTACCCGACCTGAGCTCCATGTAATTCCCTCCCCCCGGCCATTGCAGCTACCACATTGTTCATTGCTACAGCCTCTAGACCACTGGCAGTCTCTGCACTCGAAGACTCTATGCAGCACCGCGCATGCGATACTACCCCTCACCCCATCGCCGCCCCCAAACGCTGCAATGACAAGAGCCTCGTGATGCATATTTTCTGCTAGCAGAACATGGCTGTGGACCTCGGCCGTCAATCACCCGATTACAAACACTTTGACTAACGAGGCCACGGGAGGCAGAACTGGGCACCTAGGTAAGTCAAGGCACGTACCTGGAATACCCAATCATTTTGGGCATCATCAACACGGCCACCACAAGATTGCTCCCTGCTATAAAGAACCTAAGGGAAGTGACTCCCCGTCCATCTCATCTGCTCCTTACCAACCTCCTCTCCGTAACTCCGCCTCCTTCACCATGAATACTCGAGCTCCCGTCTTTCTCGCCCTCCTTCTCGCCGCACAACACATTGCCCTCGCCGCACCAATTCCGGTCCTCTCCCCGGAGAAAAGCACCAGAGGCACCTACTGTGTTACCATGTAAGCGACCGCTCGTTTGAAAACTTGAACCCACCTGGTGTGCTCGGACTGCACAGATCACCTTAGTAACGTCTTGTTGCTTGAAGGAATAAATGGCCTGGCTTTTGCGGGTTGACGATATAAACTGTGCTGCCTGCCTTCATGACCTTGGCATGTTTTTCAACCTGGGTTAGTTCGGTTTGTCTTTTCTAGGTACGGACACCATGGAAGGCACCTGGGTTAGGAAAGTTAGACTTTCAATGTGTGAGATATGGTGCAGGCAGACGTCGAAAGCGGAGGTCGCGAGCCGCAATCGCCAGCCAATAGTGGTGCAATACAGACACACTACTTTGTCGTTGTGCTGAAACATGCAGTGGGAGCGGGATTTGTAGCGTTGCATCGGTGCAGGCGAGCTGCCCCCAAACCGCCCTGAAAACGTGGAAATCATTACCAATCCCTTGGCTGCAGAACCGACAGCCACAAACCCTTGGTCCGACCCCGGGGCGGCCGTGCAACCCCATCTGCTCGAGCCACATGCATCTAAACACACACTGAAGCCTGCCGGGGATTGGCGAGCTACGGCCCTCACACTGGAGGGGGCCAAAATAAAGCTGGCTGTAGTGTCCTGCAGTGCATTGCCGATTGAGGTGCGGGATACCGTGCAGGTAGGTACTAGTAGGTGGCCAACATGCGGATTACTGAGCAGTTTACGCTCCAAGCCAATAAGTGGTCATATGAGAATCTCAATCGCGACCTTCGCCGACTCTATCCTCCTGCTCGCGGTGTTGAGAAGCCCGCTGGGTATAACCAAGTGGAAAGCTTCCCAGGTCATCCGGAGCTGACGAGCGTTCCGGCGTTGGTCCCAGTCAGAGAGCCGCATGTGCAGACCGCCCGCCTCGGCGGCGGTCGCATCAATTGCACGATGGGCTTCCACCAGCCACTCCCGCGGCCACTGGGCGCCGACGGTGGCCGGCGACAGCTGCATCGGATTCAGCAGTCGCAAGATGGCCGCCCTGACTTCCTGCACCCGGTTCAGCACGCGGCGCACGTCGTCGGGGGCATCGCCGATCGCTTGTATCGCCGTCGTGAGGATCGTCGTCACGTGCACGACCGTCGCGACCGCCGAAGACCCCGCGTAGCTGATGTTCGGAGGGTCGGCCATTGCGCGCCGTCGGTTCGAGGTCGTCGAGCAGATCGTCGAGGGGCGATTGCGGAAGAGATGTGGTGAGCGGCGGAGGACGTTAGCAGTGATAATAGTACTATTCCATTATTGTATTAGTTAGCTCCACTTTACAGAAGGCTCTGGAAGAATTCTAAAGCCTCCCATAGCTTATAACAGGCCCTCTCCTCTCCTGTATGTAATTCTAGTAAGGTAAGCAACTCTACTCTTTTTTAGTCATTATACAAGGCACTGCCTTCCAGATCCTCTTGTTTCCAGCGTTAATATTCGCTGTAATACCCTTATTCACAGTGGCACTGCCCTGTAATTCAGGCTTTTATTTGCTTCCTACAGTGCCCTAGGCACTGTAGTACAGCTTAGACCAGTACGCACTTCTTCCTCTAAGCCACAGCCGCTATATTACAGCCCTGTAGGTTCCTAAAGTTTAACAGATATTAAGCATTATTTAATGCTAGTATTTTCTTTAATTAATGATATTTTTATTATATTTAAGAAGCTTTCGGACCAGTTTAGCCTAGCTGCTAAGCAGCTCCCCGACAAAGCTCCTATTTAAACTAGTGTAGTGATGTAATAGGAAAGAAATTATAAGGAGAACTCCACTTACTAAACGTCACAGTCGGCTTACAAAGCTGATTCCTAAACTACTAGTCCTCTAATTAAAAGGACATAAATATAACTAACGTAGAAAAACAGATATATACTTAATATAGAATAAAACCTAGTATATAATAGTGCCTAGCATAAAACGGAGCCTAATATAGAATAATAAAAGAAACGCGACTGTAAATTAAGTTATCTTCCTTTGATTAAAGGGCCAGAATGTCACTAGGCTTCAAATAGGCGGTCTTTATAATAAAAATCGTCGGATTGATGATTGAAAGAAGCATAGTTTAAAGAACTACGCGGCGCGGCCCCTTTTTAATGGTAGCACGCGCTAGAGAACGCATCGCTATATACATAAGCAGCTACAGTAATATTACATATAGAGCTTAAAAAGAACGACGGAGTCGACCTAAACAAACGCCCCGAGTCGTTATTTACTTTAAAAGATAGAAATCGATTTGATCTTATCCATCCCAGTCCTCCTCTGCCTTTTAACTTCAGCATTAACAACTTTAATTATGTAACTAACCTGCTAATTAGTACCTTTATAGATTCATTAGTTCTTTAATATCTTAAAAGTAGCAGATTTATAGTAGAGGTAGCTAGCTGGGCCTGGGATTTAGGTTAGGCATGGTGGCTTTCATATATAGCTCTCTTACAGAGCTTTAAGCTTAACTAGTATCTTTACATCTATACCTTAACTAACTAGGCCTAGTATAATAACAGCTCTTTTAGCGCCTTAGATGAAATAACCGATATTATAACGCGTTTACCGCTTTTAAGATTAAAACTACAGTTAACTTTACTTACTTACACTTATACATAAGCATGTTAAAGGACGATATAATGCTGGAAGATGATAATTAGAGCCTTACTGGGTCTGCTAACACTTACTGCGCGTTCCAGCTAGCCTTAAGTAAGCGATTGCGGCTTATAAAGAATATAGCTTAAGTGAAGTAATATATTAGGCTGGTTAGGGCTAAGAGGGAGCTTTATAAGATAATAGTCGACTTTAAAGAGGTAAAGCAGGCGCTGTATAAGATAAGGGCCTAGCTTACGCTACTTAGCCAGGAGACTATAAGATAGTACTATATGATACGCTTCTTAGTAGAGGCTGTTAGCACGTGATTAGGCGGTATGGTGGGAGATATGGAGGTAAGAACTGTGGCCCGGGACGCCTTTGTAGGCGTGGAGGCTGACCCGGCTCTTTCACAAGTTGCAGATTGGATGGTGGACATGATGGGATTGGACGATAAGATGTAGATGTAAGGACAGGAGCACTGTAAATAACGGAGGTTTTAAAGGAAGTGGTATTTTGAAGAGAACATGGGAGAGCACAGGATGGAGTAATGGCGTTTACAAGAGGGCACGTCGGCTGAGATAGCCCAGGATCAGTTCGTAGATATGGAATTGAAATTCTTATTTTGGCTGCTTTCTGTGGGGAGTTCTGTGACTGGCAGCTTGGTCGCTCTTTCTAGATCAGATAGAGGTTTATCAATGGAAAAGTGGGCGCTCCCGACTACACGTGCTCTGCGAGCAAGCTGTGCGCCAGAGTGGCATCTGCGGCATGGGTCCTGACTACTGCAGCGTAGCAAACTACATCAACTCTTGCAACGCCAAGTCGGAGTGCGATCAGGGTTGCGGAGTTGCAGGGCTTAGAGCTGCAATCTGCGGCGCCAATGGATGCTAGGAGTCCCTTCTTATTGTAATGATTTCAAAAACACCCCCCTCCCAAAAAAAAAGGGGGGGGGGAGGAAGTTGACGCAGCGGCGTAAGTATAGGGTCATTTTCAGGTCCTTCTGGTGGGAATCTCTTGCATGTGACGATGCCATTCATTTTCTATCTCGCTTCACCATAGCCGGAGCCTTCTGGTTGAACACTCTCATTACATCTTATAGTCGGCTTCCCAGCTCTCACCCCTTGTCTTCTCCAACTTCATCATGAAGTCATCGATATACTCGCGGCACTCCTCCCTCCGGAACGAATCGGGCCACCCATGATCGCGGTACACCTGCTTCAAGAACTGCAAATCAACATCTGCGTCGCGAAACCACCTCTTCTCCGCCATGACCTCCTCCTCCTCGATCCTCTCCGCTCTCTCCGCCACGCGCGATCCATCTAGGGTCACACGGCCAGGACTCGAAATTAGTTCCAGCTTTCGATACTTGTCCATAATCCCCTCGAAAAACCCCCTCAAGTCAAACGGACCGTTGGTATCACAGCGCAAACTATCAACAGTGATCACACCGTGTTCTACATCAAGCACCCACTGTTGTCCACCGCTCTCGTGCCCCTCGGCGATGACGAAGCACATTCCTGTGTTGAACGGCTCTTCATCATCCATGTCCTCATCCCGCCAGTCCACCCCGTCGAAGAACCTTGGGCCGTAAGAGTAATCCACCAGATGCGACTTGTAGTCCAGCTGCGTGGCGGGGCTTCCCCACGCAAAGTATGGAAGGTGCCGGATGACATCGAGCGCAAAGTCCTCTTTCCAGGTGCCCACGTGCTCCGGCGCAAGTTGAGGCCATCCTCCGGGAGGCGGAAACTTCAGGTTGGCGGGGTCATAGTGAAGCTTGGCGAGAAACTGGTAGAACTCGGTGAAGATGGCGACGAATTCCTCGACCGAATACGGGAAGCGTTCCTCGGTTTCCGATGCGTCATCGTCGCTGTAATCGCTCTCATGTCCGTTGTTTCCCAAGTTTTCATCATCTTCGACGGTAGTCTGCGACTCGGGGGGTTCAGCGCTGGGCGAGGACTTGCCCGGGGTTGACTGCGACTCCTGGTCGCGGAGGTGCTGCGTTGGTGAGTCTTGTGTTGAGCTCATGTTGGGCAGTGTTGGGCGTGGGAGGACTAGATGTTGATGAATGGACAGCGTAACTCGGTGCTGGGGACAAGGTTGTTAAATGGTGGATGACACGTTGACGCGAGCGAACTCTCCTGCGCCGCCTGTGCCGCTTGGCTGCTGCGGTCTACGTGACGCAACGAGGCAGATTTTAGCGGAGACTGCCCAGGCAGATTGAACTTTGCTAGTGGTCGACTGGCGGGGATATGTTTGGTACTTTGAAATCTTTCACCTTCGGTGGCAGCCTACACAGGATGGCTACCATTGCACCCTCTTATCTGTGACCTTGTTCCAAATTGGATCAGGTAGAGATGAGGATTTTGTAACCTTTCCCTCCGACGCGAAAAAATGTCAGAATACCCACACGCCTATCGCGTGTGCCAAGATCTTGGCGTGGCATGTTGTGCCTCCCAAACACCACGTCCCCCCCCACTTTTGGCGCTAGTGGAGGTTGGGCCACACCGCTGATTCTGACAGCACCAGCACTTGGGATGATGGAAAATCGTAACTATTCAGGGCAACCAATTCCAGCGTATTTGCCTACTATTTTCAGTTAATTCTACCTATGGAAACTACTTCAGTGACCCCTAAATCGATTTTGAAGCGCCCAGGGACCCCTAGCGGTCCAAAATCCACGCCGCAGCAGTTCCGTCGCCCCCGAAAACTCCGTCGTACAGTCCGATTCGTGATGCCTCAAGGCAAGCGCCCCAGAGCCGATACCAACGAGCCCCCTAAGCGCTCCGGCAGACCGAACAAAGCCTCGAAGAAAGCGGCCGAGGCTGCTGTGGAGGCCGCTGAGCCGGAGCCCCCACACATGTCAAAAGCGCTGCACTCTCGATTCTGTGGAATTGAAGGGGTTGCAATTGCGTGATTCTATTGCTTTTTCAGCTCTCTGGCTCAGCCAGAGAACCTTCCTTATAGCTGTGAATAGTGGCAAGCCTTGTGGCAAAGCCGCGCGGCTACAATTGCGCGTCTGTGGCAATGGTTACAAATCGATTGTTCTGGTGGTTTCCAGACTCTTCTTTCTGACAGTTCTGGCCTCTGGCCAGAACCCCCTTCTTTCTGACACGTATTGGTACCTAAAGGGGCTCCCAATCGCCAAGATCAGCAAGGTGGTCGACTACATCATCTAAATGACCTATGACCTCCACGGCCAGGTATATGACCAGATCTCATCTTAAACGACTAGAAAGCCTTTGACATTTTCCCCTCGTAACTGCAGTGGGACGCTAACAACAAGTGGTCGCAGCCCGGGTGCGATTCCGGCCTGTGTCTTCGCAGCGGCGTGAACCTGACGGGAACGATCAACGTCCTGGTCATGGTATGTGTCTTCGACGCCGTCTCTCTCTCTCTCTCTCTCTCTCTCTCTCTCAATAACTCGTACTAAAAAAAATTCGTTTGATCACAAAAGCCGGTGTGGCGTCCAACCAAGTCGTGGTCGGCGTGACCAGCTACGGCCGGTCGTACGGCATGGCGGACGGCAACTGCTACGGGGAAAACTGCCTCTACACGGGCTCGGCGCTCGTGTCGAAGGCGACCAAGGGGCGGTGCACCGACACGGGCGGGTACATCTCGGACGTGGAGATTAAGGAGATCATCGTGTCTGGCATGGTGTACCAGAACTTTGTAAGCTCGGCTTCGCATATCCAATCTCCCAAAAGCCCTCAGCTCCTTCCGGCTCATCGCACGATGTCCATCTCTAGCCTTCTATAAGGCACGCTTAATGGGAAACAAGAAAATTCAAAACCCTTCAAATCCTGACATGTCCAACCCCGGAATCTTGGAGATGACTTCGGCAATCTCTCGCCACGTCTTCTTCATGAACTCGTCGTCTTCAGCGAGCTCATGCATCCTTGTGCCTATAGTTAGCTCCTTGTCTGGCAGGATTTTACGAAAGGAATACTCACGGATACAGCACGTCATTGTGCCAAAGCTTCCCATGGCTCTCCCTCCCCAGCAGCGTGGCGCTGACCAGGGAACCTGCTGCCCTCCTCGGCCGACCGGTGAATCCACGGGCTTACAATGCCCATCGCCACCTTCTCATACCACGGATGGTCCCTCCCAAGATCCGTCTTGCACATGCCCGGACACACCGCGTTGACCACGACACCGTCCTCCCCAGCCGCCCTGGCCACCGCCTTCATCACGGCCAGCCCCAGCAGCTTGACGGTGCAGTAACCCTTCATGCTCGTCCACCCCTCCCTGTCGTTGGCACACGCCAGCAGGCTCCCGCCGTGCCCCTCCACCCACTCCGCCCTGACCAGATCGCTCCCGCTGCTGTTGACAAAGCACAACCTCCCCTTCTCCCTATCCATCAGCGGCAGCACCCCGAGCGCCATCGCCGCCGTGGCCAGCACATTGACCATGACCCCCGTCTCCCACCCCCCGATGGCCTCGTACCGCGGCGGCCCGACCCCCGCGCACAGCACCGCGGCATCCAAACCCCCCTCCCCACCCACCTCCTTCCCCAGGTCCCGCACGAAACCCATCACGGACGCAAAGTCCCCCATCTCGACCGTCAGCACCACCACCGACGCCGGATCCCGCCCGGGAGGACACCGCGCGAGGATGCGCGCCTTGGCGTCCTCGCCCTTGGCCGCGCTGCGCACACCGAGCAGCAGGCGCGCGCAGCCCAGCGCGGCGAACAGGACGGCGGCCTCGTGGCCGAGCCCCGTGTTGGCGCCCGTGACGAGCACGGTGCGCCCCGCGAGCGGGACGCCCGGGTCTAGCGGCGGGTGCGTCGCGCCCCACCGGAGCTTGCCCAGCATGGACAGGCCGTCCGGGCGCGCGGGCCGGCCGGGGAGAGGGGCGGCCGAGGCGATGATGGTGTCCGTCTGGGTAGGGACGGGGGTGGTCGGCGTCATGGTGGGCGGGCGGGTGGTTTGTGGTTTGTGATGTGGTTTGTGTGGTGGGTCAGTTGGTAGTGATGGGGACCCTAACCCTGACTCTCGAGAACGATTGGAAGAAAGGTTTTTGTGGCACTGGGGTTTGGAAATCGACCGGTTGGATATGCCTGTTGTGGGTTGATTTGCCTCGGAGAGAATTTGCAAGCGCGTGCCCTTCTGTATGGAAGCAGCATGTTCGTGGTGATGCTGATGACCCTGATATGTGGTGCCGAGGGAACCTCCGGAGAGTTGAGTCGGCCCAAAGTCAGGAGAAACCACGGGAAAAAGTCTCCGTTCTTGGCGGACCCAATCCCGCCAACGACATCTCGCAAGGGGTCAAGGTGTTCAAAGTCACGGCATGAGGCACAAGGCGCTCTCAACAATGAGCGTCTCCAACTTCAATTGTTACTGCAACTCAAAATCGCGAGTATAGGAGACCAAAACAAGACAAATTCAATAAGTCACATTCGCAAATTCGGACATTCCACTTCCCCTCTCTCCCCTCAACGCTCATCAGGGTTATCCATCAGCTCCTCCGCACTAAGCAGGTGAATCCCCTCGGTGATACGCATCACATCCCTGATTTCCTCGAACCCGACGCCGTGGCCGCGGCGCTTGGCCATGATGCGCGCCGGCGACGCGTCGCTGCGCCGCTCGAGGTACATGTCGCACTCGTCGATTAGCAGCACGGCGCCCCACCGTGCCGCTTGCTGGAAGGTCCGCGTCAAGTCGTCGTCGGAGGTCTAAGATATCGTCAACTTTGTCACGGCAGAAACGAAGCGGATCGCGGAAGAGGTGCTCGACTGCACCCATGACGAATTGTCCTTCATCTCATCATACCTCATAAAAGCATCAGACGGAGTATTCCTGTGGGTGAAGTTAGTCATGGGCCAGCTTGACGAAAGAGCAACCGAAGGTTTCTGCAGCGTAGCGGAGCTAGAGAAGCTGTTGCTCTCCATTCCTAAAGATCTGAAACAACTCTACAGACTTATTCTCCAGAAAATCGCCAAGCGCTCGCGCAGCGACATTTCAGAATGCCAGACTGTCTTTAGATGGATAGCCTAATCACCAGCACCGCTTCAAATTTATCAGATGCTCGAAGTCGCCGCCGCCATGGCATGCTCCGCTGCTGGACCCACGGGAATAGCCAGAGCCGATCTTCATAGGTACCGTGTTGGGAACACAGGAGTGATGAGGAGGAGACTGATTAGTCTCTGCGGCAACCTGGTCGAAGTCAAAGGCACCACCGTTCAGTTCATCCATACCACCGTACGGGAATTTCTGCTTGGGGAAGCAGACTTTGGACTCGAAGAATCGGCTAGTGATGGTCCTTTGATATCCCTCAAACGAGAAGATAGCCTGGCGGAGCTAGCCAGACTGGCTCTTAACTATGTCAACGGCTTTCAGCGCGCATTACAGCAGGATCCGTGGCTGAGTCGGATGGATGAAAGTGGCCCTGCCAACTTGAACGCGACGGGCCCCGGTCTAGTGGCAGATATGACAATCTACACTAAACTGATTGACGAGTTCACAATGCTTCGTTTTCTGTACGGATTGGGACCCGAATTTCGGCGGAGCCTGGACCAAGAGCTCTGTAAGAAGTCAACAGCAGAGCAGCAGAACTTGTTGATAACCATGTCATCGGGCTGGAAAAGGTTGAAACTAGCGGTACTTGAAGCGATGGCGCAGACCGACACCAACTTGTTAGGGGGCCTGATATTGGAAACAAATCAAGTTAACGACATGTATCGCATACCCCGAAATGACTGTAGATTCGACCTCAGTCTTCTAGGGGCCGCGCCTGGAATGGAACGTCTCGGTTTATTTCACATGACCGCTCTGCTGGTTACACCAACTCCGCATAAGACAATGGTTTCGAATATGCTGTTCCGGCGGGGTGCAAATGTGGATCTTCCCGATGCCTCGGGCAGCACTGCGCTACATATGACCGTCAGGACTGGCGCTCTAGCAAGTGCGCGTTTTGAGGACGCCGTGGAGGATCTCCTGGCGTTGCGAGTCGTCAAAAGCCTGATACGTCCCGACCTTCGCATCTGTGAGCATATGTTCGACAAGCTGTCTAGCGACCTAAACAGACGCGGAGACCGCGCACGATCTTTCCGACCGGTTGCCGAAACCATCTCAAGATCAGCCATGATTTGTCTGTGGCCATGATGGAAGGATATGAGCTATTCGAAGGAGAAATCTGCGGGGCCGGAAGCAAGATAACTCGACGCCAGTTGCGAGTAGCAACTTCTCGATTTCGACCGCCAGTGAAAGAAACGTCGATATCGCCAAGAGTTGTCTGGTCTATATTGTGGGCTCTCGTCAGTGCCCAAAATAGGCTTGTGAGGCTTATATCCCTCTGTGCGGCATCGGCAGGGCCGAGCGCGAGCGTGTACATGGTCTGCGCGGCTTCGATGAGATTGGTGCGCGCGTCCATGGCCACGGGGTTGAAGTGGACATCGTGGTAGTGGCAAAGCTCGGGTGCGGGAGGTTCTGCTTGCAGAGCTCCTCTTGGAGGGTCGTGGCGCCCTTGAGGATCTCGTTGGCTAGATCGACGAGGGATGGCGTTGAGGATCCCATGGTGACGAGATATTGGAGATCCCAATCATGTGTCTATAGGTAGTGGTGATGGAGGAAATCGCTGAGGCATTAACGAGATCCGGAACCTCTCATTCTGGTGGTCCGGACAGCGGGGTTAACGCCGGCCGCTAAAAACCTGATGGTGTGCTGTTAACCGCTTCGAAGAAATACCGTAGATCTCAGCGCTCGGAAAATCTTATCATAACACTTACCGACAAGGACTAACTAGTCGCCATACCTTGGCTCGTGAACCCCGAGTCTAGCATGATAGCACACTGTCCCGAGCCAATCGCAGCTGTGGTGAATGTAGGCAGCCAGAGCTAGTGTGTGTGGTGTGTTTTGGGTAACGAAGTCACTCAGGTGCCAACACCATTTACCTGTAAATGACAGTTTAATAAGGCCGTTACCTGGCAACCGGACCCTCTGTACGTATAAATTACTGGCTCTTACAGCTACTCTTATTTGTATAGTTAGGGTTTTCTACTACCTTGAAATGCACTTCCGGACCTCTTTGAACACGACAGAAAGATAAGACGGAAGATTGTTAGGGGACACGTTGCCCATTCCAATAGCCCTTGAAAAAATAAAGCAAGATGGACAATGCTGTTGACTCTGTTGACGCTGGCGCTAGCGCGCGCGTTGCCTCTGTGGGGCCAGCGAGAACAGTGACGAGGGCTAGGGTGAAGAATTGTATTTTAATGGCTAAGGTTGGAAGAGGGAAAGTAGAGTTTGAAGCTGGAGTGGATTAGGTGATGGTGTGGTGTTTTCAGCTACAGCTCACCCCAGCTCAGGACTACAAACGGAAAAGGAAATTTCGCGTGCCCAGATTCGTCTCAGATTACCAGCTTGTTACCTGGGACTGATAGAGCTTCCAATAGGATTGAACGTGTGAGCACGACATTCATGTCTGGATCTGGGAACTGATGCTTTTCTTCACCATGAAAGTCTAAGGCGAGGCATCAGCGGTTCGAGTAAGGGTCTTGCAGTGCCCTAAATTTCGTTGTCCTCATATAGAATGCATTGGCTGGTTTTTATAGGACTGAAGTTCCCCCCGAAAGACGGCGCTCCTCATGGAGTGCTCTTAAGCCACCCTTGGCCGCAGGGTCTCCAGCCCTTCACAGCTGTTTCGCGCTAGCACATTACAGTATAATCTGTGCGTCTACGCGCGAAGGCTCAAATCTGGGCCGCCAAGTTGAGCTAACGGAGCAGAGAGTTTGTGTTCGTGTATCACGCAATCGAGCTTAGCTGTGAGCCCAAGCACGGAGATTACCTCATTCTCCTCCAGAAAGCGCTCAGCGAGAAGATCCAAGGACTCTAGTAAAGAATAGAGGCATTGGGAATAAAATTTAAGGCCTAAGTCGGGTCTGTGGAGATATATTCTAGTAGCGGTCGTCGGAGCTGGGGTTTGCGAAGAGGGACTCAACGCACAAGTGTACGGCCTTTTTTGGCCAGAGGTTGCGGTGGTAAGCGGCTGGCACAAGACTATTTGCTGAGGGACTTGCTACATCGGCCATGGTAAATGGCTGGCCTGAGCCATTTGATTGGTGTGTCCCACCTCCCAGCACTCATCTGGCCCTGAATTTGGGCCAACGTGGACTGCACTGCCATTCCTTTGCCGCTACCAAAAACCTATACCCGCGTCCCGCTAGCGGAACATAAATAGAGCGGTAAGCTGACAAACGACAACCGACTATTCGCTTGAAACGCAAACAGCACGTTACAAAGCCCCCGCCCTATATCATCAATTTCAGCCATGGCCTTACGATCCCGCGATATGGAGAGGGCCAGTGATATTCTTAGGTTATTCGAAGAAGATAGGGGTCGTCTAGATGGCGAACGAGAACGGTTCGAAAGCCCGCCATATCCGTCGCCATCCATATCCGGAACCACGACGCGTGGGCCTAGCCTCACACCATTACCTCCAGATAAGCAGGAGAAGATGAACTACGCGACGCGGATGATGTAACTAACGGAGAGAGCCTCTCTTGCTCGATCCTTTAACCAATTCCGCTACAAGGTCCTCTTGGAGCAGCGTGGGGCATGGCGAGCGAGGGGATTCAGAAACCCGGATACTCTACTGCCGGATTATTTCCTGGGTGAGGCTAGGGAGAATGTTAGGGCGCGCTGGATCGAGCAGGGGATTTGGTCGAACAGCTGGAAAATAGAGGCGGCCGACAACCCGCTGGTTGCTGAGTCTATATCCCAGGGCAATGAGACGGGCGGGAAGGGCCGGGGGGCAGCAGAATCGGCAGCGGCACACAAGAAGAAACCACCCGCCAAGAACGTACGGGCAAAAGAACTCGCCGCCTAGGGCGGAGGAGCACAACGGCGAAGCCTAAGATTGGTTACTAGGGAAGCAAGTGAGGGGACACGAGGCAAGACTGGCTAGGTTCGTTCGACCATTACGAGAAGCGTGTTTGCAGCAATTGAAGCGACGAGGGCAGGGAGAGGCAGACAGAAATAATGAGAATTTCGCCCGGGAAAAGGGACAATGTTGTCATGATGCAGTTGGATGCTTAGTTGCCCACCAAAAGTGCTGCATCATTGGCTCTTGGCAACCAGATCATGATATCCTGAGAGGCGGCGAAAGTGCCGAGCATGCCTTGTGTAACGGCGGCTTACCAAGCGCCAACGCAAGCGAGTGCGAGGGCGCTAACCGTTTCTGGACATCCGATCCCCTGCTGCCATGATATTTTGTCCCCGCCTCCGCCCCTTTGTGCAAGCTGCACCAACTCTTCCAAATCTCAACTGCAAAATATTCAACGGCTGTCACATCCCCGCAACCTTCACAGGCAACAGAAAAGATGGCGCCAAACTTGGGCGGTGCCGGGAGGGGGAGCCTCTGGAAGAGGGCGGCGCTCGGATTGCCGTTCGTCGGCCTCTTCTTTTTCGCCAAATCGCTGATGAGCCTGCAGCCGCTCATGCCCATCATCACCGAGGTCCTGACGACCGGAAAGCTGCCGTGGGGAGACGCGCCGCTCCCCATGACATTTTATCGCGTCAACTGGCTGGACCAGCTGTACGACACCCCGCCTCCCCTCAACGTCCCTGACTGACCAGACTAGCATCACGCCCTTTGTCGTCTTCTTTGCTCCCGTGGTCGAGGGCTACCCCAGCGTGACGCCCCAGGCCCTCGCGCTCCTCGTCGACTTTGGCGTCGTCATCGCCGTCTGGAGCATCGAGTCTGTCCGCCGCGGCAGCGGGGTCGTCGTTCGATAGTTTGTCTCCCCTCCTTCTCCGTTCTCGAACTGGCCACTTACACCCCCAGTCCCCTCCTCTTCACCCTCCTTGGCCAGGTCTTCGGCATCGGCGTCATCAGTCCCCTCTACTACCTGTGCCACTACACCACCAGCCGGCTCGGAGACCGTCCCGGGACCGCCCGGAGCACCGCCTACCTCAAGACCCTCTTCCCTGCCCTGGCGCTGGCGTACTACGTGCCCATGTTCCTGTCCGTGCTCGCGCCGTCGTTTGACGTCCGGATCGCCGCCCAGTACGCGTGGCAGCCCTCGCCGCTGTGGTTCTCGCTGCTGGGCGGGCAGGTGCTGGCCCGGTGTGTGCGGGACGCCCCGGAGACCGACGTCGCCGGCGGCCTGTCCGTCACCCGGGGCACCGTCGGGGCGGCGGCCGCGCTGTCGGCCCTGACGTGGTGGTACGCCTGGGCTAAGGCCGGGTTCGCGGCCCACGGGCTATGGGGCATCGTGAGGGAGCCGATCCAGCCCGGCCGGTACGCGGCCGGCGGGGAGGACGGGCTGGTGGTCTTCGTGGGCGACTTTTTGCGGATGGACTCGGCGTTCTTGTTTGCGAACTCGCTGCTGTGGCTGGGGTATCTATTTTGGGATGTCAAGCATGCGGGGATGCTGGGAACCGGGTGGGGGTGGATCCTTGGGATGGGGATGCT